>Ga0310690_10000116_pt1 | contig 180322 bp, 131 predicted proteins | sample AusTroGonzalo_MG_2_FD_207661 | JGI IMG/M metagenome (GOLD analysis project Ga0310690, IMG submission 207661) | Bovine rumen microbial communities from tropical cattle in Woodstock, Queensland, Australia - Gonzalo_04 (v2) (version 2) | ecosystem: Host-associated > Mammals > Digestive system >... | reverse complement strand
GACCGAAGCCTTTCAACGGATGGGGATGTCCCCTCCCGTCGGCATGGGGTATTACCCGGCGTTTCCACCGGCTGTCCCCCAGTGCGGGGTTGGTTGCATACGCGTTACGCACCCGTGCGCCACTCTCGGAGGTCCCGAAGGACCCCTTCCCGTTCGACTTGCATGTATTAGGCCTGCCGCTAGCGTTCATCCTGAGCCAGGATCAAACTCTTCATTGTATTATTGTTGTACTTTTTCTTTTTCCTGTTTTAGGGCTCCGCTATGATTTCACAATCTCTTTACCTTGCTTTTCACTTTCATTGTGCTGGCCTCAAGCTTTCAAAGAACCTTTGTTCGCAACCCCCGTATCTCAGGGGGTGAAAACGGCTGCAAAGGTACAACCTTTTTTCTTTCCCGCAAGCTTTTTTTTACTTTTTTTTCAAAAAATTTTCTTTTGCTTGATTATCAAATAAATAGAAAAACAAAAAACGATAAAAAAAAGCATAAAAACACGTAGAGACGACATTTTTGTCGTCTCTACGGGGTGTTTTTTGAAGCAAAACAGGAAGATTTCTCAATTTTTCTTGAGCAAATCACGAATTTCCGTCAACAATTTGATGTCTTCAGACGGCTCAGCAGGGGCAGGTTCGGGAGCCGGTTCTTCCTTTTTCTTCATTTTGTTCATGCCTTTCACCACCATGAAAATGCAAAAGGCGATGATGATGAAGTCGAAAATCACTTGGAAGAAATTGCCATAAGTAAGGCAAAGTTCAGGTTTGACGACGGTCTCACCATCCATCACTGCTTCACGGATGACCCATTTCCAATCGGTGAAAGAGAGTCCGCCCGTAGCTGCGCTGATAAGCGGCATGATGATGTCGCTCACCAAGGAAGTGACGATTTTGCCAAAAGCACCGCCGATGACAACGCCGATAGCCATGTCTATCACGTTGCCCTTAACGGCAAATTCCTTGAATTCTTTGAGAAGTCCCATAGTTTGAAGTTTTAGTTTGTTTTACACCTTATTATTAATAGAACATGCAAATATAAGAAAAAGGTATTTCCAAATTAAAATTCTGAAGTAAAAAGGAATTCAATGTCGGGATATTTTTCCATTGCCATCTGTAATGCATAGGGTGACTCCGCGAGGAACACATCTCTACCCTCCTTGTCCTCAGCCAGGTTTATGGCTTTCCTATTCTTGAAGTCGGCCAGTTGTGCCTCGTTGTCGCTGGTGATCCAAGCGGTCTTGTAGAGTGAAATCGGCTGATAGCGACATGAAGCATTGTATTCATGAAGCAGACGGTATTGTATCACCTCGAACTGCAGTTCACCTACCGTACCGATAATCTTACGGCCTGTCATCTTGCCTGTAAAGAGTTGGGCCACGCCCTCATCGGTGAGTTGTTCCAGGCCTTTGGCCAGTTGTTTTGCCTTCATCGGGTCGGCGTTCTCCACATAACGGAATTGTTCTGGGGAGAAGCTCGGGATGCCTTTGTAATTCAGAATTTCTCCTTCGGTAAGGGTGTCACCTATCTTGAAGTTTCCGGCGTCGTACAGACCCACGATGTCGCCGGGGAAGGCCTCGTCGAGGACCGACTTTTTCTGAGCCATGAAGGCGGTGGGGTTGGAAAACTTCAGTTCGCGGCCTTGACGCACATGGTAATAGTTCTTGTTACGCTCGAAACGGCCTGAGACCACACGAACGAAGGCGATACGGTCGCGGTGGTTGGGGTCCATGTTAGCGTGAATTTTGAAAACAAAACCGGTGAACTTTTCCTCAGTCGGATCGATATGGCGCTCCACCGTGTCGCGTCCGATCGGGGTCGGGGCAATCTGGATGAAGCAGTCGAGCAGCTCCTTCACGCCGAAGTTATTCAAAGCGGATCCGAAGAACACGGGGCATATATCACCCTTGAGGTAAGCCTCCCTGGTGAACTCGTCATAGACGCCTTGTACAAGGTCGGTCTCATTGCGCAACGTCTGGGCATCTTCTCCCAGCACCTTGTCGAGCTCTGGGTTGTTGAGGTCGTCGAAAGCGATGCCTTGAGTGATATGTTGCTTATCGGAATGAAACAGATACAAGCTCTTGTCGTAGATGCTGTACACGCCTTTGAACTTCGGTCCCATATTGATAGGCCAGCTCAGGGGCGTTAGGCGGAGGCCGAGTTTCTGTTCGATCTCGTCGAGCAGTTCAAAGGCATCCTTACCGGGGCGGTCCATCTTGTTGACGAACACGATGATTGGGGTGTTGCGCATACGGCACACCTCGACGAGTTTCTCGGTTTGCGACTCCACGCCTTTGGCCGCGTCGATGACCACGATGACGCTATCCACAGCTGTCAAGGTGCGGAATGTATCCTCGGCGAAGTCCTTATGGCCTGGGGTATCCAAGATATTTATCTTGATCCCGTTATAGTCGAATCCCATGACGGATGTAGCCACCGAGATTCCTCTCTGACGCTCAATTTCCATCCAGTCGGAAGTGGCAGTCTTGCGTATTTTGTTCGATTTCACCGCACCGGCTACCTGGATGGCGCCGCCGTAAAGCAGCAGTTTCTCTGTCAGCGTGGTCTTACCCGCATCGGGGTGGCTCACGATGGCGAACGTCCTGCGTCTGTTGATTTCATCAATAAAGCTCATTTGTCCTCGATTTCGAAAAGTCTGCAAAAATAGGAATAAAATCCGAAAGTCGCTCCGTCAAGGCTTGATGAACTTTGACAAGCGAGATACTGTCGTAGGCCGGCAGTCGGAAATCATACCTATTATTAATATAAGGTATGGTTGGAATCACGTAGTATTGGTATTTGCCGTCGATCACCCCTTTGAACACATAGTAAGGGATGTAGCCAGTCTCTATCACGTGTCCGGTGAACCTGTTGACGGCGGCTTGCACCATGATGCCGCCTTTGGTATTGGTTCCGCGTTGATTGGAGATGAAGTTGCCCAGCGAATAGTAGGCAACCACTGGTTTCCCGTCGCTATTGAATAGGGTGTCGGCATTCTGCGTCACATGCGGATGCCCGCCAATCACCAGGTCAGCGCCTTGGTCGACCAGGAAGCCGGCGAAACTCCGTTGGTATCTATTGGCTTCAAGTTGGTATTCATCGCCCCAATGTACGAAGGCCACTTTCAGCATTGCATCTTGACTCTGGAGTTTCTTGAAATCAGCGGCCACTTGGGGACGGTCCATCTTGTTGACGCAATTTGGCTTAGGCACTCTGATACCATTGGTGCCGTAGGTCATGTTGAGGAAGCCCACACGTAGTCCTTTCACATCCAGAACTAGAGGATAGCCGGCAACACGGTCGAGCGAGTCGGCATAGCTACCCGCATGGGCCATTCCCACACTGTCGAGCATCAGCAGGGTTCGTTCCAGTCCTTGGCGCCCGTGGTCGAGTACGTGATTGTTGGCTGTGAAAAGCACATCGAAGCCTACATCTTTCAAAGCAAAAAGCAAAGCGTCAGGCGACGAGAAACAGGGATAGGAGGTGTAAGGTGGTCCGGCCAGGGTTACCTCAAGGTTGGCGCAGGCCAGGTCGGCTTGTTCGATGTAAGGCTGAACGAAACGGAAGCAATCGTGGTAGTCGTAGGTGTCCGTGGCGGGGTCGTAGGCTGCTTTCCATTGGGGCTCGTGTCCCATCACATCGCCGGCGAACAGCAGGGTGACAATGCTGTCGGCCAGCCATGCTTCTTCAGCCTGACGCTCCCACTCACGCTGTTGCCATTGATGCTGGACCAGCGTGGCAAACAACGTCATCCAGAGGATCATCACTCCGGTGAGGCATATCCCTATCAACCTATTGGTGGTTTTCTTCACCCTCATAAACGAAAAGAGCGCAGGTCTTGGGTGACTTGCGCTCTTGCGGTCCGGACGAGACTCGAACTCGCGACCTCCTGCGTGACAGGCAGGCATTCTAACCAAGCTGAACTACCGGACCAGCTTGTTAAAGCCTTTAACGGCTGCAAAAGTACAACCTTTTTTGATACTAGCAAGCGTTTTTTTTATTTTTTTTCAAAATTTTTTATATTATATTGATATTCAATATATTAATCAAACAAACAAAGCTCCTTTCCTGACATTACGATAAGGAACACCCATTGATTCCGCCTGTCGAATCCATTCCTCAGCCAAGTATTCAGGCACTGAGCCATCGATAATCAGCTCCCCGACCTGATAAACATACAAGATTCGTTTCAGGTCAGGAGTTTGTTTGGATCTGACTAGCAGATAATCAACCTTAAGGCGCCCTTCGCCATAATACATGTCGGGATTCCAAAAAGCCAGAAGCTTACCCTGAGTAGAGACCAGATGGTTCCGCTTCAGCGCCAATCGGTCGGCAAAGTCGTCTGACAGCAGGTAGCATCGGGGGCTCATCGGCAGCTGTCGTTCCGCCCAAAAGCCCTTCAAGCTGTAATCAATGGCTGACGGATCCTCGAGCAGGGTCTCATCGCACAGCAGCACTTGGTCAAAGCCGTCAACGATGCTGATGGCGGTATGGTTGCGAAGCGAGTACACCACCACCTGCGACTGATGCGCCAGTTGCTGGCTCCTCCACGCCAAGCTCATCGCAAAAGCCGATGCAACTACCAGCATCTCCATTACCATGCGTTTCCGTTTCAGGTTCACCAACAACCACAATAGCAGCAAAAGCAACAAACTCAGCCCAAACTGGAAATCACTCAGATACAATCCCTTAACCAACGATAGCGGCAGTCGCTCAATGCTTGCGACCACCATGTTCATCACATGGAGGCTCAGCCATACGACTTTCCCCAGGGCGATGTTCAGCCATGGCAACCAGGAAACGGCCAAGAGTGTCATGCCCGTAAGGATGACTATGAAAGAAAGCGGTGTCATCAGCAGGTTGCTCAGCCAGAAGTACGGTGTGAATTGGTTGAAATAATACACTGTGAAAGGCATTGTGGCCACCTGTGCGGCGAGTGAAACGGCCGTGACCTCCCAAGCTTTGTCAAGCCATTTGTTCTTCACATATATTATATTATAGATAGGCTTTTGCAACAACACGATACCTACCACGGCGCCATAAGAGAGTTGAAAGCCCATGGCGAACAGGTTGTTTGGGTTGATCAAAAGCAGGATGAATGCAGAGGCCGCGATAGAGTTCAGCGCGAAGCCTTTGCGGCGGATCAACTCTCCAAAAATCATAAATGAAATCATCAAGGCCGAGCGCATGATGGAAGGCGACAGGCCCGTGATCAAGGCATAAAGCCAAATCAAAAGCAGGAGCAGGATCCTTTTGACGAAGGCGGCATGTTTCCCTTTACCGAAGAGTCCCAGTAGGAAGGAAGCCAGCAGATAGATGATTCCCACATGCATACCCGAGACGCACAGGATATGCATGGAGCCGGCCGCCACATAATTCTTTCGTACCTGTGCCGGGAGGTTCTCGTCGTAGCCTAGCAGGATGGCCGCGCCGACTCCGAATTCATCGTCGGTGATTCCGCAATGTTGAAGCGTCAGGAGCAATCGATGCCTGAAACGGTAGGCGAAATCGAACACAGGATTGGTCTGTCGAACCCCCGTCGGCATCCAGTCACCGCTTTTCAGATACACGCTCCATGCCACTCCCCTTCGCACAAGGTAGGTCTTATAGTCGAATTCCATTGGATTCATGGGTGGCAAGACCTCTTCCAGAGGCACCGAAAAGCCGATGTAATCGCCGTAGCTCAAGTCCAACGACGGCAGGTCCTTCTGAAAATAGGCCATCACCTTGCCTTGATCCGATTGAAGCAGCACTTTCATTGTCTTCTCCCGTTCCTCGGGAGGTTCCAACACGCGAGCCAGTTTCCACCCAGGCTTTTGGGCGCCGACTTCAGGTTGTTGTTCGATAGACATCCTGACGAAGCCCAACAACGTGAAGGCGACCAGGGTGTTCACCCCGAAGATCCAACGGTACCGATACGATCTCAGGAGATGGTGAAGCAGCATCTCAACGGCCAGAGGAATCACCATGAGTCCAACGAGAAGGGCTTTGTCGGTTGCGCCTACTCCTACCCTATCGCCGACCATGATACCCAAGACCAAGGCCGTCACCATTCTAACAAAAGGATACTTGTTCCAGTTCATCAAGCAAAGGTTCTGAAAACTGGCGCAAGTTACTATTTTATTGATAATTTGTCAATAAAAATAATTAATAAAATATTATTTTACCATTCCAACTATTAATTCAGCAGCTTTTTCAGAAGCGCCTGAGTTACCTAGACGGTGCTTCAGTTGGTCGAGGTTATCGAGCAATTGGCGTTGTTTTTCGGGGTTGTTGAGCAGTTGTTCCAATTCCTTCACCAGATTGCTTTCGTTGAAATCGTTTTGTATTAATTCCTTAACCACCTGTTTTTCCATGATCAGGTTGACGAGGCTGATGTATTTTACCTTGATCATGTTACGGGCGATCATATAGGAGAGCCTATTGGCCTTGTAGCAGACCACCTCTGGAACGGAGAGCAAGGCTGTCTCGAGGGTGGCGGTGCCCGAGGTCACCAGTGCTGCGCTGGAATTTTGAAGCAGTTCATAGGTCTGGTTCACCACCAGTTGCACATCTTTGTTGCCGATCATACGGGCATACAGTTCCTTGTCGAGCGAGGGGACGCCTGCGATCACGAACTGGTATTGCGGGAAATGGGGGATTACCTTAAGCATGGTGGGTAGCATGCGTTCCACTTCCTGTTTTCGGCTTCCTGGGAGCAGGGCTATGATCTCGCGTTTCTCGGAGAGGTTGTTCCGGTGGATGAAATTAATCCTCGGTGAGCTTCCTTGTTTCGACAGTTCGTCGAGAAGAGGATGTCCCACGAAGCTCACATTCACGCCGTGTTCCTTATAGAAGTTTTCTTCGAAGGGAAGTATGACCAGCATTTCGTCCACATTCTGTCGGATTTTCTTGACACGGTGCTGTTTCCATGCCCATACTTGGGGAGAGATGTAATAGCACACTTTCATCCTGTTACGGTGGGCGAACTCGGCGATACGGAGGTTGAATCCGGGATAATCCACCAGGATGACCACATCGGGTTTATAATTGAGGATGTCTGCCTTGCATTCCTTGATGTTGCCCAGCACCTTATGGAGGTTGGCTGCCACTTCGACGAAGCCCATGAAAGCCATGTGGCGGTAGTGTTTCACCAAGGTGACGCCTTGTTTTCGCATCAGGTCGCCGCCCCAGGCCCTAAACTCTGCGTTGCGGTCTTTGTTTTTTATTTCGGCGATCAGGTTTGCCGCGTGAAGGTCGCCCGAGGCCTCTCCTGCTATGATGTAGTACTTCATAGGATCAGACCAAGAAAAACACCAACAGCATGCCGACGAAGGTCACCAGGAGGATTCCTTTGCCGACTCGTTCCAGATTCCATTTCACCATGGCCATCCTGAAGAGGACGATACCGGGAATGAAGGCCAGCAGGTATGGGGCTCTATGATAGGCTTCACCCCAGGGGATGAGCCAAAGCAGCAGGAAGCAGAGGGCGAACAAGGCGGCGCCCACGAGCAGTCCCAGCCAGAAGTTGTCTTTGATTCTCATTTGTTCTCGATTATATGTTCAAAACGTCGCATTCCCTCGATATATTGTTTGGCTGTCAGGTCAAAATGGGTGGGGACCAGCGAGATATAGTTGTTTTGCAATGCATAATAGTCTGTGTCGTCGCCTTCGTCGAGGCAGGTGAACTTTCCGCCGAGTTTCAGGCAGGTACCTCCTCTCTCGTCCACGAATTCGCTATAGGCTTCGGTCCATTGGGCGGCGGCTTGGCGGCACACCCTGAGTCCTCGGATAGGTTCCGGTCCTCGTTTGGGGAAGTTCACATTCAGGCAGATACCTTCTGGAAGTCCGTTTTGGAGGACGTCTTTGGTGATGGTGACGATATATTCGTCGAGATGGTCGAAGTCGGCGTCGAGGTCGTAGCAGTCGAGGCTGAACCCTATGGCATTGATGCCGTCCATGCAGGCCTCGATGGCGGCGGCCATGGTGCCAGAGTAGATGACATTGGTGGAGGCGTTGGAGCCGTGGTTGATGCCAGATACCACCAGGTCGGGGGCACGGTCGAGAAGCCATTGGTAACCGAGTTTCACGCAGTCGACCGGTGTGCCGTTGCACACATATTCCTTATAGTCGGGGCCATTTTCAACGAGTCGTGCCGTCAAGGTGGGCGTCGTAGTGATGGAATGTCCCTTTGCCGACATCACCTGTTCGGTGGAGATGACGACCAGTTCTCCCAGGGGTTTCATCAAATCGATGAGTTTTCGCAGGCCTTTGGCCATGTGTCCATCATCGTTGGTGATAAGTATGAGTGGTTTTTTGTGTGGCTTGTTAGTCATTTGAATTCCTTTAGTGTTTGGTACAGTTTTCTGGTAGGCAGGCCCATCACATTGTAGAAGGAGCCTTGAAGGCCCGAGATGCCCACATAGCCGATCCATTCTTGGATGCCGTAGGCGCCTGCTTTGTCGTAGGGACGATATTGGTCGATGTAATGTTCCATTTCCTCTTGGTCGAGGGTGGCGAAGGTGACTTTGGAGGTGGCGGCGAAGGTCTTCATCTTTTGTTTCGACCTCACGGTGACGCCGGTCACCACGTGATGTGTCTTGCCTGAGAGCATTTGGAGCATCCGCAGGGCGTCGGCCTTGTCGGCGGGTTTCCCTAGAATTTCGTTTTCGGCGATCACCACGGTGTCGGCGGTAATCAGGAGATAGTCTTCAGGCAGTTCCTTATCGGTGAACGCCAGCGACTTTTGTCGGCTGAGGTATTCCGGGACCTTTTTAAAAGGCATGTCGGGATAATCCTCGGGAGTTTCTTTGGTGATGGTGACATACTTCACTCCCATGCCGCGCAGCAGTTCTTGACGGCGGGGCGACTTGGATGCAAGCACTACATTATAATTATTAATACGTTCTAGTATCATGGCGGTTGGTTTTACCAGGAATAGGCTTCGGCGGTCATCCATTTGCCTTGTGCCTTGAGGGTTTGTTCTATGATATCGCGCACGCAGCCGTGGCCGCCGGGACGGTCGCTGATGAAGCGGCTGATGCTTTTCACCTCTTCGGAGGCGTCGGCGGGACAGGCTGGCACCCCGACACGTTGCATCACGCGAAGGTCCGGGATGTCGTCGCCCATGTAAACGACCTGTTCTGGGACAAGATGGTATGCCTTCATGTATTCTTCAAGCTTCACGATCTTGTCGGGGACGCCGGTGAACACATCTTTTACCCCTAACATATTTAACCTTTTAGTGATGTTGGTTACCACCGCGCCTGAGATGACGGCGACATGGAATCCCAGTTTTCCGGCCAGTTGGATGGCATAGCCATCCTTAACGTTGGAGGTTCGCAAAGGATCGCCGTTGCTGTCCATATAGACCGTTCCGTCGGTCATTACTCCGTCGTAGTCGAAGATGAAGGTGGTGACCTTGGTCAGCATTTCGTTCAATTCGTGCATGATGATATTACGTTTCGATGCACGAAATTAAGGATTTTTTGCCAATTCTGTCCAAAAAAAGCGGCAACAATCAAACTATTTGTGTAATTTTGTAGTTTAAAAGGAATAAAAGAGAGGAAAAGCATGAGAATTAGACACCAGTCGGACAACGTAGAGTCGCTTGTGGCCACCGTTGTCGAAGCCATGGATTCAATAAAAGGAAAAGAGATCGTCACTTTGGATTTGAGGGAGACGGGCACTTCGGTGACCGATTACTTTGTCATTTGCCACGCCAATTCGAAGACGCAGGTGGACGCCATTGCCGACAAGGTCATCGACCTTGTATGGGAGAAAGAGCACGTGAAGCCTTACCATGTGGAAGGGAGGGATAACACGGAATGGATACTGATCGACTTCGTGGATGTCGTGGTTCACGTCTTCCTTCAGTCGGCGCGCAGTTTCTACCAATTGGAGGAGCTCTGGGCTGACGCCGAGAGAATAGTGAATGGAGAAGAATAATTGGTGTTTTTAGATATTTTTTGGTTTTTATGAGCGAAAACAGCAGCACTCCCAATAAGCCTAACCCGCAGAAGGGGAAGAGGAGATTCAACATCTATTGGATTTACGTTATTTTAACGGTGGTCCTTTTGTCACTTTATTTCTCAGGCAAGGACGAAACCCGGTCGGAGGAGATTGAGATGGGTCAGCTCATCGAGATGCTTCAGAAGGGCGAGGTCAACAAGATCGAGTTGATCAACAAGGAGAACGCCGAGATTTACACTCAGGAAAACACTCGCACTCCAAGTTACACCTATCGAATCGGTTCGTTGGACCGTTTTGAGGAGACTGTGGAGCGGGTGCAGGTAGAGAGTGGCATTGAACAGCCCGTTTACATCACCAACGTGGAGCGCAAGAGTTGGGGGTTGGATCTGTTGTTCACCTGGATCTTGCCTTTCGTGTTCATCATCGCTTTGTGGTTCCTGTTCATGCGTGGCATGGGTCGTGGTTCCATGGGCGGTGGAGGACAGATTTTCAACATCGGGAAATCGAAGGCCCAGCTGTTCGACAAGGACAACGTGCCGGTCAACGTCACTTTCAAGGATGTGGCTGGACTTGAGGAGGCCAAGGTGGAGATCATGGAGATTGTGGATTTCTTGAAGAATCCCACCAAATACACCAAGTTAGGTGGCAAGATACCCAAGGGCGTATTGCTGGTTGGTCCTCCCGGAACGGGCAAGACCTTGCTGGCCAAGTCGGTTGCAGGTGAAGCCAACGTGCCGTTTTTCAGCATCTCCGGTTCCGATTTCGTGGAGATGTTCGTAGGCGTAGGAGCCTCACGGGTGCGCGACTTGTTCAACAACGCCAAGCAAAAATCGCCTTGCATCATCTTCATCGACGAGATTGACGCCATCGGCCGCGCCAGGGGAAAGAACCCCATCAACGGGGGCAACGACGAGCGTGAGAGCACGTTGAACCAGTTGCTCACCGAGATGGATGGCTTCGGCACCAACACTGGCGTCATCGTGTTGGCCGCCACCAACCGAGCCGACATTCTCGACAAGGCCTTGATGCGTGCCGGGCGTTTCGACCGTCAGATTTACGTGGAGTTGCCCGACCTCAACGGCCGCCGTGAGATTTTCGATGTCCACATGAGGGGCTTGAAGCTCGGTCCCGATGTCGACCGCGAGTTCCTTGCCAAGCAGACGCCAGGGTTCTCTGGAGCCGATATCGCCAATGTCTGTAACGAGGCTGCTTTGATGGCCGCCCGAAAAGGCAAGGAGGCCATCGACAAGCAGGACTTCCTCGATGCCGTTGACCGCATCATCGGTGGTTTGGAGAAGAAGAACAAGATCATCACCGCTGACGAGAAGAAGGTGATTGCCTTCCACGAGGCTGGTCACGCCACCACCAGTTGGCTGTTGCGTTACGCCCATCCATTGGTGAAGGTGACCATCGTACCGAGAGGCAAGGCACTCGGCGCCGCCTGGTATCTCCCTGAGGAGCGTCAGATCACCACCAAGGAACAGCTTTATCACGAGATGATTGCCACCATGGGAGGACGTGCCGCCGAACAGGTGATCTTTGGACAGATCTCCACGGGAGCGCTCTCCGACCTGGAGAAGGTGACCAAGCAGGCATTCGCCATGGTGACCTATTATGGTCTTGACGAGGAGATAGGCAACCTGAGCTATTACGACTCCACTGGGCAACAGGATTACAGCCTGACCAAGCCATACAGCGAGAAGACCGCTGAGACCATCGACAAGCAGGTGAGCAAATTGGTGGAGAAAGCTTACCAAGAGGCCATCGAAATATTGAGCAGTCATAGGGACGGCCTCACCCAACTGGCCAACAAACTCATCGAGAAGGAAGTCATCTTCGGTGACGACCTGGAAATCATATTTGGAAAACGTCCGTGGGACACCGACACTAATACGGAAAGCCATGAAGGATAGGAAAGGATTTGACCAAGTAACCAACAAGGAGCAGATTCTCGCACGGCTCAGGAACGCCATCATGGAGAAGCCCGAGGCGATGTTTGAGGACATCGACTTGCAGTCCGACACCTGGAACCCCATCAAGGAGGAAGATGGCAACGCCATCACCTTTGTCCAGAGGTTCAAGGACATGGGCGGCATCTTCATCTATTTGGAAAACGAGTCGGAGCTTGGCGAATGTCTACGGCAATTGGCACCACAAAACGGTTGGGAGCCGTTATGGTGCACCAGCCATGAGATGCAGGCCTTACTTGAGAAGTATGGCATACAATATTGCACTGAGCCAGACGTTCCGGAACGGAAAAGGTTGGCGAGCATCATGCCCTGCGACTATCTGATAGCCCAGACGGGGAGCATCGTACTCACCGATGGCAGAGCCGGTTCGAGGAGATCCTATACCGACTGCGACGTACTCTTGGTGATTGCGCGCACCGACCAGATCGTAGGAGGGCTCAAGGAGGCTTTACAGTTGTTGAAGGAAGATTTGGGCGACAAGGTTTCCTCTCAGGCCGTCATCCTCACGGGGCTGACGCAGACCCATGCTGTCGAGCAAGAATCCGTCAAAGGCGTTTTTGGTGCACGCCAAATTGCCGTGTTTTTGGTGGATGAATAATTTAGAATGATTCTAAATTAGAATGTAATTATCTGATTTTCAGCTTTTTATTGTCGTTTTATCGATGATTTTTCGATAAATTTATAATTTGTGTAACAATATGAAATAATATTTGCTATATTTGCATGGCAAAATAAGATTAGTAACAATAAAAAACAACATTAAAAAAAAGACAAAGAGTAGACACAAATTAACTTAAACATAATTAAACGGCATTAGTGATTATTTTACGTTCAGAAGAAAAGCCTAGAAATCATTTCTTCCGACAGCGCCAGGGAAACTTGGCGGGTCTAAACCTAATCTCGATAAGACTATTGTACGTACATCTGAATAAGATGTGGGATACACATTGAGATTAGCAGCATTTTATCTAGGCTTACTGCGAACGTAAATAAGTGGTCCCACATTCTTTTTGGGGTCACCTGATGTCAAAAACCAACAAAAATTAAAAGAAATGGAAAACAACGAGATCAAAGAAACCAAGAGAGGCACCAGAAAGCCAAGAGCCAAAAGAGCAACAGCCGCTGCTGGCGATGAAAACGCCATTTTCATCGGTACCCTCATCCAACAGGAACTGAAGAACCAAGAACGCACTGTGTCATGGCTTGCCCGCAAGCTTGACTGCGACCGCACCAATGTCTACAACATCTTCCGTCGTCAGGACATCGACACTGAGCTTTTGATGCGCATCTCGGTGATCCTTCACCGCGACTTTTTCGCTATTTTCTCAAAGGAAGCCAAGAGAAAGATTTCGGCCAACCCTGGTATCTGATTCGAAGACTATAATCGTTTATAAAAAGAAACAGCCTGAAGCATTTCAGGCTGTTTCTTTTTATTTCACCAGTTCTTTGATGATATCCTCGATGCCGACTCCCTCGGCCTCGGCGGTATAATTCCGGATGAGACGGTGCCGCAAGATGGGGATGGCCACTTTTCTGACATCCTCGATATCAGGCGAGTATTTACCAGAGAGCAAGGCATTGGCCTTGGCACCGATAATCAGGTATTGCGAAGCGCGCGGTCCGGCACCCCAACTCAGGAAACGGTTGGCCCAATCGTGTGCCCGTTCCGTTCCCGGACGAGTCTTTGCCGACAATGCGACGGCATATTCATACACATTGTCTGACACCGGCACTCTACGCACCAGCTGTTGGAAATAAACGATCTCTTCAGGTGAGAGCACGGCATTCACCTCTTTGGTTTTGCCCATGGTGGTGTTCTTGACTACTTCAACTTCCTCTTCGTATGTAGGATAATCGAGCGAAAGGTTGAACATAAAACGGTCGAGCTGTGCCTCAGGCAGCGGATAGGTTCCCTCTTGTTCTATCGGGTTTTGCGTAGCCAGTACGAAGAAAGGCTCTGGCAGTTGGTAGGTCTTGCCCGAAACGGTGATACGTCTCTCCTGCATGGCCTCAAGCAAAGCCGACTGGGTTTTAGGAGGCGTGCGGTTGATTTCATCGGCAAGGATGATGTTTGCAAAAGCAGGTCCCTTAACGAAGCGGAACTGCCGCGACTCATCGAGAATCTCTGTACCCACAATATCGGAAGGCATCAAGTCGGGGGTGAACTGTATGCGGCTGAAGCTCAACCCAAGAGCTTGTCCGATAGTATTCACCAGCAAGGTTTTGGCCAATCCAGGAACGCCCACCAGAAGCACGTGGCCTTGACAGAAGATTGAGAGGATGGTGTTGTGAATCACCTCTTCCTGTCCCACGATCACCTTCCCTATTTCGCCGCGAAGGCGGTTGTATTTCTCCACCAGGGCTTTAGCGCCCTCCACGTCAGAACTGTACATAACTCTTTATTTTTTCTCCCATTCAAATTGGAAATCGCAGTCGGCGAAATCCTCGTCGATGCGAATGAAGGCTTTCTTGGCTTTGTTTCTTATCCAGGTGCTGATTACCTCTTGGTTTTTCTTGTTCATGGCCCAGCCTTGTATCAACGAATAGTCGTCGGTCAAGTTGGCCTTATGGGCGGGGACCACTTTTTTCACCATCACCAGTCTGAAGGCATCTTTGTTGTCGCTGGTGGTCATGGGGACGGGGTCGCTCACGACGCCTTCCCCGAGACGGCTGATGACGAAAGCCAGGTTCTTGAATTCCTGGAAGCCGTAGTTCTCCAGTTCTTGAATGTCTTGCATTCCAATGGCGTAGCCACCGGCGATCGGGTTTCCGATATAGCCGCCATTGGTCTTGGAGTCGTCATCGCTAAACCGTTTGCAGGCCTCCTCGAAGGTGAGGTCGCCATTACGGATCAGTTGTGCTGCCGAGTCGAGTTCATGCTGGGCTTTTTCGAGGGCTTCAACAGGAACTTTGGCGGTCATGAGGATATGGCGGCAGTTGACATAATCGCCTCTACGCTCAATGAGTTGGATGATATGGAACCCGAACTGGGTCTCCACCACCTCTGAGATCTCCCCTTCATGGAGGTTGAAGGCCACGTTCTCGAACTCTGGGGCGAACTCACCTCTGCCGGTGAAACCAAGCTCACCGCCTTTTTTGGCCGATCCAGGGTCTTCCGAATACAGGATGGCCATGGTCGAAAAGCTGCTTTCGCCGTCGAGGATACGTCGGCGAATCTGATAGAGTTGGTCCTTCACCGATAGCTTCTCGTCGATACTGATAGGTGGACGTTTCACGATTTGCATGATTTCGTATTGGGTGTCCACCATTGGGATGCTATCTTGAGGGAGTCCTTTATAAAAAGCCCTGACTTCGGCAGGAGTCACCGTCACCCCTTTCAAAAGGTTGGCGCGGACTTGGTCTTGAAGGCTCTTTTCCTTTACCAGCCGACGCATTTCTTCCTTGATTTGCGACATGGTCTTGTTGAAAATGGTCTCCAGCTTTTCTTGGGAACCGGCACGGCCGATCAGATCACTGATACGACGGCTCAGTTCTGCGTCGACATCGCTGTCAGTAACCTCAAGGCTGTCCATCTCAGCTTGGTTCAGCATCAGCTTTTGGAACATCAGTTCCTCCAGAATGGCACAATGCATATCCTTGCTGCTACCTTCGATGTTGCCTTGCATGCGGTATTGTTGGTATTGGTTCTCCACGTCAGATTGGAGGATGATGTTCTTGCCGACGACAGCTACCACCTTGTCGATCACTTGGACTTTCGGCTGCTGGGCCATGACACCCACGGTCATTCCAAGCATTGCAACTGTCAAAAACAAAAATCTTTTCAGCATACTGTAACTTTAATAGATTTCAAATACTTTTTCATTTTTTGCCTGTTCGTATAGTTCGGAGTGCATACGTTCAAGCAATTCTTTCTGCCTTTTCAGCAGGATAATGTTTTTTATTCTCGCTTCTTCGAGTTCAAGGGGCGACACGCTTTGTTCCAGCAGATAGTCCTCAAAGCGCACCATGTAGACGAAGCCGTCTTTTTCAAACGAAACGAAACGGTTTTTTCGGAGGAAACTCTCGTGGTTGAAGATCTCGATTGGAACGATGGTAAGGAAGTCGTCGAGACGCATCCAGGTATCCACGTCAAGTGAGACGAACTTGGCATGTTGCGAAGCCAGGTCGTCGAGACGAGCCACGTCAAGGGTATCGCGATCGCTCAACAGTTTCTTGAAATCTTTCTCCTGTTTGCAATCCGCATCGAGGATGACATAAGCGACACGCACCATTGTTGAGCGAAGCTGGAAGTTCTCCTTGTGTTCCTCATAATAAGTGGATATCTCTTCTTGGCTGACCACGGTATCAAGATACTGTTCAATCAACTGAGTCTCATAGGCGTATATCACCAGAGATGTGCGGTAATCCTCAAGTTGTTTGGTAAAGTCGAGTTCACTTGGCGGGAGATTCATTTCGGCTTGGTGAACCAACACTTGCCGGCGCACCCACGAGTCGATAAAGGCGTTCACCTGTGTCAAACTGTCGAGTTTTCCCGCACTTGATGGGACCAGGCCTCCCAGCTCATCGGCGTACAGTTTCTTATCGTAGCATTCGGCCACGATAATCCGTTCCGACTGTCGAAACAACTTTCCACAGCCAGCAAGAAGCAATAGGGAAACCAGAAAAACGCCCAGCTTTCTCATTGATACAGCGCTCTAACTTGATCGAGTACTTTCTCGTTGATTTTCACAGGATATTTCTGACGCAGTTTCTCCATCCACTTGGCTTCTAGTTCGGTTTGATAGTCGGAAGTCACAAGGCCTCTTGCTTCGGCAAGGGTCTTGGGTTCAGGCTTGCGAATTTCCAGGATGTTGACAATCACGGTGGTGTTGTCGACGGTGGAGGGGATTTCGTTCCTCACGCCGACGCGCCATTCGGTTTGGTCAACATATTGGTTGTCGCCATGCTGATAGAAGCTGTTGCGCACATTGACACCGGGCACGGTATCGCGAATGATGACCATACGCAGGCTGTCGTAAGGAACGCCTTGGGCGAGATAGTCTTTCACTTTGGGCAGTGACTCGGGGCGGTTGACGGTGATGACGCAGGCTTTCACTCTGTCTTTCCACATGTATTTTCCAGCATTTCTCTCATGGAAAGCGCGAAGTCCGGCAGTATCGCTGACGGCTTTGCTCCACACTTCCTGGTCCATCAAGTCGAACAGGAGGATGCCGTCGTTGTATTCTTGGACGAGGGCTTTGAATTCAGGATAATGTTCCTCGAGGTGTTCGTCGGCATAGGCGAGCAGTTTTTCATTTTGGAAGGCTTCATACAGCTGATAGGCGTAAGTTTGGAGGCTAAGATAACGTTGTGCCGTTTGATGGGCTTTGAGGTAGCTGGCGAAGTTTCCTGTGGTGAATGAAGATTTCCCGATGGTGAAAAGGGTCTTGGAGAGGTCAATGTTGTCGGCTGGTTCATAGGTTCCTTTCAGCAGGCTACTGTCGATGCTAGCCATGAACTCTTCAAGGTTTTTGTCGTTGCTCTTGAATTTATAGTCTTTCTTGATCTGTTGGAGCACCACTGCCTCCGACTTCTTGGAACGCATGTCTTTTTCGACGCGTTCGGCGATGGCGGAACGTTCTTTTTCGAAGGTGTTCACGCCTGTAAAGCTGTTGAGTTTGATGATGTGGTACCCATAGCTGGTGCGGATGGGATGTGATATCTCGCCTGGCTGGAGTTGTTTGATCGCTTCGATGAATTCGGGAACGATACGGCTGACGGTGAAGGGGGTCAAGGTGCCGGAGCGGCTGGCGTTGCCACGGTCGTCGGAATATTTCATGACAGCTTCGTTCCAGTTTTTGCCATCGCTATCCATGACTTCCTTATAGATGTTGTCGGCTTTGGCTTTCATGGCTTGAGTCTCTTCTTCCGTAGCGTCGGGACTGAGTTGGAGGAAGATATGAGAGGCGTTGATTGTGCCCAAGGCATCGGAGACGCTGGTCACCTTGATGATATGGTATCCGAAGTCGCTACGGACGGGCATGGAGATTTCGCCTTCTGGGGTGTTATAGGCTCCGGTCTCGAAGGGGTATACCATATCGAACACGGTGAAGTAGCCGAGGTCGCCGCGGTTGCCTTTGCGTGCCGGGGTGGTCTCGGTGGCTTTGATGTCGCGAGCCGAGGGGTCCTGCGAGTAGGTGACAGCCAGTTGTCCGAAGTCATTTCCCTTGAGCGCTTTCTTCCTGATATCCAAGGCTTTGTTATAGGCTTTCAAGGTATCGGAAGGGAGGGCGTGTTTGTCGCAGGTGATCAGGATATGGGAAGCGCGGATGTCTTTGAGTTTGCGCTGATAGGCTTCCTCGACCAGTTCTTCGCTGATTTCATCGTTTGTAAAATAAGGTTTGGCCAGTTGTTTACGATAGCCGTTCAGTTCTTTCTTAAACTTGGGGTTGGTGTCGAGTTGCATCTCGTATGCTTCCATCACCTTCATTCTGAAGTTGATGAAAAGGTCGAGGTATTCATCGATTGACTTTTTCTCGACGACTTCGTCTTTGAGGTTGTTTTTGTTATAGACATCGGTAAATTCCTTGACAGTGATGTCTTGGTCGCCGATGGTCATCAGGACTTTCTTGTCGAGTTTCGACTGAGCGGAGGCTTGGAGGCCCAAGAAAGCGACTGCGGCGATGACGAGCAGTCTCAAAAAGCTGAATCTTCTCATGATAGTGGTTTCTTAAATTAGGATCTCTTGCTATAGTTGGGGGCTTCCTGTGTGATGGTGACATCATGGGGATGGCTTTCCTGGATGCCCGAGTTGGTGATACGGATAAACTTGGCCTTTTTGAGTTCTTCGATGGTATGGGAGCCAGTGTAGCCCATGCCTGAGCGGAGGCCTCCGACCATCTGATAGACCACTTCGGAGAGGGTGCCTTTGTAGGGAACGCGTCCTGCGATGCCTTCGGGAACGAGTTTTTTGACATCGTCTTCCATATCTTGGAAGTAGCGGTCTTTTGAGCCTGCCTGCATGGCTTCGAGTGAGCCCATGCCGCGATAGGTCTTGAACTTACGGCCTTCGAAGATGATGGTGTCGCCTGGTGACTCATCCACGCCGGCGAAGAGTGAGCCAGCCATGATGGACGAGGCGCCTGCGGCGAGGGCTTTCACGATGTCGCCCGTATAGCGGATGCCGCCGTCAGCGATGACGGGGATGCCGGTACCTTCGAGGGCTTTTGACACGTTGATGACGGCGGTAAGTTGAGGTACGCCGATGCCTGCCACTACGCGGGTGGTGCATATTGAGCCGGGACCGATGCCCACTTTCACGGCGTCGGCGCCAGCCTCGACCAAGGCGCGGGCGGCGTCGGCGGTGGCGATGTTACCACCGACGATGTCGATATTTGCATAGCGTTCACGGAGGGCTTTCACCATCTCGAGCACGCCTCTTGAATGGCCATGTGCGGTATCGACGACGAGGGCGTCAACGCCGGCTTCCACAAGGGCGTCGGCACGTTCCATGGTGTTGGCGGCGATACCCACTGCAGCAGCTACTCTGAGTCGGCCACGGTCATCCTTGCAGGCATTGGGACGAGCTTTCACCTTGATGATGTCCTTATAGGTGATCAGTCCGAGCAGATGCATTTTCTGATCCACCACGGGCAGTTTCTCAATCTTGTACTGACGGAGGATGTCGGCAGCTTTCTCAAACGACACCTCTGTCGTCGTGATGAGGTTCTCACTGGTCATCACCTCGCTGATGGGTCTGTCGAGTTCACGTTCGAAACGCAGGTCACGGTTGGTGACGATGCCTTTGAGGACGTTATGGCTGTCGACGACAGGGATGCCGCCGATATGGTATTCGCTCATCAGGTTGAGGGCGTCGCGGACAGTGGCGTCGACATGGATGGTGATGGGGTCGGTGATCATGCCGTTCTCGGCGCGTTTCACCTTGCGGACCTCAGCGGCCTGTTTGCCAATGGTCATGTTCTTATGCAACACGCCGATGCCGCCTTCCTGGGCGATGGCGATGGCCATACGCGACTCTGTCACAGTGTCCATGCCAGCCGAAACGATAGGCACATTCAGCTGGATGTTACGGGTAAACTTGGTCCTCAAATCGGTTTCGCGGGGCAGCACTTCACTATAGGCTGGGACCAGCAGCACATCGTCGTAAGTCAGGCCTTCCCCCACAAATTTATCACTATCCAATGTCTTCATAATATTATAATAGGTATTAACTTGCAAAGATATGAAAAAAAATCAATTTACAACAATCTTTCTGCGCAGTTCCACTCCATCTTCGTCAACACAGCGGAGTACATAGGTGCCCCGTTCCACGTCGATGGGCATTTGGTGGTTCCATTTAGTCATCCCGAGGAAGGTGTCGTTCAGCGTCCAATAGATTCTTTTCGAGGGGTTTCTGTGGGCAATTTCGAAGACCACCTGTTGTCGGTCGCCCTTGATGCCGATCGGGATGGTGACCCTGGCATCGGATTTTGGGTAGATAAAGGCCATCAGCTCGTCGGGGTGTGAGTTGGCGCAGTTGGGATAGAGGGTCGGCAGAGGGCGATACAGGGGTGAGTGTTTTTTATAGAACCACTCCATCACTGGGGGCAGCACAAAGTAATTCTCATAGCACCGTTGGTCGACAGGATAGCAGTCGGGAAGCACCTGATACTGTCTGGTGGAGTCGAGGAAGATCTTCTTATGGTATGGACATGGGCCTGTTTGAATCTCCACATCCGGCATGGTCACCATCTTGGTATGGCTGCAGAGGCTGGTGCTTGGATAGCCAGTCACCGCGCACACCTCCACTTCGATCGACTCAGGCGTGGAGGCGGGATGGGTATAGGCGTCATTGAGCAAGGCGGCCACGTCAAACATAATCGGGGCGGCCACACCCACGCCTGTCAGTCCGGGACGTCCTTCCCCATCGGCGTTGCCTGCCCACACGCCGATAACATAATGGTCGGTGACTCCGATGGTCCAAGCATCCTTGAACCCGAAGCTGGTACCAGTCTTCCAAGCCACCTGTTTCGCCGATGAGAAGCCGCTCCATCCCGTTTGGCTTGAGGGTCGGGTAAGTCCCCGCATCACGTCAAAAGTGACGGCGATGGCTTCTGGGCTGAAAGGGCTGAGATCTTCGCCAGTGCTGAGTTCCTTGGCCATTCGAGCATAGGCGTTCACAAGGTCGAAGAGCGAAGCTTCGGCGCCGCCGACGATAAGTGACAGCCCATAATGGTCGGCATCGAACACGATGCCCGACAGGTCAAGGCGTTTCAACAGTGAATGAAACCTCTGGTGTCCGTATTCTTTAAGGAGATGGACGAAAGGTGCGTTCAGCGAGTGCTGGAGGGCTTGGTTGGCTGGAACCGCTCCCCAATACTGGCCCGAGTAATTCTTCGGAGTAAATCCCGAAAGGGTCATGGGGACATCGGGGAGCATCATGGTAGGCAGCAGGGTCCCTTCGTCAAGCATGGCGGCGAAGAGGAAAGGCTTCATGATGCTTCCGGTGGAGCGTTGGGCCTTCACCATATCCACCATGGCGGCATCAGCGGCGTTGGCGTTGTTGCCGACGTAGGCGACGATCCTGTCGTTGAGGTAATCGACCACATAGACGGCAGCATTCTCAATCTGGTTAAGGGCATTGGTCTGGTGATGACGTTCCATCACTTGGATCACGTTCTTTTGCAGCTGATAGTCGATATCGGAATGAATCTGTTCTCCCTTATGTCTCTTTTCCATGTCCATCAGATAGTGATAGGCAAGCATCGGCATGTCGTAAGGCTTGTCGGGCAGGCGTTCCATGAGTGACAGTTCATAGTCGTCATGGCTAAGGCGGGGCAGGTGGTATTTCATTGGGCTATACACTTTCGAGGCGGTCATCCTGAGCAGCAGAGCGTCACGTTTGTCGAGCAGTCGTTCGCGCGATTTGCCTGGGTGGATCATCGAGGGAGCGTTGGGCAATACGGCCAGGGTGGCTGCTTCGCTCCAGGTCAGACGGTCGGGAGTGGTGTGGAAATACCGCCAAGCGGCGGCGTCGATGCCCACCACATTACCGCCGAAAGGTGCATGGGCGGCATAGAGGTCGAGGATGGATTTCTTGGAGTAATGCAGCTCCAGACGGAGGGCCAGCACCACTTCCAGAAACTTCTCCTTGTAGGTTCTTGGTTTGTTTTTCCGAGCGAGTCTCACCACCTGCATGGAGATGGTGCTACCTCCCCTGACCACATGGCCGGCGCGGGCATTCTCGATGATGGCTTGGATAAAGGCGACTGGGTTGAACCCTCTATGGCGGAAAAACTGTCGGTCCTCATACTCGAGTACGCAGGCAACGTATTTCTCCGAATAGGTGTTGGTGGCCGGGAAGCGCCATTGTCCGTCGTCTGCGATGCGGGCTCCGAGCAGTTCTCCGTCGCTGGCAGTCAGCACGGTGGAATAAGGGTCATCGAATTTGGGGACTGGGATACACAAAAACAGAAGGAACAGGCCTGCGATAAGCAGGCCTGTTCCAAGCATCCATTTTTGCTGTTTGGTCATTTCACCACGACCGGACGAGCCGGCACCATGTAGTAGATGTCGTTGTTGTACATATCCTCGCAGCGGACTGCAGGAAGCATGTACGAACCCTCATAGGTGGCATTCAGCTTCAGGGTGAATGTCTTCTTATCTTTCGGTGAGAGGTCAAAGAAGAAATAGGCGCGGTCGTCGCGGATGTCGAGATGCTTGGCACCATCGAATTCAGCATCGAGGCCGGTCATACGGTCGTTGACGATCTCCCATCCTGAGGCGAGGTAGTACGACAGGGCGAGTTCGGTTACACGGTATTCGCTCGGGTTCTCTACGGTGATAGCCACTGAGAAGTCTTTGCCCATAGGCAGTGTGGCAGGATTGATCGGGGCGCCGTTCTTATCGAAGTAATTCACCTTCATCTTGATGAAGTTGCCCGTCTCTTGGGTCTCATATTCTGCCTTGGCCACCTTGGTATAGACCTTGGCGGTAAGCTTCTCTTCAGCTTTATTGGTGATTTCAACCTTGTTGGAACCGACCTTCGGGGTGATGGCATAGCCGACCGAACCACGGTTGGTGCTCACGGTACGCTCGTCGCCGTTCATTTTGACGATGGCGGCGATGGGGGCGTTAGAGGTGCCAACCTTCTCTGCGTACTTGCCGAGGGTGAACAGGGCGAAGGCGGTTGACTGGGTGTCGAGCCAACGTCCGCTATTGAGAATTTCACAAAGGTCGTTGACATGGCCTTGGATCAGGGCGTCGTCTTTGCTGCAGAGCATCTCGGAATAGGTCAGGAAGGCCAAGTCGCGGGTGGTTGAGCCGAACGAGCTATAGTAGTCCGACATGTACTCACCCTCCTGAATGGCAGGCCAGAACTGAGACACCATGTTCTTCTTGCCCACTTGGGCGTAGGTGGCGGCAGTGAGTACTGCACTCAGGCTGTAGTTCATCTTCAGGTCTTTGAAGCGGTTGAGGGCACCCATCTCGGGAGCACCGGCCAAAGCGAGCACAAACAGACGGTAGGCTTGGATGGTCTCACCAGGTTTGTAGTCGGGGTTGTTGGCCCAAGCCTTGGCGATGTCGCCTTGGTGTTTCAGCATGCCGTCGTAGAGATAGTCGGGCACGTCGAAGCCTTGGCTCTTGGCTTCGGTGAGGAAATGCAACGCATAGATCTCGGTCCACGGATCGGTGTAGTTGCCTCCCACCCAGTTGGTGAGTGAGAAGTCGGCCTTCTGGTACGACTTCATGCTGGCGATACCGGATTCGATGGCATCACGTGTCTTGGCTTCCGATGCCTCATCTTGTTGGATGAAGTAATTGAAATACAACTGTGGGAACGCAGATGACACCACTTGTTCGAGGCAGCCATAGGGGTAGGTGCTCAGGTAGTTGAGTCGGCTGTAGAAGTCGACGGGGATGAGGGAGGCTACGGTGATATTGCCTTCCTGTGTACCATTGATGCCTTGGAGGTCGAAATCGAGGGTCTCGGTGGCGTTAGGAGCGATCTCGACGGTATAGGTCTTACGTTTTTCGGCGTAAGGCATGCGGATCGGGATCTCGGTCACGGTCTGTGCCTCGAAGCTTCCATCGGAGACGGTCACATCCATGGTGGCGTTGCCGAGGGTCTCGGGCACTTTCACTTTCATGACGACCATGGCTTCGCCGTTCTCGTCTACTTTCACTGAACCCGGGATGTCGCCGATGGCGGTAAGGTTCTTATTGTTGACCACCACATTGAGGTTCTTGCCTTTCATGTTGGGGGCGAGCACTTGCACTTTGAGAGTCATCTCGTCGCCGGGGGCGGTGACGCGCGGTGCGGCGGGATAGAGGGTAATCGGGTCGACGACCTTCATCTGTTTCTCGGTGGCGCCGAACGACTTGCCTTGGCCTTTGGCCACCACCATGAAGCGGAGTGCGCCTGAGCATTGAGGCACTTCTATTTCGGTAGTGTTCTCGCCTTTGGCTTGGAGTTCGAAGGGACCGTAGGTCACGGCGAATGCCTTGAAGCGTTTGTCGAGGGTGATCTCTTGGTTGATGAAGCCGTCACCACCGATAGCGTACACGGTACCGAGTTCGCCTGAGAAGGCGTCGATGACGTAGTCGTAGTTGTCCCAGGTACGCACCTTCAGGGCTTGTTTGGCATTGAAGTAGTCGTACGGATCCGGGGTATTGTAGTTGGTCAGTCCGAGGATACCTTCATCGACGACGGCCAGGGTATAGGTCATGGCTTTGCCGTTTTGTTCTTTGACTGACACCTTTATTTTCTTGTTGGTGTTTGAGGTCTCGGGCACGTTAAGCACGGGTTTGAGGTGCATCTCTTGGTTCTCGATCTTCACGGGAACCACGCCGTACATACGGAGCGGCATGTCATTACCGGTGTTATGCGGTTGGAGGAGTGACACATACACATAGACATTCGGGATCATTTCCTCGGTGGCTTTGATTTCCACTTTGCCTTCGGTGCCGAGTTTGTCGAGCACCATCGACTGGATGATATGGTCGTTGGCTTCAACGGTGACCAGTGCCGTGGCGTTTTCGTTGGAGGGGAAGGTCACGATGATGTTTTCGCCCACGTTATAGGCATCTTTGGTGGTATTCATGGCCAGTTGCACGGGGCCTTCCGATTCGCCGGTGCTATGGATGGTGGCGTAGTCCCAGTCGAAGCGGATCACTTTGGCGAAGGTGTTGCCTCCTTGGGGGTCGTTGATGACGAGGAGGTACATGCCCCATTTCTCGTCGGGGACATTCACGTTGATTTCGGCCTTGCCGTTGAGGCAGGTGATGGTACCGTTCTGTTCGGGACGTTTATAGGTGCCGTTGACATACCTTTGAAGGGTGTATGAATCCTCGCTTGACCACCACCAGTAATGGTCCAGCTTATAGAGTTGGTAGTCGAGTGAGGCGCTGTTTTTGTCGAGGTCGCCTGTCTCTTTCACCAGTGCGACGGGGAAACTCCAGTTGCGGTTGGTGAAGTAGTAGCTACCGTATTTTGATTCGGTTTGGGGGAATTCCACGCCGATGTAGCGGGGGCATGCTGAGAGTTTGGCTGTCGATGAGGCCACGCTGAAGTCGCCGCCTTGTTCAAAGACTTTGGTGACGAAGGTGGCGTTGATCATTTGGTCGGCATAGAGTTCGGCAAGTGGGTCGAATCTCACTGCGGCGTTGCCTTGGCCGTCGAGTGGACCGCTGAAGAGGGAGAGTTCATCGGGATAGAACTCTTCGGATTCGTTTCCGAAGGTATAGGTCGGGAACTTCTCGAACGAGGTCGAACCTTGGCGCACGGTGACGTCGATCTCAGCTTTCAGGCCTGAGGCGGTAAGTCCATTGAGCCATTTGGAGTTCAGTTGGACGGTGCTGGGATTGGTGAGGCTGATCACGTCAGGAGTGTTCAGTTTGATCTCGAGGCGGTTGGGTTTCACGGTCTCCACGCGCAGATTCTTGTTGATGACGCTGTTGCCCACTTTGAACGAGGCTCTCCAGAGGCCTGTCTCGTCATTGGGGCTGGTAGGCACGTTGAAGGTATAGATGCCGCCCACGGGGCTGTTGTTTGTCAAGCGGGTATAGAGGCTGTTGTAAGCGTCATAGACCTCCATCACCACGGGGTAGTCGCTAGGCAGTTTGTCGTCGGCCAGGGAGACCATCAGGTTGAGTTGCAGTTCATCTCCTGGGCGCCAGACGCCGCGGTTGGAGTAGGCGAAGGCGGAGACACCTTTTTCGACTGACTCGCCGCCGATATTGAATTTACTGTAGGAAAGGGCTTCGCCATCATTGGTCTTGATGACCGACTGTCCACCCTTGTTGTTCTTGGCGATCACGAAGGCGGGGCGGTTCTCGCAGCTCAGCAGTGCATGGCCCTTGCCATCGGTGCGACCTGAGGCGATCATCTGACGCTGGTAGTTGTAGGCTTCAACGGTAGCTCCTGACACCGGTTTGGTGTCGGAGATTTGGAACACGAACACGTCGATGGCGTCGCTGCTGCCCATCTTTGCGGTGAGGGCGAGGTCGGTGATGATGACGTTTTTCTTTTCTTCCACCCAGTTATAGTAGGATGTCGAGAGCGGGTCGTCCCAGTCGCCGTCGTAGTCATGGTGTTTGAAGTCGCCAGCCTGTCCGTCCCAGTAGCGGGCTTCGAGTCTGTCATCCTCGAGGGTGAGTCGTTTTGACTCTTCGGTGGCGTAGGCGTAGTCGGCCGGTCCGAAGTCGAGGATGAGTTGGTACATGTCGCCCGACTTCACATCGACATAGTCGGAGAGCTTGATGGGGAACGAGCGCCATTGGTTGGGTGTTGGGTTGTCGAGGGCGATCCTTACTTTTTTCTCGAGGCGGCCTGCGTTGCGGATGCCCCAAGTCTCGTCGAGGTCGTTGTTCTGGTAGAACGAGAGGATGTTGTCGTCGTACACCTTCACGATACGGAGCACCACTGAGTTGAGGCAGATGGCGTCAAAATAGATGGTGGCCTCGCTCACTTCGGGCACGATGACTCCTTTTTCTGTCCAGCGCACTTTGGGGCTGAGGTCGGTAAGGTCGATGTTTAGTTCTTCCTCTTGTTTAAGTGAGTTGCCGGCCTTGTCCTTGATGCCTGAGCCGATGGTTAGGGTGACGTTTTCGAGTTCATAGCTATACACGTTTGATTTGTCGAAATAAAGCACCAGTTTGTTTTCCACCAGTTCGGTCCTATAGCCCATGTTAGGTTCGATGGAGATGTATCCGTCGATGTTGCGTTGTTTCAGGGGTTGGGTGAAGTACAGGGTGACAATGCTATTGGCTTTGTCGACTTTATAATCCATGAGTTTGAACTCGCCTTGGCTGGGGACTGTGAGGGTCTTGCTGATTTGGGTCTTGGAGTTCAGCGGTTTGCCGTTGAGTTCGAGTTCGATCTTGGTGTCTTTGTCTTTCCTTTCGATGTTGTTCAATTGGAAGTTGAACTTACGGTCGCCGAGATAGGTAGTGGTCACGTTGTACTTTTCCACGAAGGCGGAGGGGAAGATTTTCACGGCTTCCTCGTCGTCGACGGGTTGGGTAAAGAACACTTTGACGTCGTACTGGGTGTTGTCCTCAGTAAAGGTAGGTTCCACGTCATAGACGCTGAACACCTGTGCGCGTTCTTTTTGTTCTTCTTTGGTAAGGTTGCCTGGTTGGCCGCCTCCCCCTTTGTTGCAGGAGTTAAGACCTCCGAGCAGCAAGATGCCCATGGCGAGCATCACGATGCGAGACAATTTTGAAGTTTTCATATCTTAATTGTTTTATTAGGTTTATGCGTCGATATTGGCATAGGTGGCATTTTGTTCGATGAACTCGCGGCGGGGTGCCACATCGTCGCCCATGAGCATGGAGAAGATGTGGTCGGCTTCCATGGCGTTCTCGATGGTCACCTGACGGAGTGTACGGTTGGCCGGGTCCATGGTGGTTTCCCAGAGTTGTTCGGGGTTCATCTCACCCAGACCTTTATAGCGTTGCACGTCGTAGCCGCCCACGGTACCGTTCTTGGTCAGTTCGCTCCAGGCCTTGATCCGTTCCTCGTCGGTCCAGCAGTAGCGTATTGGCTTGACGCCTTTCTTGATGAGGTAGAGCGGCGGGGTGGCGCAGTACACGTAGCCATTTTCGATGAGTTCGCGCATATAGCGGAAGAAGAATGTCAGGATGAGGGTGGTGATGTGGCTACCGTCGACATCGGCATCGGTCATGATGATGACCTTGTGGTAGCGCAGTTTGTCGAGGTTGAGTGCCTTGGAGTCCTCTTCGGTGCCGATGGTGACGCCGAGGGCGGTGTAGATGTTACGGATCTCTTCGCTCTCGAAGGCGCGGTGTTGCATGGCTTTTTCCACATTGAGGATCTTACCACGGAGCGGCAGGATAGCCTGGAAGGTACGGTCGCGTCCTTGTTTGGCGGAGCCGCCTGCGGAGTCGCCCTCCACGAGATAGAGCTCTGTCTTGGCTGGGTCGCGTTCCGAGCAGTCGGCAAGTTTGCCTGGCATGCTAAAACTTGACAGGACGCCTTTTCGTTGCACTTTCTCACGAGCGCTGCGGGCGGCCTGCCGGGCTTGGGCGGCCAGGGCCACTTTATCGAAGATCAGTTTAGCCTCTTTGGGATGTTCTTCGAGGTAGTCCGACAGTTGTTGGCCCACGATGGAGTTCACGATACCCATCACCTCGTCGTTGCCGAGTTTGGTCTTGGTCTGGCCTTCGAACTGTGGTTCCGGCACTTTCACCGAGATCACGGCGGTGAGTCCTTCGCGGAAGTCGTCGGGGGTGATTTTCACCTTTTGTTTCTCGAATTTCTCGAGCAGGCCGTTCTTTTCGGCGTAGGTGTTGAACGAGCGGGTCAGACCCGAGCGGAAGCCTTGGAGGTGGGTACCGCCTTCGATGGTGTTGATGTTGTTGACGTAGGAATGCAGGTTCTCGGAGTATTCCGCGTTGTATTCGAGGGCGATCTCGACGGGCACGTTGTTGCGTTCGCCGGCGATGTAGATCGGTTCGGGAAGGAGTTTCACACGGTTGGCGTCGAGGTAACCGATGAAGTCGGTGAGGCCGTTCTCGGAGTAGAACGTGTCGGTACGGAAGGTGCCGTCCTCCATGGGTGCGCGCTTATCGGTGAGCACGATGGTGATGCCATGGTTGAGGTAGGCCAGCTCACGCATGCGGTTGGCCAGGGTATCGTAGTCATATTCCGTATGGAGGAAGATGCTTCCGTCCGGCTTGAAGGTGATGCGCGTGCCGTGGGCGTTCGATTCACCTACCACTTTGACGGGATACAGGGGCTTGCCGCACTCATATTCCTGACGGAACACCTTGCCTTCACGATAGACCTCGGCGGTCATGTGGGTGGAGAGGGCGTTCACGCAGCTCACGCCGACGCCGTGCAGACCGCCAGAGACCTTGTAGGAGCCTTTGTCGAACTTACCGCCGGCATGGAGCACTGTCATCACCACCTCCAAGGCGGAGCGTTTCTCCTTCTCGTGCATGCCCGTGGGGATACCACGACCGTTATCGAGTACGCTGATAGCGTTTCCTTCTAAGATATCCACTGTAACATGGTCGCAATAACCTGCCATCGCTTCGTCGATGGAGTTATCGACCACCTCATAAACCAGATGGTGCAGACCGCGGAAGTGCACGTCGCCGATGTACATGGCGGGACGCTTGCGGACAGCCTCGAGGCCTTCCAACACTTGGATCTTATTGGCACCATACTCTTCACTAGCTAATTCTTTGATTTCTTCTTCAGTCATTTTCAGGTACTTATGTTTTTAAACATTAAAAGACAAAAGTACGAAAAAAATCTGAAAAACCAAGCGCTTTTTTTGAAGATTTTTTTGGTTTTTTTTCGTGTTTTTCCGCTGGTCAGAAAGTCATCTTCAGACCGCCGAAAAACTGGATTCCACCCACCGGATAACCATAGTAAAGTTGGTACTTCTGGTTGAGCACATTATCGAGTTTAGCGAACACCGACAGCTGGTCGTTGAAGCGGTAGTCGGCACCAAGGCTGAGGTCATAGACATCCTTCAGTTTTACCACATCATATTGGGGCGGATATTTGGTCATCCAATAGGGGCCATTGTTCCAAACCTTGTTGTAGCGTTCACCCATATAGAGGAAAGTGGTGTTGAACGCCAGTTTTTCGTTGACGTCGTAGGTCAGCTTCAGCTTGCCTTCCATCTTGGGTCGATGCCAGGGACAATCCTCAGTGGACATCACATAATTGTTGTAGGCGAAGCCCATATCCGCCGTGAAACCGTTACGCAGCTTCACACGCATATCGGCCAGCACGCTCGTCAAATAAGTTTCTTCGTAAAGCAGCTCGTATTGGTAGGCTCGATTGTGCATGGGAACGAAAAACGGGTCGTTGTCGGTATGGCGGTAACGCACACCGAGATGAAGGTCGACCACTTCAGCGATATTGGTCCGCACACCGCCATCGAAGCCGAGCTTGACGTTTTGCGCCAACATAGAGCATTCGTTCCCCACAAAGGGATTCTCGGTGATGAGGTCGCTATAAGTCGTCAACTTTCTACCCCCATTCAAGCCGGCGTAGAATTCCAACTTCTTGTTCAGCACATACAGACTTCCACTGACATCGGGGCGCACTGCCAGGAATTGATCCCCGTTTTGAACACGGTTCACGCCATCCAGGCGAACGCCCAGATGGAGTTTGTAGAACTCATCACCCATTTCAAAATAAGGATTGACTTTCAACAGATAAAGATTATCCCTAAAAAATTCGTATTGAGCTCCGACATCCACACCGATTTTCTGGGGATGGCTCTTGTCACCCCACCAACTTTGGGTATAGCCAAGACCATAATCCGCTTTTACAAAATGCTCTCTTGCATAAGTGTTGTCGAAAGTGTAATGATAATCCACACCAAGTTGGTGGCTCACCTCGCCCGTACGCGTCGAAGTGGGAGTCAATCCGAAATGACCACCGATGGTGTTATAGACCTGTTTGTTACCCTCACGGTAATGAACCATGTCGTTCTTGTAATATACCTTGCCGCCCATTTGGACGTTCTTGTATTTGCTGCTGGTGAGTCCGATATCGAAGGCGTTGTTCATGAAGCTCGAAGGGGCATATTCCTCCATGTCGAGCCATGAGGAATAATGCTTGATGCCCACGCCCAGACCCAAATTTTTGGTCAGGTTGGAGTTGTGCTTATAGAGAAACACCGGGGAGATGCGCGTTCCGAAGCCGGCCATCAGGAAGTTCTTGACGGGCACAGGGTTCTGTCCGTTCTTGCCATTGTAATTCACAGCGGTCAGTTTCTCAAGTTGGAGGGGAAAACGATGTTCGATGTCGAGTACCCTGATCTCTGTGCCGGGCATCTCGAAATGCTGTTGCGGGGTCTCGGCCTGCATCAGAATCTTATCCACCTTGTTGACCTTGGGGCGATAGGTGCCCTCGATGGTGACTTCCTCGTTGTGTTGGGCAAACGCGCTGACGCAAAAGAACAGCGCTGCGGCTAGGAATATATATCTGGTATTCATCATTCTTTGATTTGATTGAGATGGGTTTGGGCTTCGTTTCTGAGTTCGGCGATAGAGCAATTATCGATGACACTACGGAGGGTCTCCCGGGCTTGGAAAACATTGTCTTTGGCCACATACACGTCGGCCAGCAGGATGAACGACTTGGCAACCCAGTATTCGTGCGAGCCGAAACGGTCTGAGATGTTGAACACTCGGCTCTCAGCATCGTCGAGGTTGTTGAGCTTGAAGGCTGCTGATGCGGCATAATATGCACTCTCGGCGCCATAGACCGACACATCGGCTTGGGCGCTACGGTCGAGCCACTGGAGCGCTGCGCTGTAGTTGCCTTTCATGAAGTACGACTTACCCACGATATGATTCACCTGGTTGGTCTGTTCGGCGGTCAGGTCGTTCGAGTGGCTCAGGGTCTCCCCCATCTCGATGGCCTTGTCGTAGTTGTTCAGGAAGAAATAGCTCTTCATGCTGCCTTCGAGGGCTTCCAGACGACGGAGCGGCTTCTCAGTGATGTTGGCCAGGCGTCCGTAGTATTGGCTTGCCTTGTCGTAATTGCCATGATCGTATTCGATGCGGGCCAACTTGAGCAAGGCATCGTCCGTGTAATCGTTGTCGGGTTGGTTGACGATATACGTCAGATGTGTCTTCACCTCCTCTTCCGTGCCTACTTTCTCTGCACATTCGGCAGCATAATGGCGGGCTTTCAAGGTATAGCCGCCGTTAGGGAACTGCTCGAAGTAGTATTTCAAAGCCTTCTCGGCGTCTTGGTAACGAGCGTCGAGGAAGAAGTTTTCGGCGTTGGCGAATGCCAGCGAGTCCTGTTGGGTCACCTTCACCTGTCCCGAGCCCGACGACTCCACATAGCTGAAATAGTCGTTCAGGTTGTTTTGTTCCATATAAATATTGCGAACAATTGACATTGCCTCACGGGATTCATCGGTGTTGGGATAGTTCTGGATAAGGGTCTTGAGGTTGGTGAGTGCCAGGTCGTATTGGTTGTTGTTGTAATAGATCATGCCCACTTTCATGAGTGCCTGGCGGGTGTAGGACGAACGCGGGCGTTCTTTGACGAGACGGTTGAAGGCGGCGATAGCGGCTCGTTTGTCGCCATACACGAGGTGGGTATTGCCGATCTCGAAAAGGGCGCGGTCGTAATAGTTGGTGGAGGGATAGGTCCTCACCAGGGTCTCCATCATGTCGATTTTTTGGTTCGACTTGCCTTTGGCGCCATAGCACAGGCCTTGTTGGAAGAGGGCGTAGTCGGCATTGCGGCGGCTGATGCGAGTGGCCAGGTCGTAATAGTTGACGGCTTGGTCGTAGCTCCGATCCACAAAGAAGCAGTCGCCGAGGCGGATGTAGGCGTCGCTCTTGAGGTCGGCCTTACGGTCGTCGCATCGTTGGATGAAGTTACGGAAGCATCTCACTGCCTCCTCGTAGTTGGGTTTCTGGTAGTTGATATAGCCCAGTCCGTATTCTGCCATGATGGCTAGTTCATTGTTTGCCGAAAGGCTGTTTTTCACTTGTTTGAAGTAGCGTTCGGCGGTACTGAAGTCGTTGGCGGCGTATGCCGACTCGGCGAGCCAGTAGGTAGCTTCCGACTTGCGGGCTGACGACTGTTTGCCTTTCAGTATCTTGGAGAAGCAGGCTTGTGCCTTGTCGTATTCGCGGTTTTGGTAGTGGTCGATTCCTGTGGCGTAGAGCAGTTCGTCGTACGCCGTGTTGAGCTCATTGCTTTTTTGGCGCATCTTCTCGAGGCGGGTCAGAGCTTCGTCGTTATGTTGTGCATTAAGCAGCAGATACACGGCCAGTTCCTCGGCTTCGGAGCGGCGGGCCGACTGCGGGTTGTTGGCCACGAAGGCATCCAGATGGGAGACGGCTTCGTTGAAGGGGTCGGCACCTGGGATGAGGCTCAGGCGGGCGTAGTTGAACAGGGCATCCTCGCTGATGGCCCGGTCGAAACCGGCTGAATAGGCGGTATAAAAAGCGTTTCGGGCATATTTTGGCTGGTCGGTGTCGGCATAGCATGAGGCCAGGTAATACGAGGCGTATTGTCCTATGGAGTCCTTGTCGGAAGCTGCCTTCTGCAGGTCGGTGATGGCACCGCTCAGGTCGTTCTTCTTCATTCGGCATACGCCCATCTGGTAATATGCCTCACGGGTCATGGAGCGGACATGGTTTTTGATGCAGAAGGTATAATAGGCGCCCGCTTTTTCATAATTTTTCAGTTGGTAATAGGCATCGGCGACGAGCAGTGACAGTTCCCCTTGGTATTTTTTGTCGGCGTTACGCACCACGTCGGAGCCATCGCGCACCACGGCATCGTAATCGCCTTGTTGGTAGTTGATCTGCAAGAGGCTGGACTGTGCCGCCTTACCGTAGACGGGGTGGTCTTTCACTTGACTGAAATGTTGTGCCGCCTCTTGATAATTTTCTTTGAGATATTGGATGTGGGCGTAGTAGTACCTCGCATCCTGTTGGTATTTGCCTTCGTTGAGGGCGAGGCCTTGCAGCAAAGGCTGGGCTTTGTCGTAATCCTCCAGTTGGAAATAGGCATAGCCCATGTTGAACTGCAGCTGTTGTGTCTCCACCTGGGTGAGGGATGCCGTAGGCACCTGTTCGTACAGCGCGAGTGCCTCGAGGTATTTCCTTTTGTTGAGAAGCACGTTGGCATAGAGGAAGTTGGCGTGGTTGGCCCAGGTGCTGCCCGGGTTGTCGGCTACAAAGGCTTTTATTTTGGCTTCGGCGTCGGCACGACCTGCATAGAGGGCGCTGACGGCGATATAGTATTGGGCATCGACCGATTTTTGGAGTTTGGCGTCACCGATGGCAGTGAGGTATTGGCCGAACGACTCGATGGCGGCGCCATATTCGCCATTTTGGTAGAGGATCAAGCCTTGGCTATAGAGGGCTTCGGGGTCGTATTGTGAGACTGTTTTTTGGGCCATGAGCATGGAGCTTAGGCACGATAGCGTCACGGCGAGTAGAAAAAGACGTATTCTCATGGTAAGCATAATAACTTAAAAAGTATAACGTGCATACGCGCTTTTTATTATAAAAGGCGATGAGAGTGGTAAGCGGGATTCTGTTCCCCTTTCGGGGCGACTGTCATTTCTCTAGACCTGCGGTCACCCACAGGCTCAAGCGCCCTACCCTGAGGCGACGGACGAGCAGCCCGTTCGGCCGCCGAAGCGGCCATTGCCTCTATACTTGGACTTGCAGCCCGTAAGGTTTACCTCGGCGGAGTGTCACCACCCGCCGCGTGAGCTCTTGCCTCGCGTTTTCACCCTTACCCTTGTGGGGCGGTATATTTTCTGCGGCACTTGCTGTTGCCCTTGCGGACACCTTCCCGTTAGGAAGTACGGTGCTCTGTGCTGTCCCGACTTTCCTCGCGCCGGCTTTCCCGACCCGCGACAGTCTTCTCTCATCGCCGCCGCAAAGGTACAAAATATTGCGGAATGCGGAATTAGGAATGCTGAATTTTGTAATTTTGCGACACTTTATGACTTTTTTATGAAAAAAACTTTTTTGATTTTGGTTTTAGTGTTCTGCTTCGGTTTCATCCATGGGCAGAACAGAGAGTACCGTCATGTGATTGTAATGATGGGACAACAGTACGACAACGTCGAATTGGGCCGCAAGACGCAGTTCATGGACAAGGCCCAGCGACGCGATTTTGTTATCAACGACCACCGAGCCTTCTGCGAGGCATCGCAGGCAGAAGTGCTTGACTTTGCCCGCCACCTTGGCGGGGACGTTCAGGACTTCCATCCTTTCTGGGCCGTCAACGGCTTCAGCTGCATGGCCACCGACGAGGCCATCGCCCTCTTGGAGGCCCGCCGCGATGTGGCTTTGGTGTATCGTGACGAGAGAAGAAGGATGATTCCAGAAAACGAGAAATCGTATCCTTTGGAGTCGAAAGACAACGCCTGGCATGTGGACAAGGTGAACGCGCCTGCCGTATGGAGTTACAACGGCTCCACAGGCTATACCGGCAACGGCGTCGTCGTGGCCGTCCTCGACTCAGGTGTGAACTATGAGCATGTCGACATCGCCAACAGCATGTGGGACGGCGGTCCTGAGTTTCCGCACCATGGCTACGATGTCATGAATCACGACGACGATCCCATGGACGACTACTGCCACGGCACTCACTGCGCCGGCATCGTGGCCGGGCAGGGCAATGCCGGCATCCAGACGGGTATCGCTCCCGGTGCCAAGATCATGGCAGTGAAGATATTGGACGAGACCGGTTTTGGCGACGATGCGCAAATCATTGAAGGTATCGAGTTCGCCTTGGCCCATGGCGCCGACATCTTAAGCTGTTCTTTCGGCGACCAAGGCATCGGCGGCTATGCCCTGCACCGTCAGTTATACGAAACCGTGCTCGACGCCGGCGTGGTGGCGGCGGTCGCGGCAGGCAACGACGGTGACTTACAATACTCCGTCCCGAAGCCTTACAACATTGAGTCACCCGGCAACTGTCCCCCGCCTTGGTTCCATCCCGACCAGACCCTTCACGGAGGCCACACCGCTGTGGTGAGTGTTGGCGCCACTGATTCCAACGACAAGCACAGTGGGTTCTCTTCTGTGGGACCTGTGACTTGGGCAGAGGGCGACATGATTGGCGATTATAACGACTATCCTTACGAGGTCGGCAACCCCGACATGCCCGGCTTGATCCGTCCCGACATCTCGGCGCCAGGTTCCAACATCACCTCACTCGATTTTCCCAACACCACCAACTACGTGGCTTACGACGGCACCTCGATGGCGACACCTTGCACCGCTGGCGTGATGGCTCTTCTTCTGGAGGCTGATCCCACGTTGACACCCGCCCAACTCGACTCCATCATCGAACTCACAGCAGTGAAGATCGGCAATTACAAGAAGAACAACACCACGGGATCGGGACGCATCGACGCCTTGGCGGCTGTCAACGCCCTGTTTTACCATGGACCCACCCAACTCACCGCCGACTTCGACGGCGAATACGTCGATCTGAGCTGGGAGGCCTCCGCTTCAGCAGTGTCATACGAGGTCTATCGCGATGGTCTGCGCATCGCCAACAACCTCACTTCGACACAATATACCGACCATCTGAATTATGGCGGCACCTACACCTATTATGTCACGGCCGTTTTCAACGAGGGTCTCATCTCCTTGCCTTCCAACTACCTCGTCATCGAGAAAACGGTGAACATTGAGGCGGAGGTCATCAACAACCAGAGGGTGAGTCTCTCCTGGAACATGCCCAACAGCATCGTCGATGGCTTCGAGTCGGGCGACTTTTACCAGAACATGTGGTTCAACGACGCATCAAGCCCTTGGGTGATCACCACCGACAACCCCGGCGAGGGGGTGTATTGCGCCAAGTCCACCAACACGGGCATGTTCTCTACAAGCACCCTTAGCCTGGGCGTCAACGTCCCTGTCACCTGCGTCATCAGCTACATGGCACACATCAGCTGCTTTCCACTCAACGGAGGCGGTTTCCTCATCGACAACGTGCAACAGGGTGAGACCATCAAGGACGAGGTGCCGTGGACACGGTATTCTTTCGTGCTGAATCCAGGCAGCCACCAACTGCAATGGAAATACGTCAACCAGCTGGCCGAGGGCGAATATGACAATGCTTTCTATATCGACGACATCACCGTGGGTAACCCCTTCAGTGTGTATCGCGCCAACTGCGATGGAAGCAATTGTGAGCTCATCACTGAGAAGGTGGCCAACGCCCAATATGTCGACAACGGTTGGGATGCACTGCCTTTAGGTCAATATAAATATGGTATCAGCAACGACGAAGGATTGACCATTGCATGGTCTGACTGCCTCGACAAGACGGTGATGGCCGTTGACGAAAACACCGAGATCAGTGGAATCAAGAGGATCACCATCATCAATACTTTGGGACAGGTGGTTTACGATGCCAGTATTGACAAAGATGATTCAAAGGCCATTCTGGAGCGTTTCCCCGAAGGGGTTTATATGGTCAGGTTGCTGACAGACCAAGGGATTGTAACCAGAAAGGTTTCCCGATAACAAAAAAGCCTCGCTCAGACGCGGGGCTTTTTTATTGATGCCTGGCAGAATCTCGTCTTCCCAGCAAAATCTTCATAAAGCCTTGCCTCGAGATCCATTTCCCGAACAAGTTTGACCATCTCCTCCCCCATAGCCTCGTTGATTTCGAACCACACGGAGCCTCCTGGGGTTAATTGGGTCTTGACGAGGGTTAGAATCTGTCGGTAAAACAGCAGCGGGTCCTCGTCGGGGACGAAGAGCGCTTGGTGCGGCTCGTAGTCGAGGACGTTGTGTTCCATGGAAGCTTTCTCACTCTCGCGGATGTAGGGCGGATTGCTCACCACGATATCGACCGGTTGGCTCCAGCGGTCCGATTGGGGATGCAGCACATCGTCGCAAACGAGTTCTACCTGCACCTCGTTTATTATCACATTCATCTTGGCTGCGGCAAGGGCTTTCTCGGAGACGTCGAAGGCCGTGACTTCCGCTTGGGGGAAGCGTTTGGCCAGGGCGATGGCGATACATCCCGAGCCCGTTCCGATGTCCCAGATACGCAGTGGCTTGTCGTTCGGCAAGGACGCCGCCACCTTTTGGACCAGCTCCTCGGTCTCGGGACGGGGGATCAGCACCGACTTGTCCACATAGAAGAGCAGTCCGTCGAACCAAGCCTTGCGGGTGACGTATTGAACGGGAACGCCTTTCAGAAGTTGTTTCACGGCATCATCCAAGATGGAGTATTGGACCTCGTCGATACGGAGATCCGGCTCCATCAGCATGCATTTCGCATCAACGCCCAGGAAGTCCTCCAACAGGATGCGCATCAGTTGTTCCGCCTCACGTTGGGGATAGTGCTCCGCTAGCTTTTTGGTGAATTGCCTTTTTACCTTATTAAGATTAAAACCTATCATGTTGCAAAGATAATCAAAACTTTCCTAATTTTGCAGATTATGATTTACTTGATTCTAGCCATCCTGTTATCGACCGCCGTCTTCGTGGTCATGCGCATATTCGGTCGGTTCAACCTCGACAATCACCAAGCTTTGACCTGGAACTACGCCACCTCGGCCATCATCGGAATTCTCATGAGCGTATCAAAAGGCACGTGGGTAGCGCCCACCACACAGCCGTGGTTTGGGCTGACCCTGATTTTGGGCTTTTGGTTTATCCTCACCTATGTGCTCATTGTTGAATCCAGCCAACGTTCCGGGGTCACCATCACCTCGCTGTCGAGCAAACTCTCCGTGGTCATCCCCACCCTGTTCGGCATCATCTTCCTGAAGGAAGCCTTGGGGGTTACGGCCGGCATCGGCATCATTCTCGCTTTGGTAGCCTTGTTTTTGGTCGTTGGTGGAAAAGAAAAGGGATCTGAAAAAAACCAGAAGACGACATACCTTCTTCTGCTACCCGTTTTCATCTTTTTGAGCACCGGCATCGGCGACGTCCTGATGAAGATGACCGAGCAGAGGAACACCTCTGGCGACACGATTCCCATGATCGCCTTCATCTATTTCATCTCCTTCCTGTTTGGGGTGGCATTGGTGGCTTACGACCTGATTGCCAAGAAATCCAAATGGCAATGGAAGAGCGCCCTCGGAGGTTTGGCCCTGGGTACGGTCAACTTTTTCTCCACCTGCTGCATCTATCAGGCCATGCGGGTGTTCGACAACGTAGTGATGTTCCCTGTGTATAACATCGGAGTGGTTTGTTTCTCGGCCCTTGCCGGCTGGCTTCTGTTCAAGGAGAAGCTCACCTGGAAGAATTACCTCGGGCTGGTAATCGCCATCATTGCGGTCATATTAATAACGGTGAAGCTATGATGTTCGACGACACCTATAAGATGCTTTCGGCGCCCGGGGAAGGCCTTTACAAGGAGAAGGGCAGCAAGTTCATCGCCACCGCCTTCACTGTGACCAGCGAGGAGGAGGTGAAGCAGGCCTTGGCTGAGGTAAAGAAGAAGTATTACGACGCAAGGCATCATTGTTACGCCTACATGATCGGTCCCGACAAGAGTTGTTTCCGTTCTTCCGACGACGGCGAGCCTTCGGGCACGGCTGGGAAGCCCATCCTCAACCAGATTCTCTCGAAGGACGTCACCAATGTGTGTGTCATCGTGGTGCGTTACTTCGGGGGCATCAAGCTCGGGGTGAGCGGACTTATCAACGCCTACAAGACGGCGGCGAGGGATGCCTTGGACAACGCTGTTGTCATCGAGAAGACCGTCGACGAGGTGTACAGTCTCGAGTTCGCCTATCCCTTGATGAACGACGTGATGCGAGTGATGAAAGAGGAAGGACTGGAGCAGCGCAACCCCCGTTTTGAAATCGACTGTTACTTAGAGTTTTCAACAAGGAAAAACAACGCAGACCAAATCGTTGCCAAATTCAAGAATATTTTTGGTGTTACAATAAAATATCTTAAAACATTGTAAATCAATGATTTAAAATTTGCTATATTTTTTACAACACTTTTTGCTCGTAATTTACGGTGAAAAAAGTATAAAGTCAATAGCAAAAAAAATTTTTTATTAACTTTTTTCATTAGATATTTGCAGTTCCAAATTCGAGTGAAAAAAGGTCGAGAAATCATGATGAAAAACCACAATGAGATATGGCGCAAATGCCTTGAAATCATCAAGGACAACACGTCGGAGCAGGCATACGCGACGTGGTTTATGCCTATCGTTCCCATTGGTTTTTCGAACAACGTCTTGACCATCCAGGTCCCGAGTCAGTTTTTTTACGAGTGGTTGGAGGAGCATTACCTCAGTCTGTTGAAGAAGACCATCAAGCGCGTGTTGGGCACGGAGGGCAAGTTGGAGTACAGCATTGTGATGGACAGCAGCGACCAGACCTACCGCATGGTGGTTCCGGGCACCAACCGTGACGCTGTGAAGAACGGCGCCTTGGGGCGTCCCGCGCCTGAGAGTCTCACCCAGAATCCAGTCAACCCTTTCATCTTCCCTGGCTTGAAGAAGATGGAGATTGACTCGCAGCTCAACGAGAACTATTCGTTTGACAACTTCGTGGAAGGCGACTGCAACCGTCTGGCCCGTTCGGCAGGCTTGGCCATCGCCGAGAACCCAGGCAAGACCGCCTTCAATCCCTTATTAATATATAGCCAGACTGGCTTGGGCAAGACCCACCTCTGTCATGCCATCGGACTTCATGTGAAGCACAAGTTCCCCGAGAAGACCGTATTGTATGTGCAGACCGAGCAGTTTGTGAACCAGTTCGTGAACGCCTCGAAGAACCAAAACCTGAACGACTTCGTACATTTCTACCAGATGATTGACGTGTTGCTCATCGACGACATTCAGTTCTTGGCCAAGAAGACGAAGACACAGGAGACCTTCTTCCATATCTTCAACTACCTGCATCAGAACGGCAAGCAGCTGGTGATGACCAGCGACAAGTTACCGGTGGATTTGCAGGACATGGAGCCGAGGTTGCTCTCGAGGTTCAAGTGGGGTCTCACCGCCGACCTTCAGATGCCCGACGCCAACACGCGTTGCGCCATCCTGAAGAACAAACTCTACAACAACGGCATCGAGTTGCCCGACGAGATCATTAATTATATCGCCACCAGCGTGCGCACCAACATCCGTGAGTTGGAAGGCGTGCTCATCTCATTGGTGGCGCAGTCGTCGCTCAACAAGAAGGCCATCACCTTGGAGCTGGCCCAACAGATCATCGAGCGTTTCATCCGCAACTCCGTGAAGGAGGTGTCGGTCGAGTATATCATGAACGTGGTTTGCGACTTCTTCTCGATCCCCATCGAGACCCTCTCGCAGAACACCCGCAAGCACGAGGTGGTCCAGGCCCGTCAGATCGTGATGTACTTCGCGAAGAAATATTCCGGTGTGAGTCTCGCCGTCATCGGGCAGTATTGCGGCGGCAAGGACCACGCCACCGTGCACCATGCCTGCAAGACCGTATCGGACCGCATCGATACCGACAAGCAGTTCAAGTCAATGGTGGCCGAAATTGAAAAGAAAATCCTCATATAAATGGTTTTCGGAAAGCTTTATCTGGTGCCCAACCTTTTGGGTGCGACCAAGCCTGAGCAGGTGATTCCCGCAGGCACCCTCGCCATTGTGAAACGTCTGAGGCATTTCGTGGTGGAGAACACCCGCACCTCGCGTCGTGTGCTGAGCCGCATCGGGATGGACTGCCCCATCGACGACATCGAGTTCATCGAGCTCGACAAGCACAACGCCCACAACCTCGATTTGATGGAACATCTCGGTCCCTGTCTGCAAGGCGAGGACATGGGGCTGATGTCGGAAGCCGGCACCCCCTGCGTGGCCGATCCCGGCGCCTTGGTTGTCGACCTGGCCCATTCCGCAGGCATCCAGGTGGTCCCGCTCGTCGGTCCCAACGCCATGATCTTGGCTTTGATGGCCTCGGGCTTCAACGGACAGGCCTTTGCCTTCCATGGCTACCTGCCCATCAAGAGTCCCGAACGGCAGAACGCCATCAAAAACCTGGAACGGAGGTCCATGACCAACGATGAGACCGAGCTCTTCATCGAGACCCCTTTTCGTAACAACGCCATGATTGCCGATCTATGCAAAAACCTCCACCCTTCCACCCGCGTGTGCGTGGCATGCAACCTCACCTGCGAGGACGAATTGATCATCAGTCAGGATGTGGCGGAATGGAAGAAGTTCAAGGGCGACTTGAACAAGAAACCGGCGGTGTTTTTGGTTTATTGCGAGGCAAAAAGGTAATAAACCAGGGATTACACGGATTTAACGGATGTTGAGGATGCGGTGGGTTTGAAGAGAGAGGCGCCATCCGGGATTATTCAACACAGCTTCCACACAGGCTTTCATATTGATCTGGCATTGAGCATCATCTTCTGAGAAGCACGGCTGAAGGAAACGATGGCTGGCTTTGATACCTTCATATCGTCTTAGGTCTTGGCCCAGATACACCACCTTCAACTCATCGCATCGTTTGAGAGCACAAGGCTCGGCATCTCCCCCATCGAATCCCGTTTTCGGGGAAAGCGTCACCCAATCGATATTGACGGGCAAAGGCCGGGTGCCGTTAGTCTCGATGGCGATGTGCTTACCCGTTTGACGCTTCAGCTCTTCAACAAAGGCCTCGTCGATAAACAAAGACGGTTCGCCGCCGGTCAGGACAATCAACGGGGCATTGGGGTATTTGTTGACCTCATCGATGACGGCCTGGGTTGACATCAAGGTACCAGTTTGATGCTGGGTATCGCAAAAGGCACAATGGAGGTTGCATCCGCTGAAGCGCACGAAGACCGCTGGCGTTCCGGTGTGGAAGCCTTCGCCTTGAAGGGAGTAAAAGATTTCATTAATCTTAAACATGGTCGGGTCGGGCGGCTAGTCAAAGTTTTGTGGCGCATCGTCCTTGATATAGGAGGCCTTGTTATCGCGCGACTCCCATACGTCGGCGCGGTAGCAGTTCGGCACCATGTCGACGATCCACTTGGCCAGATTTTCGGCGGTTGGGTTGAAATCGAGCACTTCGTTGATGTTGGTATGATCGATCTTACCATGGATCATCTTTTTGATCAAGGTGAAGTCGCACACCATGCCATTGCTGTCGAGTTGCTCAGCACGGCAATACACGTTGATCTTCCAATTGTGGCCATGCAGGTTCTCGCATTTGCTCTCATAATCGAGATAAAGCTGATGGCAAGCGGATATTTCGAGGGTTTTTCTTACGTAATACATTTTTTAATGCGGAATTAGGAATTAGGAATGCGGAATTAGGAATGCGGAATGCGGAATTATTATACTGGATTGATAATTCCGCATTCCTCATTCCACATTCCGCATTCATATTCTGTGTTGTCGATGATGCCGGCGTCGTGGAGGGCTTGGATGCGTTCGCGGCAGGTGCCGCATTTGCCGCAGTGTTTTTCGCCACCTTTATAACAGGAGTATGTCTCGCTGTAATCAATGCCCAAGGCCTTGCCGTGTTCGGCGATTTCCTTCTTGCTGAGATTGGTATAAGGTGCATATACAGTTATATGGTCATACGTTCCATTCGACATCGCTTCCGACATGGCATTGACAAAGCTCGGACGGCAGTCGGGATAGATGGAGTGGTCGCCCGAGTGGTTGGCGATCATCACCCGTTTCAGTCCGTTGCTCTCCGCAATGCCAGCGGCGATGGCCAGCATGATGCCATTGCGGAAAGGAACCACCGTGGATTTCATGTTTTCGTCGTCGTAGTTGCCTTCCGGAATATCGTCAGCCGTCATCAGCAGGGCACTCTTAAAGTAACGGTGCATGAATTCCAGCGGCACCACAATATGTTTGATGCCCAAACGCTGGCAGTGGGTGATGGCGCACACCCGCTCACGTCCATTTTGGGTGGACCCATAGTCGAAGGTGATGGCCAAGGCGATTTCATCCTTGAACTCGTAAAGCATGGTGGTCGAGTCCATGCCGCCGGAGATGATGATGACGGAGTCTTTCATGGGAGTGGAGAGTGGAGAGTGGAAAGTGGAAAGTTATTCATTATGGAAACAAGCTAAGAGACGTTGTTTGACCAGATCCTGATGGTCGGCGTCGCCATAGTTGGCGAAGGGCTTGATGGAGATGCCGCCACGGGGATTGAACAAGCCGATGACCTCCAAATACTTGGGATCCATCAGCTTGACGAGGTCCTTCATGATGATGTTCACGCAGTCCTCGTGGAAATCACCATGGTTGCGGAAACTGAAGAGATAGAGTTTGAGGCTCTTGCTCTCCACCATCAAGGTGCGTGGGATGTAATTAATAATAATGTGTCCGAAGTCAGGCTGACCCGTCTTGGGGCACAGTGAGGTAAACTCTGGACAGTCGAGGGTCACCAGATAATCGTTCTCCGGGTGTTTGTTCTCGAAGGTCTCCAGCACCTCCGGCGTATAGTCGTAACTATACTGGGTATTTTGATTACCCAGTAAAGTTACGCCTTGCAATTCTTGTTCGTTTCGTGACATGGGTTTGTGATTTGGCTGCAAAGTTAGCAAAATGTTTGCAATCAGCATGAAAAAAGCCGACATTGCTGCCGACTTAGTCAAGGCCTGTGCCTATCATTTGCATTATATACTCTTGCAATATAACTATTATCGAACAGGACGAACGGAAAGTCCAAAACAGCGTTCAAGGTAAGAATCATTAAAATATGTTGTTGAACCAACGATCCTAATTCCATTTGTTGGCGTGTATTCCGAAATGGCTTTTGTCCAATATTGTCCATAAGCCGCATAATGCAACAGCTGTCCATCCTTCATATAGCCTGCAGCTGGAAAAAACAAAGTGAAAGTCCTTGTGTAACAATTACATCACCACCACAATCAGCCATTGTACAAGTAATGTTTTGAGGAGTGAATGTGGTTACGGCTACATCACTGTTATTATTACCATTGTTTCCTCCGTTGTTGGGGTGGTCTTCAGGCTTACATCCCACTGCGATTATAGTCGCTGTCGTAAGTATTATGGCAGAAATTGCCTTCAACTGTCCGGATTTCTCCCCGGACAATTAATGGCAAAGATACACTTTTTCTTAGAAAACACAAAAAAAACATTGACAAAAGCTGTAAATGATATTATTTTTGCAGAGATGTAAAATTATTAAAATCATGAATAAAGATAATATTAATACTACTGAAGGTGAAGACTTGTCAATTACCAATTCCAATAATAATATAAACACGTCCGATATAGAATCATTGATTTATTGCATAAGAGGTGTTCAGGTAATGCTAGATAAGGACTTGGCAATGCTCTATGGAGTGGAGACCAGAATTATCAATCAAGCGGTAAAGCGAAACACCCGTCGTTTCCCAAGTGACTTTATGTTTCAGTTAACAAAAGAGGAATGTTCAAAATCACAATTTGTGATCTTGAACGGGAAAAGAGGTCAAAACCTGAAATTCCTACCATACGCTTTTACAGAAAGTGGAATAGCCATGTTAAGTAGCGTATTGAAATCCCAAACAGCCATTGAAGTGAACATTCGTATTATGAGGACTTTCATTGCCATGCGTCGCTTTTTAGTCAATAACACACAAATCATCCAACGACTCTCTACTATAGAATATCATCAGGTTGAAACCGACAAACGCATTGATGAAGTGTTCAATCGATTGGATGCCAATGCACAGCCACAACAAGGAATATTCTTCGACGGTCAAATATTTGACGCCTATCAATTTGTTTGTGGTTTAATCCGTAATGCACAGAGAACAATCGTCTTAATTGACAATTATGTAGATGAGACTGTTCTCTCCATATTGGACAAACGCAATGAAAACGTTTCAGCAACAATCTATACAGCGAATCTCAACCAACAGCTTCAAATTGACCTTCAACGTCACAACTCTCAATATCCCATGATTGAGATAATACGTTTCCATAAAGCACATGACCGTTTTTTGATTATTGACAATGAAGTTTATCTTATTGGAGCCTCTATCAAGGATTTAGGGAAGAAATGGTTTGGATTCACATTAATAAAAGAAATCACAGCAGAAGAAATTATCAACAAAATCAGGCTTTAAAAAACGAACCAATAAACGCATTAGCAACCCCTATAAAAAACCGAACCCACTAGTTTGACAAAAAGCCAGGGACTAGTGGGATTCAAGGTTTAAGTAGTTTGAATTCAGCACCCCGATGTCGCCTTCTCCAACCGTTTCATAATGGAGAAGATGAACACGGCGGAGAGGAGGCAGAGCACCACGAGGACGCCCCAGACCATCCAAAGCGGCATGCCGGTGCCCCAAATACGGGCGATGACCGAGGTGAGGTAGTTGCCGATGGCCGTCACGCAGAACCAGAGACCCATCATCATGCCCTTGTACTTGGGCGGGGCCACCTTCGTGACGAAGGAGATGCCAATGGGACTCAGCAACAGCTCGGCGAAAGTCAGCACGAGATAGGTGCTGATGAGCCAGTTGGGCGAGACCAAGGTGCTGCTCACGCCGCCTTGCGCCTTCAGCTCGGCCGGACTGGCCAAGGGGAAGGAACAGACGACCAAGATGAGGAAACCGAGAGCGGCGACAATCATACCCATGCCGATCTTACGTGGCGAGGACGGCTCCTTCCCTTTCTTCGCCAAGGCACCAAACACCGCCATCGAGACGGGTGTCAGGGCCACTACAAAGAAGGGGTTGAACTGCTGGAACTGCTGCGGCAGGATGTTGATGGTATCGGGCATGGTCCTATAAAGCATCACAGCCATGACCCATAAGAATGTCGTAACACCACAAAGGATGCCACGGTTCATTGGTTTGGTGGCTTGGGCGGCACCGAACATCGTGTAAATCGACACGGCGACCAAGGCCAACGCCCAAATATTGAAGCCGAAACGAGTGAGACCACTTGCCGTGCTTTGCGTATAGTCACGGGCGAAGTAGGTCAGGCAGAGACCCGCCTGCTGGAACGACATCCAGAAGAAGATGACCACCACAAAGACCAGGGCCAGGGCGGTGATACGCTCACGGGTCTGTTCCTTGGAGAGTTCCTGCACGTTCACAGTAGTGCTTTCCATCTTCTTGGCCTGCTTGGCGTTCACGTCGGCGTGTTTGAACCACTTGCGGCAGCACAGATAGATGGCCATGGAGAGAATCAGCGAGATGCAAGCCACGCCGAAGCCGTAGTTATAGGCACCTGAAAGGGCGTCGATATAGCTGTTGGCGAAACCCGCCAAGTCATTGATGTTGCCTCCTTGCTGTACCGCCAGGGCCTCAAAGCTTGAGAGGGCATCGGCGCTGATGGTGCCATCGAGGTACTGGTGTGCCAGTGAGGGGATTTGAGGCACATAGGTATATCCGGCCTTACCTAAGAAGAGATCGGTGACTTTGGTAGCCGCCATGGGAGCGAACATCGAACCAATGTTGATGGCCATGTAGAAGAGGCTAAATCCATTGTCGCGGAAAGCGCTGTATTTGGCCTCGTCGTAAAGGTTGCCCACCATCACCTGGAGGTTGCCTTTGAAGAGACCCGTTCCGATGGCGATCAACGCCAAAGCCGAGAACATGGTGATTTTTGCCGTCGCGGTGGCCATCGGCACTGCCAGCAGCAGGTAGCCGAGGAACATCACAACGATGCCCATGCGGACCATCTTGCCGTAGCCGAAACGGTCGGCCAGCATACCGCCGATGAGAGGCATGAAATAGACGCATCCGAGGAAGATGCCGTAGATATGGCCCGCTTGTGCTTCGTTGTAGCCAAACTTAGCTTGCAGGAAAAGCACAAAGATAGCCAACATGGTATAATAGCCAAAGCGCTCGCCCGTGTTGGCGAGGGCGAGCGCATAGAGGCCTTTAGGATGTCCCTTAAACATAGTATAAAGGTTAAGTAATTGTCACCGCACCCCATAGGGGTGCTCTGTTGGTAGATTAAGCAGTGACACGTTCAAGCCATTTCACCATACCCAGCATGATCGACATGGAGACGATGCAGATGCTGAAGAACACGGTCCAGCAGACCCAGATCGGCCATGCGTTGTACATGAGGGGACCCACAAAGATGAACAGGTTGCCGATAGCGGTGGCAGCGAGCCACAGACCTTGGCAGAGACCCTGCAGGTGACGCGGGGCGACCTTCGACACGAACGACAGACCCAGCGGTGAGATGAACAACTCAGCCACCGTCAGGAAGAAGTAGACGACGAACATCACCCAATAGCCTTGTTTGTGCAACCCTGCGGAAGCCATCGTGGCACTATCCATGGCGCGGAACTCATCGCCTGACGGATAACCGTTGAGCAGCGAAAGCGACATCAAGAAGAGGTAGGCGATGCCGGCAATGAACATACCCAAGGCAATCTTACGTGGCGTGGAAACGCCTTTGCCCTTTCTGACCAAGGCAGCAAAGATGCCCATGACGATAGGAGTCAAGATGATTACGAACAAGGGGTTCAATGCCTGTGTGATCTCAGGAGCGAGCCACTCGGAGTTGACGAAGTCGCGGGCAAACAGCATCAGCGACTGTCCATTTTGGTGGAACGAAAGCCAGAAGAACACAGCGATGCCCAACACGGCGAACAAGGCAGCCATACGTTGCTTGATTTCCTTAGCCATGGCAGCCTTCTCTTCAGGCGTATAGCCAGCCACTTCGGCGGCCAGTTTTTTACCAGGTTGCGGGAACTTCTTCTTTTGGGAGATGAACACAATCAAGGAAATCATCATGGCGATCATCGAAGCGATGAAGGCGAAGTGGATGCCTTGGTTGTAGACACCGATATAATCAGAGCAGAACTGCGTCAAGTCGGTGGCAGCGCTGGCATCAATCACGGAGCTGCTCATGGTCTCGGTGAACTTGGTGGTCACCTGACCGTCTTTCAAGTACTGATGGCAGAGAGCCGGCATATCCGCGTTATAAAGGAAGTTATGGACCTTCAACCACCAAACACGCAGCAACGGAGCCACGAAGGGGGCGATCACACCACCGATATTGATGAACACGTAGAAAATCTGGAAACCGCTGTCGCGACGATCCTTGGCTTCGGCCAGGGCCTCGGGACCTTTCTTGGCAGCTTCAGCCTCGAAGTTGTCGTACAACTGACCGACCAGCGCCTGCAAGTTGCCTTTGAACAAACCGTTACCGAAGGCGATCATAAGCAGTGCCACGCAGGTGAAGATGAGGATGCCCCACCATGCACCGGTGCCGTCGGCGATAATGCCTTGAGCATCACGGCTGAAGAGCGGGATGGCCAGAGCCACATAACCGACAGCCATGATAATCAAGCCCCACTGAATGGTGCCATGGTAGTTCTGCGTACGGTCGGCAATGATACCACCTACCAAGGCAAGCACATAGATGCCGAAGTAAAACACCGAGTAAATAATACCAGCAACACCATCTGGCAAACCAAATTTTGAGACGAGGAACAACAGCAAGATGGCGTTCATGATGTAGTAGCCGAAACGCTCACCCATGTTGCTGAGTGCCGCTGCGATCAAACCTTTCGGATGGTAACGCTTCGCGGTGCGAAGGTAATAAATCAAGAAGGGGATCACAATGGCCAGAATCACGCACAACAGTACGATCATCAAGTTTTCTTTCAAAAAATCCATCATAATACTTTGATTTTAATAATATTTGTTATTTGTAATTTGTCGTTTCAAATTAACTTTCCGTTCTCCGTTTTCCGTTTATAGGGCGCAAAAATAAGGAGGTTTCCTTAATTTTCCAAATTTATTAATTCGTTGAAGAGCAGGGATCCTTTTACCGTCAGCAAATATTTTTGCCGAGGATGATGTGGCTTTTCAGGGTAGAGGAGTCGGACATAGCCTTCGGAAATGGCAGGCGAAAGATAGACATCAAGGAAATTCTCTCGATCTTTAAGCCCCAATGAAATCAACATCTCCTTTACCGACAGCTGTTGCCCTCCAATAACCCTCACAAGTCTTTCAATATCAGGATTCTTTGTTTTTAACTTGTCGGGTACTTGTCGGGTACTTGTCGGGTGCTTATCGGGTGCTTGTCGGGGTGTTGACCTCTGCTTGTCCTGTCCAGTCGTCTCAAGTCCCCATTCTTTAGGAGGATTGATCACCATATATCGGTTTTTCAACTCATTGTTTTCACCCATCAACAAATTACGGAAAAACCTTTCCAGGAATGAAGTGTCTGCTGTAATCTTCTTTTGATAGTTGGTATAATTTGCCCTAACCAATGCATTTCGGAAATACCAAGAGTGTTTGGCAAAAAGATCGTTGTCCACCTCAAACCCCAAGGAACGCAGATATTGGATCGTAAAGACCGCCGTTGTCCGAGTGTTACCTTCACCGAAAGCATGAATCTGCCAAATACCTGAAACAAATTGACAGATATGTTTGACGAACTCCTCCATCGAAAGTTGGGCAAGATCAAAAGACTTTTCCTGTTGTATGTCGTAGTCAAGTGCACGGCGCAGATCTTCCCAATTCAAATAGCTGACGGTGTCTCCTCTTAATACCCATTCCTTCTTTGTAATATCATAGTTACGGAGTTTCCCTGCACGAAGCAAAACACCATCAAAAATCCTACGATGAATGGAAATGTAGCCATTAGTCGAGAAATCAAAAGTCTTTACCGACAATATCTTCTTGATGTTCTTCGAAGCTTTGTCCGCCTCCTCCTTGTCGTCATCGTCAGGTTCTCGGACCGTCTTGCTCTCGTAATAACTATCGAGCAGCTTGCCCACCTCTTCGATGGTGATCTCTCCCTCGATATTCCGGCGGGCCAACTCATTCAGATACTCCGAGGTTTTAAGTCCGTCCACCGCTTGAAGACCAATAGCGGTACTCCAGGCGTAGGCCGCCTCGCGTTTCGAAGGCTCCCCCTGACGGATGTATTCATCGAAATCCAAATACCCTTGGTTTTGAGACATAATATTTTTCTTTTTCTCTGCAAAGATAGTAAAAAAAATTATTCAAAACCACTTCTACGGAATAAAATAAAGCAACGTCCCAGAAACCATCCAGTGGCTGAAGCTGCCGCCCTCGTCTTTGCCTTGCGGGATGGCGACACGCAGGGTATGCTTGCCAGGTTTCAAGAAGTTCAAATCGAAATAGACCGGGTTGGTCGCCGTCCCTGGGCACCAGCCCGAGCGCGAGTAATCCGACGAGGAGACCCCATTCCAGAAGTTGCCCGACACCGGATTCTGGTCGCGGAAGGTGGCACAGTCGCATCGCCATGGCGTATGGGTAAAGGTCTTCGCGCCATCGATGAAGAGGACATTCTCCTTGGGGTTGAACTCATCGCCACCACCCCAGCCGCCGTGGCCCGTGCTGATGTAGCGGAGACGGACATCGGCAGCGCCTTCGGGGATTTCAAATGTCACTTCGAGGCTGTCGGTGGCAAAGAGCCGACCGTAGTTCTGTCCCGACATCTCCATCACGTTGCAGGTGTTGAACAGCGGCACCGAGTGTTGGCGGCAGGGCGTCTCATCCCATTCATATTCGCCCGGGTATGCCACCAGATCCAAGGAGACGATATGACCGCCCTTGTCGTAGTTGCCGATGAAAGTCCCGATGAGGACATCCCCCTGGAGACGGTCGCGCAGCTCACTCACCTCTTGTTTATAGTAGTTTTCTTCGGTCCAGTTGAGGCCGTCGATCTGCACTTTGTCGTTAAAGTGTCCTGCTCCAAATGAGGTGAAGAAGCGCACCAGTTCGACGGGTGGCAGGTAATCCGTCTCCGCTTTGATGCCTTGGTATTCCTTGTCATCGCGGCCTTTGAGCACAGGCAAAGCCTCTACCCCTTGGGTCAGTCCGTCGAGAAAACTACGGGATTGGTCCATGGGGATGACGAACACGGAGGCGGCGCGGTCGTAGGCGTCGCCGTTGGAACGTTGGTGAAGCTCAGCAAAGAGCTGGTAATGTTCCGGCAGTTGCGGCAGCTGCATCCTTTTGAGGATGATTGTCCCATGGCTGAGATGGAGGGTGGTATCGAAGGGGATCTCCCCTACCACGGGATCGTAATCCGCGAAATGAATCTGTTGTCCTTTGAACACCGGGAGGCGCATCACCAGTTTGTCCTTCCGCAGCTGGCTCAGCTCGCGAGAAGATTTTCGTTCGCCTTTATCATTGGGAATCAGCATTTTGGGCAAACCTTTGGCTTTTTTCACTGATTTAAGGTCGGTGACATAGATGCCATTTCTCATGCAGCGCACCATCATCCCGTTGAGGCGTCCCAGTCCCGGCATGGGGGTAGCTTCGAAGCCCGCCTTGTCGGTCATCCACACCTCGATGGTGTTCGAGTTGATGCTCGTTTTGTATTTCGTGCAGGGGTAGCCCAGCACTGTCTCCTTGCCTTCTTCGCTGAAGTTGACGTCGTTATCGGTGAAGGCGTAGGCGCTATAGAAGTTCCCCTCGGGGTATTGCAGCACGGTGAACACCGAGTCTTCCGCATAGCTGACGTAGGTGATGCTCTCAACGTAGCCTGGTATGGGGTTTTTGACTTCGTTGCCGAGGTTGGTGATTTTGAGGCAGCCTTTTTGTTCGACCACGCTGACGAGGGTCGTGTCGCCGTCTTCCACGTCTTTGGCGTAGCTTTGATAAGTGAGCGTATGTTGTCCGAAGGCGTTTGCGCCCAGCAGGAGGGCGACGAGGGGGAGGAGGAGGTTTTTCATGGGGAATCCTTTTTTATACGTTATTTCATTACACTGACGGGATGATGAAAACGCGCCAACTACCGTCTTTCTCACCCCGTTCCACATATTTCTTCTCTGTCAGCTGTATGATCAATTTTTGAATAGCAGACCTATTAATGCCCAATAGGGACTGCATATCAGCCAACGACAGGGTTGGCTGGCTAAGCATGGCATTTAGAATTTTACTATAGTTTGGAGAGCGGAACACTACACGTTCGCCATCGTACCACCAAATATTCTCATTACGCTCAGTAATGAAGAGCACGTCGTTATAAATCTCAGTCATCACCAATTCCGTAAAATATTTCATGAATGGCTTAATGTCTTTCAATTCTGCATGCGCCCCCTCGGAAGGCACGGGGCCAACTTCCATATCAGCTTGGTGCAAGGCCTCTAAATAGTCTTGTTTCTTCCTGCTTCGCACCACGATCATTGGATAGTCATGCCGAGAAAGGATGAAATTGACCATCAAGCGGGCAATGCGCCCGTTTCCATCTTCAAACGGGTGGATACGGATATAGCGATAATGAAATAACACCGCCAATTCCAAGGGAGATAACTTCCCAAGTTTTTCTTCTTCATTATACCAATCCACCAAGTCTGTCATCAGTGATGGGGTCTCTTCGGGTGACGCATATTCGAACCTGTCGCCATAGCGTGTGATCACGCTATTGGGGCGTGTTTTATATTGTCCTGCATGAATCACATAACTGGTTTGTTGTCCACCTGGGAGGTTACGATAGACGGTGTAGTCTTCACGCAGCAGTGTTTTATGGAGCGAACGGATAAAATGCTGCGACAGGGGCATCTCCTTCATGGCGGCTTCCTCACTCATCATTTTCAAGCCCACATTACTAGCAGTCATCTCGTGAACATCACGCACATCTGCCTCGCCGATGACTTTTCCGAAAAGCAACAGCAGTTCCGTTTGTCCATACGTTAGTGTGTTGCCTTCGATATGGTTGCTGTTATAGTTGAAATCAACGGTGAACCGACGGCTAAGCCTGCTGCGATCGCGTTCAGAAAGCGGTTGGATAGCCTGCCATGCGTCCAATGCATTTTTAAGAGTCAAGCGCTTCATTTTTCCAATTTATTAAGTAAAACTATTACGAAATAGTGGTAAGATTACCACCTTTTCGGTGCAAAAATACAATTTTTCTTTTTATTCAAAGCGATTTTTCTTAACACCAGTCATGGTTATCTCTACTCCCAGTCCTTTCAACTGGTTTTCATTGGCAAAATCATCGCAAAATTACAGTGGTTTTTTATACCTGTCAAGGGATCAACAAAGATTTATTAGACTGATTTTCAACAATTTGTTGAAAGTTTGGAAGCAACGGTTTGGATTGACGGGGATTTGCTGGCAGAATGCGATATTTTACAAAAATTGAAAATTTGGAATGCGATATTTTACAAGACTTCATTCATCTTCGGTATCAGTAACTTTCTCGCCAAGCGGAGCTATTTCAAACTCCAAAACACCAGGAGAAACACCAAGTTCCTTGAACAAATAATTCAGGATACTTCGCTTGGTGTATGTGCTGCATGATGAAGTTACAAAACATCGGTCGGCAATTTTGGTTCGGTCACGATTACCCGATTCGTGCATCCAGAAATCTTTTGTTGCCACGTATGTCATTGTAGAAGGGTTCTCGTTATACAAGAGCTTACATACCTGCACCAACATATCTTTCCATGTAATAACCGCATGACGCTCCTCGCGATAACGGTACCCCAATATCTTTCGGCCTGTCAATTCAAACTCATCATCGTCGAAAGAAACAAGTTCGTACTCTTTTTCCAGAGGGACATACTCTGTACTAATCATCGGCCAGAGCATAAGGAAATTATTCAAAAGGATTTCCTGGCGCTCTTTGATCTCAGCCAAGGTCCATTTATCACAGCGTTTCAGGTAGTTTGACAGGCGAAAAGCCGAGTCGTTAAAACCATCAATCTTGTTGCCTTTGCGATCAATATAGCCCTCCTTTTTCTCCTTGAAGGGATGGTTGCTGTAAGAAGCGTTGAATCCCGTCAGCGTCAGGTTGGCAAATGTATGAAGATAGGTTTCGTAAATATTCTCCCAATCCTCGCCTAGTTCTTGTTTCCATTGAGGAGTAAGCGTCTGAGGCATGATGTGTTCAATGGTAAACTCTCCCGATTGCATCTTAGCCACGATGGTATCATTCGCTTCCGGACTGTTCTCGTTCTCCATTCTCTCAAACAGGAAGTATCGATAACTGATGGGGATTCTATAAATTTGACGTGTCGGGAACATTTCCTTAACCTCTGTGTCATTCGGAAATGACGCTGTCCCTTGTTTTCTCAACAAAACGAATTTTAGTATTTGCGAATAAGGAAGCGAAAGCTCAATTTCCCTCTTCTCATGCCGTCTGTAAATCTTTGTGATATCGGCATGAAGCGTGGAGAACAATTTCTGCAGAGCATTTGCCGGATAATTGCAAATGATACGGCGCGCCCAATAGTTTTCGACAACATCCAGCACTTCATATCTTTCGTTTTCACCTAATTCATTGGCATCGGCATAGTCAAAAAACGACAAAAAGAATGGCAGGTGTACCGTAGTTCCGATGTTGGCAATCTGTTTAAGTTTTCTGTCAATACGCAGGTTGCCCGTCTCACCATGAGTGATTTGCCTATAATAACTAGCAAATTTCAGCATCTTCTCAAGAAGTGCCCTTCTTTCAACATGGTTATCCTCGTCATACTTCTTGAAATCAAAATACAGTTCTTCTATATTACTGATGACACCGTTTTCCACTGTTAGGTAGTCACGGATAAACATTGTGGGCTCTCCATCGGTTAGTTTCTCTATTTTGCTCCAATACGAATGATAATACTCTTCCTGCTCTGAAGGTGATAGTGACATCAGCAGATAGTTCCTAACCTTATCGGCTTCCTCCAAATCTTTACCGCATGAGTTCAGCGATTCAAATATCAGTTGAGGGTTATCTTTCGAGTCAAGGCAAATGTCGATGATAATAAGCTTTTCAATGGCCTCTATTAGGTCGGTAAAGGTCAAATCGCTCGCCTTAATCATCTGATAGAAGAGCATGTAGTTCGAAGTAATGCCAGTATTCTTCACAAACTCGTCAGGGTTGTTTGTGAACAAAGCATCGTAAGCCTCGATATCTCCCTCAATGGGCTTTAGTTTTATCTGCCTATCAACCTTCCGACGCACGGCATAAAGATAGTTCTTCCGCACCTCATCAATATCCTCATCACCTTTTTCCATATCGCCATTGGCAACGGCATTTAGGCCCGCCAAAATAAGCAATGAAAGTGTGGTGATGCGCTGTTGTCCATCGATAATCAGCAAATCGTCTTCATGTTCGTCGGCTTTGGTCGAAACTATGCTACCGAAGAAATGACTATAAATTCCTTCCTTATGGATTTTCTTCAAATCCTCAAACAGCCGCACACAGTGTTTTTGTTGCCAAGCGTATTTACGCTGGTAAAGAGGTATAATGAACAGTGTCTTTGCTCCGTAGAAGTAATCGCTGATTTTGGTCGCGTCCCGCATGATACTATTTTTCTTGGTTTCTAGGATTGCAAAGTTACATCTTTTTTGTTATTCCCAACCAATGCACGGATATTGAAAGGAATTGGCCCACCTAAGAATTGCCGCTTGGGGGGATTATATCAATCAGGAAGCCAAAGTCGAAATTGGAGACTTTGGTCCAATTTACAGACAGTTCCAAAAGAAACCTAAAGAGGCTATTCTATTCTTGAAAAAACAAAAACCGGAGAATGTGTCGGTGCTTTGTACAGGGATGATATTGGTTATGTCGATATTGTTTGGGGCGTTGGCGGCAAAAGCGGATACGGTTTGTGTCACATCATAGAGGAGTACGAAGAAGAGTTTAAGCAACTCGGTTTCAATATTGAGGATTTTATCCCTATGGTATTTGCTTTCGGCATTTATACCGAAAACCAGCGTGAAAACAAAATCAAACTACGCGGCGAAAACTTCATGCTGATTATTAAAACCAAGTGGGACGATAAAAACAAACGATTTGTAATGACAGCTTTCGATTTGCGGCCAATGTCGCGTAAAAACCCAAAACGAGTGGAACAGGCACGAAAAAAGGGGAATTGACTCCCCTTTGTTCTTATCCGCTACCGTCATAAGGGCGGGCGTTGAATCGGTTTTACTGACAGGCCTGTTCCCTGCCAAACGGATATGTTTTGTAAAAATACAACAAACTTTTGACTCTCGCAAGGGCTTTTGGTGTTTTTTCAGATAATGCGTCGGGTATGTTGAAAGTTTGGAAGCATCGGACGGGATAGACCGAATTACACAGTAAAATGCGATATTTATAGTATCCAAAATTTAAGCCCCCTTGCGGGGGCTAAGCACCAGACTTCATTCCATTACCACCAAAATACAAACAACCACCACTAAATAGCGGCGGTTGTCGTAATCTGAAAGGTGAGCGTCCTATGGGTTGGATACTCCCGCTGGTCTGCCTCAGCATTTCGCTGCAAAGATACAACAAATTTCTTTCTTCGCAACATTTTTATTAAAATTATTTTATCCGTTCCTACCGTTGTGGCACCCCGATGGGGTGCGGAGACGATAGGGAAACAATTCCACCGATGTGGCACCCCGATGGGGTGCGGAGACGACGGGGAAACAATTCCACCGATGTGGCACCCCGATGGGGTGCGGAGGCGACGGGACGGCTTCTCTCGTTTACCGATGTGGCACCCCGATGGGGTGCGGAGACGATAGGGAAACAATTCCTACCGATCGGGGTGCCACTACGACAAATCTGTTTTTATAAAATCTGCGCCGTGTGATTCTTGGTGTCGACCTTTGCTATGGCATCGATAATCACCCCGTCTTCATCAATGACGTAGGTGGTGCGCAAAGTGCCTTCGGTGACCTTGCCATACATCTTCTTCTCACCCCAAGCTTCGTAGGCTTTCAAGATGGTAAGATCAGTATCGGCAATCAAATGAAACGGCAGACTGTATTTGGCGATGAAACGCTGATGCGAAGCCGCGCTGTCACGGCTGACGCCTAACACGTTGTAACCCAACGAAAGGAAACGATCGTAATTGTCACGCAAATCGCACGCCTCAGCGGTGCAACCCGGAGTGCTGTCCTTGGGATAGAAATAAAGCACTAGCTTCTTTCCTGCGAAATCAGTTAACTTCACGAGATTCCCGTTCTCGTCGTTGCCCTCAAAATAAGGGGCTTTGGTTCCTTTGGCTAACATGGCATTCTTTTATTGCAACACCTCAGCCAACTTCGCCTCGAGCGCCTCGCCACGGAGACCCTTGGCAATCATCACACCGTTGCCGTCGTAAAGGAAGTTGGAAGGAATGTATTGGATCATGTAGTCTTTGGAGGCAGCGTTGTCAACATCACGCACCTGAATCCATGTCATGCCATCGTCGGCCACGGCCTTCTGCCATGCCTCCTCGTCCTGGTCGACACTCACGCCAATGATCTCAAAACCATCGGCATGGTATTTCTCGTAGGCGGCTTTCACGAAGGGGTTCTCGCCACGGCAGGGTCCGCACCACGAAGCCCAGAAATCAACCAACACCACACGGTTGCTGTTGATGACCGTCTCCAGATTGACCTCCTCACCCTCGGCAGTCTTCAAGGTGAAGTCGATGAACGGAGCTCCGACCTCCAACCTTGCATACATGTCAAGATAGTCGTTGATCCGCTTGCTGTAAACCGACTCGGTAGTGAAACTCTCGGCCAGTTCCTTCACTTTTTCATAGCCAAATTCGTCCACACCCTGAAGAACCAGGAAATGGGTCAGGTAGCTGTCAGCGTGATTTTTTAGGTAGTCGAAACGATAGTTTTGGTAATCATCCATGGCGGCATTGACTTGCGCAAAAATTTCGGCAGCCTTCACGGTGTCACCCGAAATGTAAGCCTCCTGCGACTCATTAAACATGACCATCATCGACTCTTCCATGGGCAGCATCTCCTGACGATAGGCGTTGTAATCGTCCATCGTGGCGCAGCCTTTCACCACCCATTGCTCGATGGCATCCTTGTCGCCGGTGATGGTGGTGTTTTGGTTTTCGGTAAAGAATGGGAACTTACCACAGTCCTGGCCAGGTTCGAACTTGATGACGTAACAGGTCTGGGGGGCGTCGTAGCCGGCCTTCAGCACGGCTTGATTGCCTGCGAAAACAGCCGAGTCGATCAACACATCAACACCGTCAACATCCTTGCAAAGGTAAACGGTTTGCTTGTCAGCATTGTCAAGGTTCAAGGTGACCTTGAACTGTTCAGTCTTGTTGTTGCAACCACTCAAGAAAAGCAGGGCCGCCATTAGGGTGAAGAATACTTTTTTCATCTTTTACAATATTTTTATTAAACAAAATTCCTTTAATACCTACTTCATTGGCGGCTTGCACGTTGGCAGCATTGTCATCGATGAAGACCGTCTCCTCGGCCTTGATGCCGAAACGCTCCAAAGCCAACCTAAAAATACGATGGTCGGGTTTCATCACCCGTTCAATTCCCGAAATCACCATGTCCTCCATCAGATCCAACACGGGATACACGTGGCGAACCAAGGCGAAAGTCTCTTCCGACCAGTTGGAGAGGCCAAACACCCGAAAACCTCTGGCCTTCAACTCCTTAACCCACTCTTCCATGCCGGGAATCTGTCCACCCATCATCTTCATGAAATCATCATAATAAAGACGGATTTCCTTCTCCCACTCGGGATGCTCGGCAATCAATTTGGCCGTACCCTCGGCAACAGGCTTCCCATTGTCGTGCTGGGCATTCCACTCGTAGGTGCAGATGTTCGTGAGAAACCACTCGGCTTTCTCAACATCGCCGAAATAAGAATCGTAAAGGTAATGCGGGTTCCAATCGAGGAGCACCCCGCCGTAGTCAAAAATGATATTTTTAATCATCAAGATGATATTTTGGCGCAAAAATAGAAATTTAGCACAAAAAAAACGTATTTTTGCCGCTTATTATTTACGATTATGGAAATCAGCAGCAAATACAGCCCTCAGGAAGTTGAAGGCAAATGGTACGAACACTGGATGGAAAAGAACTACTTCCATTCCACTCCCGATGAACGCGAACCCTATACCATCGTGATCCCTCCGCCCAATGTCACCGGCGTGCTTCACATGGGCCACATGATGAACAACACCATTCAGGACATCCTGATCCGCCGTGCCCGCATGCAGGGCAAGAACGCCTGCTGGGTGCCCGGCACCGACCACGCCTCCATCGCCACCGAAGCCAAGGTGGTGAACAAGCTGGCGCAACAGGGCATCAAGAAGACCGACATCGGCCGCGAGGAGTTCCTGAAACACGCCTGGGACTGGACCCACGAACACGGCGGCATCATCCTCAAGCAACTGCGTCGCCTCGGCTGCTCCTGCGACTGGGAACGCACCTCGTTCACCATGGACGACATCCGCTCAAAGAGCGTCATCCGCGCCTTCGTCGACCTCTACAACAAAGGCCTGATCTACCGTGGCGTGCGCATGGTCAACTGGGACCCGAAAGCCCTTACTGCTTTGAGCGACGAGGAAGTCATCTTCAAGGACGAGCACAGCCATCTGTTCTATCTCCGTTACTATCTCCACGAGGACGATGGCACGGGTGCCACAGGCGCTGAAGGCGAAATCATCCACACCGATGAGCACGGTCGCCGTTATGCCGTAGTGGCTACCACGCGTCCGGAGACCATCATGGGCGACACCGCCATGTGCATCAACCCCAACGACCCGAAGAACCAATGGCTCCGCGGCAAGAAAGTCGTAGTGCCGCTGGTCAACCGCGTGATTCCCGTCATCGAAGACGACTATGTGGACATCGAGTTCGGTACGGGCTGCCTGAAGGTGACCCCCGCTCACGACGTGAACGACTACATGCTGGGCCAGAAACATAACCTGGAGAGCATCAACATCTTCAACGACAACGCCACCATCAGCGAGGCCGCAGGCATGTACGTCGGCATGAGCCGCGAAGACTGCCGCAAACAGATCGTCATCGACCTCAAAGAAGCCGGTCTGCTGGAGAAGATCGAAGACTATAACAACAAAGTGGGATACTCGGAACGCACCAACGTCCCCATCGAGCCGAAACTTTCGATGCAGTGGTTCCTCAAGATGGAACACCTCGCCGACATCGCACTGAAACCCGTGCTGAACGGCGACATCAAGTTCTATCCCTCAAAATACGTCAACCTCTACCGTCACTGGCTCGAGAACATCAAGGACTGGTGCATCAGCCGCCAGTTGTGGTGGGGCCACCAGATTCCAGCTTGGTATTTCGAGTGGAAAACGGAAAACGGAGAACGGAAAGTTGACGTCATCGTCGCCCTCAACAAGGAAGAAGCCGAAAAGATCGCCATCGAGAAGCATGGACTCTCCACTTTCCACTCTCCACTTTCCACTTTCCGTCAGGACGACGACGCCCTCGACACCTGGTTCAGCTCCTGGCTGTGGCCGCTGTCGCTTTTCAACGGCATCCTCGACCCCGACAACGCCGAGTTCAAGTACTACTACCCCACCAACGACCTCATCACCGCCCCCGACATCATCTTCTTCTGGGTGGCCCGTATGATCATGGCCGGTGAGGAATACCAGAATGAAGTGCCGTTCAAGAATGTGTATTTCACAGGCATCGTGAGAGACAAGTTAGGCCGCAAGATGTCCAAGTCGTTGGGCAACTCCCCCGACCCCATCGAGCTCATCGACAAGTTCGGCGCCGATGGCGTGCGTATGGGCATGATGCTCAGCGCCCCTGCTGGCAACGACATCCTCTTCGACGAGGCCCTCTGCGAACAAGGACGTAACTTCTGCAACAAGATCTGGAACGCCCTCCGTCTGGTGAAAGGCTGGAACGTGGATGAGAACGCCGCCCAGCCCGAAGCTGCCAAGATGGCCGTGAAGTGGTTCAACGCCCGCTTCAACCAAGTGCTGGCCGAGACCAACGACAACATCGACAAGTACCGCCTGAGCGATGCCTTGATGGGTATCTACAAGCTCACCTGGGACGACTTCTGCTCGTGGTACCTCGAGATGGTGAAGGCCCCACAAGGTCAGGGCATCGACCGCGTGACCTACGACGCCACCATCAAGTTCTTCGAGAACCTGATGCTCCTGCTGCATCCCTTCATGCCGTTCATCACCGAGGAAATCTGGCATGCCATCGCCGAACGCAAGGAGGGTGACGACATCATCATCGCCCAACAGCCCAAGCTGCAGGCCATTGACGAGCAAATCCTGAAGCAGTTCGAGTTCACCCAAGAGGTCATCAACAACGTCCGCAAGGTGCGTTCCGACAAGAACATCGCCTTCCGCGACGCCATCCAACTCGTGGTGAAGGGCACGGCCAACAAGGACTTCGACTGCGTCATCGCCAAACTCTGCAACGTGAGCGAGGTGAGTTACGTGGCTGAGGCTCCCGCCGGCGCCTTCGGCTTCATCGTGGGCAGCACCGAGTTCTTCGTGCCGCTTACTGGCAGCGTCGATGTGGAAGCTGAGATCAAGAAGCTCGAAGAAGAACTGCGTTACGCCCAAGGTTTCCTGAAGAGCGTCGAAGCCAAGCTCGCCAACGAACGTTTCGTCAACGGTGCTCCCGCCGCCGTCGTGGAAAAAGAACGCAAGAAGAAAGCCGACGCCGAAGCCAAGATCGCTGTCATCGAACAGCAGCTGGCTGGACTGAGGAAATAATTGATTACTCGAGGCCCAATAGAAGCAGGATCAAGGCTCCTATGGTCACACCCGAGACTAAAAGCAATGTTTTTGTACTATTTCCTACCTTCACTGCCTGGTCTTTTTCCATCGAATTGATCTGGTAGATAGGTGAATTTGCACCACATATCAATTCATAATCTGCTGGATCACTGACTTCACATCCTGCGACCTCAGCAGCATCAATATAAGGTAGACCTTTCTTCGTTCCCCTCAGAAGATACGATACCGTATAGCTTGCCGTATGACCAGAGGCGTTTGTGAAACGATAGGTGTCACGAGTGACATAATTATTGGCCAACTCAGTCCCATATCCCCCTCTTTCGGTATAAGAGGTCCCCAAAACAAGCAAATCGTTCTTCGTTTCCGTACTAGATCCTGTCAATTTGAAACCTTGTTGGGCCATGTCCTCTTGAACACGAGAAATCGTTTGATCAAAAGTTGACTTCTTAGTGACATACTTGGTATCCATGCAACTTGTCATGCCTAAAGCAGCTACCAAAGAGAAAAACAACCATAGTTTACGCATCTCCCAATCCCTAATTACGTGTCGGGCACAACTTTTATAAAGTGTATCGCAAAGATAATAAAAAATCAAATAATTAAATATTTCTGAAAAATTTTCTTCAAAAATCATTGCGGGATTAAAAATTTGCTGTATCTTTGCAGAAAAATTAAGCACGAGCCATGACGAAAAAGGAAGAAGACATCTATAGTACGGCAATGAAGTCATGGGCTTCAAAGAACCTTGATCTGCTGACTCCAGACGAGGTAAAGAAGTATCGAGAGATTATTATGGTATGATATAAGACTATTCGGGTTATTTTCTACTCAATGTTTTGAAACCCAATCAAAGCAGACAAATCAACCAATGATACTAATCACCCTTTCTGCCAATTGATCTTCTTGTCGAAACTACCATCATTGAAGATTTCGAAATCAATGGTAGTAGTACCGCCACTATCCGGGTATTTGATTTTGCCCTTTCCGACAAATAAGTACGAGGCGGCTGAGGGATCCGGGAGAACCCCTGTGCCTGTGACATAACAATAGGAAAGCAATATCTTGGCTGACTTGTTTCCCTTAATCGTGGATCGAATCAGACAATTGATAGCCTCTTGGTTACTCAGCACAGGGTTGGAATTGAACAACGAGTTAAATCCTTGCTGATAAAGGGCTTTTGATTCTGAGTCGATGTCTTGTTTTTCTAAAGGATATAGCAAGTACGTCTTATCCGTAACTGGTTCCAACATTTGGGTTAACACCAGCAAGTATCTTCCCGCATAATACTCCCCGTACCGAGATGAGGCATAGCCGTTTCTTTCAGCCTTGTTAATCCAACGAATATACATATCCCTATCTCGTTCCACCAAAAGCCCTTCCCTAAAAAGATACCCATAATGATACTGCGCCTCAGGCAAGCCATAATGGGCAGCCCTACGTATCCAAAACAAAGCCTCCGTTTCATCCTCGTCAAGATATAGGTTGCCGAGAATATACATGGCCTCCCTAATGCCCTGACCGGCCGATTTCTGAAGCCAATACTTAGCCTTATCCCTGTCAGTTACCACTCCTACACCCTCTAACAAGAGCATGCCCAAACAAAGCTCAGCCCTGGGAAAACCCTGATTAGCCGACTCTTGTAAATATCGTACCGATTTTCCGAGATCCTTTTCGGTTCCTTCTCCTTTGAGATAGCAAAGAGAAAGATTATATTTACCAGCGGGATGATCATTTTCAGCTGCCTTCTTGTACCATTGAAAAGCTTTTTCAGCATCCTGTGAAACATAGGTTCCAGTGACATAACAATAGCCCAAACTGTTCTGGGCCCAAGAGTCACCCGCCTCGGCACGGCGCTCTAGTTCATCGATATACCATCTCTCTTGCACATTTCGTTGACTGTAAGGAGAGAAGCAAGCGGTCGTTATTATCAACAACAACGACAATCCCGAAAGCAATCCCAAACGAAGTCTATGAAACATGACTACCTACTTCTAGCATTTTTGTATTTACACCACACACCGTATGCGTTGTTGCATGCGATGGTCCAGCCCAAAGCTCCGTCCAGGAAACCACCTTTGAAAAGGTAGTCGCGAAGGAACTTCCATCCGGTGTGGACCCAGGCTGAGAACAGGCTGGGACGTTGTCCGCGCTCCTTCATCTCCTCGGCAGAGAGGGCGGCGAACTTCTCCATCTGACGACGATGCTCCTCGGGCGTATAAAACGAATAATGCCACAGGTCGCCCTCAAGCTTCATGACAGGAGTGCCATCGGGAACATCCAAGGTCTCGTGAACCTTCTGCCCGGTCCAACGCACCTGACGACGGTCAAACAGCCTGACTTTGACGTCGGGATACCAGCCACCGTGACGGATCCATCGTCCGCAATAGTTCATCAAGCGGTTCATCGAGAACACCTTGCCTTCCATGTCTTGGCTTTTCAAGGCCAGGATGGATTTCGCCAGCTCCGGCGAGAGGGCCTCGTCGGCATCGAGGGAGAGTATCCAATCGTTCGAAGCCAACTCATTGGCGTAGTTTTTTGTGGCCACATAGCCTTCCCATTCATGGGTGACGAAACGAACACCGTGCCGAGTGCAGATGTCGGCGGTGGAATCGGTCGAGAAGGAATCAACCACCACCACCTCGTCCACTACGGACAAAACGCTCTCCAGGCAACGCCCGATGTTGCGCTCTTCGTTGAGGGTGATGACGACGGCGGTGATCTTGTTCATTCCTTCCAAATTTATAGGTGCAAATTTACTGAAAAATTCTTATTTTTGCATCTTTATTTTTAGATAATAACCCCTCAAGCCGATGAAAGCTGTTCATATCGTGTTGCGCGTGCTGGTGCTGGGCATCCTGGTGTTGCTCCTCATCAACCCCTACGTCCGCCACCGTTCCAGCGTGGTGGAACAGTCCGTGGTGGTGTTGGCGCACGACAACTCGGCCTCGATAGTGCTGGGGGGCGACTCAAGCTTTTTCAAGACAGACTACCAAACCAAGCTGAAAGGATTCCGTGAGGCCTTGTCGGAAGACTTCCAGGTACACGAATACCTCTTCGGTCAGGAGGTGCGCGAGTTCGACACGCTCGACTTTGCCGACCAGCTCACCGACCTCTCGTCGATGATGCGCTCGGTGGAACGTCGTTATTATAAAAGGAATGTCGGTGCGGTGCTGCTGTTCACCGACGGCATATACAACCGTGGTCTCGACCCGATGCTGTTGGCCGGGAAGATGGCGTTCCCCATCCACACCGTGGTACTGGGCGACACCTTGACCCACCCCGACCTGGCGGTGAAAGACCTGCATTATAACAAAAAGGTGTCGCTGGGTGCTTCCTTCCCCCTTCGGGTGACCGTAGGGGCGGTGGACTGCGCAGGACAGAAAGCAGTGCTCAGCGTAGCCGTCGACGGTCGCGTTGTGGCGCGTCAAGATCTTAGTATCAACACCAACCGCTACTCCAAAGAAGTCGATTTCATGCTTGAAGCCGACACCAAGGGCGTGCGCCAAATCGACATAGAGGTCGGCGGCCTCCCGGAAGAGACGCAACGGATCAACAACGTGAAGCGTATCTTCGTGGAGGTGCAAGATCAACAGTTCAAGGTGCTCTGCATCGCCGATGCGCCGCATCCCGACCTGGGGGCCTTGAAAAGCGTTTTGAACGACGACTGCGTCATGGACTTCGTGTTCGGGCACGACGAGATACCCGACCTGGCAGGCTACCAACTGCTGCTATTGCATCAGGCACCTTCGAGACGGACCGACATGGACGCCTTGTTCAACCAACTGGAGCGCAACAAGAAGATCCCCCTGCTGGTGGTCGTGGGCGACGCCACCGAGATAGAGGCGCTGGGCAAGCTTCAACAAGCCATCCGCCTCCATTGTATGTCGGCCGGGACGCTGCTCGACGTGAAAGCCGTTGTCAACACCGCTTTCGGCACTTTCACGCTGGGCGACCAGCTGCGTGAGAAGGTGGGCAAGTTCCCTCCCCTGGCCATGCCGTATCTGGAGATCGAGCCGCTGCTGGGTCACGATGACCTTCTGCTGCAAGAGGTGCTTGGCGTGAAGTCGGGCCAACCCCTGATGACCTTCGTCAAAGGCGACCGCAAGATGGCCTTCCTGTTCGGCACCAACGTGTGGCGCTGGAGGCTCTACAACTACTATCAGGAGAAGAACAGCGCTGTGTTTGACGAGCTCTTCTCCAAGACCTTGAAATACCTGATGCTGAACGCCGACGACGGCCTGTCGGTCTTCGCCAAAGAGGAATACTTCACCAACGAAAGGGTGGTGCTCAGCGCCGAGGTGCGCAACCCGAGCAATGAGCTGATCACCGAACCCGATATCAATATACAGATTGTCAACAAAAAGACCGGGGAGACCTACGAATATGTGTTCGCCAAGAGGGAACATGACTATGAGCTCAATGCTGGGGCGTTGCCCGAAGGCGTCTATACCTACCGGGCACAGACCGACATGAATGGACGCACGCTTTCCGCTTCGGGCTCATTCACAGTAGTGGCCCTCGGCATCGAGGCACAACAACTGACCGCCGACATGGCGATGCTCCGCAACCTTTCAACGACTACCCACGGCAGTTGCTGCACGGTGGATCAACTGCCACAACTGCTCGAAGACCTTCGAAACGACCCTCGCATCACCTCGGTGGAACATCACGAGACCCGCTTCGACGACCTGATTCACACCAGATGGCTCCTGCTTGTGGCTATCGCCCTCGCCGCCATTGATTGGTTGTTGCGAAAAATGTTTGGAACGGATTGAAAAACGGAGAACGGAAAACGGAAAACGGAAAACTATTAAACTAATACAAATATTAAAAATAAAGTTATGAAGATTCAAGATCAGACTGTAGTGACGATGACTTACGTCCTACGCGAGAAAGACGAAAACGGACGTATCATCCAAGAGGCTACCAAAGAACAGCCCTTTACCTTCATCTGTGGCATGCAGCAGGTGCTTCCCAAGTTCGAACAGAACCTGTTGGGCAAGGAGCCTGGCGACCATTACTGCTTCTACCTGACTCCCGAGGAAGGTTATGGCGTGCGTGACGAACGCAATATATTGGACCTCGACAAGGAGATCTTCATGCAGAACGGCGTGTTGCACGAGATGGTGAAAGTCGGCGCCCAGTTGGTCATGCAGACCCAACAAGGTCCGATGGCAGCAGTGGTCCGCGAGATCGGCGACCAGCATGTCAAGATGGACTTCAACCACGACCTTGCCGGTGTCCACCTCTGCTTCAGCGGCGAGATCCTCGACGTCCGTGAGACCACCGACGACGACTTCAGCGACAGCTGCGGCGGAAGCTGCGAGAGCTGCAGTGGATGTCAGTCATGACCCAGCGCTTCTCCATATTAATCCCCACCTGGAACAACCTGCCCTACCTCAAGTTGTGTATCGAGAGTCTGCGCAAGCACTCCGACGCTGAGCACCAGCTGGTCGTCATGGTCAACGAGGGGGCCGACGGCACCTTGGATTGGGTCTCACAACAGCCCGACATCCAATACGTCGCCTCCAAGGAAAACATTGGCATCTGCTACGGGCTGAACGCCTGCCGTTCGCTGATCAAGAACCGATATGTCGTCTATGCCAACGACGACATGGTTTTCCTGCCTGGCTGGGACATCCGCTTGAGCGAAGCCATCGAGCAGGCCAGCACAGATGAGTTCATGCTCTCAGCCACCATGATCGAGCCACAGGGCGACAACCCTTGCTGCGTGATTGCCGATTATGGCGACAGCCTGGAAAGTTTCAAGGAGGAAGAACTCCTGAAGGCCGCCCCCGACCTGGTCCGCGAGGACTGGTCGGGCAGCACCTGGCCTCCGGTGCTGCTGCCCTTGGCCCTTTGGGACAAGGTGGGCGGCATGAGCATCGAGTTCAGCCCCGGCATGTACTCCGACCCCGACCTCTCACGCAAGCTTTGGGAATGCGGCGTGAGACACTTCAGGGGTGTGGGCAGCAGCCTGGTGTATCACTTCGGATGCAAATCGACAGGCAGGGTGAAAAAGAACCCTGGCCGTCGTACCTTCCTGCTGAAATGGGGCATCTCTGCCAAACAGTTCATGCAGGGCTACCTCCGCATCGGAGAAGCGTTTAACCCCAAGCTACCCGAGGTCGACACCACCCCTTGGGAACGTTTCCTGGGAAAAGTCAAAACCATCAAAACCGTCATCACCGGAAAATGAAGATAGGATTCGACGCAAAACGGTATTTCACCAACCAACGAGGCCTAGGCACCTATAGCCGTGAGGCCATCCGTATCCTGACCACATTGGCTCCGGAAAACGAATACCACCTGTTCACCCCCATCGCTGAGCAGCGCGACAGGACCCTCCTCGCCTCCAACGTCCATCTGCATCTCCCCAGCCTCCCCCTCGGAAAGCTGGGCCAGGACTTTTGGAGGACCTACAGAATCGCCTCCAAAGCCGAGAGCCTGGGTCTCGACGTGTATCACGGTCTCAGCCACGAGTTGCCTTACGACATCGAGAGACACAAGATACACACCGTGGTCACCATGCACGACCTGCTCTTCATCAAAAAGCCCGAGCTCTTCCCCGAGATCGACAGGAGACTGTACCGAAAGAAATACCTGCGCAGCTGTAAGGTGGCCGACAAAGTCATCGCCGTGAGTGAACACACCAAGCAAGACCTGCTGGAACTGACCGACACCCCCGAGTTGAAGATCGAGGTGGTGTATCAAGGCTGCAGCCCAGGGTTCAAGAAACTGGCCAACGAGACACAGAAAAAGAGCCTCAGGGAAAAATACGGACTGCCTGAGCGGTTCATGCTCAACGTGGGCGCCTTCGAGCCAAGGAAGAACCAGATGCTCATCATGAAGGCGCTGAAGGCAGGCAAGATCGACATGCCACTAGTGATCGCCGGAAGGACGACCGACTATTTGAAGGAATTGCAAAAACATATCGCGGAGAACGGGCTCCAAAATCAAGTGAAGCTGTTGCCCGACTTCCCCAGCGCCGAACTGCCCACCCTTTACCAATGTGCCACGCTGTTTGTGTTTCCCTCGACCTACGAGGGCTTCGGCATCCCAGTGGTGGAAGCCCTGACAAGCGGCATCCCCGTGATTGCCGCCACCGGCAGCTGCCTGGAAGAAAGCGGCGGCCCCGACAGCATCTACGTGAACCCCAACGACGAGGAAGAGCTGGCCACCCGCATCAACGAAGTGCTCTCCGATGAACAGAGGCGTGCGACGATGATGGTCAAAGGGCTCAGCTACACACAACGTTTCTCCGACGAAACCATTGCCGAAAACCTAATCAGAATCTATAAAAGCATCATACCATGACTACCTTTGAAGAAGAAGTTGAACGTACCGTGGCCTTCCTGAAAGCAGGAAAGACCATCCTCTACCCCACCGACACCATCTGGGGAGTGGGCTGCGATGCCACCAGCAGCAGGGCTTGCGAAAAGGTGTATATCGCCAAGCAACGGCCCAAAAACAAGAGTCTCATCGTGCTCGTCGACTCGGTGGAACGGCTCCAAGACTATGTCGTGAACGTCCCCGCCATCGCATGCGACCTCATCAAAGCCGCCAAAAAACCCCTGAGCATCATCTATGCCGAAGGCAAGAACCTGGCAAGGAACGTCTCGGCCGACAAAAGCGTGTGCATCCGCGTGGTGAACCACGACTTCTGCAAAGAAGTCATCCGTCGCCTCGGCAAACCCATCACCTCCACCTCCGCCAACCTCTCAGGCCAACCATCCCCCTTGACCTACAACGACATCACCGAGGAGATGAAACAGAGCGTCGACTACACCGTTCAGCTCTACCATGACATCATGGAACGCCCGAAGAGTTCGACCATCATCAGGCTGTTTGAGGACAATACGTTTGAGATAGTGAGGAGTTAGGGAAGATAAACAATAAAAGATAAAAGATAAAAGATAAGAGTTAAGAGTTAAAAGATAAAAGTTTAATAATAATATGAGATTGTTTAAGCCGTTTTTAGTAATATTAATATTATTTTTTTATTGTGTAACAAATAATATTAATGGACAGAATAAGACTCAGATGAATGCCCAAAAGCTGGGAACGACACTTTATCTGATTGAGAATTTTTACACTGACACTGTCAATCTCGACAAGGTGACTGAGGATGCCATCATCGCGGCTTTGAAGGAACTCGATCCGCATTCGGCTTACATCTCGAAGAAGGACGTGGAGAAGGCCAATGAGCAATTGGTGGGCAGTTTCGAGGGCATCGGCGTGACCTTCCAGCTGGTCCGCGACACCATCACCGTCATCGGACCCACAGCCGGGGGCCCTTCGGAACGGGTGGGCATCATGGCCGGCGACAAGTTCGTGAAGATCGACGGTGAAGACGCCGTCGGGAAGAAGATCGACAACGAATGGGTTCAGAAACACCTGCGGGGCAAGAAAGGCACCAAGGTGACCGTCACCGTGAAACGCGGCAACGACCCGGAGCTAATGGACTTCGAGATCATCCGCGACAAGATCCCGTTGAACAGCATCAACGCCTTTTTCATGATGGAGAAGAACGTGGGCTACATCAAACTCGACCGTTTTGCGCAAGAGTCCACCAAAGAATTCAAGAACGCCTTGGCCGACTTGAAGAAGCGCGGCATGAAATCCCTCATCCTTGACCTCAGAAGCAACACAGGCGGATACTTGAATACTGCCATCGAGTTGGTGGACCAGTTCCTGAAAGCCGACCAGCTCATCGTGTACACCGAAGGCCTGCACTCGCCACGCCAGGAATGGAAGAGCACCGATGCCGGCGATTACACCGAAGGCAAGCTGGTGGTGCTCATCGACGAAGGCTCGGCTTCGGCCAGCGAAATCCTCTCAGGTGCCGTCCAGGACCATGACCGTGGCGTGATCATCGGTCGCCGCTCGTTTGGCAAGGGACTGGTGCAACGTCCCTTCAACCTTCCCGACGGCGCCGTGATCCGTCTGACCACCGCACGCTACCACACCCCTACCGGACGATGCATCCAGCGGCCATACGAAGAGGGCACTGAAGAGTACTACAAAGAGATGACCAAACGCCTGGAACACGGCGAGTATTTCCACGCCGACAGCATCCATTTCCCTGACTCGCTGAAATACAAGACCGACAACGGACGTGTGGTGTACGGCGGAGGTGGCATCATGCCCGACATCTTCATGCCCATCGACACCAGCTTCAACAGCAAGCTTTACACCAACCTGGTGCGCAAAGGCGTGTTCAACAAATACACCGTCGATTATGCCATGGCCAACCGCGAGAACCTCAAGAATCAATACCCCGAGTTCAGCCAATTCAACAAAGACTTCCAGATCACCGACGCAATGATGGAGGAGGTGAGAGCCGTGGCAGAAAAGGAGAAAGTGACTTGGAACGACGAGGAGTATCAACGCTCCGAGAAGTACATCAAACTTCAAATCAAGGCCCTTATTGCCAGAAACGTATGGGAGATGCAACAGTATTACGAAGTCACCTTGACCGAAGATCCAACCATCAAGAAGGCGATGGAGGTCGTGGGGAGCGACAGGGCGTACAAGAATGCACTGAGATAAACGGAAAACGGAAAACGGAGAACGGAAAGTTAAAAAAGTTAAAAATTATTAAATAATAATAAAAAATAACGCGGGATAGGGATTTTTTTGTATTTTTGAAGCCGTTTTTAAAAGCAAAAATTATTTAATTAATTGATAGTCAAACAAATAACAAAATTTCAAAACAAAAACAGATGAAAAGAACGAGTTTACTTTTCTCGGCATTCCTCCTGATTGGAATGTTGTTCAGCACCCAGGTGATGGGCCAGGCCCGCATCGACCTGAACGGTGCCAAGAGCGCACAGCAGTGCCTCAACACTTCTGACGAAGGCTTCACAGCCACCTTCTCATTCAGTGGCATCGATGCTACTGAAGTCGCCACCGAGAGAGGCGTGTTTTCCAACATCACGATGGATGGCACGTACCCCGCAGGCAACATCGGTGATCCTACCGTTCCTGCCGCCAACAAACTGATTGCAGTGCCTTTTGGCGTCAGCAATGTCAGTGTCGAGGTGAAGAATTACAGCACCACGATTTACAACCTTGCCGACTATGGCATTCACAACCTCTATCCTCAGCAGACTCCTCTTCTCAAGGACCAGAACCCTGAGGACGTTCCTTTTGACTATAATGCCAAGGCATACACCACCGCCGGTTTTGTGGAGCGTCCCATTGCGATGTTCAACATTCAAGGCACCATGCGTGGCATCCAGATTGGCGCCCTGACCATCAACCCCGTTCAATACGACGCTGTCAACAACCTCATCCGTGTTTTCAACGACATCGAGGTGGAAGTGAGCTTCGGCCAATATGACAAAACCGCCGCTTACGAAGAGTTTGCCCGCACTTTCAACCCCTATTGGATTGGCGTTTACAAATCAATGTTCAACGAAAGACAACTCCGCGACGTCTATGCTGACCATCCGGACCTTTGGCAGAACCCTGTCAAGATGCTGGTCATCACCAACCGCGCTTTCGAATCGACCATTCAAGAATGGGTCAATTGGAAGACCGAAAAAGGTTTCTATGTTGATGTGAACTACACTGACCAGATTGGCACCAACGCCGCCGCTATCAAGTCCTTCATCCAGCAGAAATATGCTGAGGACGCTCCCACCTTCCTGATGATCATGGGCGACCGCAACATGGTTCCAGAGTCAGGCACCGGCAGCGCCACCAACTGCGTCACCGACCTTCTGTATTCGAGCGTTGACGGCGACATGTTCAGCGACATGTACCACAGCCGTTTCCCCGCTGAGAACGAGTCCCAGATGCTTGCCATGCTGAACAAGGCCCTCGAGTACGAACAATACACCATGCCCGATCCGAGCTATCTGAGCAAAGTGTTGCTCATCGCCGGTGAAGACAGCAGCGGCTGGGGTGTCCAAGTCGGACGTCCTACCATCTGGTACGCCACCAACTACTATTACAACACTGAACACGGTTATACCGAGGTCAATGAGTTCAGCCACGGCACCTACACCAACTGCTACAGCTACCTGAGCAGCGGCGTCGGTTTCGCCAACTACACCGCCCACGGCAGCCAGACCAGCTGGGCTGGCCCGACCTTCAACGTCAGCGATGTCAACACCCTGACCAATGAGCACAAGTACTTCCTCGCCATGGGTAACTGCTGCCAAGCCGCCGACTGGGGCTACAGCTCTACCTGCTTCGGTGAGGCCATGGTCCGCGCCGAAAACAAGGGCGCATACGCCTACATCGGTTCCTGCCCTTCCACCTACTGGAAGAATGACTACTACTTTGGCGTTGGTGCTACCAACCGCGCCGACGGCACCATGCCCTCCTACGAGGAGACCACCATGGGCTTCTACGATGCCATGTGGACCGACGATGCTTACAATTGCGTCACTTCCATGATGTTCATCGGCAACCTGGCCAGCAACGCCGCTGAAGAACTGGGTTACGAGATCCACATCAGCAACCTCTACGACTGGCAAGCCTACCACACCCTGGGCGACGGCTCCATCCTGCCCTTCCGTGTGCAACCCACCGCAAACGATGTTTCCCACATGCCTACCCTGCCCATCGGCGTCGACTTCTACACCGTGAGCGCAACTCCCGGCTCCTACGTCGGCATCTCCAAGGACGGCGTCCTCTACGGCGCTGGCATGATTGACGAGACTGGTACCACCGACATCGCCATCGAACCCATCACCAATAATGGTGACGTGAAGATCGTGGTGACCCATCCTCAACATGAGCCTTATATCGCCACTGTCCCCGCCGCTGCCATGACTGGCGCCTACATCACTGTCGACACCTACGCCATGAGCGCTGAACAAGCCAACTACGGCGAGACCATCGACATGAGCATCGACCTGAAGAACGTTGGCGCTGACGCTTCAAGCGCCCTCACCATGACCCTGACCACCGACAACGACTTCGTTGAAATCCTGGCCGGTGAAAGCACTACTACCAGCCTGAACCCCGATGAGATCATCACCATCGAAGGCTTCCAGTTCGCCGTGGCCGAGAACGTCCCCGACAAGACCAAGGCCCAGTTCTTCCTCGATGTCACTGACGGCACCGACACCTGGCAGAGCAAATTCACCATCACCTTGCATGCTCCCGTGGTGACTCTCAGCAACCTCCTTGACAACAATTCATCCCTCGAATTCAACTTCACCAACGACGGCACCGCTCCTTTCTATGGCGGCACCCTGAACCTCTACAGCAGCTCAAGCGCCCTCACATTTGCCGAGAGCACCTTTAACTTCGACGACACCGTTGAACCTGGTGAGAGCTACGCCATCAACGCCGCCTACACCATCGACGAGAGCGTCCCGGTCGGCACCACCTTCGAGGTTGCCTACGAGTTCACCAGCGGCCTCCAGATCGCCCAAGGCACCTTCGTCGTCTCCTACGGCGCCATCATCGAGGACTTCGAGAGCGGCCAATTCGGTGAAGGCTGGACCTTCAGCCCACAATATCCTTGGACCATCGTTGCAGAAGGCCGTAGCGGCTACTGCGCCAAGTCAGCCGGTGCCGGCATGACCAACACCGACTCCTACTGCGTTTTGACCGTTGACGTGCTTGCTGCAGGCAACCTCACCTTCTGGTACAAGGTCTCTTCAGAAAACAATTATGACAAACTCCATTTCTTCATGGACAACCAAGAGCTGGGCACCTGGTCAGGCGAAGTCGCATGGACCGAGTTCAGCCAATATGTCACTCCTGGCAACCACACCTTCAAGTGGAGCTACACCAAGGACTACTCAGTGAACAGCGGCAGCGACTGCGCTTGGATCGATGACATCAAGTTCCCGCCTGTTGAAGTGATCAGCTTCCTCAGCCCCGTCGCCGACCTCGAAGCCACCCTCACCGGCATGCACGTGAACCTCACCTGGACTGGCACCACCGAAGCCGACGACTACCTCATCACCCGCAACGGTGAAGAAGTAGCCACCGTCACCGAGACCGCTTACACCGAGTATGTTGACGAAGGCGTTCACAAGTACTCAGTGTTTGCCCAGAAGGAAAGCGCCATGTCACAGCCCGTTTCAGTGATCGTCATGGTGGAATACGATGCCACTGGCGAAGCTAACGAGACCATCATCAGCGTCTATCCTAACCCCGCCAAGAACATGCTGAACATCGTGGCTGGCGACAGCAACTTCGAGTACAGCCTCATCAACGGCATGGGTCAAGAGATTGTCAAGGGCACCGCTCAAGGCATCCAGCAGATCAACGTCAGCAACATGGCCAAGGGTGTTTACTTCCTGCGCCTCACCGCTGGCACTCAGACTAGCATCGAAAAGATCGTTGTCGAATAATTATCAAACAGGAGGAGGCGGTCCTCGCCTCCTCTTTAAATTAATAAACCTTTTAAAAAACAATGAAAAAAACCTTATTTCTCCTTCTCGCCCTTTTGATGGTTGGAAGCGGATTCGCCCAGAAAGCCCCTCAAGCCAAGCTGATCTCCAGCTCCGAGGAAAGCATCGTGGTTGACTTCCAACTCAACGGGTACAACACCATCAAGGTGAACACCCCTCAAGGTGATCGGTACATCGTGACCGCCCCTGAGATGGGCGCCAACCTGGAAGCCGGTTCCCCCGAACTCCCGTTCTTCCCCATTCCCGCCATCATCGGCGACCGCGCTGAAATGACCGTCAACGTCATCGACGCCAAATTTACCGATTACGAGAACATCGAGATCGCCCCTTCAAAAGGTAACCTCAGCCGCCAGATCAACCCTGACGACGTGCCTTATACCTATGGCGAGATGTATCAGCAGGACGCTTTCTGGCCGGCTGCACAAGCCACCCTTGAAGCTCCCTATATCCTGAGAGACTACCGCGGCCAGAACATCGTGGTCCGTCCCTTCGCCTACAACCCTGTGACCAAGACCCTCCGCGTCTACACCCACATGACCATCGCCATGACCAAGGTCAGCGACAACGGTGAAAACCAGAAGGCCTCACGCAAGGACAACACCGTGAAGACCTCTCCTGAGTTCAAGGCCTCTTACGAACGTCGTTTCATCAACTTCAAGGAGTCCTGCAACAGATATCCCGTCGTCGAAGACAATGGCGAGATGCTCATCATCTGCGCCGACCAGTTCATGGCTGGCATGGAACCTCTGGTCGAATGGAAGAACCAATCAGGTCGTCCCACCACCATGGTGAGCGTGAGCGAAGTTGGTGGCAACAACGACAACACCATCAAGAGCTACATCACCAATCTCTACAACGACCCCAGCCACAACCTCGTTTACGTGTTGTTCGTTGGCGACTATGAGCACATCACTCCTCACGCCTTGAGCGGTGAGCGTTCCGACAACTGGTTCGGCCAGGTGGAAGGAACCGACCACTATCCGGAGGTGTTCATCGGCCGTTTCTCAGTACAGACCGACAACCATGTGAACTCACAAGTCAACAAGGTTCTTTATTACGAGCGCGACATGGAAGCCAGCGTTACTTATGCCGACAAAGGCATGGGCATCGGCTACTACGGCGCCGGTAACGGCCACTATGGAGAAGACGACTTTCAACACATCGACCTGATCCGCGACACCCTCCTTCACTACACCTATTCTGTAGTCACCGAGCACCACGGCGGCAGCGGCGGCGACGCCAGCGTCAACACCATCAGCGGTACCACCAACCAAGGTGTCAGCATCATCAACTACTGCAACCACGGTTCACCGACCAGCTGGGGTGTTGCCGACTACAGCACCAGCAACGTCAACGCCTTGACAAACGACTACATGTGGCCTGTGGTTTGGTCAGTCGCTTGCAACAACGGCGAGTTCAACTACGGTTCCGAATGCTTCGCCGAAGCTTGGATGCGTGCCACCAACAACACGACAGGTGTTCCCACCGGTGCTATCGGCGGCATGTTCTCATGGGAGTCACAGCCTTGGATCCCCCCGATGTACGGCCAAGACGAGATGATCAACATCTTGACTGAATGGCATAATGCCGACCAGTTCAACCACACCTTGGCAGGTGCTTCTTTGAACGGCAACATGCATGTCATCGACTTGGGTAACGACACCAAATGCCACGATACTTGGGTATTGTTTGGTGACCCGAGCCTGATGGTCCGCACCACCAACCCGACCGATATGAATGTCAGCGTCAACCCAGGTGTTCTCCTGATCGGCGCGAACGAACTCGTCGTGACAGCCGATGCCGACTACGCTATCGCCACACTGTCGATGGACGACGAGGTGCTTGCCTCAACCCGCATTGAAAACGGCCAAGGCACCCTCACCTTCCCCGCTCTCAACAATGTGGGTATGGCCCAACTCGTTGTGATAGGTTACAACAAGGCTACCTCCATCACCGATATCGAGGTGGTCCCCGCTGAAGGCGCCTATATCACCGTCGACCACTATGAACTCAGCGCCGAACAAGCCAACTATGGCGAGACCGTCGACATGAACATCGACGTGAAGAACGTCGGTGTCGAGATCGCCAACAACCTTACCGGAACCATCACCACCGAATGCCCATACGTTGAGATTCTGGTGGACCAGGCCACTATCGCCGAGATCAACCCCGACGAAGTCCTGACTTTCGAAGGCTTCCAGTTCAGCGTGGCCGAGGATGTTCCTGATGGCACCATCGCCCAGTTCCTCCTCACCGTCAGCGACGGCACCAACACATGGGAAGGCAAAGTGAACGTTGTCCTTCATGCTCCTGTGGTAGCTTTCGACTTCGTCGAAGATGGCGGCGACCTGCTCCAGTTCCACTTCATCAACAACGGTTCCGCCCCGTTCTATGGCGGCAGCTTCAACGTCTATAGCAGCTCCACGAACCTCGTGTTCACCGAGCCCGAAATCACCTTCGAAGACACCATCGAAGCTCAGGAAAGCCTCACCATTGAGATGCCTTACACCATCGACGAGAGCGTCGAACCCGGCACCACCTTTGAAGTGGCTTACGAAATCGCCAGCGGCCTGCAACTTGTCACTGGCGAGTACATCTTGTCATACGGTGCCATCATGGACGACTTCGAGACCGGAGCGTTCGGTTCCGACTGGACTCTCAGCGCCCAGTATCCTTGGACCATCACCAACGAAGGCCGCGATGGCTTCTGCGCCAAGTCCAGCAATGCCGGCGCCGGCAGCTCTGAAGGCTATTGCGAACTCACCGTCGCTGTCCTGGGCGAAGGCAACCTTACCTTCTGGTACAAGGTCTCATCCGAAGCCAACTATGACAAACTGATATTCTACATGGACAATCAGGAAAAAGGCAACTGGTCAGGCAATGTCAACTGGACCGAGTTCAGCCAGCCTGTCACCGCTGGCGTTCACACCTTCAGATGGAAATACTCGAAAGACTATTCCGTGAACAGTGGCAGCGACTGCGCCTGGATCGATGACATCCAGTTCCCGCCTGTCAGCATCGTGAGCTTCATCAATCCCATCGCTGACCTGAACGCCACCTTGAACGGAATGCACGTGACCCTGGATTGGACACCCGCCCCCGATGCCGAGTCGTTCATCATCAAACGCGACAACGAGGTCGTCGCCACCGTCACTGAGCCCACCTATACCGAGTACGTCGAAGAAGGCGTGTACAAGTATTCGGTGTTCGCCCAGATCGGCGACCAGATCTCCAAGCCCGAGTCAGTGATGGTTCAGGTGATGTACGATGGCGCCGAAGAGTCTCAAGAAGCCAAGTTCAGCGTCTATCCCAACCCGACCAAGGGCATGTTGAACATCGCCGCTGGCAACAACAGCTTCGAGTACAGCCTGCTCAACGGCATGGGTCAAGAAGTGGCCAAAGGCACCGCCCAAGGCTCACAACAGCTCCATGTCGGCGACATGGCCAAGGGTGTTTACTTCCTGCGCCTCACCTCAGGCAGCCAGGTAAGCGTCCAAAAGATCGTGGTGGAATAACAATCCGTCACACCTATTAAAATAATGTAGGGACACAACCTTGTGTCCCTACATTTTTTTATTATCTTTGCGGAAATTTCAAATTTCAATATTATGAAAACTAAGCTACTGGCACTTCTGCTGCTCCTTCCATTCCTATCGATTGGCCAACAATATAAGCTTGTAAATGCCAACGAGAACAATATCACTATCGACATACAGGCGCCCGACTTCCATGCCATGTCGGTGACCACGCCGCAAGGTGAGGCTTTCGTCATCACAGCCGACAAGGCCATGAACCGTGCCGAGGCGGGCGAACCCGACCTCCCAATGCTGGTCATCCCCACCATCGTCGGCGACGACGCCCTGATGCAAGTCCATGTCGTCTCATCTGAATACACCGACTATGAAGGCATGGAGATCGCCCCTTCGAAAGGCGACTTCCCCCGCAGCATCAACCCCGAAGATGTTCCTTACACCTATGGCGAGGCCTATCAACGCAACACTTTCTTCCCAACGGAACTAGCCCGTCTTGACGAGCCTTACATCCATCGCGATGTGAGAGGACAGAACGTGGTGGTGTATCCTTACTCCTACAACCCCATCACCAAGGTGCTCCGCGTTTATAACCACATGGTGGTGAGCATGACCAAAATTGGCAAGGATCATCGTAACGTCATCAGCAACCGCAACAGGACATTCGTCATGGATCCGGAGTTCGAAGCCCAGTACGCACATCGTTATATCAACTACACCGAATCGATGGCCAAATACTCCCCCATCGAAGAAAATGGTGAACTGCTCATCATCTGCCACGACGCTTTCATGAGTGCCATGGAACCTTTTGTGACCTGGAAGAAACAAATCGGAAGGCCCACGACCATGGTTGGTACCAGCACCACCGGCAACAATGCCACGTCAATCAAGTCATATATTCAGACCTATTATGCCGCCAATCCCAATTTGACCGACATCCTTCTTGTCGGCGACGTCGCCCAGATTCCCGGTGTTTATATCTCAGCCGGCTCTGGTTCTACAGGCTACTCAGGCTACGGTGACATGCAATACGGACAGTTGGCTGGCAACGACTATTACAACGAGGTCATCGTCGGCCGTTTCTGCTGCGAAAACGAAGCCCAAGTCACCCTTCACGTGAACAAGGTGCTGAACTATGAACGCGACCTCAACGAGAATGACACATGGCTCTCAGTGGGACAAGGCGTCTCAACCAACAGCCAAGGCGGCCACTACGGAGAGACCGATTATCAGCATGTCGACAACATCAGGACTGATTTATTGAATTACAACTATACCGAAGTCTACCGTGATTACCAAAACGTCACCGGCACTACCGCAGCCAACGCAAACGCAGTGAGCCAACACATCAATAACGGTGTGAGCATCATCAACTACTGCAACCACGGAAACGAGACCGGCTGGGGGGTGTTCAGCTACAGCAACTCGCATGTCAACGCATTGACCAACGACTACAAGCTGCCTTATATTATCTCAGTGGCCTGCCTCAACGGAAAGTACGACCGAAACGGCAGTTGCTTCGCCGAAGCTTGGATGCGTGCCACCAACAACAGCAACGGCAATCCCACTGGCGCCATTGGCGGCATGTTCTCCTATATCTCACAGCCTTGGACTCCTCCACAATACGGTCAGGACGAGATGGTTGACATCTTGGTGGAGTTGCAGGCCAACAACATCAAGCACACCATGGGCGGTGTCTCCATCAACGGCAACATGAAGGTGTTGGACCAGGGAGCCAACCAGAATGCCGTGAAAGGCACCTACAACACATGGATCCTCTTTGGCGACCCGACCCTGACACTCCGTAACACGACACCGGCCGATATGAATGTAAGCCACAATACCGTCATGGATGCCACCTCTACCAGTCTCCCGGTCAGTGCTTCCAACGGCGACGGTGCCCTCGCTACTTTGACCTACAACGGCGAGATCATGGGGTCGGCAGTCATCAACAATGGCACGGCCGACATCACATTCAGCGCTCCCGGCACCGCTGGAGAAGCCACACTTACCGTATTTGGATACAATAAGAAGACTTATGTCTCCACCGTCCAGATCGTCACAGGTGGCGTCACCTACCCCGATCCGCCCACCAACGTCGCCGCCAGCGTCAACAGCCAGAATGTGACTGTCACCTGGAGTGCAGTCAACCCCGCCGACTCCTACAAAGTGTATCGTAACGGCAGATTGCTTGCCCAGAACATCACCGCTACCAGCTATACCGACAACGGCCTTCTCCCCGGCACATACACCTACCAAGTGTCTACCATCCTGAACGGCCTGGAGTCACCTTTGTCGTCAGGAGCCTCCGCCACCATCATCGCTCCTTTGAGCGTTACGGTGACCGCCTCGGAGACCATCTACGTACCCAACCCCGTCCCGGGTGGAGGCAGCAGCATCACCCTGTCGGCCAACGCCACCGGCGGCACTGGAAACTACACCTATAGCTGGACACCAGCCAATGCCGTCAACAACCCGACAGCACAAACCACCACGGCATCACCAGTCGCCACCACCACCTATACCTGCACTGTCACCAACAACGGTCAAAACGCCTCAGCCAGCGTCACCGTCACCGTAGTGGTGCCACCCACCGAGATCGACGCAACGCTTGTCGGCGACGATGAAGTGGCCCTCACATGGAACCAGGCCCCTCACGCCGACTCGTACAACGTGTACAGAGACGAACAACTCATCGCCTCAGGCATCACTGAATTGACCTTTACCGACAACTACCAGGGAATATGGCAAGTGTGCTATGAGGTAAGTGCCGAGTATCAAGGCCACACCAGCCAACACAGCAGCTCCGCCTGCGTCTATTTCTGCATCGCCCCTGAAAACGTGGCCGCGGAATATGTCTGGAACGACGGTGACTACTTCGCACGTATCACATGGACAAAGAACGTCGCCGTGGATTACGCCATCAACCAATTCAAGGTCTTCAGAAGCCAAGGCGACAGCTTCGAACTCATCGGCGAAGTGGAAAGCGAAGACTATGTGTATGAATACAGTTTCGACGACACCACTGCCTCGATAGGTTCCTACCAATACATGGTCAGTGCCTCCTATAGATACACCGATTGCGAAATCAACTCCGAGCCCGTGATCTGCGAGGTGACCTCCATCGGTGAGACGACCTCACAAGTCAGCGTATATCCCAATCCGACCTACGGCATCGTCAACATCAAGGCAGAAGGCATGCAACGTGTGACCGTCGTCAACACGATGGGACAAGTGTTGATGACTCGCGAAATCAACCAAGACGAATACACCCTCGATCTCAGTGCTTTCGGCAACGGGATGTTTATGGTCAACGTGACGACCAGCCAAGGCACTATCGTGAAAAAAATAAATGTTTTAAGATGAAAATAAAGTTTATCGGCGCCGCCCAGGAAGTCACTGGAAGCAAGCACCTTATCACCACCGACAAGGGCAAGAACATCCTGCTTGACTGTGGTATGTTCCAAGGCAAGGGACTGGAAACCGACGCGGCCAACCGCAATACCATGATCGATCCCAAGGATGTGGATTTCATCATCCTCACCCATGCCCATATCGACCATTGCGGACTGATTCCCTATTTTTACAAGAAAGGCTTCCGCGGCCAGGTAGTCTGCACTGACGCCACCCAGGACTTGTGCAGCATCATGCTGCCCGACTGCGGTTTCATCCAGGAAAGCGATATGGAGTGGTTCAACAAGAAGCGCCGCAAACAAGGCCTTCCCGCGTTGGAACCCATCTATACCGAGAGAGACGCCCGTGAGTGCATGGGACTCTTCCTCAGCGTGGCCTACAACCGCTATGTGTATCTCGACAGCAACATCAAGGTGAAGTTCAACAACACCGGTCACCTGCTGGGCAGTGGCTGCGCCACCATCGAGATCGACGAAGGCGGCAAAATGACCCGCATCGCCTATACCGGCGACGTGGGACGCGAATACAACTACCTGTTGCGTTCACCAGAGCCGTTCCCACACTGCGACTACCTCATCACCGAAGCCACCTACGGCAACCGTCTACATAGCGACCGTACCAATGCCGAACAAGAATTATTGGATATAATATACAACACTTGTGTTGAAAAACGTGGTAAACTTATCATCCCTTCATTCGCAGTAAGCCGCACTCAAGAGATCGTTTATCTCTTGAACAACTTTTATAATGAAGGCAAGCTTCCCGAGAAGATCCCAGTATTTGTTGACAGCCCTCTGGCGGTGAACGCCACCGAGATTTTCCGCATGCACGTCAACCTCTTCAACGACGATGTGCAAAACGTCATCGAGTACGACCCTGACCCGTTCGGGTTCAACAGCCTCACCTTCATCCGCGACGTGAACGAGTCGAAGGCTTTGAATGCCCGTAAGGAGCCGTGCATCATCATCTCGGCCTCGGGCATGATGGAGGCTGGACGTGTGAAACATCACCTCGCCAACAGCATCACCAATCCGAGGAACACCGTGCTAGCCATCGGTTATTGCTCACCTGAGACCTTGGGTGCCAAGCTTCTGGCTGATCCCAAGCCCCAAACGGTATCCATCTTTGGCAACGAATACACCGTGGCGGCCGACATCCGCTCCATCGACGCTTTCAGCGGACATGGCGACTACAAAGAGCTGGCCGACTACCTGAAATGCCAAGATCCCAGCAAGATCAAAAAGACCTTCCTCGTTCACGGCGACCCCGACGCCTTGCAGAACTACAAGCGCGTGCTTCGCAAGGAAGGCTGGGAGCATATCGTCATCCCCGAACCGGGAGAAACATTTGAACTAAAATAATTTTTTTGTCAATCATGGCACAAAAACCTTCGATCCCCAAAGGCACACGCGACTTCCTTCCCGAGGTCATGGTGCGCCGAAACTATATCTTCGACACTATCAAGAATGTATTCAAGCGCTACGGGTTCCTGCCCATCGAGACCCCTTCGATGGAGAACCTCAGCACCTTGCTGGGCAAATACGGCGAGGAGGGCGACAAGCTGCTGTTCCGCATCCTGAACTCAGGCGACTTCATGTCGGGCGTGGAACAGAACGGCGAGCCTCTTGAATCGTTGAAACTGGCAGGCAAGATCACCGAAAAAGGCCTGCGTTACGACCTCACCGTGCCTTTCGCACGTTTCGTGACGATGTATCGTGACCAGATCGCCTTCCCCTTCAAGCGCTACCAGATACAACCCGTGTGGCGCGCCGACCGCCCCCAGAAAGGCCGCTATCGTGAGTTCTACCAGTGCGATGTCGACATCATCGGCAGCAACTCCCTTTTGAACGAGGCCGAGTTGGTGAGCATCGTCAACGATGTGTTCAACGACCTGAAAATCAAAGTCACCTTGAAGATCAACAACCGCAAGGTGTTGGCCGGCATCGCCGAATACATAGGCAAGTCGGATGCCTTGGTCGACATCACTGTGGCCATTGACAAGTTGGACAAGATCGGCATCGACGCGGTGAACGCCGAGCTCGCCGAGAAAGGCCTGGAGGCCGACGCCATCGCCAAACTGCAACCCATCCTCTTCATGAAGGGCGACACCCGTGAGAAGTTGGCCCAGCTGAAGCCGCTGCTCGACAATGAAGTCGGGCAGAAAGGCATCGAGGAACTGGAGACCTTGTTCGACTATGTCGACGACATGGAGTTGGACATCGACACTGAGCTTGACCTCACCTTGGCCCGCGGCCTGAACTATTACACCGGTGCCATCTTCGAGGTGAAGGCCAAGGACTTCCCCATGGGCAGCATCTCGGGCGGTGGTCGTTACGACAACCTCACAGGCATCTTCGGTCTGCCCAACGTCTCCGGCGTGGGCATCAGCTTCGGTGCCGACCGTATCTATGACGTGCTGGAAGGCCTCAAACTCTTCCCCGAGACCATGTCGGAGAGCACCCAGGTCATCTTCCTCAACTTCGGCAAGAACGAAGAGCGTTACTGCATGAAATACCTGAACCAGGTGCGTAAGCACGGCATCAACGCGGAGATCTACCCCGATGCCGCCAAGATACAGAAACAGATGAAATACGCCGACCAGCGCGGCATCCCGATGGTCGTCATCGCCGGCGAGTCGGAGGTGGCCGAGCAGAAGTTCACCGTGAAATGGATGAAGGAAGGCCGCCAAGAGACCGTCGAAGCCAACAAACTCGTCGAAACAATATTAAAATAAGATAGAATGAAAACCCATTACATCAGTTCCAAAGAACTCACATTCAAGCAAGTTAACGAAATACTCACCGAAGGCTACAAACTCGCCTTGAGCGACGACGCCATCAACCGCATCCAGCATTGCCGTGACTATCTCGACAAGAAGATGGAGAACCAGGACAAGCCGATCTATGGCGTGACCACCGGTTTCGGTTCGTTATGCGACCATAGCATCTCGAAGAAAGATCTCAGCACCTTGCAGAAGAACCTCGTCATGTCGCACGCCTGCGGCACTGGCGAGATGGTGCCCGAAGAGATCATCCGCCTGATGCTCCTCTTGAAGGTGCAGAGCCTGAGCTACGGCAACAGCGGCGTACAGGTGGTGACCGTTCAGCGTCTCATTGACTTCTTCAACAACGATGTGTTGCCTGTGGTCTATAACCAAGGCTCATTGGGAGCCTCCGGCGACCTGGCTCCTCTGGCCAACCTGATGCTTCCCTTGCTCGGATTGGGCGAGGTGCACTTCCAAGGCAAGGTCGTTCCAGCCAAGCAGGTGCTCAAGAAGTTCGGTTGGGAGCCCATCACCCTTCAGTCGAAAGAAGGTCTGGCCCTGCTCAACGGCACTCAGTTCATGAGCAGTTACGGAACCTACGTTCTGTTGAAAGCCTTCCGTCTGAGTTACCTCGCCGACCTCATCGGCTGCGTCTCGTTGGAAGCCTTTGACGGCCGCATCGAGCCTTTCTACGACCAGGTGCATCAGATCCGTCATCACAACGGCCAGATCGTTACTGCCAAGCGCGTGCGCAACTTCCTGAAGGGCAGCCAGCTCATCACCCGTGAGAAGAAACACGTGCAGGATCCCTACTCGTTCCGCTGCATGCCGCAGGTACATGGTGCCTCCAAGGATGCCATCGACTATGTGGCTTCCGTCTTCAGCGAGGAGATCAACGCCGTCACCGACAACCCGACCATCTTCCCCGATGAGGACCTGGTGATCTCGGCAGGCAACTTCCACGGCCAGCCTTTGGCCATCACCTTGGACTTCTTGGCCATCGCCATGGCTGAGTTGGGCAACATCAGCGAACGCCGTATCTATCAGCTTATCAGCGGCAAGCGCGACCTGCCTTCGTTCCTGGTGGCCAAACCGGGCCTCAACTCCGGCTTCATGATCCCCCAATATGCCGCCGCCAGCATCGTCAGCCAGAGCAAGCAGCTCTGCACGCCCGCTTCGGTTGACAGCATCGAGTCGTCGCAGGGACAGGAAGACCATGTGAGCATGGGCGCCAACGCCGCCACCAAGGCCTTGCGTGTGGCCGAAAACCTCGAACGCGTCCTGGCCATCGAACTCCTCAATGCCGCGCAAGCTCTCGAATTCCGTCGCCCGCTGAAGTCGTCGAAGACCATCGAGAACTTCGTCGCCGAATACCGCAAGGTGGTTGAGTTTGTGAAGATCGACAAGGTGATGTACACGGAGATTGCCAAGTCGGTTGATTTCATCAAGAACTATCCTTTGAAGTTTGACGATTTGAAGAACAAATGATGAATGAGAATCCAGTGAAGCGGCCTATAGGCATGACCATCTTGTTGGTGCTGTCGCTCGTCAACGCCATTCTCCAGATATTCAGCTCGTTGGGCATGTGGATCACCACGCCAGTGATGAGTCAGATGATGGCTGACGGCACCTTGGAGGAGTCGATGGCACCTTTCCTCTCGATGATGCAGATGGGCGAGGAAGAACTGAAGGCTTTCTGGGAGATCATCGAGCTCCGCCTTTCTGTCAACCCGGTCTATTACCTGTTTACGGCACTGCTATACATAGGCTCATTGATTGGCGTCATCAAAATGTTCAAGCTACAGCGCACTGGTTTTCATTTTTACAGTATCTCACAGATGCTGATTCTGATTGTGACGGTCGTCTATATCGTGTCGAAGCAGGGAAGCGCCGGTTTCTTCAACGATTTCCTTATGACCGTGATGTTCATTTTGATATATCACCTGTACCTCAAACGCATTGAAAATGATCCGTCGGCAAAAAAAGAGCAAGATTTTCGACCTGAAGCCTAAGCTCACGTTGGCGATGAAGCTTGCGGCCACCTTTGCCATCACCTACTACGGGCTGTTGTTTCTGTACGAGGTGTTCACGCTGGTGATGTACCATTATTCAATTGACTCCTATTATCTAGGAAACGGCGAAGTCCTTGAAAACCGTTTCAAGGACTTCGCTTATCTCATTATTGAGTTCCTGCTTTCAGGCTTATTGGTCTTCAGCCTGATTCAGATTTTCAGGAAGAAGCTCAATGGCAAGGCCTTTTTTGTAGGCTTCTCTATCTTGCTCATCGCTTTCCAGCTCATCACCACGGGCATTCATCCTTGGTTGAAGTACGCCTTGGAGGTTCTGATGGTGCTCATCATCGCTCCTGTCAGGATGAAGAGCAAGAAAAGAGGGAGGGTCAAGCCGGTGGGTTCGTCATCAGGGAATCCATCGACAGAGAGTCCGGCGCCGGAGGTTCCGGCTCCTGATACGGCTCAGGGACCCCAGGCTCCCGCATCGACTGCATCCAATAGCGAGCCACACGAGTAAACTGTTCCATATCCTTTTGTTTGATAGGATCCGCTGGGGGTGACTCCATCTTGAGCGGGTCGATGGCTGTGCCGTCCTTGAAGACTCGGAAGTCGAGATGCGGTCCAGTGGCTGCCCCTGTGCTTCCGACGTAGCCGATCACTTGGCCTTGTTTCACGCGCACGCCTTCGGCGATGCCTTTGGCATAGCTCTGAAGGTGCATGTAGCTGGTGGTATAGGTTGCGTTGTGTTTGATCTTCAGGTAATAGCCCGCGCCGCCAGCTTGGTAGGCTTTTTTGATGACCACGCCGTCGCCGATGCTGCTCACGGGAGTGCCGGCTGGCGCCGCGTAGTCGACACCATGGTGAGGACGATAGACCTTATACACGGGATGGAGACGGCTGTTGGAGAAGGTGGAGCTGATACGGCGGTAGTTGAGTGGTGCCTTGAGGAAGGCCTTGCGGAGATTCTCGCCTTTTTCGTTGTAGAATCCCAAGATTCCGTCCTGTTCGTAGGCGATGGCACGAAGGGTGTCGCCGCGGTGGACGAAGTCGCAGTAGATCACCTCACCCATCCCAACGGGCTCGTCGTCGATATACTGCCGGTCATAGACAACGTCGAAGCAGTCGCCTTCCTGGATGCCGAAGAAGTCGATGGTCCAGGCATACACGTCGGAGAGATGCACTGCCAGGTTAGCGTCGCCGCCGTTACCGATGACGGCATTCCACAGCGAGGAGGTGATGACGCCCGAGGTGCGGGCCAGACGCAGTTCCATCTCCTTCTGGTAGCGCCATGCCGTAAGCGAGTCGGTAAGGCTGAAGAGCGCGTAGTTTTGGCGGTCGATTTCATAGATCCAGAACAGGGGTGTCTCCAGGCTGTCGTTCGTCATCAGGAAATAATAACGGTTTCCGGCGCGTATCTTGCCCACGTCGAACACGTCCCTATGGTTACGTGCGATGTGGTCGGTGACCTTGGGGCTGACGCCTTTGGAAGCGAACAAAGTGGAGAGGTACTGTCCCGCCTCGATCTGACCTTCCTCGACATACATCGAGTCGATGCAGATGCCGTAGAGGTAGTTAGGTTCGGCGGGGATGAGGGTATCTTTCTCCACCTCGGTGTAGCTTGGCTCGCCACGATGTGAGCAAGACCGGCTGCAGTAGGTTATCAGCAGGACCAGCAAAACGAGGGGTGCCGCTATAAATAGCAGCACCCTTCTCCAATTCACATTATTCCATTTCATTTTTTAGCCTGTTCGTAGCCGGCGTGGAGTGCCTTCATGTTTTGTTCTACGACTTCCGCTCCTTTGTTGCCGAAGATGTGGTTGATGGCTTCTTCGACTTTGGCGAGTTCGATGCCGAGATAAGGCACGGTGGCGCCCAGCAGCACCATGTTGGAGCGGGCTTTGACCACTTTGGCGATCTCATTGGCGTTGAAGCTCACCACGTTTTTGATCTTGGCGAGTTCAGCGTTCACCTTCTCCATGTCGGGATAGTTGGCGATGTTGACGAAAGGCTCGTTGTTAGTGATGATCCAGCCGTCTTTTGCCAGCCAGGGCAGGTAACGCAGGGCTTCCATCGGCTCTGACGACAGGATGATGTCGGCTTGTCCTTCAGGGATGACGTCGGCAAAGATCGGTTCGCTTGAGAGGCGGAGGTGTGAGAACACCGAGCCGCCGCGTTGCGACATTCCGTGGATTTCGGACTGTTTCAGGTTGAGGCCCATATTGAGGGCGGCGTCAGAGATGATCTTGGCCACTGACACGATGCCGTCGCCGCCTACGCCGCAAAGTACTATATCTTTTTTCATTTTTTCATGTGTTTTTTAAGTTCGACAATGCAGGTACGATGAGGAATGATGACGGACACGCCGTTGTAGTTGACCTCTTCCTCGATGATGCGGACGTTCTCCTCGTGGTTCTTGGGCAGCGGGACGATGTCGCGGATATGTTCGGGAGCGACGCCGAGGCCTTCGCAGATACGGCGGATCTTGTTGTGTGCCGATGAAGGCTGGCCGCCGGTCATGGCGGTGATGTCGTTGTCGAGGATCATGACCACGACGTTGGCGTTCTCGTTGACGCAGTCCATGAGGCCTGTCAGGCCGCTATGGCCGAACGTGCCGTCGCCGATGACTGCCACGGCGGGGAAGATACCCACCTCGCTGGCGCCTTTGGCCATGGTGATGGAAGCACCCATGCAGACGGTGGTGTTGATGGCGCCCATGTTGAAGCCCAGGGTGTAGCAGCCGATATCGCCGAACACCTTGCCACCCTTATGGTTGGCCATCACGGCGTTGAGTGCGTTGTAGCTGTCGACGTGGGGGCAGCCTTGGCAGAGCGCAGGCGGACGGTTGGTGACCACTTCGGGCACGCTAAATCCGGCGTCCATCTTCATTCCCAGGGCCTTGGCCACTTTCTCGGCGTTCAGCTCGCCATCGCGGCGGATGGTCTCGTCGAGACGGCCCATGACCTTCTTACCTTTTCCGAGGAAGCCTTTGATATGCTCTTCCACGAAGGGCTGGCCATCTTCAAGCACGAGGATCTCATCGACTTCGTCGTACAGCTTGTTGAGCATGTCGTACGGCAGCGGATATTGTGTGATCTTCACCACGGGATAGGGGCAATGGCCATCCTTGAAGTTCTCCATGAGGTAGTTGTAGGCGATGCCGGTGGTGATGATACCCAGCTTCTTGTTCTCGCCGGGGATGTATTTGTTGAAGCCTGACTCTTCCGACGATTTGGTGAAGGCCGGCTGCTTGTCGATGAGCTCACGGTAGAGTCTCTTGGCATTGGCTGGAAGCAGCACGAACGACTTGGCGTCGGCGGGTTCGGTGAGTTCGTTCTGGGGACGGACGGGTTTGCGCACCACGCCGGCACGGCTGTGAGCCAGACGGGTGGGGATGCGATAGAGCACCGGGGTGCCGAGCTTCTCGCTCAGCTCGAAGCCGAAGTGCACCATATCGTAGGCTTCCTGTTGGTTGGAGGGTTCCAGCATCGGGATCATGGCCCAGTGGCCGTAGTAGCGGCTGTCCTGCTCATCCTGCGAGGAGAACATGCTGGGGTCGTCGGCGACCACCACGAGGACGCCCTTGGTGCCGATGATGGCAGCGTTCATGAACGGGTCGCCGCAGACGTTCAAGCCTACGTGTTTCATACAGGTCATGGCACGTTTGCCAGCGTAGGCCACACCGATGGAGGCCTCAAGGGCGGTCTTCTCGTTGGCGCACCAGTTGGCGATGACGCCTTGTTCTCTGGCCTGCTTCGATTTCATGACATATTCAGTGATCTGGGTGGATGGCGTGCCGGGATAACTGTTGATGGCACTGCCTCCCGCGTCGATAAAGCCTTGGGCAATGGCTTCATCTCCGAGTAACAATAATTTCTCCATGCTGTTATTCTGTTATTCTTTGTTTGTAAAATATGACAATGGCAAAGTTACGAAAAATACCTTTAACAAAAGGCTTTTATCGAATAAATCTTTTCATGGTCACCGCACCGTTTTTGACGAGCCTGTCGGTGACAATATAAACGCCCTTTGGCCAACGACTTACGTCGATGGTGGTATCGTATATAAGAAGGTTTTTATAGAAAACCCTTCCGGTGACATCGTTGATGACGACCTCATGAAAGTCGATTCCTTCGAAGCGTATTGTGAGCTCATCGCCCACCGGGTTTGGGTAAATCTCGAGGCATTTCTCCGGTTTCACCATGATGGTATCCACCTGGGCAGGGGTCGAGGCGGTCCAATGCGCCCGCCATCCCTCGGCAGTGGTGAGGCAGTCGGAGCGGAACTCCACGCATAAGGCGTTGCCTGTGGAGGTCACCATCCCCGGGCTGGTGGTGTTCCATCGGCCCAGTCGTGGGGCGAACACATTGTCGCCATCATAGATCCACAGGAAGTCGTAATTAGCTTCAAGATCGAAGCTACTGAAATTCAATGTGATACGTTTGTCATTATCGCTACGTATGACCCAGATGCGGCGTTCGTCGTTACCATAGTTAAGGTGGTTGAAGTCGCCTTCGCTGACGCCCTCTCCGCCCAATGCCATGGCCAGCGTGCCGTTGTTGATTAGTTTGTAGTAATGGTCCCATCTCCAGTACGGTCCCGGGTCGGTATGCGACTGGTCGGGATAATGTTGGTGTCCCCTTATCTGGATGCAGGCTCCCTCGCCGCCAAGGTTATGCAGTCCCGAGTCGAGCGCGGTGCCGTTGTCGAGCGTGTCTGTGCAGAAGGTGCGATAGCCGTCGATGTTGTCGTAGCGGCGGCAGATGTCGCGCACCAAGTCGGCGGAGGCGTTGTACATCGCATCGGTGAAGAAGCTGACGATATCCCCGTATGCCTCATGCTCAATGCCGATGGTATAGCCATTGGCTGAACGGGCATGCCAAGCCTTGTCGGCCTCACGCACCATCTGTGCCACCTGTCCGTCGCTGGAGCGGATCACATAATGTGCCGACACCTGGGCGTCGCAGTTCTGGAACCAGCTGATGCAGCCCGCATAGGAGCCTTCGGTATAATGGATCACCACGGCGCTCACCTCCTTGGTGCGTTCCTCAAAGTTGCACGGTGGCGCGGGAATCCAGATGGCGCCAGGATAATCGGTCTCCTTGCTGAACGACAGCGTCTCACCCGAAAGCCAGGCATAGTCGTCACCAAACAACACCTCTAGGTCCGAGCCCAACTCCCGATAGACCGAATAGAGCATCATCTTCATGGGAATCTCGTCTTTTTTCCCGTTGAGGGGCAGTTCCGAAAGCGCTTCGATGACAGGAAGGTAGTCCTCTGCCCTGCCAGTGCCGATGTTCATCCGTCCCGCCATTATTTCACATGCCTTGGCATAGGCCAGCACGTTGACGGCAGGGTCGGCCATGATTTCCTCCACTGAAAAGCCAGACAATTGCGACACTGTCAGGAGGTTCTCCCTGAAGCACCCCTTGCCGTCAAGCACCAAGCCCATCATGCCGTAGGCCCTGGGCATGGCGGAGGGATCGTCGGCAGGAACAGTATAATCGGCATCGGTGAGATGATGGCACTGGGTATTGGTATAGGAAACCGCCTCGAGCAATCCTTTCGGCAGCGAAGGGCATTGTTGCTCGGCCAGCTGAAAGACCGAAAGGAGCAACAGGACAAACAGCTTCATGGCATTGTATTATTTTACGCAAAAATAGGACTTTTGGAATAGATTTTGAGCTTTTTTATTATTTTTGGTAACTTTTTTGAACCTGAAACGTTATATACCAAACAAATCAAAATTAGCATGAACAACAAACGACTTGAGAGAGACCTCCAGAACAAGGTTTTGGGAGGCGTGTGCTCTGGATTGGGCAACTATTTCGGCACGGACCCCACCATTTGGCGGGTCCTGTTTTTCCTATTATTCTTCTTGGGCTGTTCTGGCCTTCTCATCTACATCATCCTTTGGATCGCGATGCCCGAGAAAAAATGGCAACCGGGAGCTACCGTTGAAGAGGCGACTGAAACAGTGCCAGGCAATGAAGACGGCAAGCACCATGGCAGTTTTACCGCAGGCCTCATACTGATCGGCATCGGCGCCATCGCCTTGATAGGGCGTTACGTTCCCCAGATCAACTGGCGCACCGCATGGCCTGTCATTCTCATCGTAATCGGTATCATCCTCATCATCCCTAAAAACAAGAAATCATGAAAAGCAAGAATTTCATCGCCGGCATATTAATTCTTTTTATTGGCGTAGTGGCTTTGTTGGCCGCACTCAATGTATTTGACTTCCATTGGTCCATCGTGATGCGGCTGTGGCCCTTGATTCTGATCATCATCGGCATCAGCATCCTGCCGCTGAACGATTACCTGAAAGGAACTCTGATTTTGGTATCGTTAGGCATAGGATGCCTATTGTACCACGTCGAAGCCAAGGATTACAAAGGCAACCCAATCTCAAGGTTTTTCAACAATGCAAAGTCATGGCGATATGATGACGACGAGGATGAGGCCGATGACGAGGAAGCGTTTCCTTTCGACCAGCATTTCTCCGAGCCCTATTCCAGTGTTGAACGAGCCTCCATCGACATCGATTTCGGGGCGGGCGACCTTGAACTGAAAGCCCCCTGCGCCGAGCTGGTCAAGGTGGATGCCCAGAGCAACTTCATGAAATACAGCTTCCGCACCGAATATGCCGAGGATGGCACGAACATCTTCGTCACAGGCAGCGGCCACACCGACCACCTCGGAAAGAAGACCGAAAACGACCTTGAAATTGCCCTCTGCGACGCACCAGTATGGAGCTTCAACCTGGATATGGGAGCCGCCGATGCCGACCTCGACTTCTCTCCTTATAAAGTATCCTCACTGGTAATCAACGGTGGAGCCTGCGAGCTCGACCTGAAATTGGGCAACAGCGGTTGCGACACCAAAGTGGAAATCGAAACAGGCGCTTCCGATATCGACATCAAGGTGCCGGAAGGCGTTGATTGCGAGGTCAATATCGAATCAGCCATCTCCGGAAAGGACCTCGTCGGTTTCGAGAAAGTCGACAGAGGCCTTTGGAGAACCCCTGGCTTCGGACAAGGGACAAACAAGATCGTCATCAACATCGACTGTGCCATCTCCGACATTTCAGTGGAACGTTATTGATTTTATCACTTTTTTGCCGAGGATTGTGAAATTTTAATATCTTTGCAAGTTTAAAAAAGATCACTTTTTGACTATGCAAAGAAATAAACTACCCCGACTGCTATTCGCTTTGGCCTTTGTCTTTAGCGCCACGCTCGCATTCGCTCAGGATAACGACATCAAAGGTTTTGTTTATGAGGAATCGACCGGTGAGCCCGTGATGTTCTCCAACGTATTCCTGAAGGGCACTACCCTGGGTTGCTCCACCACGGAGAACGGTTACTTCAACATCACCCGCATCCCCGATGGAAAACACACGCTGTGCATCACTTGTGTGGGCTACGACACGCTGACCGACCAGATCAGCCTCGCCCACGGGCAGACCATCAACAAGAAATACACGCTGAAGGAAACCAGCCTGACCCTTGAGACGGTGAGCATCACCGCCGACAAGGTGGAGGTGCGCACTGAGACCAAAACCTCAGTCATCACAGTGACCCCTAAGACCATCAACAAAATCCCGAGCGTGGGCGGTCAGGCCGACTTGGCCCAGTATCTTCAGGTGATTCCCGGTGTCATCTTCACCGGCGACCAAGGCGGACAGCTCTATATCCGAGGCGGCTCACCCATCCAAAACAAGGTGTTGCTCGACGGTATGGTGGTGTACAACCCCTTCCACTCCATCGGCTTGTTCTCCGTGTTCGACACCGACATCATCCGCAACGCCGACGTGTTCACCGGAGGTTTCGGCGCCGAATATGGCGGACGCATCTCCTCGGTGATGGACATCAGCACCCGCGATGGCAACAAACGCCGTTGGACAGGCAAGTTGGGCGCCAGCTGCTTCGGTGCCAAACTCACCCTTGAAGGCCCCCTCAAGAAGCCCAAGACCAACGACGACCTGGCCATCACCATGGTGCTCTCCGCCAAGAACTCCTACCTGGAGCAGACCAGCAAGGCTCTTTACAAATACGCTTCCGAGACTGGACTGCCCTTCAACTACACCGACATCTACACCAAGTTCTCACTCAACGCCCCCAACGGATCGAAGATCAACTTGTTCGGATTCTCGTTCAACGACCGAGTCAACAACTACAAGGCTCTGTCCGACTTCAACTGGAACTCCTGGGGCGCAGGCACCAACTTCCTGGTCATCCCCGGCAAGGCTCCCGTGATGATCGAGGGTAACATCGCCTATTCAAGCTACCTCTCTAACATGAGAGAAGACAACAACCCAAACCGATACAGCAAGATCGAAGGTTTCAACATGGGCTTTGACTTCAGCTACTTCCTTGGCAAGAACACCTTGAAATACGGTATTGAGATCCTTGGCTTCTCCACCGACTACGTGACTTATAGCGCATACGGCGGACACCGCATCAACGCCACCAACTACTCAACAGAAATCGGCGCCTACGGAAAGTACAAGGCTACCATCGGCAACTTCCTGTTGGAACCCAGCATCCGTCTCCAATACTACGCCTCCTTCACCGAGCCTTCGCTTGAGCCCAGAATCGCCGTCAAATACAACATCACCGACAACTTCAGGCTGAAAGGCGCTGCCGGACATTACACACAGGATTTCGTGGCAGCCACCAGCGACCGCGACGTGGTCAACCTGTTCTACGGATTCCTCTCGGGCGTCGACAACTTACCGAGCTATTACAACGGGAACAAGATCACCTCAAAACTCCAAAAAGCCAACCACTATGTGCTCGGCACCGAGATCGACCTTTCCAACGACCTCACCATGAACATCGAAGGCTATTGGAAACAGTTCACCCAGCTGACCAACATCAACCGTAACAAGATGTATGCTGACAACTCGGAGAACGCACTCGAGAGCGACCTCGTCAAGAAAGACTTCATGATTGAAGACGGTGATGCCTACGGTTTCGACCTCTCGCTGAAATTCGAGAACCGCCATTGGTACTTCTGGGGTGTCTACGCCCTGGGCTTCGTCAACCGTAACTATGAGAAATACGAGAGCGGCCAGGTGAACCTCATCACCTACCAACCCCACTTCGACCGTCGCCACAACGTCAACCTGATCCTGACCTACACAGCTGGCGACCTGCGGCAGTGGGAGTTCAGCGGACGATGGAATTTCGGCACGGGATTCCCCTTCACCCAGGTGCAGGGCTTCTACGAGTTCCTCTCGTTCCAAGACGGCATCTATTTCGACTACACCACCACCAATGGTGAGATGGGCGTGATTTTCGCCGATCTCAACCAAGGACGTCTGCCCACGTACCACCGTTTCGACATTGACGCCAAGCGCAAGTTCTTCTTCGACGAGCACACCACGCTCGAAGTGGACCTGGGTATCACCAACGTCTATAACCGCGCCAACGTGTTCTACGTCGACCTGATCACCTACGAAAAAGTGAATCAACTTCCCGTGTTGCCTTCGCTCGGTTTGACCCTCTCCTTCTAAAAACCCAAGACCATGAAACGACTGTTCCTCTTCCTTACCATAGCTCTGCTGACCTTCAACGCCATCGGACAGAATCCAAAGCAATGTACCGAGAACGACATAAAGCAGTTCTATCGCACCATCCAAGGCGACTACACGGGCCAACTGAACGACTCCATCACCCTGTCGCTTCACTTCACCCCCATCTGGGAACGCGAAGACGACCGCTTTCACTGGCTCTACATGGAAGTGGTGAACAATAGCACCAAGTCGGTGGTCGAGCAGAAGATCGTTGAGATCGTCCCGATATCCAACATCTCATTCAATGTCTTGACTTATGAAATCAAGTCACCTGAGACGTTTATCGGAAAATGGAGCAACCGCAACTTCTTCGACGGTTTCAACACCAGCATCCTGAAGGGGAAAAGCAAATTCACCTTCCTGAAGACCAAGGACTTTGAATACCAAACTGGTTGGAACAGACGTAAAAACCTCGAATGCTTCCCCTCAGGCGAGCGGATTCATTTCAAATTTGTGCAGGAAGACGAGCGTTTTTATGTGAAACGGCTCTTGCCGCGATCCTCTGACTTCGCCGGCATCGTTTTCCTCAAAGCCCTGACTGACTGAGCCGAAACACCCAGGCGCCTTTCGACTTGACATCATCGTATCGCAAGCCATTGGTTTGGATGATCAATTGACCATCTTCATAGCGCCATGGCAACGTGGTAGTGTGGGCACCCACCAACTGCACTGTCATCCGGTCGCTGGGTCGGTCCAGCTGGAGTTTCAGTTCGTCGTTAGGGAATTCCAGCGCGATGGCAAAGAGCTCGTTCTCTTTGGTGAAAGGATTGGTCTTCGTTGTATAACACACCGCAGGCTGTTCGCAGGAATAGGTCACCCTCAGCCCTTGTGCGGGCAACATGGGTCCCATCCTGAAGTCTTTCATCACCTGTCGGGGCATTTTTTTGGACGACCAATAGAGGCTTATGGTAGCTTCGAGTTCATCTTCCTCATAAAACACCTCGATGGTATGTTGTCCGGCTGCGAGTTTCATCTTCCCTTGGGGATTACTTTTCACATTCGCGATTACTTCTTGGCCATCAATCAGCAACCTTGCCATGTCATCCGTTTGAATCTCAAAGGTATAAGTATCGTCAGCGCACCAAAACGCCCCTTGCCAATGCGCTTGGAAGTGGTCGCAGCTGATGGCTGGGTCAGGCGAGTTACGTTTCCAGTCGAAATCAATCCGATCGCTCACGCCCGTGGCGGTCACCGTTTTCATCTCATAGAATTTTTTGTATGGCCGTGTATTGTAAATAGCCATCCCGTTGACCTTGAGCCATTCCCCGAGATCGAGGAGGCGTTCCTGTTGAAGCAATGGAATCTTGCCGTCGGCGGCTGGACCCACGTTGAGTGTCATCCCACCGCCAGCTGCGACGAGGACGCAGAAATGACGAATCAGTTCTTCCGAAGTCATATAGTTCTCAAGCGGCTCGTTACGGTTGAGGCCAAAAGAACGGCCCAGTCCCCTGCACTCGGCCCAGGGACGGTCGGTAAGGGTGATACCGGCACTATACTCAGGGGTACGGAAGCCATGTTGCTGTCCGTTGCCCCAGCGGTCGTTGACGATGGCCTCATCACCCACCGTGTTGTAATACCATGAGATGAGTTCGGTGGCATGCCATTGCTCCGCTGTGTTGCGCCATTCGCCATCGGTGAAAAGGATGGTGGGCTTATAGGTAGAGATTAATTCCTTGAGTTGGGGGATCATGTGGGTATCGACGTATGTCGCGATGGAGTCGTCGGGATCCACATACCAGCGGTGGATGTCGCTTTTCCATTCAGGCAAGGAATAATAGAACCCCATCTTCAAGCCTTGTTTCCGCACCGCTTCGGTCAGTTCGCCGCAGATATCGCGGTGGGGACCTGTCTCCACGCTGTTCCATCCCGGTGCAAATTGGCTGGGCCAGAGGCAATAGCCGTCGTGGTGTTTCGACACCAGCAGCACATACTTCGCCCCTGATTTCTTGAAGAGTTCCGCCCATTCATCGGGGTTCCAAAGCTCGGCTTTCCATAAAGGTGCGAAGTCCTCATATTGGAAGTCCTTGCCATAGACACGTTCTTGGAACGCCTTGCGGTCGTCGTTGGTCATGAGGCCACGGTAGTACCATTCGGCGTAGCCTTCCTTGCTGGCGTAGGCAGGCACCGAATACAAGCCCCAGTGGATAAAGATGCCCAGCTTGGCATCGGAGAACCACTCGGGATAGCCCCGCTGGTTGATGGATTCCCAGGTAGGTTGGACTTGGGCTGGAAGGATGCTGGCGGAGAATGCCAAACACAGAGCGATGATGAGGCGTTTCATAGGTCTGGATTTTGGAACAAAAATAAAAAAAAGTAGGGACACAATCCCTGTGCCCCTACAATTCAAATATTCTTTCTATGAATTAGAAGTTGTAGTAGATTCCGATAGAACCAGTCTCCAAACCGCAGTCCATGAAGATACCCTTACCTCTTTCAAAGAAGTGGTCATAGCCCAAGAAACCGAAGCGGAAAGCAGCGGTGAACTTCTCAGTGGCTTGCCAAGCGATACCGGGTTTCAGGCCAGCTTCCCACATCTCGGGGCTCAGCACGTCGATATCACCAACGAGATCGAGGAACAAGGAGAACTTATGGCCGATGGTACCACCAATGTAACGGACATAAGGAGAAACAATGAAACGGTTGACGGTTGTTGGGCCCAAGATAGCATCATCAAACTTAGTAAACTGGTATTTCAAACCAGAAGCAATAGCCCAATTGCTATTGATGTTGTAACCCAGTTCAGGGGCTACCATGACCTCAGTACGATTGTCTTGGATACCAAAACCGGCGGCGCCGCCAATCCAAACTTGAGCGTTAGCAGACATGATTCCTGCAAAAACGATTGCGAGTACTAAAACTAATTTTTTCATAATTTTAATAATTTAGTTAAACAATAAAATGGATTATTTTTCAATAAATGCAATAATTTCACCTTTTGAGACCCGTTTACCCTGATCGGCAGTGGCTTCGACGATCTTACCTGACCACAGTGCATACACCGGCTCCATGCCGTGTTCGCTGTTGATGGCGCAGAGCAGGTCGCCTTCCTTATAGACCTTACCTGGAGCGGGAGCGATTGACTTGTCGTCGAAGTCGACTTCCCACATCACGATGCCGCTCACGGGGGCGATGACGGGTTCGGCATTGGGATGACGCAAGGCGCGAAGGTCCGGAATCTTAGCCTCGCCGCCAGCCTTTTCGAACTTGGCCTTCATCTTGGCTTCCAGCTCTTGGTTGAAGCGGCGTTTAGCCTCGCCTGACTTATACTCACGATATTGTTTCTCGTGCATGGCGAACTCGAAGAGTTCTTCGTCGTCCTGGCCGCGGTCCCAGCCTTCCTTTTCCATCATCTCGATGAAGTGCGGCAGGGCATTCGGATAGTTGTCCTGCGGGTTGCCCGTGAAGAACTCCAGGCCTTTCTTCTTGGCCAGTTCCACGATCTCGGGAGCGAGGGTGCCCGGCAGTTTTCCAGCCTTGCCGAGGATCATATCCCATGCGGCGGGGTCGATGCTGGTCTCGTAACGAGGCTCGCCCTTGCTGAGAGCGAAGAGGTTCATCAAGGCGATGTTCTTGGTATATTGGCTGAACGGGGTTACCAAAGGCGGGTTGCCCAGTTTCGGCCAGATGTCCTGCACTTCTTGGAACAGTTCGACGAGCATCTCGTCTTCGGTCAGTTCAGGAAGGCCTTCTTTCTTGCGGTTCATGTTGATGGCGGCGTGCACCGGTTTGAGGTCGGCCATCAGGGAGCCCATCATGCCGCCTGGCAAGCCGCAGCCCAGCAGCAGCGAGTTGATGTAGCGGTTGCGCGGGTCGATCCAGTAGCCCAGGAAGTCGTCGATAAAACTCTGGGTCATGGCACGTGCGGCCATATAGGTCTTCATGTCGATGTCCTTCACGAGGAACCCGGCGTCTTTCAGCATGGCTTGCACGCTGATGACATCGGGATGTACGGTGCCCCATGACAGGGGTTCCATAGCCACGTCGACATAGTCGCAACCCGCCTTGCAGACCTCAAGCATCGAAGCCATTGAGAGGCCCGGGGTGGTGTGTCCATGGTACTGGACCTTGATTTCAGGATGGTTCTTCTTGATATGTTCGACGATGCGGCCCAGGCTGACGGGGCGGCCCACGCCGGCCATGTCCTTAAGGGCGATTTCCTTGGCGCCGGCTTCGATGAGTTGGTCGGCGATATGCATGTAGTACTCGGCGGTATGCACCTGCGAGTAGGTGATGCTCATGGCAGCTTGGGAGATCATACCCGCTTCGTTGGCCCATTGGACCGACGGGATGATGTTGCGCACGTCGTTGAGGCCACAGAAGATACGGGTGATGTCGACGCCTTGGGCTTTCTTCACCTTATACATAAGTTGTCGCACATCGGCGGGCACGGGGTTCATGCGCAAGGCATTGAGGGCGCGGTCGAGCATGTGGCATTCGATGCCGCCTTTATGGAGTGCTGCCGTAAAGGCACGGACCGAGGGGTTGGGGTTCTCGCCATAGAGCAGGTTGACTTGCTCGGCGGCTCCACCATTGGTCTCCACACGGTCGAAGCAGCCCATATCTATTATTAATGGAGCGATTTGTTCCAGTTGATCTTTGCGTGGCACATACTTACCTGACGACTGCCACATATCACGGTAAACCAAACTGAACTTGACTTCCCTTTTCATAGTTTCTCCTTTAACAATTCACAAAAATAACAAACTATCTTCTATTCTTATAAAAATATTTTTCAACAATTATCGCTTTTCAGCGTGTTTTCTAGCTCTGTGGCGATCTTTTGCCCACAGGCCGTACACCTCACTCACATTACCTGCGGTGGTAAATGCGTTGATTTCGTTCTTTCCGAGATACTCCATCAACTTTGAGAACTCGTCGTTAGTGAGCAGTGCTTCCAACTCGATCGACTTCTCGTTGGTATAACCGCCGATGACCTCATAGAGCGTGCAGCCGCGATTCAGTTCGTCGATGATGTAGCGACGTATGCGGTCGTAGTCCTTAGAGACGATACATACACGTTTGCGCTGGTTGAGGTTGGCCGTGAACATGTTCACCACCATGCCGTTGATCCAAGTGGCGATGAGACCGATGATGACCATCTGGAAGGGGTTGATGGCGAAAGCGGTGAGGCAGATGATGGCACCCGCCACGCTGACCGACTTACCCATGTCGAAATGCAAGTACTTGTTGACGATCTTAGCCAAGATGTCCAGACCACCCGTGGAAGCGTTGATGGAGAACATCAGCGTTTGGGCGGCACTCAGGATGATGACGCAGCAAAGCAGGTCGAACCAAGGATTGCCCATGACTGAATAGGCAGAGCTGGCGTCGACCCCCATGTTGATCAAATAGCTGTTTGGGGTAGCCAGGTTTTCCCAAGGATAGAGCCATTCGCAGAACTTGGTCATGGGACCGAGAATCAAGGCGCAGTAGACGGTCTTGAGACCGAACTCCTTGCCGACAAGAAGATAGGCAAGAACCAGCAGGATGGCATTGATGATGGTAATCATCGAAGGCAGGCCGATGTTGATGCCCATACTGTTGAAAATGTTCGTCAGCACGATGGAAAGACCCGAGATGGAGCCCACGATCAGCTTGCTGGGAACCAAAAAATAATAGACGCAAACGCCTGTCATGAACATGCCGAAAGTCATAATCAGCAGTTCAACCCAAAACTTTTTACTGACCAAAGCTTGGCCAATTTCTTTCATGATATCATTTACTTTACTCATAAATGATTGATTTATAGATTTTAAAAAAACAAAATAATGCTCGTTTTTGAAGCGGCAAAGGTCGGAATTTTTTTTGAGATAAAAAAGGATTTTAAAGGTTTTTTGAAGGATCGGGTACAAAAATGTATATTATTAATACAATATAAAAATATTTATATCAATTTTTATGTTGAAATAATAAAAATTCTATATATTTGCTAGCGAAATTTAAAAGTAGAAAAACATCAACGGCAATACCATTGAAATCGTTGCATTATGGGATACCCGTCGTGAGCCAAAGAAACTTATTGATGGATTAGGTTAGTTGTTTATTTACTGAATAACTTTTTTATCCAATCGGCTCGCCCCAGCTTTTTCAACATCGATTTCACCCACTCTCGGTTCTCGGACTTATACCAGAAGAAAAACCGTTGCTGGGCGAGCTTCTCCTCCTTGCTTTTGGCCACAAACACAGGCTCCAAGGTGTAAGGGTTGTAGCCGGAATAGTAAATCTCCGTGGCAAGGGTCATCGGGGTGGGCGTAAAGTCCTGAACCTGCTCCAGATGATAGCCCAGCGCTTTGGTCTTTACGGCCAACTCGGCCATGTCCTCCAAATAGCAATCAGGGTGCGAGGAAATGAAATAGGGAATAAGCTGCTGGTTGAGGTGTTCCTTCTCGTTGATCTCGTCGAACTTCTTCTTCAGCTTGACGAACATGTCGAACTTGGGTTTCCTCATGAGTTTCAGCACGGCGTCGCTGGTGTGTTCGGGAGCCACTTTCAAACGACCGCTAACATGCCGCGTAACCAGCTGACGGAAGTATTCGTCATAGCCCATGGCCTTGTTTTCCTCGGGGCTGCTGTCGTGAAGGAACAAGTCATATCTGATGCCCGAACCGACCGTGGCCTTCTTGACTTTCGGATGACGATCGACTTCCTGATAAATCTCGATTAATGGATGGTGGTCGGTGTTCAGGTTTTTGCAGACCGTGGGTTGGAGGCAAGTGGGGCGAGCGCATTTCTCACAGATTTTCTCGTCCTTGCCATGCATTCGGTACATGTTGGCCGAGGGACCGCCCAGGTCGCTGATATACCCTTTGAAATCTTCCATCTGGGTCACCTTCTCCACTTCGCGCATGATCGACTCTTTGCTCCTTGAGGCAACAAACTTGCCCTGGTGGGCCGAGATGGTGCAGAAGGCACAGCCACCGAAACAGCCGCGATGAAGATTAATGGAGTGCTTGATCATCTCGTAGGCCGGGATAGGACCGCGTTTGGCGTATTTCGGATGAGGCAGTCGCGTATAAGGCAAATCAAACGAGGCGTCGATTTGTTCCGTAGTAAAAGTAGGCAGCGGCGGATTGATAACAACCCTTTGTCGACCCACGTCTTGAACCAGACGTGCGGCGTGCTTCTTGTTCGACTCCTCTTCGATATGCTTGAAATTGGAAGCGTAACGCTTTTTGTCCTTCAGGCAGATCTCATGCGAGACCAATTCAATGGTTTCACCTTCAATTGTTGGGAGTTCCTGTTTTTTATCCTGAAGGAAGAAGGTCTGCTGGATGTCAGTCAGTTCGCTAACTTTTCGTCCTTGCTGGATGGCTTGGGCAATCTCCAACATGGTATATTCGCCCATTCCGTAAACGCCAATGTCGGCGTGAGAATCCACCAAGATAGATGGTTTCAGGCAGTCGTCCCAATAGTCGTAATGGGTCACTCGTCTTAACGAAGCCTCGATTCCACCGATGACCACGGGCACATCGGGATAGAGCTGTTTCAGGATGTTGCTATAGACCACACTGGCCCGATCGGGGCGGAAACCGGCTTCGCCACCTGGGGTATAGGCATCGTTGCTTCTTAATCGCTTGTTGGCGGTGTAATGGTTCACCATCGAGTCCATGCAACCGGCTGAAACACCAAAGTAAATCTTGGGTTTCCCGAATTTCTTGAAGTCGCGGAGATCGTCCCTCCAGTTGGGCTGGGGAATCAACGCCACTCGAAATCCGGCCCGTTCCAGCACCCTGCCGATGACCGCCGCCCCAAAAGCCGGATGGTCCACATAGGCATCGCCAGTGACGAATACAATGTCCACCTCGTCCCACCCGCGCAGGTCGGTTTCTTTCTTTGTGATGGGGAGCCAGTCAAGTAAGTTCATTCCTTGAAATTTGACGCAAATTTAGGAAATATAATCGCATTGGTAATAATTCTCAATTCTAAATTTTTTCTTACTTTTGCCGCAAATTTCTAAAAAGAACATTGATATCATGAAAAAAGCATTCATTGGAGCCATGATGCTCGTCGCAGCCCTGGTCGTGACCGGTTGCGGAAACAAGAATCAAAACAAGGAAAACGCTGAAAATCAGAAAGTTGAGCAAACAGTGAAAGAAAACCGCATGCTTATCATCGTTGATCCTCAGATCGACTTCACCACGGGTAGCTTGGCCACTGCCAAAGGTCCCGAGGCTATGGACCGTCTCGCCCAGGCCATCGACAACGGTGTCTTGGACAAATACACTTGGGTCATCGTCACCCAGGACGCCCACCCCACCAACCACTGCTCGTTTGTGGACAACGGCGGTGTGTTTCCTCCTCACTGCGTGCAAGGCACAGAAGGCATGAACGTCTATCCTCCCCTACAAAAAGCACTGGAAGACAGCAAATTCAGCGAGTATCACTATATGACCAAAGGTGACTTGGCCGACAAAGAGGAGTTCAGCATTTTCCAAAACGCCAAAAGCAGTGAAAAACTGACCACCACCATCAAAGAGGTTGACTTCAAGGGTATCGACATCTGCGGTATCGCCACTGACTACTGCGTTTATGAGACCACCAAGGACTTGATGACTTTCTATCCCGCCAAGCAGATTCGCATCGTCACCAACTGCATCGCCGCCGTCGACGAAAACGACACCAAGTTGGCTGACTTGATGAAGGAGAACGGCATTGAGGGAATCGAGTTTTAAAACGGAAAACGGAGAACGGAAAACGGAAAATGGGGCGTTTTCGGACATTTCTTGAGCGAAAAAAGGTGGATCTCACCTGGCGTGCCTACTTTGTGGATGCGCTGGGGGCGATGGCATTGGGCTTGTTTGCCTCCTTGCTGATTGGCACCATTTTCCAGACCTTGGGCGACAAGACCGGCTGGGATGCTTTCGTGACGATAGCGAAATACGCCAAAGCTGCCACGGGCGCTGCCATCGCGGTGGCCATCGCCTATAAGCTCCGCTGCGAAGGGCTGGTGTTGTTCAGCGCCATCGCTGTAGGTATCGCCGGCAACGAGCTGGGGGGTCCCATGGGTGCCTACGTGGCTGTTCTGGTGGCCATCGAACTGGGTAAGATGGTGTATAAGGAGACCCAGGTCGACATCCTCGTGACCCCTGCCGTCGTCATCATCAGCGGTGTGTTGGTGGCTTTCGCCATCGGTCCCGCCATCGGGAGACTCATGACCGCCCTAGGTGTGTTTATCGAAAACGCCACCCTGATGCAACCCTTCCTGATGGGTATCATCGTGTCGGTAGTCATCGGCGCCGTGCTCACCCTGCCCATCAGTTCCGCCGCCATCTGCCTGGCCATCGGGCTGGGTGGCATCGCCGGAGGAGCAGCTACCGCAGGCTGCTGCGCACAGATGATCGGCTTTGCCGTACTCAGCTTCAGAGAGAACCGCTGGGGTGGCCTCCTCGCACAGGGGCTCGGCACCTCGATGCTCCAGATGGGCAACATTGTGAAGAACCCTCGCATCTGGATTCCTCCGACACTGGCAGCCGCCATCACCGGTCCCATAGCCACCTGCGTCTTCCATCTTGAGAACATCCCCATCGGCTCCGGCATGGGCACCTGCGGACTGGTAGGCCCCATCGGCATCTATACCGCCATGCCTGACGGAGGCCTGAACATGTGGATCGGCATGCTGCTGGTCTGCTTCGTTCTGCCCGCCCTGCTCTCGTGGGTTTTTGGATTGATTTTAAGAAAGATCGGATGGATTCATGAAGGAGACCTCAAGATTGACTGCTGACCAGATCCTGGACAAGATGGCCAAGTACTGCGCCTATCAGGAACGCAGCGTGAAAGAAGTCACTGACAAGCTGAAAACCTTCGAAATCAGCGAGAAGGATCGGGAAGAAATCATTAATTATTTGATTGACAATAAGTTCGTCAACGACGAACGTTTTGCCCACGCCTTCGTCCGTGGCAAGATCAACCAGAGCGGCTGGGGGGTGAACAAAATCCGTTTTCATCTGATTCAAAAAGGCGTCAGTAAAGAAATCATCGACGAGGCCTTGCAAAGCTTCGACGAGGAGGCCTACCGCCAACGCCTCGTTGAGGTGCTCAAAGCCAAAGCCAAGACCGTGAAGGCCGCCAACGACTTCGAGAGAAACCGAAAACTGGCTGCTTACGCCATCCAGAAAGGCTTTGAAGCCCCTCTCGTCTGGGAAGTTATCCGAAAAGGGTTTTGACTTTAACTTTTTTTCGTAACTTTGCAGTCCCAAACGAGAAACACTTGATGAAACTGCGCAAAAACCTGATTACCCAAGTCCCTGAATGCTTGACCGATACCTTCAGCCAAGCACAGAATGTGGTTATCTCCGTGTTGTTCGCATTGGTGTTTCTCACTGCCTACACTCCGTTTTCCGACACCTCCTGGTTCCAGCTGGGCACCAACAGCCGTTTCATCGGCACCTTGGGTTTCGTGGGGGTCGGAACGTTATTCCTTGCATGCAGCCGCACAATGATGACCTATTTCGTCAGAAGGCTTAGGCATTTTGCCTTATGGGCCTACCTCCTATGGCTGTTTCTGGAGATCGTGCTGATCGCCGCTTTCCACACCTATCTCTCTTATTACTTAGTCAAGGCCACCACCCATTCCTTGGAATTTATCTTTGGCAAAAGCCTGCTGATCACCTTCATCGCCTTAGCCGTCCCCTACACCATCGTTGACCTCATGATCCTGCTCAACGATTCGCGCCGCAAGCTGACCCTCACCAAGAGTGATACCGTTGAGTCGGACAACGAAGTGTTGCCCGAGCACGCCGAGATCATCAATTTGATGGACAACAACGGCAACCTGAAGCTTTCTGTGAAGCTCGACAACCTTTATTTCATCAAGGCGGAGGACAATTACATCAAGGTATATTACCAGCGCAATGGAGCCATTGCCAGTTACATGCTACGTTGCAAGATGAAGACCATTGAGGACAACTGCGTGGACTCCAGCTCGTTGATGCGCTGCCATCGCTCCTTTATCGTCAACATCGACAAAGTCAGCGTGCTTCATAACGAAGCCGACGGTTTCGTTTTGGAATTCGAACGTGAAGGCTTGGAGGCGATTCCTGTCTCAAAGACCTATTCCAAGAGGGTTTTGGAGGCGTTTAATAAGAAGTAAGAAGTTTTCTTTTCACAAAAAGAAAAAGCACCCCGCAGGGTGCTTTTATCAAATAAAAATTCTGTCGTTTTGTAATCTTTAGCAATTCATGCCGCCGCAGCAGTGGATCACCTGACCGGTGACGTATGCCGAGAGGTCGGAGGCGAGGAAGAGAGCCACATTGGCCACATCTTCGGGGGTGCCGCCGCGACGCAGCGGGATCTGCTGTTCCCAGGCCTTGCGGACGTCTTCCGGAAGGGCGTTGGTCATGGCGGTGATGATGAATCCAGGGGCGATGGCGTTGTGACGGATGTTACGGACGCCCATCTCCTTGGCGGCACTCTTGGTGAAGCCGATGATGCCAGCCTTGGAGGCGGAGTAGTTGCACTGGTTGGCGTTGCCGGAGACACCCACCACCGAACTCATGTTGATGACGCTACCGCCACCTTGTTTCCACATGACGGGCTGCACGGCCTTGGTGAAGTTGAACACCGACTTGAGGTTGACGTTGATGACGGCATCCCACTGCTCCTCGGTCATGCGCTTGAGGGCGGTATCTTTGGTGATGCCAGCGTTGTTAACGAGGATGTCGATGCGACCGAAGTCGTTGACAATTTGATCGACCACTTGGTGGGTTTCTTCAAAGTTGGCTGCATTGGAGGCATACGCCTTGGCCTTGACACCCATGGCTTGGAGTTCTTTCTCGGTCTCCAGCACGAAGTCGTTAAATGCGATGTCGGTGAAGGCGATGGCGCAACCCTCTTGGGCGAAGCGCATGGCGATGGCCTTGCCGATGCCACGACCGGCGCCGGTGATCAGGGCCACCTTGTTCTCTAACATGTTCATATTAATTATGAATTTAGAATTAAGAATTAAGAATTAAGAGGGTAAAATTAGCAAATCTTTTTCAATTACCCCTCTAAATTCTAAATTCTAAATTTTTAATTAATTCTTGTGGTATTCTTCAATGAGTTTATAGAGGTCGGCGACGGTCTGGATTTTCTCGGTGTCGCTGTCTTCGAACTTCAGGTTGAATTCACGTTCGAGTTCCATGGAGAGTTCGACGACATCCAGTGAGTCGGCGCCCAGGTCGTTGGAGAGGTTCTTCTCAGGGGTGATTTCGGTTTCGTCGAGGCCTAACTTGGAGGCGATGATGCTTCTGACTTTGTCTTGAATTGTTGCCATTGTTTTGTTTATTTGCTTAGTTGTTAATTCGTTTAGTTTTCCGTTCTCCGTTTTCAGTTTTCAGTTTTCCTAGTGTCGGGCAGAAGGGCGAAGGAGAGTTCGCCTCTGACGCAGAGTTTGCCGCCCACGCTCAGTTTGGCGGAGCAGATGTAGATGTTGGCGCGGTGCACGTCGAGGGTGGCTTCCACCTCTACGGTATCGCCTGGGCGGACGCTATTCTTGAAGCGCACCTTGTCGATGCCAGTATAGAAGGTAAGTTTGCCGATAAGATCGTCCTTCATCAGAAGGGCGCAGCTTTGGGCCATGATTTCGCAGAGGATGACGCCGGGGACGACGGGTTCGCCGGGGAAATGGCCTTGCAGGAAAAACTCCTCGCCAGTGACATGATATTTTGAGTGAGCCACATGGTTCTCATCGAGGGTCATCTCATCCACTAAGAGCATTGGCTCTCTATGTGGAAGATACTGTTTAATTTCTTCTCTATTCATAGTATTTATAGTTATCCGTTTTCAGTTTTCAGTTTTCCACTTTTCTAATTGCAACGCAAGCGTTATGACCGCCAAACCCGAATGAGCTTGAGATGGCGATATCGAGATCAGCCTTGACCGCTTTGTTGGGCGTGTAGTCGAGATCACATTCCGGGTCGGGTTCATCGAGGCCGATGGTTGGGGGGATGATGCCAGTGTTGAGGGCCATGGCAGCCACCACCATTTCGATGCCGCCGGCGGCGCCGAGGGCGTGACCCATCTCCGACTTGGTGGAGCTGATATGGGCACGGCGTGCTTCCACCTCGCCCATCGCGATCTTGATGGCTTTGGTCTCGCCGCTGTCGTTCATGGGGGTTCCTGTGCCGTGGGCGTTGATGTAGAGGTTCTCTCCTGCCTTGTAGCCCGCCTCGTCGAGGGCTTGTTTGATGGCCAGGCTCTGCGTGGTGCCGTCGGGACGTGGGGCGGTGCTGTGGTAGGCGTCGCAGCTGTTGCCATAGCCGCAGACTTCGCCATAGATCTTGGCGCCACGTTGTTTAGCGTGTTCATATTCCTCGAGGAGGACGATGCCTGCGCCTTCACCGATGACGAAGCCACCGCGGTTCTTGTTGAACGGCAGGGAGGCGTACAGCGGGTCTTCGGCTTTGGTCAAGGCCTTGCAGTTGGCGAAGCCGGCGATGCTGATGCGGTTGATGCCCGCCTCGCAGCCGCCGCTGATGATGGCGTCGGCATAGCCGTGCTTGATGGCACGGTAGGCTTCGCCGATGGAGTGTGTGCCTGTGGAGCAGGCTGTCACGATGGGCAGCGTGGGACCTTGGGCGTTGTAGCGGATGGCTACGCTGCCCGAGGCCATGTTACCAATCATGGTGGGGATCATCAGAGGTGACACCCAGCGAGGACCTTCAGCGTTCATCTTGGTGATTTCGCGCAAGATGGTGTCGAAACCGCCGATGCCAGAACCAATATACACTCCCAGACGGGAAGGATCCATCTGCAAGTCTTCGTTGCCTTGCATCGCTTGTATAGCGGCGGCCATGGCGTAGATGGCAAAACGGTCGTTGCGTTTGGCAAAGGCCTTGTCAACACCTGCTGCCAGAGGATCGAAGTCCTTCAGCTCGGCGGCGATCTTCACTGGAAGGTCGCTGGTATCGAACGAGGTGATCGGTGCGATACCGCAAACACCATTAATAAGGTTATTCCATGTGGTTTCGAGGTCGTTGCCCACTGGCGAGACGACCCCCATACCTGTAATGACTACTCTTCTCGTTTCCATAGATTTTTTTCGTTTTCCGTTTTCCGTTCTCAAAACTCCCAATCCCAAAGGCAGGCTGCCGAAACAAAGCCTGCACCGAAGGCGCTCATGATGATCTTGTCGCCTTGGCGGATTTGGTCGGCTCTCAGCATCTCGTCGAGCATGATCGGGATGCTTGCCGAGGAGGTGTTGCCGTATTTTTGGATGATGGTCGGGTATTGTTCCTCAGTACCACCCACGATGGTGCGGATGCCTTCGATGATGCGCTTGTTGGCCTGATGCAGCATAAACCAGTTGATATCGTCGGGCGTGAGATGATCACGGTCGAGAATGGTCTTGATATCTTTGGCTGACTCAGACACGGCAGTGCGGAACAATTCCTTGCCTTTCATCACGAGGGGTTGACCTTTAATATAATGTGATTCAAAAGGGGTGGTCTCCATGCCACGTTCATAATAAAGGACGTCGCGGTCAGAGATCATGGTGAGCTTCACATCCTTAAAAGCGTTGCCTTCGGTGAGCACCACGGCACCGGCGCCGTCACCAAACAGCACGCTGCAGTCGCGTTCATGCCAGTTGCAGTATTTGGTAGGCTCCTCTGCGCAAAGGATGAGGATGTTCTTGGCATGGCCCGATTTCATCATGCTGTCGGCCAGCATCAGTGCGTTGACAAAACCCGCACATGCCACGTTAATGTCGAGGCCGGCGCAGGTGAGGCCGATACGTTTCTGCACGATGCAGCTGAGGCCTGGGGTGACGTGGCGGTTGGCCACATTCGACACCAGGAGGAAATCGATCTGGTCGGGACGCAGGCCAGAGGCTTGGATGGCTTTCACTGCCGCATCGACAGCAAGGTCGTATAAATCTTCTGTTGTTAATAGGTGACGTGTCTTAATACCGGTACGGGTGGTGATCCACTCGTCGTTGGTATCCAAAAATTTCGCTAAGTCTTCGTTGCTAACCGTATTCTTAGGCAACGAACTTCCAGTTCCAATAATTTTCATATCTTATCAATTTTTGTTTTCAATATTCGAAATCGTGTTCAACAAAAAACCGATGCAAAAGTACAGGTGTCCCACCACTTAAAATGAAAAACGTGGTCGTTCAGGCCCAAATGTGGCGAAAAACGGCATTTTGGGACGAAATACCCCCTTTTTAGGGACGAAAAAAGGATTTTTTAGGGATTTATTACTACCTTTGTCGGCGAAATGAGGGGTGATTTTTTGCTCATATTATGCTTTTCGGTCAACTTGACCTTCATCGTTACCAACCTATATGGGTGGTTGCTGAAGCGGTTTTTTGTGCCTGACGCCTACAAGGACGACAGCAACGAGTTGTATCCCGCCAGGCGTTCAGTGGCCGGATTCTACCTTTTGCAGCTTTTCGAGCTCCCTTATTTAATAAAGGTGTGTCAGCCCGAAGCCCTGTTTTACGCCAATGGCGCGGGGCTGTTGGTGTTTTCGTCGTTCATGCTGGTGATGGTGCAAAGGTATTTCTTCCTGAAAACCCCCTCGCTCCAAAAGAGGCTGCTGTTTTTGTTTCCGATGTGGGCCTGTTGGGTGGCTCTGCTCGTCCCAGTGTTCAAGACTGATTTGTTCACGCCTCAGTACCAGTGGATTATGACCATCGTCGTACTGGTGGTATTTGCAGGCTACATGTTCTTGATCGACCGTTTCCGCCGTCAGCTGATGCGCAGGGTGCGTGAGATCGACGAGAACGAGTTCTCAAACGAAGAGGACTTCCCCGTAAAATTCGCCAAGAGTGTCAGGTGGTTACTGGTGGCCTTAAGCATGATGCTTCTGGCGAACTTCCTGTTCAACGATTTCATTGTCAAGATGATACGTGACACCATCTTTACCGTCGTCGATGTATGGTTTGCCATCTACACCCTCAATCCCCATCGCAAGATCAAGAAGTTGCCCTTGGAGCTACAGATGGAAGACGAGGTGGAGGAGAAAGAGGAGGTTCCCTCGCATCGTCGTCTCACCGAGGAGCAACGCAAAGAACTAGAAGCCAAGATGTTGGATTTGATCAAGAGAGAAAAACTGTATCTTGAGGATCACTTCACCATGAACGACTTGGTCAAGCGGATGAACACCAACAAGACCTATCTGAGTGAGGTAATCGCCGGCAGTGAATACGGTTCTTTCTATCAGTTGATCAACACTTTACGCATCGAGCACGCCTGTTGGATGCTCAACGAGAACCCCACCCTCAAGATGGAGCAGGTCGCCCTCGCCTCCGGTTTCACCTCCGGCAGCGCCTTCTCGCAGGTCTTCAAGCGCATCAAAGGCGTTTCACCGTCGGAATATTTACGGAGTTAAGCACGTCATTGCGAGCGAAGCGAAGCAACCGAAGCTCATCGCCGTTAGGCTATAATCCAACCTGAACTATCTGAAAATCAACGATTTTATTCTCGGTCAATTGACGGAGAATAAAATGATTTTGACGGAGAATAAAACGAAATACACCCAAAATAAAGGGTAACTCCTCTTGATTTCGGATTTTTGTCACCTATTTAAAAAGAAAATTATGACAATCATTCAGATCATCGGAATCATCGTAGTGGCCTTGTTGGGCGGCTACGTATTTTTTTGCATTTACGACATTGGGAAACGGAAAACGGAAAATGGAGAACGGAAAACAATTAATAAAAATAGATAAACAAATGAGCAGACATTTAACCCTTTCAAAAGCCCTCACGGCGGTACTCCTCTTTATTGGGATCGCCTTCGGGCAGAATGCTTTCGCCCAGACCTCGTGGAGCGTATCCAAAGACAGCGAGAGCGGTAACACATGCAGGTTCAAAATCGAACGCACTGGCGACATCTCACAGGCGGTGACCGTGAAATACCGCACCGTCAGCCTCTCGGCTTTCGAGGGACAGCATTACACCGCCGTCAGTGGCAATGTGACCTTCCAAGCAGGCGATGATAAGAAATACATCGACGTCACGGAAAATACTCCCGACAATGACGCCTACAGGTACCAGAGCGGCACCCAGCGCAGCTATCGCTTCGAGGTGACCGACATGGGCGGCTTCTATCTTGCCTCTTGCGACCGCACCTTCACCACGGGCACGCAGTTCAGCGCCGACAAGGTGAGCCGGAGCATCACCAACCTAGTCTATTTCAACAGCAGCGGCAATTACACCACAGGTGTCAGCAGCAGCAAATACTTGGATGTCAGCTACACGCCGCCCACCAGTCAGGTGGAAACCAGCGGTAAGCTTCAGGGTTATGTCCTCATCGACGACAGCTACGACTACGCACAGAAGGCCGCCACCGTCAGCACCAGTAGCCTTATCAACAGCACCCACGCCTCCGCTACCTATCTCAAATATTTAGACTATAAAATCTACGCCACCGTCTGCTTCACCGAGAAGGAGAGGGACGACGGCTACCAGTATATCCAAATCGTGCAGGGCGACGGCAGCGCCAGCTACGATACCGGCTACGATCCCGAAGGAGCTGTCAACGCCCCGGTGAACTCGGCCTATAAGGTCTGCTTTGAGCTTTCCACCGGCAGCGATCAGGGGCAGGGCAAGGCATTCTTCCCCCACCGATACAACACGGCCACTGGCACCAACGAGTTTTCTCTATCCGACGGTAAGCTCTGGCAGCAGAAGTTCAAGTCGGGCTATCAGGCCTCAACCTCCGGCTCCTTGGTCTTCGATGCCAATGTGTCGAACATCACCACCCGTTTCGATGCTGGCGGTGATAACGACGACACCTGGGGCTACAAGGATCTCTTCGTCCGCATGGCCCTCGTCGACGCCACTGCACCAACCGTTCTTACTGTTAGGGTGGCTCCTGGTATGCACTGCAAGGGCAACACCCTCTATGTCTCTGTGGCATTCAACGAGATTGTCACCGTTACCGGCACGCCCACACTGAGCACCACATCCAATAACCATTGGGGCTCCCTCGACTATGTGACCGGCAGCGGCACCAACGTGCTCACTTTCAGCACCATCATCCCAGATAACGCTACGGGCAATCTCAACATCACCGGCCTTAGCGGCACCGTCAAGGATCTCGCTGGGAACAGCCTTGTAGGAAGCGGCGTTACCGCCAGCAGCCTTTGCTCGCTGAATGCCAGCTATGCCTATCCCATCACCTATGATCTCGCTGGTGGCAGCGTGGCTACGGCGAACCCCACCACCTACACCTACGAAACTGCCACCTTTAGCCTGAACAACCCCACTAAACTTGGTTACGACTTCACCGGCTGGACGGGCAGCAACGGCAATACGCCGCAGACTACCGTCACCATCGCCAACCACAGCCACGGCAACAAGAGCTACATGGCTAACTGGAATGCTAACACCTACAGCATACGCTTCAATGCCAACGATGGGACCGGCACCGCCGCCACCGGCACGATGAGCAACCAGAGCTTCACCTATGATGTGGCGCAAAACCTCACCGCCAATGCATTCGAGCGCACGGGCTACACCTTCGCTGGATGGAACACCCAAGCCGGTGGCGGCGGCACCTCCTACACCAACCAACAGGAAGTCATCAACCTCACCCCTGAGAACGGCGCCATCATCGACCTCTACGCCCAGTGGGACGTCCACCATTACACCGTACATTTTGACAAGAACAAAGACGCAGCCACCGGAACGATGGCCGACCAGAGTTTCACCTACGACCAAGGATCTCTCAATGCCAACGCATTCACATGCACAGGCTACATCTTCAATGGTTGGAACACTGAGGCTAACGGTAGCGGCGCCTCATACACCGACCAGCAGGCTATACCTAATGTCACCGCCACCAACGATGCTGCCGTCACACTCTACGCCCAGTGGACGCCTATCTCATATACCGTGCACTTCGATGCCAACTACGACAACAATGGCATCGTTATCTCTGGCACGATGAGCGATCAGACCTTAACCTACGACCAAGGAGCTCTCAATGCCAACGCCTTCGAGCGCACTGGCTACACTTTCACCGGATGGAACACCCAATCCGACGGTAGTGGTGCTACCTACACCGACCAGCAAGTTTCGCCCAATGTCACAGCCACCAACGGCGCTACCGTTACCCTCTATGCCCAATGGGATATCACACCTTGGACGGGCATCGGCATCAGTGAAAACAACCCATACTTTATTTTATATGCCTCGCAGTTGATGAAGCTAGCCCATGATGTGAACAGCGGCACCAATGAGTACCAATACAAATTCTTCAAGTTAGGCGACGACATTGATATGAGCGGGATAGACTTCGAGGGCATTGGCTATTCCTATAACCACTATTTCAAGGGCTACTTCAATGGTGACAATAAGACCATCAGCAACCTCACCGTCAACAAACTCAACACTTCCTATGTAGGCTTGTTCGGTTATTTAACCACATCGGTGAGTAACCTTATCCTGTCGGATGCCACAATTACAGGCGGGTACGCTACTGGAGCCATTGCTGGAGGAACTACTGCAAATGCCGCTTTAAGAAACTGCTTGGTCATCAACACAAATATTAATAGTAACAATGCTTATTCCGGAGTCTTTGTGGGAGACCACAATAGTTCTGCCACACTCACCCATAACTATTATTACAATTGCACACTCAATAAAAACAATACTCCCAGCACCATAAACATAGGTATTGGAAGTACTAATGGCAGTACCGATGTCGACGGTGCCCGCAGCGCACACACTCTCACGCTGCCTGAGCATATTATTGCCACCAGCGCCGAGACGGTGACATACAACCACGTGCTCTACTACGCCTCCAACGTAAGCGTCACCCTTTCGCCTGAGATTGGCTATGCCATTTCCGATGTCACCGTAAACGGCGAAGCCGCCACTAACAATGGTGACGGCACATGGAGCTTCGACATGCCCGCCGCCGCCGCCACCGTGAGTGCCACGGTGAACTTAAAATTACCAGGCACCGGCGAAGCAAATAACCCTTACATGATTTCAACCACCGCCCAATTCGACCTGGTTGCCACACTTGTGAACAACGGCGAAAGCTACAGTGGCGTTTACTTCAAACTTGCCGACAATGCCAACATTACCGTGAGCAACATGATTGGCACTAGCGAGCATCCGTTTAGCGGCAACTTCGACGGCAACAGAAGCCACAATGCCACTTTGACATTGGATCTTTTATTTGACACTGAGGTGATTTACACCGCTCCGTTCCGCTATGTCAGCGGCGCCAATATCCATGACCTTTTTGTGGGAGGAAACATGCGAATTGGTAATAATTCACAATACGCAGCCAGTATCGTTGCCTACTCGGAAGGCACAACTATCCTCAACAACTGCGTCTCCAATGTTGAAATAAACAGCGAAGCACACAATAGCTTTGCCTATAACGGCGGCTTGGTGGGTCATGTGGCAAGCGAATCAACGCTCAACATCACTAACTGCGTATTCAAAGGTAGTGTTTTTTATCATAATAGTGGCCAGTGTTGCGGTTTTGTGGGCTTAAACCACGGCACCACCAACATCAACGGTGGCATATACGAACCATCTTACCAGCAATTGTATTCCTATTATTATTATTATAATTTTATCAACCCCGACATGGGCACTTATAGCCTCACTGACTGCTACTACACCCAGCCGATGGGCGAAAGCTGGCAGGGCACCATCGCTTACACCTCTGTGAGAGATAATCTTTGCCATCAGATTTCGATAGCCGGTGAGACCGTCTATGCAAGCCCTGATAATACTTTCATTGATAATGTGAATGGTGTTTATGACTACACAGGCGCTGTCATCAACATCAACCCGACGGTCATCTTCGGTGGCGAGACCCTCGATCCATCGTGCTACACCCTCAGCCTGACCTACAATGGCAATCCTGCAACAGAGGTGAATGCCCGAGGCAACTACTTGTATACCGCCGCAGGCGTCAATGCCAACGGGTACTACGGCAACGTATATCGTTACTTTTCGGTCGTCGGCTTCGACGGCAGCGGCACCGATTCCGATCCTTACCTTATCGAATCGATAGAGGACTGGAATAAATTGGCAAGCAGAGTATATGATGGCACCACGTATAGCGGCAAACACTTCAAGCTCATGGCAAACTTGACTATCTCTAAAGTGGTTGGCTACAACAAGATCAATAGTTTCCAAGGCATCTTCGACGGGGACGGTCATACGCTCACCCTCAACGGCGATGATTTCGGAACCTCGGGTTATTACACCAGCTTCCATGTTTGCGCCCCGTTCCGCTATGTGGCAGGCACCACAATCAAGAATCTGAAAGTCGCTGGCGACATCTACACAAGGACACAGTATGCAGGCGGTCTCATTGGCAGGGCAGGTGACGGCGACAATGTGATTCAGAATTGTATCGTCAGTGTCAATATCCATAGCAGCATCAGTGGCGATGGCACCCACGGCGGCTTCATTGCCCATCTGCAAGGTAGCAACGGAGTTCTTTGCGAAACCACGTTCACGGGCTGTGCTTTCACTGGAAGCATCACCACCACCAACAACACAACCAACGTCGGCGGCTTTGTGGGATGGTGCGATTGGGGTAATGGCCCCGATAACGGCCATTGTCGCCTCTTTTTCAATGATTGTTTCATAAATCCTTCTGCAAGCTGCATCTCATCGGGCAGCAAGACATTCGCTCGTTGCAACGACGAGAGCCAATCGCTTCATTTCAACAACGGCTATTTCACCCAGGCTATCGGCGATAGTCAGGGTAAGCGGGTTGAAAACGATGGCGCTTTACCTATTGGCAGCTACACCTTATACAACGTCAGCGGTCTGAAGTTCTATGACAACGGCTTGAAAGACAGCGACGGAACCTTCTACCATTATATCAACGCCCCTTCTAACTACATCAATCGTCAATTCATCGGCTATGGCGACAACAACGACCATTGGGCATTCATTGCTTCGCCTCTTGAAGATAACATTTCCCCCAATGATGTTAACAACCTTTTGGACAACAACGAAGCGTACTATGACCTTTACCGCCTCAATCCGAGCAACACGAGGTGGGAGAACTGGAAGGCGCATGAGGGCAATGCCGCATCAAACTTCAACTTCGTCAATGGCATGGGTTACCTTTACGCCACCAAGTATAACAGGATCGTGACCTTCACTGGCACGCTCAACATGGGCGGCGAGAAGACCATCACAGGCCTTCCCAATGGCTACAACCTCGTGGGCAACCCGTTCTGTATTGAGGCATACGTCAACAAGCCTTATTACACATTGGATGACAACGGTGCCATCATCGTGGCTAATCCTGTCGATAAAGCAACACCCATCCAACCCTGCTATGGTGTCATTGTCAAAGTGGAAAACAACGAAGACGTCGTCTTCCGCACAACGGAACCATTCATGAATTCCAGTAACGGAAGTTTGGAAATGACCTTGGCCCAAACTGTCGCCACCCGCGACGGCAACGCTTTGAAGACCCTCGACAACGCCATCATCACCTTCGACGAAGGCTCGAAGCTCGGCAAGTTCTACTTCGGCCACCAGGACGCCAACATCTACATCCCGCAAGGCGGGAAGGACTACGCCATCGCCTACAGCGAAGGCCAAGGCGAGATGCCCCTGAACTTCAAGGCTGTTACGAACGGTTCTTATACCTTAACGGTGAATCCTGAAGGCTTGGAAATGGACTACCTCCACCTGATCGATAACTTGACGGGTGCCAACATCGACCTACTCCAAACCCCGAGTTACACCTTCGACGCCCGCACTACCGATTACGCTTCGCGCTTCAAGCTGGTGTTCAACGCCAATGGCACTGAAGGCAATGATGACTTCGCCTTCATCGACGCCGACGGCAACCTCATCGTCAACGGTGATGGGACGCTCCAAGTCTTCGACGTCCTCGGTCACGAGCTCTTCCGTAAGGAACTCTCCACTTTCCACTCTCCACTTTCCACTTTCCGTTCCCCCGCTGTTTACGTGTTGCGATTGATTGATGGGGAGAAGGTGAAGACACAGAAGATTGTTATTAGATAAAAGATAAGAGATAAAAGTTAAAAGTTAAAACTATGAAAAAGGCATTATTAATCATTGCAGCTGTTCTTTGCATCAATCTTTGCACTTTTGCCCAAGGTGGTCTGTTCCAATACGGTGCCGTGAGCGACGAGAACTACTATGGTGCCGGTAACCGCACCAATGAGGGCCTGTTGAGTCTTCCTACCACTCATGGCGGAACCGAGGATGTCACCGCTCCTCTTGGTAGTGGAGCCTTACTGCTCATCGGCTTCGGTGCGGCATACCTGGGACTTCGCAAAAAAAACGCTATTAAAAGATAGCCACGACCAAGACCACGGATTATGAGAGCTGCTTCAAGACACAGAAGATTGTCATCAAATAGCCCAAGGAATGAATGATAGATTTTGTAAAATAGGAATTGAATCATTGAGCTTTTTTTGTTTTATTAAATATTACTTTATATTTTTGCATCTAAATATAAAGTGCAGTTTAATAAAATAAACATTTAACGATATGGCTATCGCAAGAAACATATTGAAGCAGGTGCTACTCGACAACCAGAAGGACGTGGAGCAGTACGAGGTATTCCCCCGCAACTACCATCTCGACAGCTTTCCGCTGCAGGTGTTTGTTGGCGTACGGCGTTCAGGCAAGTCGTTCATCTTGTATCAACGAATGCGCCAATGGCTCGATGCCGGACACCGTTGGGGCGAGATGCTATATCTCGACTTTGAGGATTCACGCTTGGAGGGGTTCACCAGCGACGACTTCAATTTGATTCTTGAATGTCATCAGGAGATGTATGGCCAGCGTCCCATGCTGTTTCTCGATGAGATACAGAACATTGAGGGCTGGCAGAAGTTTGCCCGAAATCTGGCCGACAAGAAATACGGTGTCTTCATCACGGGCTCAAATGCCAAAATGCTGTCGAAGGAAATCATGTCGGAATTAGGAGGACGCTATCTCCCCACCGAGGTCTATCCCTTCGGCTTCAAGGAATACCTCTCCTTCACCGGTGTGGCGTTCGATGAACTGTCGCTGACTGCTACTGAGTCGAAGGCGCGCTTCATGAGGGCCTATAACGAATATTTCATTTGGGGCGGACTCCCCGAGGCCATCAACTTGCCCGTGAAAAGAAACTACCTGTCGAGCGTGTTCCAGAAAATCTATTTAGGCGACATTGTGCAGCGCAACGGCATCTCCAACCCCAAACTGCTCCAGCTGATGATCAAGAAGATGGCAGAGAGTGTGATGCACCCCGTCTCCTACAACCGTATTTCAAGGATCCTGTCCAGCGTATCCGGGAAGATCAGCGTCCCCACGGTAGCGAACTATGTCGGGTTTTCGGAGGATGCCTGGCTGCTGCTCCGCTTGCGCAACATCGCCTCTGCCTTTGCCGAACGCGAAAGCGTCTGCAAGTACTATTTTATCGACAACGGGCTTCTGTCGCTGCAACTGTTGGACTGCGAGTCCATCCTGCTTGAGAATCAGGTAGCGCTGTCGCTCTTCCGCAAATACGGACACGACATGGACAACGAGCGTGTGTTCTTTTACAATGCCAACGTGGAAGTTGACTTCTACGTGCCTGAAGACGAGCTGGCCGTGCAGGTTTGCTATTCATTGTCCGACCCACAGACCTCTGACCGCGAAGTGGGTGCGCTCACCAAACTACCCAATGTCTATCCTTGCCGCCGACGCGTCATTGTGACTTACGACGAGGAAGGCACCCTGACCGATGCCCACGGTATTATTGAGATCGTTCCTTGTTGGAAGTGGTTGCTTGAAATCGAATCATGATGAAATATAAATATAAACATCTACAAATATGAAAAAACATTTCAAACTCAAAAAAATCCTCGCCACGCTGTTGACAATAGCGGCACTCGCTTCAGGACTTACCGCGCAAGCCACGGTCCAAGATGGTATCATGATGCTAGGCATGACGCAAAACAATTATTATTCCTTTGCCATCTCGTCGTTCGGGCAAGTGGTGCAACTCCCCCCAAATCAAGGTTCCAGCCACAACTTCAATAACTATTGTATCATCCATGGGACTCAACAGAATCCCGACATCACCCTCAACGGCACGCTCAACTTCCAGGAAGGGACCGCTTTTGCCGACGTTATCACCGGCAGCTCGTTCACGGTGACCATCGAAAGCAGCTCGCTGTGGTTCTATGGCGCCACGGTCCAAACAAAAAACGGCAACGACGTCTCGGGCTGCTCCGCCACGGTGAGCAGTAATAACCACACGCTCACCGTCACCATCCCGACGAACAAGACCTTCGGCGCTATCATCGTCGATTATGTGGCCAACCCGCCGATGACCAACAGCAATACAACGGTCACCGTGCCGCAAGGCGACTATTGGGTGAGCAACTCCAGCCATAAGCCACAGCCTGAACCTACCGTTGTCTATGGTCAAACTACCCTCGTCAAGGATACCGACTACACCCTCTCGTGGAGCAACAACAGCAGTGCCGGCACCGGCACCGTGACCGTCACAGGAATCGGCAACTACGCTGGTTCGGCCACGGGTACCTTCCCCATCCGCTGGGCAACCTACTACGTCCATTTCGACAAAAACCATAACGACGCCACCGGCACAATGAGCGACCAGCTGTTCACCTACAATACGGCGCAAGTCCTCACCGCCAATACATTCAGCCGTACAGACTACTCATTCATCGGCTGGAGTACTACGTCAAATGGCGCAGTGACCTACACCGACGGCCAGAGCGTCTCGAACCTCACTGCCGAAGATGGCCAAACCGTCACGCTTTACGCCCAATGGACCCCCATCACCTACAACATCACCTACGACCTCGCGGGTGGCAGCGTGGCCACCGCCAACCCCACCACCTACAATATCGAGACGGCGACCTTCACCCTCAACAACCCCACCCGCGTACTCTCCACCTTCGCTGGCTGGACCGGCACAGGTCTTGAAGAACCTACCATGAACGTCACCATCGAGCAAGGCTCCACCGGCGACCGCAGCTACACTGCCACATGGACGCTCATTCCCGTCACCTATATCGACGCCGACGGCAACCAGCAGACATGCACCGACTTCACCATTATCGAGAGCAGTGAAAGTCATGTCGGCTTAGGCAATGATGGCCAAGATGAATGGTATGTAGTGGGTGGCGATGTCAACATCAACCGCCAACTCTTCTTAAGAGGCAGCAACTGCCACCTCATTCTCTGCGATGGCGCCACGATGAACATCAATCTTACCAACAACTATGATGGTCTTTCCTGTAATAAACTTATCATTTATGGACAATCGGTTGGCAACGGCACCCTCACCGCCAGCGCCCCGTGGAATGGCATTCATTCCAACAACGGCTTAACCATCAACGGCGGCATCATCAGTGCCACCAGCACAACCACCGATGGCATAAATGCGGGCTCTGGCAACCTCACCATCAACCGAGGCAGCGTCACCGCACATGGGCATTACCATGGCATGAGTGGCCGAAACGTTATCATCAACGGCGGCATCGTCAACGCCACTAACGGCGAGGGCAGTGACAGCTACGGCATTAATGCCAACTTAGACATCACCCTCGGCTACACCGAGCTCACCGACCGCATCGCCGCCAGCAGCTACAATTCATACGACGGCACCATCAGCGTGAAAGCCGGCCAAGCCCTTTACGATGGCACGGAGGCAGTCTACAGCTGCACGCTCAACAGTACGCAGATCGATGCCATTGCGGGCAAGACCTTAGAGCCTTGCTTCAGCATCACGCTGCCTGAGCATGTGAATGCCACCGGCGTCATCAGACAAGAGGGCACCACCGCCTACGCCTTGGCGGGAGCCGAAATCACGCTGACCTACTGCGGAGAACTGCCTGAGCACACCATGATTGTCTATAGCGTCAACGGCAACGACATCGAGGGCGACACCTTCCAGATGCCCTACGACAACGCCACCGTCACCGCCACCATCACCAAAGCACGCTACACCTTCGACAGCACCACCGGCGAGCTGGCACTCCTCTGGGGCGAGTTCAACCGCTACAACAAGTGGGGCAGCGAGGTTACTGAATCGGCGGTCACGAGCGTCACTGCCACCGACGAGGTGAGCTTCACGGGCGACTGCTCTTACCTGTTCGAGAACTTCGTTAATTGCACGAGCATGGATCTGACTGATGTGAATACCGCCAATGTCATCTACATGAGCTACATGTTCCGGAACTGCTCGGGCCTCCCATCGCTCGACCTCTCGGGCTGGAACACCGACAATGTCACCAACATGAGCAACATATTCAGCGGCTGCTCAAGCCTCCAATCGCTCAACCTCTCGAGCTGGAACACTGCGGCGGTCACCTTAATGACATCAGCGTTCAGCAACTGCACAGGACTTACCTCGCTCAATCTCACGGGCTGGAACACCGCCAAGGTCACCAGCATGGCCTACATGTTCTTCGGCTGCTCGGGCCTCCAATCGCTCAATATCTCGGGCTGGAACACCGCCAATGTCACCAACATGAGCGACATGTTCAACGGCTGCTCGGGCCTCCAATCGCTCAATATCTCGGGCTGGAACACCGCCAATGTCACCAACATGAGCCGCATGTTCCAGAACTGCTCAAGCCTCCAATCGCTCGACCTCTCGGGCTGGAACACCGCCAAGGTCGTCAACATGAGCTACATGTTCCAGAACTGCACGAACCTCGCCACCATCTACGTGGGTGAGGGTTGGAACACCCTACACGCCATCCAACATTCATCCGTCATGTTCACTAATTGCACCTCGTTGGTCGGCGGCATGGGCACCGCCTATAACGCCTCCCAAACCAATGTCCATTATGCCCACATTGACGGCGGCCAAGACAACCCAGGATACTTCACGGAACCGTTCACCAAGGAGATTGCGGGCTATGAAGACAATGAAAGCGGCTGGTATCTGATTGCTTCGCCCTTGGCCGCCGATATTGCTCCTACTGCTGTTACCAATATGACCAACGGAACCTTCGACCTCTACTGTTTCGACCAAACCGGCGGCACCAACGGCAAGGAATGGAAGAACTACAAGGCTCACACCTCCGACTTTGTGCTTGAAAACGGCAAAGGCTACCTCTATGCCAACAGCGGGGATGTCACGCTGATGTTCGCGGGCACGCCTTACAACGGCGATGGCGAAGTCAATTTGACCTATTCAACCGACAACCCTAACGCAACAATGCACGGCTGGAACCTCATCGGCAACCCGTTCAGCACCAATGCCACCATCGGCGACACGCCTTTCTACAGGATGAATGCGGCAGGCTCCGAAATCATTGCCGCTGATGTTAACGACAACACTGTTAACCCGATGGAAGGCATCTTCGTGAGAGCCACCCAAGCCAACCAGACCGTAACCTTTGAGACCGCCATGACAAGGGGCAATGCCAACAGCAATAGCGCGGCTTTGGTGATGGACATCAGCCAGAACCGAGGCAGCGTCATCGACCGCGCCATTGTGCGCTTCGACGAGGGTCAAACCTTGCCCAAATTCCAAATCCACGAAAACAGCACGAAGGTCTATATCCCGCAGGATGGGAAGGAATATGCCATCGTTTCCGCTGACAACACGGGAGAAATGCCCCTCAATTTCAAGGCCCATAAGAACGGCGAATACACCTTGACCATCTCCTACCGACATATAACCCCTAACGGGGTAACCTACCTGCATTTGGTTGATCATCTGACCGGCGCCGACATCGACTTGCTGGAAACACCCTCCTACACCTTCAACGCCAAGACCACGGATTATGAGAGCCGCTTCAAGCTGGTGTTCAACGCCAATGGCACTGAAGGCAACGACGACTTCGCCTTCATTGACGCCGACGGCAACCTCATCGTCAACGGTGACGGGACCCTCCAAGTCTTCGACATCCTCGGTCACGAGCTCTTCCGTAAGGAACTCTCCACTTTCCACTCTCCACTTTCCACTTTCCGTTCCCCCGGTGTGTATGTGTTGCGGTTGATTAATGGGGAGAAGGTGAAGACACAGAAGATCGTGGTGAGATAATCACATTCCCATTCCAGCGCCTTGCGGGGCGCCCTGTGAATCATCGGCACCTTGACGAGCCATCTGCTCGAGTTCCATCTTACCGAAACGGAAGGTCACACCAACAGAAACACTTCGGCTGTTGTACTTCGCATCGGTATTGGACTGAACGTAGGGACTGGAGTTTGTCTCACCCCATCTGTTGGAGTTGAAGATGTCGTTGGCGTTGACAAAGACCGACATCTTACGGTCGAAGAAATCAGCCTTGAGGCCGGCGTTGACACCGAAACGGGAATGCCACTCGTAAAAGAGCGAAGGCGTAGGCGAGCTGTAGTAACTCGAGGCCGTCACCTCCAGCCTATTCCACAACTTCGTCCAGAGGTTCAAGCTGAAAGCATAAGCCCAGTCATTGAACTTGTACTCCTGTCCGCCAAACACCGTTTCAATATTCGAATTGTAGAGGTTGGCAGAGAAGCGCAAATTGAAGAAGCCGTTCGGGCGGTACATCATGTAGTAGGAAACGCCCAGCTGTTGGGTCTTGCCCACGTTGACGGGATAGCTGTAAGGCACCACACGTCCATACAGCCACAAAAGAGTGGTGTCGGACATCTGTATCTCGCTGACTTGGTTGGTCTTGCCACGGTAGTAAGCTGAGATGCCGATCGACCCGAAGTCGTTCCAATACTTGGTCCAGCCCGCATCGATTGAGTTGGTGAAGACACGATCCAAGTCGGGATTACCAGTGCTGTAGCTGTCCATGTGGTAAATCGGGAAACGGCTCAACTCTGACGCTCCAGGGGCGCTGATGCGACGTGTGTAGCTCAAGTTGAAGTTGTGCATCGACTCGGTGCGGTACGACAGGTGGATCGAGGGTCTCAGGCTGAAGAAATGCTTGCTGAAATTGTATTGGGTAGAGTCAGGATATTCCCCATTCACCAGCTCGCTGACGAAGCGGATGCCCGGCTTCACGGTGAAGCCGCCGAACTTGTGCTGTACGGTGATGAAGGCCTCATTGCTCAAGTCGGAAAAGTTGGCATGGTAGGTACGGTAATTATCGTTCACCCATTCACCATCGACGATGGAGTCGGTTCTCAGATACTGTCTGTCAGGGGTATAGCTTGAGTTAAGTCCCACGGAGATCTCTCCGTTTTCGGAATAAGGACGATTATAGACAATTTCCCCTTCCACACCTGTGTGAGAGTCCGTGTTTTCCTGCCGCATCTGATGGGTGTAGGTCGTAGGTAAGGTGTATTCCCTCTTCACGTCGCCTCCGTTGGCGCTGCCCCAACCCATGCCGTTGACGCTGACCGAGAGGTTATGGCCCTTGTTGTTGAACTTGTGTTGATAATACAGGCCTCCGTCGGCGAAAAAATTGCGGTCGTAGGCGGTGGCGCTTTCATTGAAAGCCGCCGTCAATGGGTTGGGCAGGAACTCCTCGCGGAACATGGTCACGTTGTTGGTGTTGTTGCCCCAGCTGGGCCATGCGCTAATCCAGAAATTCAGGCTGTTGGCCGTGTCGATTTCATAATCGAGGCTGAAATAGCCGCCCGTGCTGTAGTTGTCGCTGCCATAACTGGCCGTATCGACTTCGTGATTGGCCAGCATCCCTGATTCGGTGAAGAGCGACTGGTCGGTAATCCTATGGCCATCCCAGAGTGAATAACCACCATTAATATAGGCATTGAAAGTCAGCTTGTCGTTCGACCACACGTAGGAGATCCAAGGAGTTACGGAAGGACGGGTTGAGCCGTTCACGCCGAAGCTGAAAAACTCGTTCTTCTGTACCTTGGCATTCGTCACGATGTTGATGATGCCGTCGGCCTTGGAGCCATAGCGGGCCGAGGGGTTGGTGATGACTTCCACGTGATCAACGCTGTTGGCCGGCATGGTCTGGATGTAGGTCTTGAGGTTCTCGGCGGTCATGTGCGAAGGCTTGTCGTTGATCCACACCTCCACGCTTGAAGTGCCGCGCAAGGTGATGTTGCCCTCCACGTCGACACTCACTCCGGGGGCGTTCTGCAAGGCATCGGACAGGGTACCCGTTTGGATACTCGGATCTTCCGCAGTATTATACATGGTCTTCTCCCCTTCCACGGCAAACAAGGGGCGTTTCTCTGAAATCACCACTTCATCAAGTCGGGTAGTGCCTGCCTTCAATTTCAAGGTACCCACGTTCACGTCGCCCTTCACCGTTACCGGCATGGAGAACGTCTCATAGCCAATGGCCGAAATCTTCAGGGTCATCTCCCCTTTTGGCACCATTTGAAGCGTAAAAGCGCCCTTGTCGTCGGAAGCCGCGCCACTCACAAAGGCCGAGTCGGCCACACGGAACAGGCCCACATTAACAAAGGGAACACCTTGGTTATTAGACTCATCGATGATTTTTCCAGAGACATTGCTTTGAGCAAACACCGAAGAAACAGTGATGAAAGCAAGAGCGAGAGAAAGAAGCAGTTTTTTCATTGTATTAGGTATTGACGTTGTAATAACTAATTTTTTAGTTTTATAGTATTCAGGATTTAAAAAAAATTTTGTTTTTAGTGTATTAGTTTACTATCACACTGCAAAAGTACAGCTTTTTTGATTGCTGTCAAGAAAAAAATGATTTTTTTGTCAAGAATTAGAGAATTTGAGAGAAAAACGCTTGCGTTTTTCATTCTCTAATTCAAAAAAGTTTCAAAAAAGGACTAGGTTTTGAAAATCTCAAATTCTCTAATTCTTGACATTATAAACTATTGTCTAATCAGCTGTTTACAAAATGTCTCGACTTCGTCTTTCGACCAGTTAGGATTGGCATTGATGAAGAAAGCGCTACAGACAGCATTGGCAATGCGCCACTCTTGATAAACTTGACCATCAATAACGACTGCTATATTGACAGGTTGAGGCTGCAACAAGGCATCTTCTGTCATCCGTTTGAACAAAATTGTAGCTTCAGGCATCAACTCGAGCATGATGGCGGTGAAGGTTCCTTCTTTATAGGGTCCAGTTTCCAATCGTTTGACCAAAGGTTTCCCTCCCAGTACTGCCGAACTGATGGCGGGACCTGTTTCTGTAGTCTTTTTCAGGGTATAAAGCGCAAGCTCAGTGGTGTCAGCCGACCATCTATAGACCAAAGAATCATTGTCTTCCACCATGGTCGTCTCAAGAAAACGAGCCTTGTCAGCGACCCAAGTCAGGTTATAAATCTCCCATATTTCAAGGCTACCTTTGGTGGAGAGATCCCCCTCTGCCCTTTCGTAGCGAAAGGTATCTCCCACCAGTTTCAGATGCTTGGCGAACAGATAACCACACCAAACATCCAAGCCCAAATACACGACCATCATGGCGATGATGAACCATTTCTGTTTCTTATAAAAAACCGGTTTCTTTTCTGTAGGGGTTCCTATGGCTTCTAATTGACGAACAATCTCATCGCAGGGTCTTGTTTTAAAGCGAACTTCCCAGATGCCGACGATGATGACAAATACCATCACAATCCCTAGTAATAGCATGGCCACACCTAAATTGGCTACCCCTTCCCCAATCTTCGACATAAGGAATCCACCAACCACGATCATGACCGTTGAATAATTAAGAATCAAGAAGAGCGAGAAGAGTCTCTTAAAACCACGAGCATGATTGGACAGAGTCAACAAATCTTCGTTTTCTAACGTTTTAAGTTGTAGTTTCCTGGTCAGTAATAGTTCGATGATCAGACCTGCTAAGCAAAATGTCACCCAAAACACCTTTGCCGAAAAACTACCATCCAAATACCAATTGAAGAAATCCAGTCCAAGAAACGCCAGAAATGGGTATGAAATCACTTGTAGCCAACGATAACGTTTATAGAAATCCACGCTATGTTTGACAGAGGACTTCATAAGCCTGTCATTGACAATCTCCTGTTGGTCGAGTTGCTCTTTCAGCGTTTCGTATTGAGCCTTCAGTTGTTCTAATTCGTTCTGATTATTGTTTTCCATGATGAATCCCTTTCATTGTTTTTTGGACATTTGAACCAGTTTTTCCTTGATGCGTGCCAGCCTCACCCCCACGTTGTTCGGCGTGATGCCGATGATGGCCCCGATTTCGTCGTAGGTGATGCCTTCGAGCCAGAGCAGCACGAGGCTGCGGTCGATCAGCTCCAATTGTGAGATGAGGTCGTGGAGTTTGCGCACCTGCTGCGTCTTGGGGTCATCGGCCTCAAAGGGGTCGATGTCCACCGTCAGCGGCACCGTCTCGATACGACGGCGTTCCTTCTTGTCCTGGTTGATGGCCGTGTTCAAGGCCACACGATAGACCCATGTGCGCGCACTGCTTCGGCCTTCGTAATGGTCGAAGCCGTTCCAAAGCCGGATCAAGACCTCTTGAAACAGGTCCTCCACTTCGGTCTTGTTATGCGAAAACATATAACACACCGTGTAGATGGTCCGCTTATGTTCACGCACCAAAAGTTCAAACTGATGTTCCTTGTCGTTGTTCATAATGCGTTCGTTTCGTTGCAACGTTCATCATGTTAGACAACAAAGGAAAGGAAAACTTACATCACAGTGACCGTTTTTTTCAGTATTTCTTTCGTTGTGGCAATTTGGACGACATACAAGCCCTTCCCTAACCCATTGAAATCAAAATCTAATGTGTCGCCATCAACAGCGCAATCAAACACCAGCTGGCCCAAGGCGTTGTAGATGCTGACATGGTGGATTCCCTCCGCCTCGATGGTCACACGGCCTTGGGTGGGATTGGGATAAACCTTTGCCGATTGGTTTTCAACTTCCGCAACGGCTGTGCAGTCTTCGATGATGTTGGTGAACTGCTCATGCCAGGCAGAGTTTTCATAAACCGAAACGCATCCGCAAGGCACCACAAGGGTGGTACTGCCAAAGCCGCCGAAGGGATACATGCCCAGCTCCGGTGGGGTTTCCGTCAACACAACGGCATCGGTGAAGCCCGAACAACTCGCAAAGGCGAAATTGTCCACGTAGATCAACAATTTGGATAGGATCAGCGAACCATTGAAGTTACCACAACCCTCGAATGCACTGGCGCCGATGGTAGTCACACCACCAGGAATCTCCAGGGAGCCCGTGAATCCGTGGCACTCTTCGAAAGCCCAACTGGGGATGGTCGTCAAGGCATCACTGAGGACCAGTCTGCCACCGAAGCCATCACAATGGGCAAAAGCCGATTCACCTATCTCCAACACCGTATTCGGAATGATCAAAGAGCCTGTCAGGCCCGAGCAGCCTTCGTAAGCATATTCTCCAATGGAAGTGATTTGTTCGGGAATCACCAACTCACCGGCAAGAGTGCTGATATAGTAAAAAGCATTGTCGCCAATACGAGTAACATCATCGGGAATCACCGAGTTTTGGCAGCCCGCAAGCAGTTCGTTACTGCTTGTAAGGATAATGGCGTTGCATCCGTTTCGGGAATCATACACCGGATTGCCGCTCTCCACAGTGATGGAGGTCAAGTCCGCGCATCCGGCAAAGGGGTTCGTACCGATAGATGTCACTGTGCTTGGAATATTGATGCTCGTCAGCCCTGTGAACCAGAACGACCAGCCCCCTATGGAGGTGACTGAGCTGGGAATGGTAATGGAGGTCAAACCTCTCACATGATTAAAGGCATCCTCCTCAATGGACACAATGGTATTCGGTATGGTCGAATTTTTGCAACCAATCTCCAGTTTATTGCTATAGGTCCGGATAATGGCATTGCAATTGTCGCGCGAGTCGTAATATTCGTTGGCTGGATCAACCACAAAGCCTTCGATGCCATAGCAGCAATAAAACGGAGTATAGCCGATTTCCTCAACCGAAGCCGGGATGTTGACGGTGCCCGTGAACCCGCAATAGTCAAAGGCATCGTCGCCTATTTCCATAATAGTATTGGGTATCACCAAAGTGCCGTTAAGCCCATCACAATGGTAAAAGGCATAGCTATCGATGATGGTGACCGTATAAGGATTGCCATTATAATAGGCCACGGTCGGGATGTTGAGCGTTCCCGTCGCATCGTAACCGTCCACGTGACCTGTCACCGTCACCGTGACGTCATCGTAATTGATCGAGTATTCCAAGTCACCGTAGGTGAAGTTCTGGGCGTTCAGCATGGTTGTGCCAAAGGCGAATGCCGCCAGCATCAAAGTTGCTTTTAGTAAAAACGTTTTCATAGTTGTTCTTCCTTATCTTTTCGTTGGGACAAAGATAAGATATTTTTTCTAACCAAAGCAATTATCCCTGCCAAAGCCGCCAAGCCTATGGCGACCCACCACCAACGAAAGGGACGAGCGTCCTCCTCGGCACTTGTTGTTTCGGGCTCAGGCTCAATATAATAAATGTACTTGCCCTCGCGGATAAGCTGCAAGGTGTAGTTCAGGATGGAGTCGCCGTGGGCGAAAGAGAGTTCCTCGGGGGTGAAGTTGACAGGATAGTCGGGCAACACGCCGCGACCGTATGGGAAACGCTCGTTGACCACCGTGTCGAACACCACCTTGATCGTTGGGATTTGGATGGCTATATCGGAATTGGGCAACACATATTGCGTGAAATTTTCCGCCTTCATTTGATGGTAGGCCGAGCCCGTCTCACGCCCGACGATGACGCCGCGGTTCTGCTTCTTCACCCAGCCTGCAAAGCAGGTGGACGCCGAAAACGAAGTCTCGTTGGTGAGCACATACAGCCGCCCCTTGTAGTTGACCAAGGAATCTGGATTTCTCCATTCCGGCTTGTCCTTCACAAAGCCTTCGCCATTCGGGAGCGGCTCATAACCCACATAAAGCATATCTGGATCATCCTCTACGGGGCAACTGCCGAAGCAGAGAAAACCGCCTTTCTTGTTCACGATGTTTCGCATCTTAGTGCAGAAAGGTTTGGGGGCAAGATAGGAATAAATGCCTTCCACCGAGGCTGCAGGGCCGCCGTAGTTGAACCGAAGATCGAGAATCAGGTTAGGGATGCTGTCGGCGATGAGGTCGGCAAAAATCCCCCTTAATTCATCCTGCTCCAAGTCGTCTAACTCGAAAGTATGTAGAGCGAGGTAAGCCACCGTGTCGGAACATTTTTCAAATTCGAAATGTATCTGTTCATTTCCCTTTTCATCCACATGATACATACGATATTGGTATTCCATCCACTGCGGTTCACGGTAAGGGTCTTTGCGCGTCATCTGCTCAAAACGCTTTGTTTCACCGTCGGCAAAAGTGACCACAAGGTTGGCGTCTTTCGCAATTTGGCGGCAATAGTAGGTGTCCACTCCATATAGAAGCACGTAATCCCCATAGCTCTTCACATAACCATCGGAAAAGGCAGCATACTCTAACAAGATATTTCTCAGTGAATCAGCAGGTATGCCGTTCACCAAAACCACTGGTTTGCCGAGATAGTCTTTATATCTTGGAACGGTGCGCCATACCTGTAGTGTGTCGTTGAACCAACCTAAACACACCGAGGAAGGCAATCCATTTGCACCACCGGTCACTTTCGGTTCTGAGATGATGGCCGTATGGCTGTCGTGGATTTTCCCAAGTAATTTGAAAACCAACACCTCAAAATCACTTCTGGAGATGGTTTCCCCTATCGCAGCCACTTTATTTTTAATATAGGTATCGAATTCCTCTTTCGGTGTGTAGTCATAAAGGCCCGGGAAGGCGTCTTCAAGAGCCAACATCATGCTGTCAATGTCAACTTGTGCTTCCTCATGCGTCAATTGGGTCTTGTTGTTCACCTTGGGCGGAAGGAAGGTCGTTTTCAGTCCGAAAGGCGTCATCGGGTCAACGGCTTGGGAATTCTTCGAGATGCTCACGCTGATGCATGGCTGCTTGATTTTTTTATAGACGTAGCCAACCGTACCCAGTGTGTCGCCTCGATGTATTGGCTCCCCTGTTTTGAAGAGCCTTGTCGGACGGATGCCGTCGATCCAGACGATTTTCCCATCAGTGGTTCGGATTCCCACCCATAGATTTGTGTTGTGAATCTTTTCCTGGGTCATATTGTCCCATTCAAGGAAAAGCAGGGAGTCTTGCTCGAAATTGCCCGTCTGTTGTGCAAAACTAATCGAAGAGCAGCTCCAACTGTTGCGGTAGCCCAACAAAGCACTATAGATTTTCCCGTCCACAGGGCAAAGCACGGGGGTTCCCAAGGGTGCCTCGATCACCAAATTTCCGAAATTCAATTCGGCTTGGGTTTGCGCGTCAGCCACGCCAATGTAATCTTGTGGACGATAAAGGATGTCTTCGCCAGCCTGTTTACCTGGGATGGGCCAAAGGAAGTTGTCTTGGGCGAAAGCAAAGTTGCCTAAAAGCAACAAAGCGATAATGATGGCTTTTGTTTTCATATTTTATGCGTTTTGAAATTTGAAAACAAAAATATTCTGTTTGTCAGGCGGTCAAAAGACCAGTCCAAACTATTTTTGGTTTGATATTTTGTAAATTATTGACAATAAACAAATTAGTAAAATACCTATTCCAAACTAATATTTGGGAAAGTCCAAGAACCATCAATTCCCAATGGAATTAAAAACATGAAAAAACAAAAAAAATAATTATTTGCTTGCAATATTACCAAATATTGGTAACTTTGCGGTGCGTAAAAAAAAGAATCATGAAAACTACATCCGTGGCTTTAGGCAGTTATTTTGAAGACTTTATTAGTTCTACCATTCAAACTGGTCGTTACAACAATGCCAGCGAGGTTGTCCGTGCAGGACTTCGACTTTTGGAAGAAAACGAGAGAAAAATCGCATGTTTAAAGAACGCCATTGAGGAGGGGGTATCGAGTGGTCGTTATGAGAATTTCGATGCCGAGGAACACTTGAAACAACTCAAAGCATCACGTCGCAATGGCTAAGTTTCACCTCTCTAACAAGGCTGTTGAGGTCCCATCTTTTTCTTCACACGACCTCTGATTTTATCCACCATGTTCACCGTGGTGCCAAGGTAATCCGCTTCCTCTTGACGCGAGACTTTAAAATGCGAGAGGATGAAGGATTTCTTTTCGTCCTCATCCAAGTCGGGGTATTTTTGACAAAGGGTTTCCCAAAGGCCAGGATACTTCTCTTCCACTACGGCGAGCATGGCCTTCCAATGGTCCTTGTCGCCAAAAACAGCTTGTTCCACATCGTTGAGGAGGTTTGCTCTCTTGCCATTCAGATAGTTGTCCAACAACAACATGATCCGCTGTTCCTTATCCAAAGCCTCCGAAAGCCGATCGGCATAGTCATGCTGGATTTGCTCGTGCTCAGCATCTTTTTGCGCCAAGGCTTGGTTCTGTTGCTTGAAATGGAACAGTTGGACGTTGATGTCGGCTTCCCGTTTGCGGTTGCGAGCCAATCGGATTTGGGATATCAAGAAGGCCAACAAAACCAAGGCTGCGACAACGCTAATCAGGATGATCCAACGTTGTTTGGCAATGATCTTCTGGTTCATCTCGTTTTGCAGCACCTCATAGTCGTATTTCCGCTGAATCCCATACAAGTTGTCTTTCTCATCTTTTAGATTATGCCTCGCATAGCCTCTTGTGAACCTCTCATAATATTGCAAAGCCAGTTTGTAATCACCGCGTTCCTCGGCAAATCTCGAGAATTCCCAATAGTCAAAATAATGTTCATCGTTTTCAACGGTATCCAACGCCCCCCACATCGCTTCCAACTGGCCCCAAAAGTAGATGGCAGAGTCCATGTTTCCCGCTTCCTCATATACCGTTCCTAAGCTGCGATAATAATAGGATTTCTTCTCATCGGTATCCAGTCCCGTAATTGCCTTATACTTCCAAAGATACTCCACTGCCTTGTCATAGTCGCCACGTTCGAAATTCAAGACATAAAAATTCGTCAACACCTGTAAATAAATCTCTTCATCTCCACTAATCTCGGCATAGGCAAGTCCTTGATCCATGCACATCTCAGCGCTGTCATACTCCTGAAATGCCGTGTAGGCAGAGCCCATCAGGTTCCACAACTTTGCGCGCTCATCGTAATGCGTCCCGAAGCCTTCATCGGCAGCCTTCAGCCGCCCAATGTATTCATCCTTTGTCTCGCCTTTGCGATACAGCATGTCGCCAATCTGGTAACGGGCACGCGATGTCGTGAGTGAGTCGCTCGCCAACAAGCCGTTATGTTCCGCATTTTTGAAGGCTTCCAAGGCCAAAGCCTCGTCGTCGGATTCCAAATAGGCATAACCCTCATCCAGCGACTGTCGTGCCTGGTCAAGCTGTTGCTTCGGACCGGGTTTGCAGGCAGTCAATGCCGCAAGAAAGAGAGCCAAAAACAGATGGTGCATTTTCATAGCGCAAAAATATAAAACACCTCTTAATTCTAAATTCCAAATTCTTAATTATTTCGTACTTTTGCACCCAAATTCACATATAGTATTCACCATGATCACTTTAGACCAACAAAAAGAATTATGTAAGAGGGTTGAGGCCTTGAGGAGGTATCTTTGACGTGGACCGTCGTACCATAGAGGCCCAAGAATTAGATGAAAAGACCCAAGATCCGCAATTTTGGAGCGACCCGAAAGCCGCCGAGGCAACCATGAAGAAGGTGCGCGAGGTGAAAGGCTGGCTCACAGGCTACAAGAAAGCTGAAGATGCCTACAACGACCTGGCGGTGCTGTTTGATTTCGCCAAGGAAGGCGAAGCCACCGAAGAAGAGGTGGATGCACAATACGCCGAAGCCTTGAAGATTGTGGAAGACCTGGAATTCAAGAACATGCTTCAGGAAGAAGCCGACCCGATGAGCGCTGTGCTGAAGATCAACGCTGGCGCAGGCGGCACCGAGGCCCAGGACTGGGCGCAGATGCTGATGCGCATGTATATGCGTTACGCCGAGAACCACAAGTACAAGCTCACTATTTCCAACTTACTCGAAGCTGAGGATGCCGGCATCAAACAGGTGACAATGAAGCTCGAAGGCGACTATGCCTACGGCTACCTGAAAGGCGAGAACGGCGTACACCGTCTGGTGCGCGTGAGTCCTTACAACGCCCAAGGCAAACGCATGACCTCGTTCGCTTCCGTGTTCGTCACTCCGCTCATCGACGACACCATCGAGATTGTAGTGGAGCAGTCGAGGCTGTCGTGGGACACCTTCCGCAGCGGCGGCGCCGGTGGACAGAACGTCAACAAGGTGGAGTCGGGCGTGCGTCTGCGCTACCAATACAAAGACCCCTATACTGGTGAGGAAGAGGAAATCCTCATTGAAAACACCGAAACCCGCGACCAGCCCAAGAACAAGGAGAACGCCTTGCGCCTCTTGAAGTCGCAACTCTACGACCGCGAGATGCGCCACCGCATGGAGGAGCAGAACAAGATCGAGGCCGGCAAACTGAAGATCGAATGGGGTTCGCAGATTCGCAGCTACGTGTTCGACGACCGTCGTGTGAAGGACCACCGCACCAACTATCAGACCTCGGATGTACAAGGCGTGATGGATGGTAACATCGATGCGTTCCTGAAAGCATATTTGATGGAGTTTGGAGGTAAGAAGTAAACGGAAAACGGAAAACGGAGAACGGAAAGTTAAATACTGATTAACGATGATCACATTCTTTATAGCGTTAGCCGTACTGATTCTCGGCTATTTGATTTACGGAAAGTTTGTGGAGAAACTCTTCGGAGCGGATCCGAACCGCGCCACACCCGCCACCACCATGGCTGACGGTGTGGACTATGTGCCGATGAAGCCTTGGCGGATCTTCTTGATCCAGTTTTTGAACATCGCCGGCGTGGGTCCCATCATCGGGGCCATCATGGGGGCCCAGTTCGGCACGGCCTCTTTCCTATGGATTGTGCTGGGCAGCATCTTCGCCGGTGCCGTCCACGACTATCTGGCGGGTATGATCTCCTTGCGCGACAAGGGGGCCAGTCTGCCTGAGATCCACGGCACTTACCTCGGCAACGGCGCCAAGCAAATCATGCGTGGCTTCACCGTTTTGCTGATGATTTTGGTCGGCGTGGTCTTCGTCAACACCCCTGCCACCCTGCTCAACGCCCATTTCACTCAAGGTTGGAATCCCTATATCTGGATCATCATTATCTTGGCTTATTACTTGATTGCCACATTGTTACCCATCGACAAGCTCATCGGCAAGATCTACCCCATCTTCGGCATTTTGCTGTTGGGTATGGCTGTGGCCATCTTCGTAGCCTTCCTCATCTATAAACCGGAAATCCCTGAATTGTGGAGTGGTTTGCAAAACCGTCATCCCGATGCGCCCAACAATCCCATCTTCCCGATGATGTTCATCTCGATTGCCTGTGGTGCCATCTCGGGTTTCCACGCCACACAGTCGCCCTTGATGGCGCGTTGCATGATCAATGAAAAACAAGGCCGTCCGATTTTCTATGGCGCCATGATTACCGAAGGTGTTGTCGCCTTGATTTGGGCCGCGGCTGCCGCCTATTTCTTCGGTCCTGACAGCGTGGTGGATGTCACTGGTAAGAGTGGTGCCGCCATCGTTGGTGTCATCGCCAACACTTGGTTTACCCCCATTATCGCCACTATCACCATCTTGGGCGTCATTAGTGCCGCCGTCACCTCGGGTGACACGGCCATGCGTTCCGCTCGACTCATCGTGGCCGACTTCATGCATTTCGACCAAAAGCCCATCAAGAACCGCCTGATCATCGCCATCCCGATGTTCGCCATCACCGCAGCCATCTTGGTTTATAGCATCGCTGATGCCAAGGGCTTCCAACTGATTTGGCGTTATTTCGCCTGGGCCAACCAGGTGCTTGCTACTGTCACCCTATGGGCCATCTCGGTATATCTAGCCAAAAACAAAGGCAAACTTTGGTATCTGATCACCCTCATCCCTGCCCTCTTCATGACCATGGTGACGGGTTGCTTCCTCTTCGTGGCGAAAGCCGCTGATGGAGGGTTGGGATCTGTGTTGCCACGGTCTGTTGGGTACGGCATCGGTGCATTGATTACGTTGGTAGGACTCATTGCCTTCTGCGTCTGGAATACCAAAAGGAAAAAGACGGACTGAAATGCCAGACGGAGGCACAGAAACGGCCTGAAGGGCCAAAAGTACCTAGCCCAGGGCAACGCCCTGGGCGACATAGAACAGAAAAAACGCCCTGTAGGGGCAAAAGCGATTTCAACCATGGCATCAAACATGCTGTTGCCCTTACAGGGCGGAAATATCAAATCCATCCGATTACCCAGGGCGTTGCCCTGGGCTAATGGCTCGTTGGCCCTTCGGGCCGCCGCTCGCTAACTAACATTACCCCCACAAAAAAAACAATCATGAAAAAAATACTACTCCACTGCACCCTTGCCGTCCTCCTCTCTTCATGTGCAAGTCCGTATATGAAGAACATCACCAAGCAACTCCCTCCCCTGGAGGATGATGCTGAAGTAACTGTTTACGAATTAGGAGACACTGTACCAGAACACTCCGAAGTTCTTGGTGGAATTGTTTTTTCTAACAACAGTGACTGGGATAGCATGTTGGAAATTGCCAAAAAAGAGGCAAGAGCCGCAGGAGGCAACGGAATAGAAATCCAGTTACAAGTTAACGGTTACCCACGCCAAGACCGACGCAAAGCTCATCTATTATCCGCTTTTATCCTCAATGTCAATGACAGCATCGAGCCATCCCAGCCGACCCCATTTGAAAAGAAAGAATTCCAAGACTATGTTGTCATGAAAGAGGACGACACTATTCCCTGTTCCATCGTCTTTGAAACGAAAAGCCACCTCCAATTTGTTTATGGGTATGAGAGAAACGGAAACCGAAAAGCCATGTCACTTCCTAAAACCGACCTAGTTTCATATCATCTAGAAGACCCCGAGGCATTGAACAAAAAGCGAAAGGAAAGAAGGTTGTGTGATGGTCAAGTTGGTGTCGACTGTGGGTATTCATTTCCAAGCAATTTCAGTGTCTCCGCCAATGCTCGCTTCGTCCAGGGCAACGATTTTTCTTCGGTTGGCATCCATTACGACTATTCTACCACTTTCAACTCGCATGTCCTTGCCGCTAGTTTCGGCATCATTGGCGCAAAAGCAAAAAGAAGGACTGCAAACCAATTATTGGATGTTTACCTCGATGGCGGTGTAGAATCCCAAAAAATCAATCCAAGGCATCGGTTTTATTTCGACTTTTTAGCGGGGTTCTATTATGGAGAAATCAACAGTTCATACTGGACCTACGCCTATGATGGTTGGATAACCAACAACAGCGAACATATCCAAGTCAAAACGAAAGCAGGTGTTGGAGTAGGTCTTGACGGCGGTTATGACTATATGTTATCGGAACACTTAGGCATAGGAATAGCACTGTATGAATTCCTTGGCATCCCCATACTGGGAACGGTAAACGGAGAACTGGAGGTAGGTAATTCTAAATACAAACCATTTGGTGCTCTTGAACTCAACGTCGGCCTACGCTATTATTTTTAATCCATCATGATCTCCATCCAAAACCTGAGCATGCACTTCACCGGTGAAGACCTCTTCACCAACATCAACTTCCTAATTAGGGAGAAGGATCGTATTGGCTTGGTCGGACACAATGGTGCCGGAAAGACCACCCTGCTCAAGCTCATCTGTGGGCTGGAACAGCCCTCAAAAGGCGATGTCATCATCCCCGAAGGGGTTACCATCGGTTACCTTCCGCAGGAAAAGAATGTTGACAGCCCGAAAACGGTTTTGGATGAAGCCATGTCGGCCTTTGACGAATACCACCAGCTGGAAGCCGAAGTGGAACACTTGCAGCAGGAGATGATGGAGCGTACCGACTATGAAAGTCGTGAATACCAAAAGCTGATAGAGCACCTCAATGTTCTCAACGACCGTCTCGCCATGATGGGTGGCAACTCTATCGAGGGTGAAGCCGAGCGCATTTTGGTGGGACTTGGCTTTGAACACGATGACATGCCCCGACCGATGCGGGAGTTCAGCAACGGATGGCAGATGCGCGTGGAGCTGGCCAAAATCCTGTTGAGGAAACCCAACCTGTTGCTGCTCGACGAGCCCACCAACCACCTCGACATCGAGTCCATCCAATGGCTCGAAGGCTTCCTGAAATCGTACTACGGCGCCATCTTAATGGTTTCGCACGACAGGGCCTTCCTAGACAACATCACTGTTCGCACCATTGAAATCTCGAACGGCAAGATCTACGACTACAAGGCCTCCTATTCCGACTATGTCAACCTCCGCGAGGAACGGGTCGATATGCAGCGCAACGCCTACAACAACCAACAGCGGGAGATCAAGGAGATCGAGGCTTTCATTGAACGGTTCCGCTACAAGGCCACCAAAGCCAAGCAGGTGCAGAGCCGTGTGAAGCTACTGGAGAAGATGGATGAAATTGTGGTCGATGACATCGACAACACCGCCATCCACTTCAAGTTTCCTCCTGCACCCCATTCTGGCAAGGTGACGCTGGAGCTGAACCATGTGGGCAAAGCCTACGGCGACAAAGTCATCTTGAAGGATGTCAACTTGCTCATTCCCAGAGGTGAGAAGATCGCCTTTGTGGGTCGCAACGGCGAAGGCAAGTCAACCCTCTCGAAGATCATCTGCGGCGTGCTTGACCATGAAGGCGAGGTAAAGCTCGGTCATGAGGTTAAAATCGGCTATTATGCTCAGAATCAGCAAGATATGCTTGATATGAACAAAACCGTTTTTGAGACTTTGGACGATGTGGCCGTCGGTGACATGCGTCTGAAAGTCAAGGCCTTGCTAGGAGCTTTTCTCTTCCGAGGTGATGATATCGACAAAAAGGTGAAGGTACTCTCCGGTGGCGAGAAGGCAAGGCTGTCGCTGGCCAAGATGCTTCTCTTCCCCACCAACCTGTTGGTCTTGGACGAGCCCACCAACCATCTGGACATGCTCTCAAAGGACATCTTGAAGAACGCCTTAATCCAATACGACGGCACCTTGATCATCGTCTCCCATGACCGCGACTTCCTGCAAGGGCTGACCAACAAGGTGTATGAGTTCAAGAAGCCCAACATCAAGGAGTACATCGGCGATATCTACGACTTTTTGGAACAGAAGCAGCTCAGTCACCTGAAGGAGTTGGAGATTGCCGCCAAGCAACAGCCTCAAAAAACCGTTGCGGAAACCGTTTCACAGAACAAGCTCAACTATGAGCGCAAGAAACAGATCGATGCCAAGTTGCGCAAGGTTGATAAGGAGATTCAGCGTTTGGAAGAGGCCATCGAAAAGCTGGAGGCAGAGTTGGCCGAGCAGGATGCCATCATGGCCAACCCAGAGCAGCATCCCGAGGTCAAGATCGACAACGACTGGTACTGGGCTTACGGCAAGAAAAAAGAAGCGCTCCAACAGCTCATGGACCAATGGGGCGAGAAGCAGTTGGAGCGCGACGAGGTGATGACGGAGTATTAACGCATGATAGCGCAAGCATCCCTAAGATGCCTACGTAAGGGAACCAACAATATTAATCGAGCTTCCACATTCTGGAGATAGCGTTCTCCCAGTGACTCTTGGTTCAGATCGCCCCAGCCTTCGACCGTAACGGTAGTTTGGTCATCTTTCTGGGGGAAATTATTGAGGATGCTGATGCCGTAGGACAGTTCAAACTTCACATAATAGTGTGTACGTCCGATGACGAAGCGGTTCCCCACCCCAAAGCCACCCACAGCGCTAACATCACACGGTGTTATGATGGCATCGGTCAACTCGCATTCATAGGTCAAAGGCTGATAGGAATCGTTTTCGTACCAGCGCACCCAATTGACATTGCCTCCCAGCCATAAGTCAAGGCGAGGAGCCACAAAAAGATAAGGGCGCACCGTCTCATCATAGCCAATCCACAAGGTAATCGGGACTCTCAGCTCCAAAGCATTCATCGATAGGGTGTAGTCCACATGTGCATGGGTCGTAGTGGAGTAACTCGTCAGCAACTCAGTGGAGAACGCTTTGCGGGTACCACGTCGGGCATACGACAAATCCATACCGATTGACACCCTCCGCATGGTGTTCCATTCCGCTGCAAGGCCTATCGTCGGGGCGTATAAGGGTCGGAGCAGGGATTTATCAACTGCGGTATACAGCATGTCATTAGCGGCGAAGCTCCCAGTGACGCCAACGCTGAATGGGCTGTTGTTATGGCAAATGGATTTGGTTTCCTTTAAAGGCCGTGCAAATTGAGCCCGAAGGAGAGTTGCCGAGAACAGCAGGATGGCGATAAGGAACCAGCATCTTTTCATGGCCTCATGGTTTTGGGGGTTCCATCAAACCATCATGGTACCAGGTACCTATTTCCGCCAGACCATCATGATCCTTGAAAATGAAAATGGAATTGACTGGATAGACGGTCCCTGGGGTCACGGAATCGTTATATTGCAAAATCTCATAGCCGTAAACAAAATCCCTGATTCCCTCATGGGTCAGTTTGCCCGAAAACAAGACCGCATGCAGGGGTAAGCCTTCCGTAGCGACCGTCTCATGAAAATAAGCGGTGAAACATGAGTCATGTCCCGTCATGTAAACCGGCGAAATCAACTTGCACTGTTTCTCTTCGGAACTCATGCACACATATTCCGTGATCTGTTGGAATTGGTGTTGGAGTTTGTGATAATGAACAATGGGTGAAAGTTGGCCAGGTTGTGGAGCATAAGGAGGCACCAAATTGGTGCCGACATATTCGTGAATGGATTGGAACTCCATGTCGACCAAGGGAGGCTGATCGCCGAAATAAACATTTTCTTCGCCAAAGAGTTCCAACAAATCCTGAGGAAGAAACTCCGTGATAAACGGAATCTCTTGAGGATCGTTGACCAAGATGGTTGTATTGCCTTTCTTCAGGCAAGCAGGCAGTAACAGCAAGATTACCGTCATCAGACCCAACGCATAAGCCGTTCTTCCGAGTATCCTTTTCATTCCCTTCATTTTCAACGCAATAAGACGACCTTGCGAACCAGCACGATGCCGTCGCATCGCATCATCAGATAATAAAACCCGTTATCCAAACCAGGCATCACATAGACCATACGGTCGGCATCCACGGTCAGCGCATCCAACTGTTGGCCCATACTATTGAACAGTGTCAGTTCCGCTTCGCCCTTCAAACCATTGAAATACAGGTTTACCGTTCCGTTTGACGGATTGGGGCCGACTTCAAAGCTCATGTTTCCCTCCTGCTCGGGCAAATCATAATAGGAAGTCTTGATGAAAAACTCCTTGTGAATCGTATCACAGCGATTGATGGCAGTGGCGTGCAGCATCACTGGCTCCAGAAGATAAGAGAAGATGCTCAGGGTACACGACATGCCCTTGCCATGAGGCGTCACATACCAATTGGGGCAATCGATCTCCCAGAGCACAGTATCCACCTGAGTGCGCTCTTCAACAAATTGTATTTCATATTCATTCAGGCTGATGTGCGACTCGGTGCCGCCAATCGGGTAATGGTCACCAATGAATTCAAAATCAGGCGAAAAACCCAAGTCCAACGTCAAATAATACACGCTATCGCAACCATACATATCCGTTCCCACTCTTTCATAGTGTCCCGATTCCGTATACAGTATTCCGTAATAATCAAAGCTATCCTCATTGCAGAGTATATGCGTTTCATCATAATAGTTCGGTTCTCCCACATGAACATCCAAGGTCAATGTGTCGAAAACCGTCTGTTGTGTAACCGTATTGAATCCTTTGATACAGGCTTTCGTTTCATAATCGCCCTTTTGCGTAAATTGATGTGAGACGGCCTCTCCAGTGGCCGTTTGATCATCATCAAAAAACCAATCCACCTGTTCAACATGATAATTGGTCACGATGCTCAAATCGACAGTTTCATCCTTGCACAAGAACAACCCATGGGGATACCGGCTGCTTATTAATCCATTGACAAACAATTGTGTGGTCAGATCGATCACATTGGCGCCCACGCAGTAGCCATATCCTTTGGCATAACCGAATCCATACACATGGGCAATCACGCCCGAGATGCATGACAGATGATGCGTGCCGTGTTGAATTGCTTTCTGCAAATAATAATAATCCCCATTGCCTATTACGGGCTGGAACAAGTCAGGATCGATGAGAACGCCATCCAGAAAAACCCTACGGATATCCTCTTTGCCAACCACAATATTGACATAATGATTATCGATGGTGGCATCATCGTGGTTGAAGGTACAGAATGTCACCTCCCCGATCCTTTGTTCGACGGGAGGAATCCAGACCATGGAAGGATCGCCATATGCATCCGAACTGGGTTCAAAGGGCTCATTGCTTGTGGTATTGTACAAGTAAACCATGCTTGGAACGGTGGTTTCAAGAAAACACGAGCCGACGCTTGACAAAAGGTAAAACACATACGATTCGCCAGCGTCAAGTCCAACGATGGAATCGCCGTTAATCCGTACCACATTACCATCGGCCGAAGAAGTAATCTTCACAAAATCACGTACGCGCGATTGGGAAGACGTGACCACGAACTGTTTCCCCCATGAATCGATGGGCAGGGCTTGCTCAAAAATATGATCCAACCCATTATACATTTCGGAGGGAATGGCCGTAAGGGTATTGCCATTGAAAACCGCAATTTTTTTACCGTCATGGGCAGAGATCATCGAGCCTGAAAGGTCACGGTTCACCTGATCATAATTGGATCTCACAAAATAGGTTTCCCCTTTTGACAGTTCCACCGTTTGTGTATTCCCGGCCTCCGTCAGCGTGGTGGTCACGGAAGGGGTCACGTCGACTTTGGTGTTGTCCTCCATAGCAACCACAGCAAAACAGCTTGTCAATTGATCAACGAACATCTCGCTTTGAATGATTGGAGATTGCTTGAAAGCCTGGACAATATATTCACTGCCAAGGCTTTCTACGGGAAGGACGAATGAGGCATCAAAAGAGTTGGTGGCGATATTGCAGATGTACACCGAAACCGTGTCCGAAGCCATCAACACCAACGCTTTGTCGTCAACGGTTTCCTCGTTGAATTCGTTATAGGCAAACTCCTCCGGAATGTCAATAATGGTGATGCCATCGGCTTGGACGGAAAAGTCAATGCCCGCCCAACCACTGTTCACTTTCCTGATGGTACCTGTACAAGTTTTTTTTGCACTGATCATCACCCTGTTGGAAACCCAACCACCTCCGTTGTATTTGTATCCGTTCTGCATGAACGTGAACCAGAACTCCTTACCTTGGGTGGAGTTCTGGGCATGAAGTTGAAAACCGCATGCGATTGACAAAACCAACAGGATGATGATTCTTCGCATGTTGAATGAATATAATTATTCAATAATCATATCGAAAGGCATTCTAGCCTGGATACCTGTGTTTTTCTGAAGGTTTTCCAAGCCTTGGAGGTAGTCGTAATAGACACCCATTTTCTGGCGCATAGCGGCGTCGAGTTCGTCGCTGGGGTTCATCGATTCCATGATACGAGTGAAAAAGTCCTTTTCCTTGGGAAGTTCGGTGACTTTATAGTCGCTGCCCAGTCCAGCCTTTTCGGCGGCATAAGCGATGGCGTCTTCCATGTCGCCCAGTCGGTCGACGAGACCAAGCTCGATGGCGTCGGCGCCAGCCCACACACGACCTTGACCAATGCTGTCGACGTAGGTTTGACGAAGGCCACGGCCCTCGGCCACACGACCGGTGAAGTCATCGTAAGTCTTCACTACATTCTCCTGCAGCTTGGCGTATTGGAAAGGCGTGAGCGGTTCCGCCACCGAGCCGAAGTCGGCATTCTCATTGGTCTTGGCCACATCGAAAGTCAAACCGACTTTGTCGTTGAGGAAGCCCTTGAGGTTGGGGAAGGTACCAAACACACCGATGGAGCCGGTGAGTGTGGTGGGGTCGGCGAAGATATAGTCGGCCTTTGCCGAGATCCAGTAACCACCTGAAGCGGCGTAGTTGCCCATGGAGACGATGACGGGTTTCACCTCTTTGGTCAGGTCGAGTTCGCGACCGATGATGGCTGAAGCCACGGCACTACCGCCGGGGGAGTTGACGCGAAGCACAACGGCTTTCACATCTTTATCCTCGCGGGCTTTGCGGATGGTCTTGGAGAGGTCCTCGGAATAGATGTTGTCGTCACTGCCCTTGCCGTCGAAGATTTGGCCTGATGCATAGATGACAGCCACTTCGTTTTTGCTAGGATTCTTCTCTTTGTATGACTTGGCGTAATTGTCGTTGTTGATGGCATTGAGCTTGTCGCTACCTGTAAGGTTCTTCAATTCGGCAAGCACCTGGTCTTTAAAGTACAGCTGGTCAACCAGTCCATATTCCAACGATTTCTCTGCTGAGGTCATCAGTTCCAGGTTGTCGGCTATCTGGTTGAGTTTATCCACGCTGATGTTACGCGATTGGCTGATGCCTTGCAAGATCTCTCCCCACACGGTGCCCAGCAGTTTTTCCATCTGTTCACGGTTGGCTTCGCTCATCTTGTCGAGGAAGTAAGGCTCCACGGCGCTCTTGAAGCGGTTGTTGGGACCACGGACGATCTGCATTTCAACATCCAGTTTCTCAAACAGGTGTTTGTAGAACATGATTTGCGACGCCATACCGTGAAGGTCAATCATACCTTCGGGGTTAAGCCAGATATGGTCGGCGACAGAGGCGATATAATAGGCCGACTGCGAATAGGCTTCACCGTAGCATGCGATGAATTTGCCTGATTCCTTGAACTCTACAAGTTTGCTGCGGAGTTCCTGCAATGTGGCGGTTGATGTCGGGATGCTGCTCAACTCCAGATAGATGCCTTTGATGTTCGGATCCGATTGAGCGTGTTCGATGTTACGAAGGATTTGGCTCAAGCCTGTCGATTCGACAGTTTCCATCGAGTTGAAATTGATACTGGCAAATGGATTGTCGGTGGAGCGGTCGGGGATATCATAATTCAGCTTCATGTAAAGCAATGAATTGGGTTTCACCACGGTAGCTGTTTCAGTGTCCTTCGACATGCTAGAAATCATGGCGGAGATCACGCCAATTTTTACGAAAAAGTTGATCACCAGGGCAATCAACGTGCCGAGAAATGCGGCGAGCAGTACTTTTGAAAATTTCATGGTATCAGAGTTTAATTTTGCGGCGACAAAGTTAAGTCAAAATACTTATCTTTGCAACATGGCAAGAAGTTATATCTTATTCGGTTCGAACCAAGGCGACAAGGAGGCGACACTGGAGCAAGCCTGTTCCCTTATTAATAATAGGTGTGGGATGTTGGTGGAGCGTTCGTCCGCCTATCTGACGGAGCCCTGGGGGTTTGAGGCGGAGGAATGGTTCCTGAACGAGTTGCTGGTGGTGGAGACCGAGTTGGAGCCTGACGCTCTGATGGACAAGTTACTGGAGATCGAAGCGGAGTTGGGAAGGGTGAGATATCCTGGAAAGCAGGGTTACAGTTCGCGCACCATCGACTTGGACATTCTGTATTACGGCGACTGGATCATCAACACGGAGAAAGTGACTGTCCCTCATCCCAGGTTACATCTACGCAAGTTCGCCTTGATGCCGTTATGTGAGATCATCCCTGACTTCTTGCATCCTGTATTCAACCTCAGTCAAACGCAATTGCTCGAGAAACTATGAATTACAATTTCGTCGCCATAGAGGGAACCATCGGAGCGGGCAAGACCACCTTGGCCACCCGTATTGCCAACGACTACAACGGCAAGCTGATATTGGAAGAGTTTGAGGCCGACAAGAACCCGTTTCTGCCGAAGTTTTACAAGGAGCCCGACAAATATGCCTTTCAGTTGGAGATGACCTTTTTGGCATTGCGTTTCCAGCAGCTGAAGGACAAGTTGGCTAATCTCGACTTGTTTCACGACTTCATCATTTCCGACTATTATGTGGCCAAGTCGTTGATTTTCTCACGCAACAACTTGCAGGAAGACGAATATGATTTGTTTGCACGCTTTTTCAACATCATCTTCTCGAATTTGCCCAAGCCCGAGTTGATGGTTTATTTGTATCTGGACGTAGATCACTTGCAATATAACATTCGCAAGCGTGGACGCACTTACGAGCAGAACATCACCAACGAGTATTTGGAGAACGTGCAGCAGGGATATTTCAACTTCATTCGGCAGCAGCAGAACGAGATGCGCATTTTGGTTTTAGACACCAACCGTCTCGACTTTGTGGCGCATGAGAAGGACTACCAGCAGATCATCGAGGCGATCAACCAGCCTTACGACATCGGGGTTCATAGGATAGTGTTTTAGATAAAAGTTAAAAGATAAAAGATAAAAGTTGGGGCTAACTTTTATCTTTTATCTTTTAACTTTTAACTAAAAAAGGCCGCTCGGTTTCGAGCGGCCTTTTTTGTTGTCATCTACTCAAGATTACTTGACATAGATTTCAGCGCGACGGATCAGCGGGAGGATATCCTTTTCGAGTTCAGGATAGACCTTCTTCATGTTCTGGATCTCCTGTTCCTTGTTGGAACCAGCGTTGTTGATGACGCGGAGGATCTGATCCTTGTCTTTGAGGTTGGAGTTCTGGACGAGCTCGGTGAACAGAGCCCAGTCAGAGCCGAAGCCAGTGGCGTCGAAGGTGAAGTCTTTTTCGTTCAGCTTCACTTTCTTCATCTGGTCCTTAATGGCCTTCACGACGGCGTTGGCACGGTCGGTTGACAGCTTGTTGTTGTTGCCATCACCATTTTCAGGTGAAGCCCAGCCTTCGACCTCGAAGCCAGTGATAGCTTCGCCGGCGGCGAGTTTCTCAGCGATGGTCTTCAGGGCGGCCTTGTTCATCTTGGTGCTCTTCACTTCTGACTTCATGTAGTCGAAGTAGATGATTGCGATGGGCTCTCTCTTGGCCTGGATGTTGGCGGCGTTGCCTTGTTGCCATTCGCCGACGTTGCCGTTACCGCAGTTGGCTTTGACATAGATGTTATAGGTGCCAGGTTCGACATCGGTGAAGGTGTAGGTGGTTTCCTTCACGCCGGTGACGGTGGCGGCGGCAGGAGTGCCTTCGCCGCAGTAGATGTCATAGGACTCGGCATTGCCGTTCCAGCTCACGGTGATGGTGTTCTCAGTGGCGCTGGTTCTGATGTTGCTGACTTCGCACTTCACGACGGGAACGAGGACGCCTTGGTTGATGAGGCGGTCACCACCCTGGGTGAAGTAGGTGTTCTTAACGATTTCTTCCTGAGTGGGATAGATGGTACCGTCGTAGACATAGAACATCGGGTTGCCCATGAGTTTGGCGCTTTCGAGTTCAGGAATGTAGTCAACGCAGTAGTGCTTGGTGAATTCGCCACCGTTCTTGTAGTTGACTTGGAAGTCACCGCCCTTGGCCTTTTCGCCGACGAAGGTGACAGGCTCGAGTTCAAGCTGACCACCGTTGTAGGTGAAGGTAGGAGTGATGTTCATGACAGCTTCTTTCTCGAAGTACTTGGCAGGGATGGTGAAGATCACGTCGAAGCAGACTTTACCGTCTTTTTCTTCGAGTTGTTCAGGATCGGTTCTCATGCTGATTTCGTTGGCGCGGGCGGCCATGCCTTCGATGTCGCAAGGTTTCTTGTTGAACTTCAGGCGGAGACCAGCGTTGATCGAGCTGTACATATCGTTGATCACTTGGATGTCATCATTCGGAGCTTTCTTGACTTGGTCGAGGCCATCGGAGCCAGCCCAGGTGTAGGTGTAGTCGATGAAGAAATCGAGCATTCTGCTGATGTTGAAGTTGATCTCGGCACCAACGGGAACGGTCAGAGCCCATTCGCGGTCGGCCTTTGTCTTAGCGGCATAGAGGACGGTGCCATCTTCGGTGGTCTTGCTGACTTCACCGGCGACGAATCCGATACCACCAACACCAACGTGGGGGATGAAGTTGAACACTCTTCTCGGGTTGTAGCCGAAGAACAGGTTGGTGAAGTTGAAGGTCAGGTTCAGGTTGCCTTCCATGAAGGTGGTCTTGTCGAACTTGGCATCCTGGAAGCCCTTATTGGCTAATTCCGTGGGAATCGGGTCGCCGTTGACACCGGTCAGATATTGGCCGTGCTTTTCACCAGCGAGGGTGGCGGTACCGAACTTGGCGTTGATACCAATAACCTTACCGAGCTGATAACCGAGGCTGACTTTGCCATCGTAGTTCTTCAGGAAGTAGTTGTCGATGACGAAGTTGCCATCCTGATAGAAAGCGACACCACCATAGTTGGCGAGGTCGGTGTGGTTGACAGAGAGACCGCCTTCTGCTGAAATGTAGAAGTACCTTTCAACAGGCTTGGTCTGTTTCTTCTGGGCAAAGATGCTCAGAGGAAGGATTGCCACGAGGGCAACCAGCATCAATTTAGTCAAATTCTTCTTCATAACGTGAATTTAGTTAAGTTTGAAATTATTTAATTTGAATTGAATTTATCTTCAGTACACTATAAAAAGCGAACAAAAATAGAATATTTTTTAATTCCAACCAAATTTTTCGACTTTTTTCAACAATTTTTTCAACAATTTTTCAAATTTTAAGAAAAAAGTCGCCGAAATCATGGTTTTTTTAAGAAAAACTGCCTGAAGAGCTCCCACATAAAAATTCCGGAGCAAACTGAAACATTAAGGGAATGTTTGGTACCTTCCTGTGGAATTTCGATGGCGCCGTCGCAGAGAGGCAGCACCTCGTCGCCCACTCCATCGACTTCGTTGCCCATGATGAAAGCGCTCTTGGGTTCCGCCACAAAGTCCTGCAACATGACGCTGCCTTCCACTTGCTCGACGGCATATATCTTATACCCCATACGTTTCAATTCGGCACAAGCCTCCACGGTAGAGCTGAAATAACGCCAAGGAACCGTCTCGTCGGCCCCCAACGCCGTCTTATGGATCTCGCGATGCGGAGGGCAAGCGGTGATGCCGCACAAGAAGAGTTCACCGATACGAAAAGCGTCAGCCGACCGGAACACCGAGCCCACGTTGCTCAGCGAGCGGACGTTGTCGAGCACGATGACCACCGGCAGTTTCTCCACATTTCCATATTGATCTTTCGTGAGCCTGTGAAGCTCATCCATCGTTAGTTTACGCATAGACCGATTTTTTTATTTCGCAAAAATAAATAATTCCTAACTTTGTACAACAATTTATATAAGGTAGAGATGGCAAAAGAACCCAGCGAGACCCCGCTGATGAGGCAGTACAACGCGTTCAAGGCGAAGTATCCCGATGCGATGCTGCTGTTCAGGGTGGGGGATTTTTATGAGACTTACGGTGAGGACGCCGTGAAAGCGTCGGAGATCCTTGGCATTGTGTTGACACGACGGCACAACGGAGCCGCAGCGGAGCAGTCGATGGCGGGATTCCCGCATCACGCGCTCGACACCTATCTGCCCAAACTGGTCAGGGCAGGACTGAAAGTGGCCATTTGCGAGCAGCTGGAGGACCCTTCGTTGACCAAGAAGTTGGTGAAGCGCGGCGTGATCGAACTGGTGACCCCGGGCGTGGCTTACAGCGACAGCGTCCTGGAGCAAAAGGAGAACAACTTCCTGGCGTCGGTACACCTCGACAAAGAGATCTCCGGCGTGGCCTTCCTGGATGTATCCACAGGCGAGTTCTACCTCACCCAAGGCAACAACGAGTACATCGACAAGCTCCTTCAGAGCTTCAACCCCTCGGAGGTGCTGTTGCAACGCAACAAACGGCGCGACTTCATTGAGTTGTTTGGAGGCAAGCTGTTTCTCACCGTGTTCGACGACTGGGTGTTCACCGAGGATTACGCCAACGAGGTGCTCAACCGCCATTTCAACACCACCTCCCTGAAAGGCTTCGGCGTGGATGATTTCCCGAAAGGCATCGTCGCCGCAGGCGCATGCATACATTATTTATTAGAGACCCAACACGACAAGATCAACCATATCACCTCCTTGTCGCGCATCGACCAAGGACAGTTTGTCTGGCTCGACAAGTTCACTATCAGGAATCTGGAGCTGTTGCATACCGCTAACGCCAATGCCAAGACGCTGATCGACGTTATCGACCACACCGTCTCCCCCATGGGCAGCCGCCTGATGCGACGCTGGATCGCCCTGCCCCTGAAGGACAAGGAGAAGATTGAGGCCCGCTACGAAGTGGTGGAACATTTCACGAAACACCACGAAGCCATCGACCAGTTCCAAGAAGCCATCCGCGCTATTAATGATTTGGAAAGATTAATATCGAAAGTTTCCCTCTCCAAGGTGAACCCCCGAGAGCTCTTGCAAGTGGGGAGGGCTCTCGACCAGGTGGAGACGCTGAAGAAGCTATGCAATGAGAGCCAACACAATGCCCTGAAGGTTTATGCCGACCAGCTGAATCCCTGCGTCAGCATCCGAGAGCGAATCAAGAAAACCTTGAACCCGGAAGCCCCTGCCCTGCTCTCCAAAGGCAACTTCATCGCAGAAGGGGTCGATGCCGAACTCGACGAGTTGCGCGGCCTCTCCCGTTCGGGGAAAGAATACCTGCAAGGCATCCAGAAACGCGAGATGGAAGCTACGGGAATCTCTTCCCTAAAGGTGGGTTACAACAATGTATTCGGCTATTATCTGGAAGTGACCAACACGCACAAGGACAAGGTGCCGCCCGAGTGGATTCGGAAACAGACGCTGACGAATGCAGAACGCTATATAACAGAAGAGTTAAAAGAATATGAACAAAAGATTCTAGGTGCCGAAGAGAAGATCAGCAGCATCGAACAACGGATCTATACCGAATTGGTAGGCGCCGTGACCGAGTTTGTGGAGCCCATTCAACTCGATGCAGCCTTGGTGGCCCGATTGGACTGTCTGGTGAGCTTCGCCGAGATCTCGCTGAAATTCAACTATGTGAGACCAAGCATTGACGATTCCTATGTGTTGGACATCAAAGACGGGCGTCATCCTGTGATTGAGCAGATGCTCCCTGCGGGCGAAAGCTACATCGCCAACGATGTGTATCTCGACAAAGACAAGCAGCAGATCATCGTGATTACCGGCCCCAATATGTCAGGTAAATCGGCGCTGTTGAGGCAGACCGCCTTGATTGTGTTGATGGCGCAGATGGGTTGCTTCGTCCCTGCTTCCTCGGCCAGGATTGGCCTCGTCGACAAGATCTTCACCCGTGTAGGGGCGTCCGACAACATCTCTTCGGGCGAATCGACCTTCATGGTGGAGATGAACGAGACAGCAAGCATCTTGAACAACATTTCCTCAAGGAGCCTGGTGCTGCTCGACGAGATCGGGCGAGGCACCAGCACTTACGACGGCATCAGCATCGCCTGGGCCATCACCGAATACCTGCACGACCATCCCGTGAGCCGCGCCAAGGTGATGTTTGCCACCCACTACCACGAGTTGAACGAGATGGAAGGTTCGTTTGCCCGAATCAAGAACTACCACGTCACCGTGAAGGAAGTCGGCAACAAGGTGGTGTTCCTGCGCAAGCTGAAACGCGGGGGCAGCGCCCACAGCTTCGGTATCCACGTGGCAGCCATGGCAGGCATGCCACGCAAGGTGGTGGAACGCGCTGAGAAACTCTTGACCCTGCTTGAAAAATCGCATACCGGCGACCAGGTGGAGAAGGCGGCACTGAAACCCGAGGAGCCCATGCAGTTGAGTTTCATTCAGTTAGATGATCCATTATTGTTGCAAATCAAAGAGGACATCTTGAACACCAACATCGACACGCTCACTCCCGTAGAGGCTTTGATGAAGTTGAACGAGATCAAGAAATTGCTGAACAAATAAAAATTTTCACAAAAATACTTGCAGAAAAGAAAAAAGTTGTATTTTTGCGGCGCAATTCGCAAGCGGAAATAGCTCAGTTGGTAGAGCACGACCTTGCCAAGGTCGGGGTCGCGAGTTCGAGTCTCGTTTTCCGCTCCACTTTTGCGGAAATAGCTCAGTTGGTAGAGCACGACCTTGCCAAGGTCGGGGTCGCGAGTTCGAGTCTCGTTTTCCGCTCTACAAGGTCCCGAGTGAAATCGGGATTTTTTGTGTAAGTGCCTGAGTGGTGGAATTGGTAGACACGAGGGACTTAAAATCCCTTGCCCTTTAAAGGCGTGCCGGTTCGATCCCGGCCTCGGGTACGCAGAATCCTCTGTCGGTTGTTTGTTTTTCAAGCGATTACAGAGGGTTTCTTTTTTCTGTGTGAAACCCATGCAAGTTTTTATCAATTGGGGTCGTTTTTTTTTGAAAACAAATACCATTTGAAATGGAGTTTCCTGTAATTTTGCGCCCTTAAAAAAACGACACAAAAGCAATGTCAATGAAAACTATAAAAATGAATCTGAAAGCCATCGTACTTTCGCTCGGGCTGGTGGCCATGATGGCGCCAGCCACACTGAACGCCCAAATCAATCATGGGCTGCTGAATGATCCCTACAATGACAACAGCAACATGAATCATGGACTGTTTAACCAACAAGGCAACCGCAGTGGCGGCTACGAACTCCAAAACCAGACCTTTGAAATGCCCTTGGGCAGCGGACTATTCATCCTCGCGGCAGCAGGCGCGGGCTATGCACTCAGAAAAAAGAAAAACAACAAAAAGCATTGAAACCGAAAACATTAAAACAACACATAGCAATCATGAAGAAACTTAGCACATTCATTGTCGCATTGTTCTTGATATTCGGCATGACCCAGTGCAAGAAACAGGAAACGCCCGACACGCCCAACGCCAAATACAATTGGGTTCACATCAACATGAAAGTGAACGGCGGCGAAAGATACGACATTGATCCCACTATGGGCACAGTGGGTTTTACCGACGGCGACAAGATTTATGTCAGCAATGGCGGCAAGTATAGAGGTGTCCTCACCTACAGCAATGGTGCTTTCACCGGCGATTTGGCATATGATGAAGGAAACCCCATGGACACCGATGATTACCTTCATTTCTACTTCTTTGGTGGCTCGACCTTGAATTTCAAGCCCTTTGTTGACCCCAAGCCCTTTCAAACTACTTTGAACGACGTCGACATCTCCGTACAGTGGGAAAAACTCCCCGTCCTGTCGTACGGCAAGTCGACGGATCTTTATTCCAATAGCAGCGCCACTTATTCCAGCACATTGGAGAACCAATGCGCCTTGGTGGAGTTCACCACCAACTGGATTCCCAAGGCTAGGGACTTTATGATCAAGGGAATAAAAAATCGGGTGAATATTGACTTTGCCAACCACACCTTTACCCCCATCTACAACGGTTTCAACAACATCACACTGTACCCCGAAAGTCCCACAAGCCGCTGGGCCATCCTGCTTCCCAATGAAGAACCAGTGACCGTCACCGTTGATGCCGTGGGTTACAACAAAATAAATATTGACATTCCTGCTATCAAGAAAAATGATTATCTGCATGGCGAGAAAGCTGTCAGTTTTAAGTTGACGTATGAGGATGCCGGCAAACCGCTGACGATGATGGCCCTTGAGCCCGGTTCAATCCGTGTGATCAATCCGCCGGAGGGAATGAAGTACGAGAAATTAGAGTACATCGGCGACAATAATTATAACAGCTATGGCAAGCAAACTATAAACGACGAGACCGAGATCCCCGTCAGCCCAGAAGACAAGGTGCGTTTCTACGGCAACGGCACCAACATCAAAAACTATAGTAGTACCAATATTGTCAGCACTAACAATGTGGAATTGTCTGGCAACATCATGAGTTTAGTGGATGAGGAAAACTTTGCGACGGCCACCTCAATGGAAGAAGATGCTTCTTTCGCGGGTCTTTTCGCTGGAAACACATGTGGCATCAATGCAAGCGGTCTGCTGCTGCCCGCCACGACGCTGAGCGAAAACTGCTATTCCCGCTTGTTTGCTGGGTGCTCCCAAATGGATGGCGGCCCCGCCGAGTTGCCCGCCTTAACATTGGCCCCTGGATGCTATTCTAACATGTTCAATGGATGCAACATGATATCGTGGGCGGAGACCCTCGAGCTGCCCGCCACAGAATTAGTCGACAGGTGCTATGCTAATATGTTTGACGGATGCGGTAACCTCGAGGCTTTGATCTGCTTAGCCACCACCATCACTGGCTCTGGCTGCACCACAGACTGGCTCAACGGAGTGAAACAGTACGGCACGTTCACTAGGGCCAAGGGCGCATCCTGCTGGGACAAGCTGGATTACGACGGTATCCCCAATAACTGGACGGTCAACGAATACTAACCCTACAACAATCGTCTAACTTTTACTATTTCAGCAGGCACCCTAACACCTGGGATCATCAAAAAGGCTGATTACCTCATCCATCTTGATATCCAAAGGCTCCGTTGGCACTTCCTCCACCAGCTGGAAATCGAAACAGATGCCAATCCGTTTCACATCCAGATGATGGCAAAGGAAACGGTCGTAATAACCCTTGCCCCTGCCGAGACGGTTGCCATTGCGGTCGAAGGCCACACCTGGAACGACAATCAGATCAAAACCGCCAGTGTATGGCTCGTTCTGAGGTTCCAAAATATTGAAGTCGCCCACGGCAAAGCCTGTGTCAGCGCCATATTCCACAGAGATGATGTCGTCGCCGACCACAGTGGGCAGGATGATGGTCTTGCGCAGATGCCATTTTTCCAAAAATGACTGGGTCTGCACCTCATCAGGCAAAGCACTGTAGAGCATGACACGCTCCGCCTTGACAAAGTCGGGATGTTGTTCCAGTTTGGCAAGGATTTGCTCGGATTGCTCCAGGAGCTGCTCCTTGGTGTGTTGTTTTTTCAATGCCTTGATCAAGGCCCTTAGTTCTTTTTTTTCCATACTGTATTATTAATGCGGAATTAAGAATGCGGAATTCGGAATTATAAATAGCTCATTCCGCATTCCGCATTCCTAATTCCGCATTCTAAATTAATAATTCCGCATTCCTAATTCCTAATTTCCTCAAATCCCTTTCCATACGCTCCCATCACCATGTTCATGGTCATGAATGCCTTGGGGTCTTCTTCTTTCACGATGCGGAGGATCTGTTGCGACTCACGTTTGTGGGTGACCACCATCAGGATGTCGCCCTCACGCTTGGTGAACCAGCCCGTTCCCTTGACCACGGTGACGCCTCGATGCATCTCATTGGTGATACGGTCGGCCACCTTCTCGGGTTCCTTTGTGAAGATGAAAGCCTGCACCGACTGCTTGTTACCTGTCAGCACCAAGTCGATGCAATAGCTGCAGATGCCCATCACCACAAAACCATAAATGATGGCCTGTATCTTGTCGGACTCAAGTACAAAATAGGAGCAAGAGATGATGATGATATCCAAGAACAGGATCACCTTTCCCTGTGAGATGTTGCGATATTTGCACACCATCATGGCCACAATGTCGGTGCCTCCCGTGCTGCCTCCCTGGGTAAAGGCAATGCCGATAGCCGTTCCTGCCAAAGCACCGCCTATCAAGGCCGAGAGAAACTTGTCGTCAACCAACGGAGCCATCTCACCCGCCAAGATCGGATCGGTGATGTAATGTTGAAGGAGGGAAAAGAAGATAGAGGCCATGATGATGGAGTACACCGTCTTGATGCCGAACGACGGGCCGAGCACCTTAAGGGAGATCAGCACCAAGATGCCGTTGATGACGAACACGGAGATACCCGTTGAGATTCCCGTGGCATAAAAGATCAAGGTGGCGATACCGCTCACGCCTCCACCCAACACATGGTTAGGGATAAGGAACCCCGTCCATCCGAAAGCCATCAACAGCAGTGCAAAGGTGATGATGACATAACGCCTCAATTCGGCCAAGACTGTTTTTTTATCCTTTTTCATGACTTAATGTTTAGAATTCCATTTCTGTTGACGACCACGTGGAATGCCTTGTACTCCACTTGGTCTTCCCATTTGAACTGTAATACGAAATGCAGGGTATACACACGTTCCGCCGTAACGGAGCGCAGCTGCATGTTCTCATCAAGGCAGGTGATCTCCGACTCGGGGTTGTCCATCTTTTTGGTCAAATAGTTGATATGATACCGGATGATGTCGTTGATCCCCTTGAACTCATAGTCGAACTGGTTGCGCAGCACGACATTGTCGATCTCCACCCTTTTACGGTAAAGAATGATTTTCTCTTCCAGCAATTTGTTCTCCGCCTCCAGTTTGTTACGGTTTCTCAGCTTCAACACTTCATCCGGAACCTTGTCGTCGGTGATGAAGTCCATGCCTTCCTTGAGCCAGCCTATCGACTTGCTCTTGATGCTCATCACGGTCTTGTTGTCGTAGTATTTATCCTTCAGCTGATAAGCGAACAGCCAACGGGTCAACTCCTTGATCCGGTCCTTCAGGATGTAAAAAAGGACGAGGATGAAGAAGATCAGGCTCGGATAGTTGCCAAGATACTTCTGGAAAGGCATGGTGACAAGAAGATAGACCATCATGGCGAGACCCGCGGCCAAACTGAAAGAGATCTGCTTGACCGCCTGGCCGTCCTGGGTGGTGTTTACTTTAAGGAACAGGGCGCTCTCGATATATTTCTTCAGGAGGCTATGCCGGTAAAGCAAGCGCCTGTTGTTGTCCTTGTCGCCGATGACGGCATGGCTGTATCCTTGCGAGGTCTTGTAGGCCTTTTCCGTGACGATCATGTCGGCCAACACCTTGAAAGAATCCCTCATGGCCTGCTGGTCGGGATGATTGACTGCTTTGAGCACTTTCATCGTCCGGATGTCGGCCTGATGGCTGATGAACTCATCGGCGAAATTCATTTTGGTGACCAACTCCTCGCGACCTGAAGGGATGCTGTCGCGAAGGCTACGAAAAGTTTGAAGCACACGACACACGTCATCGACATAATCAAGACACTTCTGTCTGATTTCAGGATCGTTGGGATGTGCCATGATCTTGGCCGACTCGTTGCGGATGGAGCTCTTGAAGATAGAGGCGAACAATTTCAATTGGAACTCAAACTCGTTCAAATGCTCCGGTGTCGTCTCTTCAGTCACCGATTGCAAAGCCTTCTTCACATGAATAATGGGAGCCCCCTTCCCTTCCAGCATCTGCTTGAGCGTGAAGGCTGGGGTAAGCAGGCGCACATTCGACTTCATGTCGGCATAGAAACGCTCTTTTGAGTATGTTTGTTTGTTGATATCCAGTCCATTAGGGATAAAAATCCAAGAGTTCACATCAAAGTGGTCCACTTTGACGCCTTCCCTCCCGCTGAATCCAATCTTGAACTCCACGGAGAACTTATCGTGTATCTTGGTCTGAATATCAATCATCTCAAATCAAATTAAATGAACAGTCCAGGGGTGATGCCAAGCCATTTCAGCACTGTCTGGCCCCACAACAGGATCAGGAACCAAGCGAAGGTCATCATGGTGATGCCGAACTTGAAGGCATCGGTTTGGCTGTACATATTGGTGTTATACAACAACGCGGCTGGCTTACTATTGAACGGAAGTACATAACAATGTTCAATTAGCATCGCCACTGGAAGTGAGAGGCTCATCACAGGGAAGCCGAAACGCGCCTCGACACCAAGGGCGATAGGGACGAACACCATGGTGCGGATGGTCTTGGACTGAAACACCAGTCCAGAGTACATCATCAGGAAGGTGAGGATGACGTAGAGCACCCAGAAGGGGGTGTTGGCGGTGATGCCTAGGCTGTCGAATCCCGCGTTGACCATGGTGTTAGGCAGGTCGGTGGCGTTGAGGCCCGAGCCGAGGGTATAGGCGCCAGCCGAGAAGAGCATCAGGTGCCAGGGGATGTCCACGTCGTTCCATTTCACAACGCCGATGCCAGGCAGCAGGGCGAGGATGGCGCCGAGCAGGGCCACGATGGTCTCGTCGATGTTATGGAAGGTGCCTTTGGTGACCCACAGGAAGAGCACGAGCACGAAGATGGCGACGGCCTTGTATTCTTCGGCTTTCATCTTGCCCATAGCCTCGAGTTCTTTTTTCAGTCGTTCCAAGCCTCCGTCGATCTGGGGTCTCTGTTCTTCTTTCTTCATGGGGAAGAAGATGTACATGCCCACCAGCAAGCCTACGACCAAGGTAATCAAGCTCATCGGGCCGACGGCGATGAGCCAGTCGGCATAGCCGAAGTCGCAACTGCCCACGAAGCCGGCGATGAGCGAGATCGCCAACAGGTGAGCGCCGCTGCCGGTATAGAACGCATTGGCACCGACATTCACCTGGAAAAGGTTCTGGATGACGAGGTTTCGTCCGAAGTTGTTGCGATGGTCGCCCGTGGCGCCGTAGATGGCGCAGACGGTCATGAAGATGGGCAGCATGATGGTGGCCTTGACCGTGGTGGCAGAGATGAAGGCCGAGAGCACGATATTAATAATAAGGAAACTCCAGAGCACTCCTTTTGCGCTCTTGCCGAACTTGATCACAAAGGCCAGTGCCAATCGTTTGGCGAACTGGGTCTTGACCAGCATGCTGGCCAGGACAAAGGATAGGATGTTGAGCCACATGACCGGGTGACCAAGTTGCGCCAACGCGTCTTTCTGGGAGGTGACGTTGCAGATCACCGTCCCGAGGATGATGAGCAGGGAGGTCAGATAGTTGGGGATGGCCTCCGTCATCCACAGGATGAGGCCCGCGATAAAGATGGCGAACATGGCGTAATTGGAGCGGATGAAGGCGTCCATGCCTATCTCTTGGCTGCGTTTCAGGGCTTTGGCGGTCAGCAGTTCGGGGTTCAGGTTGTCGATAAACCCGATGGGGACGAACCAATACAGCAGCACGAAGGCGATGATGGCGATGGGACCGCCGAGACGGGCCATCCACTTCTCGAAGGAGGATTTCTGCATCTTAGGCAGCTTTTCCACCTTATAATTGTTCATATCTAGCGGGTCGAATGTGCTCATAGGAATTAAAAATTAAAAATTTAGAATTAAGAGAAGTTGGGACGCTGGTTTTCAGCGTCCCAACTCATTGTTTATTTCCAATTTTTATATGGATTCTTCATCAACATGGAGTTGAAGTACTTGGGGTCGCCGGTGACCTCTTCGCCGAGCCATGCAGGTTTGTCGAAGGGTTCGTTCTCATCGGTGAGCTCCACTTCGGCGACGGTGAGACCGTCGTTGTCGCCGTAGAACTCATCGACTTCCCAAGTGTGTTTACCATCGGTGTTCTTGACAAGATAGCGGGTCTTGTCGATCACACCCGGTTCGCAGATCTCGAGAAGTTGCTGCACTTCCTCGACGGGGATTTCCTTCTCCCATTCGAAGCGGGCGGCGCCAGAGGCGTTGCCGATGCCCTTGATGGTGATGAAACCCTTGTCGCCTTTCACACGCACGCGAACGGTACGTTCCGGCACGCTGGAGAGGTAGCCTTGGGTGATGCGCGTAGCCTTGAAGGCCTCGGCTTTGAAGTCACCCTTTACCAAAAATTTCTTTTCGATTTCCTGTGCCATGATGTTTATTCGTTTGCGAGCGGTTTGTCGGACATGCCGATGACGCGCTTGATTGCCTGTAAATAGTTGATGTTTTCGACACCTTCGAGGCCGCAGTCCTTGATGGTCTTCTTGATGTCCTCAATCTCGGTGGATTCCGAGTTGATGGTCACCACTTTGGCGCCGTTGATGAGCACCTCGCCGAACTCGCAGATGGTGTCGTTGACCATGTAGCCGAAGCGGCGTTTGTGGACGCGCACGGCAGCCAGGTCGGGGTTGGCCTTCACCATGGCGATGAACTCGTCGTAGGTGTAGGTATCCTTGGTCAGCTGAGGCATCTCCACCATGAAGGCGGGGAACACTTCCTTCTCGAGCACTTCGCGGCTGATGGGGAACTCGCCTTTCATGAGGGGATTCCATTGCTCGAGGCCGTCGACGCTTTGGACGAAGGTCTTGATGTCCATCTTGCCATCACGGATCTTGGTGTTGTTGATGTCGTTTTTGCGTGAGATGATGTAGATCTCATCGCTGAGGCGCTCCCAAACCTTTTCGGGAACGGGCATTGACAGGCGGGCCATGCGTTTGTGGGCCTCGCAGAAGCACTGTCCGAAGGAGCGGAATTCAAATCTCGGCTTCGACACTTCGCCGATTTTCATTTCTTCTTTTGCCATTGTATATTTTGTTTTTCTTACTCTTGAGGAATGTCTTCGCCAGTGGCGGGGTTGGCTTCACCCGGGGTCGGGTCGGCCAGTTTCCAGTCGCCGCCGTCGGGCGTACGGGCGTATGACTGGGGAGCCACGTTGGAAATGGTCTGACCCCATTCGCCAGTATTGCCTCTGGTGAACACGTCTCTCTCGGCGCCGTCAGCCATGTAGAGGGCGAAGCGCACCGTCTTCTTGGCTGAGAGGCCGCTGTTGAAGAACATGTTATCACCAAGTTCCGGATGGTCGGCTTGGGTATCAACACTATAAAGCACAAGATAGCCATGAGCAGGAACCACATGGGTTGCGTCGCCCGTCCACTTGATATCTTCTTCGTTGCCGTCCTTGGTGAGGTACATGCCTTCCATGGAGAGGTCGAGGTCACCCTTGTTGTAGAACTCGATGAACTTGGCGTCGCCATTCAGCTCGTTGAGCACCAGGTTGGTATAGTCGGGCTCTGGGGTCGGAGGTTCCGGAGGAGTGACGCCGCCTTCGAGGCCGAGCACGGGATTCACACCATCGATATTGGCTACACCCATGGTGGCGTCGCCATAGTACCAGTTGCCATCGGCGTTACGGCTGTAGGAAGCGGGAGCTTCGACAGAGCCGTAGGCTTCGCCGTTCAGGTCGATGTTGGTCAGGTTGAAGTCGTCGATCGTCTCACCGGCGGGAGTGAAGAGTTGGATGCGCACATTCTTCTTGGCGGAGAGACCGCTGTGGAAGATAAAGTCCTCGGCCACCTGCGGGTCATCAGGATTGACGACGTCTTCGCTCAGAAGAACCAAGTATCCACCGGCTTCGACGAAGACATTGGAAGTACCCACCCAGTTTTGTGAGCCGTCCTTCTCGATATAGACACCGTTCAGGTTGACGGTCTCAGTACCGGCATTGTAGATTTCGATGAACTTATCGTGTCCATTCAACTCATTGAGACGAAGCACGCTGTAGTCGATGGCAACAGCACCCACTTCATATTCCATGGTTTGCGACTTTACGGTGTTCTCGCCGTTCTCAGCCTCAATCCAGAATTTGACAACCGTTCCGTTAGGTTGTGCGGGAATGACGCCTGAATAAACTCCTTCGGCTTCAGTCATGGCCACTGGAATGGATTCTTCGGTAGTAACATAAAACAGTTGGGCAGTGACAGCCTTGAAGGAGGTGATGGTAGCCGAAACTCTGACATCGGAATATTCGGTGACAGCAGTGGGAGCATAACTCATGTTGGAGATGGTGATACCCGCATATTGCTTATCCTTGACACATGAAGCAAGGCCAATCAAGAGGGCCATAGCCACAAACATTATCTTTTTCATATTATTCTCATTTTTAAGGTTATACATTTTTCTGGTTTAGAAGGCGACCTGGAAACGGGCCAGCAGCATGTGGTAGTTCACACCGGCTTCGCCATCGGGGGCGACGACTTTGGTGAAGTCCTTGGTGGCATTGCCATCGGCATCGAGACCCACATAGAGTTTGCCCTTACCGTTGGCGTAACGGTCGTTGTTGACATACTGGTAGTTGAGGGCCATTTTGACGTTCTTGCCAAAATAGAAGTTGAGGCCGGCACCGTAGAGTTCGGCTGAACCGCCATAGATGGCGAGATCGCCACGGCCTTCGTAGTCGTTCATGTTGAGGAACTCATACTTGAGGGCGAGTTCCACATCACCCCAGAGACGACCGGGGCGGACGCGGTTGAACTTGGCACCGTCGGAGTCGTAGCTCTGCTTGCCGCCGAGGAGGAGGCAGCCGCCTTCGACATACCAACCTTGGAAATGATAAGGCTTGTCAAGGACGACCTTCTCAGGATCCATGTAAGTCCAATCCGACATCCAGGCGCTCTCGATACGGAGGCCGTCATAGTGGCCTGCCAACTCAGCGGTGGCGATGAGGTTATACTTGGTGTTCTTGATATCGTCGGTGTCGATGTATTTCTTACGGCTGATGTTGGTGGTGTTACGGCAGCTGAAACGGGTGCCGGCATAGACGCCAGTCTCGTCGGAAGTCTTGGGGGTGTCATACATCACGGCGCCACCGATATGGATACCATAGTCGGCCTCGTTCACGGGACGCACCACGATCTTGCCGATGTAGGAAAGGCCTTCATCCATGCCATAGTCCTTGTTGTTGGCTTCCACATAGTCGCGGGTCTCCTGTCCTTCGATTTCCTGGAACAGGATGCTGGCGCTACCGAAGAAGTACTTGTTGGTGTACTTGGCGAAGACGCCGAGGTGACGGCTGGGAGCGAAGGCGTTGACCACCATCGGGCGTTCCATGAACTCGAGGTAACGTGAAGAGGTGTTACGCGACATGGAGAAGTCAGGCTTCATGCTACCGACGTTGAACTGCCAGTTTTCCAGTCCGGTGTAACGGACGAGAGCGTCTTTCAGTTCAAAGGAGCCGTTGGCCAGTTCCATATCGACTTCACCGTACCAATCGGGAGTGATCTGGGTCTTCACGGCAAAACGGGCGCGGCGGATGCTGGCGCCTGAGCCAATCGGGTCGGCCCACTCCTGGGCACCGAAATAGTGACCGAAGTCAACCTGAACTCTGGAGTCAAACCAGAATTTGTAGTCTTTGTCCTTTGATTCGAAGACAAGGATACCATCGCGATCGGATGGATACACTTCCTTCACATTCACTCTGTTGCCATACTGATCAACCACATTGTCAGTATTCTGGGCATAGGCCATTGTTCCAATGAACAATACTGCCAACATAAATGCAATTCTTTTCATTGTTTTGAATTTAAGTTAAACAATTAAAATATTATTATTTATTAAAATTAACACTAATTTCCCATCTTTCAAGGAACCAGAACATCACTTCCGTCTTATGGCAAGTATAGCTTAAGTCGTAACTGTCGTAAACATAACGGCTGCCATCGGAGAAGACAATGTCAAAGCTGAAGGGTTTGCAATTGGGGTCCTCGCTACGGAGGGTTCCGTTTTCCCTAAGATCCTCGGTGATGGTGGTCACTCTCAGGTCTTCAAGCAGTTCAGCGGGCTTTTCAATCACTTCATGACGTCCGGTGGTTTCATCATCGATGGTCACCAGCGCATGGTCGCCTTGTGGTTCGATATGGACTTTTGTGGAGATATAGGTAAAGTCGAACGAGGCCAACCGATTCACTTCAACCTCCATTTTTTTCCATTGGTCGAGGCATGCGACGACTTCGGCAAACGCCTCCCCGTAGCCATTCGGGCCGGCCATATAGCCTCCTGCACTGATGGAAGCTCCCGAGGCATATTTCACATAAAAGTCCCAGGATTGTCCATCAAAGATTCGCATGGAAGGCTGATAGTTGCCTGAATACTTGTACATCTTGTGTTTCATCACAATCTGTTGGAGGCTGTCGAAAACCGAAGCGTCGTCGATGATGAATTCCTTCTCGTCGGGATAATCCTTATTGAAGAGGAAGTGGGTGCGTCCGTCCTTGGTCTTCTCCACGAGATACCTATAGCCATCGAAGCGACGCATTCCACCACCCTTATAGTATGAGAAATAGGTGATGGTGTCGTTTTCGTATTTGTCGCCTGACGACTGGCATCCAAAGAAGGATAAAATACTGGCTAAAACAACCATTATTTTCATTCTCTATCTATTTACTTGATTCCCAGTTTCTTGGCAATATCCTTCGGAAGGGCGTCCTTATGAACGACGATGTTCAGGGTCTTGTAGCGGACGAAGGCTTTGGAGACATACCATTTGCCGTGGTATTGTCCGGCGTCGCCCCAGCTGTTCTTCACGATGAAGTATTCGTTGCCGATTTGGTCTTTGGCGGTACCGTAGATCAGCATGCCATGGTCGTCGCCTGTCTCATAGTTGTCGTAAGCGATCTGGCGTTCTTTTTGGGTGACCCATTTCTGGGGAGTAGGTTGGTTCTGAGCCTCTTTACGGCGATCGGCGGCGCTCAGTCCCATCCAGTGGGCCATGTCGCTACCTTGCAGATCGGCTTCTTTGGCGTCGAGGTCGGGCAGCACGGCGATACCGGCCATCTTGCCACGGAGCCAGCCACTTTCGCTCACGTCGGAACCCCAGGCAATCGGGTAGCCTTTCTCGATGGCGTTGTCCATGACCTGCATGAACTCGTCGATAGGCAGGTTCCAGGCCTTGCCCCAGCGCCAGTTGTCCTGAACCTCGATGACGAAGGGTTCATAGAAGGGGTGATGGGTGAAGGAGGTGAGGTTGACATATTCGTCCATGTTGAGGCCGGTGGATTCAGCGAAGCTCATGGGGGTGTATTTCTTGCCATTATAGGTGAACTCGGTCGGAGGCACGCCAAGGTAAGCGTCGTAGATACCGGCCAGGCCTTTCTTCCACAGCGGGTTGCCATCGGGGTCCATCTGGATCTTGCGGCTCTTGATGACGCCTTCGATGTAAGGATCGGTGACAGCGGTGAGTTCGTTGAAGTTGGAGAGGGAGTCACCGTGCATGGCACCGGCAGGCATCTCGCTATCCGGGACGAGGCCATAATGCTTGATGGCATAGAGCACATCGCCGAAGGAACCACCTTGTGAGTACGACACGTCGCCGTGGGTACGGACAGCGGCCTGGGCACGGTCGAGGTAGGTCTTGTAAACGATGTACATTTCGGAGAAGTCGTATTCGGGTTTGCCCATGCGGAGCAGTTCTGCCTCGAAGAAGGCCAATGTCGAGTAGCACCAGCAGGTACCGGCTTGAGCCTGGTTCTTCACTGAGGTGACAGGTAATTCCTTGATGGTTTCAAACTTGAAGCCTTCATCTTGTTTCTCTTCCGGTTTGGGTTGCGGTTGAGCCACGGCGGCAACGCTGAGCATCACGGCGGCGGCAGTCAAAAAACGTCTGATTTTCATTTTGTTAAAATGTTAAATAAATAAATTGTTTGTTTTTTTATTGTTTATTGTATATTGTATCGTATTCTAACTTTTAACTTTTATCTTTTATCTCTTAACTTTTATCTTCTTCGCCATATCCTTCGACAGCGCGTCCTTGTGCAGTGTGAAGAAAATGGTGTATTGGCGGAGATACTGTTCAGAGCAATACCAGTAACCTTTATAAGGTCCCCTGTCGCCCCAGGAGTTCTTGATCTTGTAGTATTTGTTGCCGTTCTGGTCCTTGGCGATACCCACCACCAGCATGCTATGGTCGTCGCCGGCATCCCAGTTGTCGTAGGCTTTCTGGTGGTCTTCGTCGGTCACTTTCTTCTCGGCGACGATCTCTTCCCAGAGGGTGGCCTCGGGATCTTCGGGAACGATGCCGATGCCGGTCTTGCCCGAGAATCCTTTGTTGCTCACGTCTTGGGCCCAGCCAAGGGTATAGCCGTGCTCAAGGGCATAGTCCACAGCGCCCATCAGCTCATCAAGAGGCATATTGTATGCGGGTGTCCAGGTCCAGTTGTCGGGGATCTCCACCACGTGAGGTTCGTAGTAAGGCTCACTGGTGAAGGAGCATATCTCAATGTAGTTGGCGGGGTCGATCGGGTAAGCCTCGGCAAACGACTTGGCGGTGTATTTCTTGCCATCCACGGTGAAGTCTTCCGGCACATCGCCGAGATAGGCGTCGAGCACGCCCTGCAAAGCCTTAGGATAGGCAGGAGAGAGCTTTTTGTTGCCGTTTTTGATGACGGCACGGGCCACGCCGCTAATCACTTCGTTCATCTCACTATGCATGTGACGGTCCTCGCCAATCACCTTGCCGGTATAGTCGGCCTCGGGCATCATGCCGTATTTGTTGATCATATACAGCACGTCACACACCTCGCCGCCTTGGCCGAGGGTAGTGTTTCCATGCATACGAACGAACTTGGCCACCTTCTCCGACCATGCGTTACGGACGACGAACATTTCCGAAAGATTGAATTCCTTACCATACATTCGTAGAATTTCAGCCTCAACAAAACCGATACCTGCAAAGCACCAGCAGGTTCCTGAGCTGCCTTGGTTATCGACGGCGGTATGCGGAACGTTTAGGGTTTCGGTAATTTGATACACCGGTTCTTTTTCTTCGTTGGCATCTTGGGCGAGTGCCACGCTACCCACACCCAGCAGGAGGGTGACGGCAAAAAACTTAAAAAATCTGCTCATTTTCATTATTTTTAAAACTGATTATTTCACAATTACTTTCACCCTGGCGTTGCCGTTTCCAAGGATGTAGAGCCCTGGGGTCAGGTTGAATTCGCCGTACAGTGTCTGTTTTTCCGAGGCGACCACACGTCCCAGAAGGTCAAACACCGTGATGTCGGAAGGTTGCTCACAAGTCACCAACAGACGCCCGTTGCTACACCAAGCCTTCAACGGCATTACCTGCTCCTCATCCACTCCTGCGAAGCCCGAGCAATAGAGGGCGAACTCGGTATCGCGGTCAGCGCTGATGATGGAGCATGAGAGCCATTGGCTCTTGAGCGTCATGTCGGCACCTGAGGTATAGCCCATGCCTTCGTCGACAACAGTCTGCCAGAAAGGTTCGAGACCCAGCACGGTGTGAACATCGACCGAGGGTCCGTAGCGATTCTCATAGACATCGCGAACAACCCAGTCCACTTCATTGAAGACGCTTCCTGCCTTTCTCAGCAGGTTGCCTTCTGCGTCATATTCATATTCCCATTTGCTATCGAGGACCATGTCGCCACCACCGAACCATCCTGAAGCCACATAGCAATACTCTGCCAGAAGCTCGCCGTCTTCATATTCGAAATCGTAACGATAGTTGTCTCTCCATTGGTTGGCGTTGGGTCCCCAGCCACCCTTGGATTGGATGCGGAGACTGGTGCATCGATGTTCTTCGTCATAGGAATAAAGGTTCCTTTGGGATTCTCTCCAGTTTCCGTTTCGGATGGTGTAATACAGGCTGGTGTCGACCGATCCGGCCTCGTCATAGGAGTACTCGTATTTCGAGCTTTCGACCCATGAGGTATCGCCTTTGACATAGTTCATGACAAGGGTCAATTGACCGAGGTCGTCATATTGATAATCGGTCCAAGAAGAGGGGGTCAATACGGTGTCTTCGGCGACTGAGGTGATGGTCCCCAAGAGTTTTTGGAAGCCATTGGTATACTGATAAGCCTTACCTCCTGAGAGGGTCCACAATCCATTCTCCCAGCTATAGGTCTCGTCCAAGATCACCGAATCTTCCTCGTAATAAGTAAATATTGTCTTGAAACGGGTCCAGTCGAAATCGTTCGATCCGACCACGCTGTCGAGTTTCTGGGTAAAGTGGACAGGTTCCTGGGCGGTCACATTCATTGCGCACATCAGCGCCATCACAAAGAATATATGTTTTTTCATGGATTTCATTTTTTAGAAGGTTTTCATCAGAACGAGTTTCTGGACCATCTCACCGTGGTCGGTGTTGACCTTGACGAAATACACGCCGGGTTTCTGGCCGCTGAGGTCAAGCACTGCCTCGTCGCCAGCTGTCTGGCAGCTGATGACCTTTTGTCCGGTGAGGCTAAAGACGTTGACTTCCCGAATGCCTTCGGCTTGAACGAGTGTCGTCCCATTGCTGGGGTTGGGCATGAGAGTCATGCCTGCCGACAAGGTCTCATCGATGGTGTAATGGGCATAGAATGCCTTATAGGAGGGACTTGACTCCACCCCGTTGAGCACGCCTGTCACCTGATAATAGGCAGGTTCACCGTCGGCGGCAAGCACATATTGGGTCTCGGAGATACCATCGGCGATGCGTTCCCCGTTGCGATACACGTTATAGGTCTCGGCCAGCATGGCCACTTCCCATTTCAGTATCAGGTTGCCTTCTTGTTCATCGAGGGTCAGGCCAGAGGGCATGTGAGAACGGTTCACTTCAATGAAATGTTGGTCAGGATGTTTCAGCGAGCGGGCTTGCGAAGATGAGATATAGCCCCGTTCGCGATAGACGGCTATCAGATAATAATAGTAAGTATTGCCGTCGTCCACATTGAAGTTGTCGGTATTGGAGTTCGCATTTACCCCCAAGGTCTTAATACGCTTGTATTCACCGTCCTTGGGTTTACGATAAAGCTCGTAACCAGCCAACAAGTCGTTTTGTTCCGGAGCGGTCCAAGTTATCTTGATTTTGCCGTTTTCAAGGATTTCAAAGTCGAGGTCTTTCGGCGCGCCCAGTTCGCTTTCGGCGACGGCACTGACCGTGTTCGACGGGTCGCTCTCTCCTTCTGGCGAGAAAGAGGACACGCTATAGGTGTGCATGTTTAGGGCTGCCAGTTCGTCGGTGAAGGTAGTGGTGCCATGCACCATGGTATAGAAGTAACCGTCACGATAAATGATATAGAGGGCATCGGGGTTGGTGGATCCCTTCCATTGGAGGACCACATTGTCGCCAACCACTTCCGCTTCCAGTTCGGAAGGTGTTTCAAGCCCGTTTTCTTGGCCGCAGGTGTTCACTGTCTCGAAGAACAGCCCTTGGGGCATCAAGGTCGAGGGGCCTTCATAGTCGAACACGGTCTGTCCCGAGGCGTCGATGACTTCCAAGCCTACCTGAATGCTGTCGGTCGGGGCTTTCCAAATGAGGCTGGTCCTGCCCACGGGCACTTCGACTTCGAACGACTCTTCGGATCGGCTGGCTGTCAATTCGGCCAGGACCACACCTGAGGAGTTGATCAGGGTCAGCGCACCATTGCCCCAGCCCGTCTCCTGATCCGCTGTAAGGTTCACCTTCCAGTTGCAGGCGGGACCGAGGTTGATGCCGTTGGCATGGGCCTTACGGCCGTCGACACCTTGATAGACGGCATGCACCGTATAGTTGACCGTGATGGGCAGCCCTGCTTCATCCACGAAGGTCATCGTCTCCCCAGGCACAGGATGGTCGAAGCTCTTTATGGCGACGCCATCACGCATGACCACCAATTCGTCGATCGACGCCATTGGAGCGCCTTCGACTGTGGCGACAGGATTGGTCCAGGTTAGCGTGACTGAGAATCCCTCGTCGCCGTTGGGGACTGCGGTGAAATAGTCTGGGGCTTTGGAAACGTTCACGAACACCTCGGCAGGAACGAAGTTGGCGATAAAGGCTTGGCCTGAGTTGAAGGCATAGCTGGAGACGTTGAGTTCATCGATGGCGAAGAAGCCGTCGCCCGAGCCGCTCCATCCCCAATTGAAGTGGAACAGGTCGTTTTCGTCGTAGCCGTCGCACACGAAGGCGTGACCTCCATTGCCGTCAACATCGCTACCCGAGTAGTAGACAGGCCATCCCATGTCGAACTGGTTTTTCAGCTGGGCTTGGAACTCACCCAAGGAGAGATAGTCGCGGTACACCAGGCGGCAGCAATTGGTATAGCCGAAATACTTCAGCACGGCGTCCGGCACATCTTCCGAATAGGCGCCGCTACCATCGGTGCCATAGCCCATATCGACGGCGACGCCACAGTGATACATGAACATGGCGATGGCGTCGATATTCTCAATCGGCGACTGCTCGTTGATGGAATTCGGCATCAGGTCATAATTGTACTCGGCTTCGGAAAAATTGGCCGAGAGTTCACCGTATTGGTAATGGGTATAGGAATGCTGTCCGTAACCGTGGGTGGGATGTTTCCAGAAGTTCATCACCTGCGACATGGCGGTAGCCACGCAACCCGCATAGGTCCGTCCCCCTTCCGAAGGGCAGAACTTGTTGTAAGGAGCGTTCTGGTTCCATTTGGTCTTAACCAAATAGAAGGCTTTGCGTTCTCCGTCACGCAGAGGATCGCCGCCAAGCAGGCGCTGCCACTCGTCGGCAACCTCGTCATACTGACGCATGGACGCCTTGAGAGCAGCATCACGGCCTTGGCTGAGATTCTCGAGATAATACATCATCTCAGGTGAAGGATTCTCCAGGGGGAACACACCTTCTTCAGAATAACCCACAATGGGACGGAAACGGTCGTCGGAAGAGACGATGACAAAACCCGTTTGCCCGACATTGAACACAAAATAAGCATCGGAAGTCATCACCAAATCCAGCGAATTGCTCCGCGATGACTCGGCAAAAGCCGTTTGGGCAAAGCCTTGTGCCACTTTCCGTGCAGTGCCCACCTCTATTGGAGCCCCAATCATCTGACTGAAACTCAATATGATAAGCAACAGTGTAAAGAATCTTCTATTCATAGGACATTTCGTATATAATATAAGGTGTCAAAATTAGTATTTTTTTCGTTTAAAAATCCAAATATTAAAAAAAATTATAAAATCGAAAGTATTTATACTTATAGTAAGTATATTTACTAATTTTTGTAATTTTGCCGGACTAAACAAAGAAACCATGGGAAAATACAAGTTGATGAACGTGGCCGACGGCCGCATTTTTGACGACAAGGGATGGATTTTGGACGACCCCGAGGGCAAGGCTCCGAGCCTTGTGAGGGCTGTCTTTGAGCAAAAGCAGCTGCATGTTGGCGACGACAGTCTCGGGCTGTACAAGTTCGCCGACTGGATGCCTATCCAGCGACTGTTGGAGAATCCCTCCTGCCCCATCACATACAAGAGCGAGAAGCTGGCCAAGAAGTTGGGACTGAACAGCCTCTACATCACTTTCAGCGGTTGGTGGCCCGAGAGGGGCGCCCGCATGACCACCTGTTCGTTCAAGGAGACCGAGGCCTATTCGGTATGCGCCCGGTTAGGCGAAGGGCAGAAGGACCAGGTGCTTGTGGTGGCCTCGGCAGGCAACACCGCCAGGGCCTTTGCCAAGGTGTGTTCCGACAACGGGATTCCCTTGCTCCTTTGCGTGCCGCAGGACAACATCAAGGCCTTATGGTTCGACAAGCCGCTGAATCCCTGTGTGAAGTTGTTCACCACCGCTTCGGGCAGCGACTATTTCGACGCCATCCAACTCTCCAACTTCGTCTGCGAGCTCCCGGGCTTCCTTGCCGAAGGCGGCGCCAAGAACATCGCCCGACGCGACGGCATGAGCACCACCATGATGTCGGCCGTGACCACCATCGGGCGCATCCCCGACTTTTACTTCCAAGCCGTGGGTAGCGGCACTGGCGCCATCGCCGCCTGGGAAGCCAACCTGCGTTTCATGGAAGACGGCCGTTTCGGTCAAAACAAAGCCCGCCTCATCGTCTCACAGAACAAACCCTTCGTACCCATGTACATCGCATGGCGCAAGGACTCGCGCGCGCTGTTGCCCTACGATGCCGACCAGGCACGCCGCGACGCCGCCGAGATATGCGCCCCAGTACTCTCCAACCGCAAGCCGCCGTACTCACTGGCGGGTGGACTTTACGACGCACTGAAAGACACCGACGGCGACATCCTCGCCGTGAGCAACGAGGAAGCCCAGGCTGCCAAGGCCCTGTTCCTCGAGACCGAAGGCCGCGACATCTACTCCGCAGCCGGCGTCGCCCTCGCCTCGTTGGTGCAAGCCATCAATAATAATAAGGTGAAACCCGACGACGTCGTCATGCTCAACATCACCGGCGGAGGCGAAAAAGAGTTCCAAGAAGCCCATCAGCTCTTCCATTTGGAACCCGACCACATCTTCCCAATCGCCTTTACCAAAGAGGATGTAGCCGAGGTCGCCAACCGAATTTTCAAAAAATAATTCGGAAATTTTTAAAGAAATGGTTGTACAATCAAAAAAAGTTGTAATTTTGCAGTCCGAAATTTTAGAGACATGTACGCAATTGTAGAAATAGCTGGACAGCAGTTTAAGGTGACGAACGGACAGTACATTTTCGTCAACCGTCTGCAAGAAGAAGAAGGAAGCAAGGTCTCCTTCGACAAAGTATTACTGATTGACAACGAAGGCGCAGTTAAAGTCGGCACTCCCACCGTTGATGGTGCGAAAGTCGAGGCTACCATTCAGGAGCACCTGAAAGGCAAGAAAGTCATCGTCTTCAAGAAAAAGAGAAGAAAAGGCTATCAGACCACTAACGGCCACCGTCAGTATCTGAGCAAAGTCGTCATCGACAACATCATTATGTAATTAACCCGAAAAAACAGATAAGTTATGGCACACAAGAAAGGCGTAGGTAGTTCCGAGAACGGTCGTGAGTCAGCTAGCAAACGACTCGGAGTGAAGATTTTCGGTGGACAAGCAGCCATCGCAGGCAACATCATCGTGCGTCAGCGCGGCACCAAGCACAACCCTGGCAAGAACGTCGGTATGGGTAAAGACCACACCCTCTATGCCAAGTGCGACGGCATCGTTGAGTTCGTGAAAAAGAAAGATAACAAGTCATTCGTCTCCGTCGTCCCGGTGGAAGGCGTGATCGTTGAATAAGATTTTTTCATAGACATACATTATTTTACCGGCTACCTTGTTTGATAGCCGGTTTTTTTCGTTTATTTTTGCGGAAATTTTCAAAAAGCATTACATCATGTTAGTAATATCCTATATCCGTGAACACAGAGACGAGGTGATCGAGCGCCTGGCCATCAAGAACTTCACCAATGTCGCCCTCATCGACGAGATTTTGAAACTCGACGACGAACGCCGCGCCACCAAGAAACAATGCGACGAGACCCTGGCAGCCCTCAATGCCAACGCCCGTACCATCGGCGACCTCTACAAGCAAGGCAAAGCCGCCGAAGCCAACGAGCTGAAGGCAAAGAACAACGAGATGAAGGAACTCGCCAAGACCCTCAACGATCGTTACGAGGAACTCCAACAAATCATCCAGACCAAATTGGTCGAGATCCCCAACACCCCACGCATCGACGTGCCCAAAGGCACCTCAGCCGCCGACAACGTCAACGTGCACCAGGAAGGCGACATGCCCCAACTCTACGAAGGCGCCAAGCCCCACTGGGAGCTGCTCAGCCAATACAACCTGGCCGACTTCGACCTCGGCAACAAGGTCACCGGCGCCGGCTTCCCCTTCTATAAAGGCAAAGGGGCCAAGCTGCAGCGCGCCCTCATCAACTTCTTCCTCGACGAAGCAAGCGCCGCAGGCTATAACGAGACCCAACCACCCGTCGTGGTCAACGAAGCCTCAGCCTACGCCACCGGACAGCTGCCCGACAAGGAAGCTCAGATGTACGCCGTTCCGCTCGACGGTTTCTACCTCATCCCCACCGCCGAAGTGCCGCTGACCAACATGTTCCGCGACACCATCGTCAAAGAGGAACAGCTGCCCATCAAGACCGTGGGTTACTCCAACTGCTTCCGCCGTGAGGCCGGCTCCTACGGAAAGAACGTCCGTGGATTGAACCGCCTGCACCAGTTCGACAAAGTGGAAATCGTGGAGATCGCCAACCCCGTCGGCAGCTACGACCGCCTCGAGGCCATGAAGAACCACGTGGCCGGCCTGCTCCGCAAACTGGAACTGCCCTTCCGCATCCTGCACCTCTGCGGCGGCGACATGAGCTTCACCTCAGCTACCACCTACGACTTCGAAGTGTGGTCGGCAGCCCAACAGCTCTGGCTCGAGGTCAGCTCCGTCTCCAACTTCGAGACCTTCCAAGCCAACCGCCTCAAGCTCCGCTTCAAGGACAAGAACGGCAACATCCAACTCGTGCACACCCTCAACGGCAGCGCCCTCGCCCTGCCCCGCATCGTGGCCGCACTGCTCGAAGACCATCAGACACCCGAAGGCATCGTCATCCCGAAAGCCCTTCAAAAATACACTGGCTTTGACATCATTTCGTAACATCATAGCAGTTCTCTTCCTGCTCATGGCATTCTCCTGCCAGAGCAGGAAGGAACCCATTGCCCAGCTTCAAGAACAGCTGCGCCGCGACAGCGTGCTCCTTTCTGAAATCCAACAGAAATACCCCGACAACATCCGATCCAACTTCAGCTGGTGTGACTCGATGCTACAGTACCTGCCTGAGGAACAAATCGACGAGTGCTTCCCCGTGCTCAACCTCGCCCACGCCTACCTCAGCCAGTTCGACGACATGCTCCCCGTGATGCAACATGATCTCAGCTACACCCGCCAGCAACTCGTCAACCTGAAGAACGACATCGACACCCACTTCGTCAACGACTCGCTCGCCGCCATCTATCTGGCTGACGAGACCGCCGTGGCCGACACCCTCCACAACCGTATCCTCTATTTCCAAGACCGTCTCTCAAGCCAGGACAAAGAGCTGAAAACACTGCGCAAAACCATCAGCAAAGCCACATCGAGATGAGGAAGACGGTGCTTCTGTGTTTGCTCGTGATGCTGATAGCATCCTCCGTCATGGCCCAGACCAAAGAGACCCGGGCCAAGATCGAACAGATCAGCGTCTATGTGAGCGAGGGCAAGACCAACAAAGCCGACAAACTCTTCAACGAGATCCTCCGCGACCTTCCCGACAACCGTAACGTCATCCTTGGCATCGCCAACATGCTGCGTGGACGCATGCTCAACGACTATGCCCTAGCCGTCCTCACCAAAGGAGCTGAGATCAACACAGACCACGACCCTTTCTACATGGAACGCGCAAGCGTTTGCCAGTCGATGAACAACTACCAGCAGGCCTTCGAATACTACTTCCTTGACCTCGAAGTCAACCCCGACCACTTCGCCACGGTGAAAAACCGGTTCCAGACCCTGCTCCTTTACGATGTCAACAAAAGCATCGCCGATGAGATGCGCATCGCCCTCCTGCAGAAAAACCAAGAACATCCCGACAACGACGAATACGCCAAACTGCTGATCTGGTATGCCCTCCAAGAAGAGGACTACGACATCGCCTTGGCACAGAGCAAGAGCCTCGACCGACGCTCCAACGACCAAGACGGACAGATTCTCACCATCGCACAGATATGCCTCAACAACGGCCAATACGACCTCGCCAAAGACGGCTTCGAATACATCATCGCCAAAGGCAAGATCTGCCCTTTCTACGGCAACGCCGTCATCGGGGCCATCGAAAGCGAAAACGAGCGGTACCGCGCCAACCCATCTACCGACCGCAAAGCATACGAACGTCTGAGCCGACGTATCCAAGATGCCTATGTCGACGTGGGATCTAATGATTACCCCGACCTCGCGGTAATCCATGCCGACATCATGGCGTATCATCTCGACCAAAGCGATCAGGCTGTTGATTTGTTACTTCAAGCTATCGAATTGACTCACAATAAGATACAACAAAGCAACCTAAAACTCAAACTGGCCGACATCTACCTCTTCAGCGACGAGGTCTGGGAGGCCACGTTGCTTTACAGCCAAGTGGACAAGACCATGAAAGAAGAGCCCTTGGGGCACGAAGCCCGGTTCCGCAATGCCCGTCTCCGTTATTTCATCGGCGAGTTTGCCTGGGCACAGACTCAACTCAACGTGCTCAAGGCCGCCACCTCCAAACTTGTCGCCAACGACGCCATGAGCCTGGCACTCATCATCGGCGACAACCTTGAAGCCGACACTACCGGCATCGAGCTGCGGCGCGTGGCAAGGGCCGACTACAAGATTTATCAGCACAAAGAAGACCAGGCATTGCTCATCCTCGACTCCATCAGCGTTGATGGCAACGAGATCAGCAAGCCCCATGCCTTGTGTCGCATTGCCGAGATCAAGGAGGCCAACCACGATTATATTCTGGCCGACAGCCTCTATCTGCGCGTGGTGAACGAGTTCCCCGACAGCTACATGGCCGACGATGCCCTGATGAAGGCCGCCCTCATCGAGCACCAGCAACTGAAAGACAAGGAGGCCGCCAAGCGGCATTATGAACAACTGATCGACCAATACCCCACCAGCCTCTATATCGCCCAAGCGAAGAAAAACTATAGAAAACTATGAATGCGGAATGCGAAATGCGGAATGTTAAGCCAAAGAAGGCCTTAGGTCAACATTTCTTGACCGACCAGAACATTGCCCGAAAAATTGTGGAGCAGCTCTCCCCCGAGGTGGAGACCGTCATTGAGGTGGGTGCCGGCATGGGTGTGCTCACCCAGTATATGGTTGACGACATCCGCGACAAGTTCTACGTCATCGAGATCGACCACGAGTCGATCGACTACCTGAAGGCCCACTTCCCCACCCTTGGCGACCATCTGGTGGAGGGCGACTTCCTGAAGGCCGACCTCAGCCGGTTCGGACAGCGCAACATGGCCATCATCGGCAACTTCCCCTACAACATCAGCAGCCAGATCTTCTTCCAGGTGTTGAAATACAAGGAGCAGGTGGTTGAGGTGGTGGGCATGGTGCAGAAGGAGATGGCCGAGCGTATGGCTGCTAAGGAAGGTAGCAAGACTTACGGCATCTTGAGTGTGTTGATGCAGGCTTGGTACGACATCGACTACCTCTTCACGGTACACGAGAACGTGTTCAATCCCCCGCCCAAGGTGAAGTCGGCTGTCATCAAGATGCGACGCAACGCCGTCACCGACTTGGGCTGCGACGAGAAGCTGTTTGTCACCATTGTCAAGCAGGCCTTCAACCAACGCCGCAAGACCCTCCGCAACTCGTTGCGCACGCTGCTCAGTCCCGACATCATCGCCGACGAGGTGTTCAACAAGCGGCCCGAGCAACTCTCGGTAAAAGAGTTTATTGATTTGACGAATCTGATTGGGAATCCATCTTCCACTCGCTGATTCCCCTTTCCTCGCTGCTGAAGCACACGCCTATCTTGAACAGCTTGCGTGGATCGGCTCTGAACGGTGCCGCGTATTGTTTCTCCTCGATTTGTTTCAGGGCCTCGTCGGCGCTCTTGTCCACCTTCAGCTCGAGGATATAGACATAATCCTTGGTCTGGATGGTCACGTCCATGCGGCCTTTGCTCGTATGCCGTTCCACTTCGACGTAGAAGCCCATCAGCTTGAAAATGGTCAGCAGCGAGTTCTGGAAATAAATCTCCAGTTTGCCTGTGAGTTGGTAGTCACCGTCGGCGTAGAAGGCCTGGAGAAGCGTCATGAACTCCTCGGCGTCGCCACCTTCCACCGCCTTGATAAACCTCACGATGTTGAACGAGCCGTGTCGGTTGCCTCCACTGTAATAGACAGCCATGAACCGGACAAAGCCTTGTTCAACCTCCTTGTTGGGGAAGCCGAGCTCGTACGCCTCCAGACGTGAGTCGTAGTCTTTGATGGTCAGATATCCGCTTTGGAAGAACAGCGGTATCGGGTCGCTGTACATCGCGTCGATGGCGGCGAGATCCTCGGCGGTCTTGGGTTCCGTGGAGAGTCGGGCCAGGGGGTAGTCGCATTGCTTGATCACCTCCACCAGGAAGTTGGGCGTTCCGGTGGCGAACCAGAAGGCATCCATCCGGTGTTTGCTCATGGCGCATATCAAGCTGAACGGGTTGTAAACGCTCACTGACAGGTCGCTCGAGAAATGATATCCGTCATAGTTCGTCTTCAGTCGGTCAAGCACCTCGGTACGGCTGATTCCCATTTTTTCGGCAAACTCGTCGATGCCTTCGGAAAATACCGACTCCATCTCCTTTGGGGTAAAGCCACAAATGTCGGCATAGTCGGGATCGAGCGAGATGTCGTTTAGGTTGTTCAGTCCGCTGAAGATGCTCAGGTGCGAGAACTTGGTCACGCCCGTGAGCATGGCGAAGCGGATGTACTCGTCGCAGCTCTTGATGTTGGAATAGAAGGCCTTGAGCGTCTGTCGGTACTCCTCCTGGAGCTCCGGCTTGCCGATGGATTCCAGCAAGGGCTTGTCGTATTCATCGACGAGGACCACCACCTTCCCTTCGGGCGACTGTTGGGCGGCATTGAGGATACAATGGTAGAAGCGGTCTTCCACGCTAGCATTTTCGTGGCCCTTGCCGTATTGTGTTTCCC
>Ga0310690_10000113_pt1 | contig 181264 bp, 153 predicted proteins | sample AusTroGonzalo_MG_2_FD_207661 | JGI IMG/M metagenome (GOLD analysis project Ga0310690, IMG submission 207661) | Bovine rumen microbial communities from tropical cattle in Woodstock, Queensland, Australia - Gonzalo_04 (v2) (version 2) | ecosystem: Host-associated > Mammals > Digestive system >... | reverse complement strand
CCAATATCACGACTCTTTTCTTTATTCCCTTTTTCATAAACAATCTGCGGTTCAAAAGGATAGTTTTCGGCACAAAAATCATAAGGTTCCGGAACGCATTCATAAATGCAGTTTTTTGACCACAGAATTTTAACATTTTCAGGATCTTTTGCCGTTGTAGGTGCATCACCATAGTAATAATAAGCAACATTGTAATCGGTTTCGCCGTAAGTCTCAAAAATGCCGTCGGATTTGCGCTATTCCCCCAAAAAAGCAGTAAAATTTTGATGTTATTGACGAATTTTTGCAGACTTATCCTTTAAAATTCTTATGTCTTAACAAGATTTCTTCCGTATTTGCAGATTTATTGATTTTCTTTTTGAAAAGCAGCGTCCATCTTGTCTGCCCTATTGAATAATCTTTTTTCTCTTTCGGGAAAAAAGAACGGCAGAAAAAATTGTTGTCAGGGTATTTTGCAAGAAAAGTGTAAAGAGTCTGCTTATCCGCTGTGTTTTCAAGCAGATAATCCGCATCTATCAGGGAAAAGCAGTTCCTTTCCTTATTGTGTTGCTTTGACATTCTTTTTACCGAGAACAAAAACATACTCGGTATCAAGCAGTTTTTTAAAGAGAAAAGCCGCGTTATATAAAGCATCCACCTTTTGACTCCAAAAAAAAATGCTTGCGGGAAGCAAGCATTTAATGACATTTTATTTGCTGGCTTGTGGCTGAATGCCGAACCCTCTAGAGCTCCCCAAAGGACTGGATGCCAGCCCAGAACTTTGGATCAACGCAAAGCAAGCACACTAAGTTACTTGCACCGAATATTTTACGCACTTTAATCTCAATGTCAAGACTTTTAGAATAAAAATTAGAAAAATTTTCTGATTTTTTTCGACATATTTCTTTTTAAGTGTATAGTTTCTCGTTTTTTTTGAGGATTTTTCATGGAATTCAAGCTTCATTCAGATTTCGCGCCGGCGGGCGACCAGCCAGAGGCGATAAAAAAGGTCATAAACAATTTCAAAAACGGATCGAAGCGCGAGCTTATTTTAGGTGCGACCGGAACGGGAAAAACTTTCGTCATGGCGCATCTCATCAAGGCTCTGAACGTGCCGACGCTCGTCATCGCCCACAACAAGACGCTTGCGGGGCAGCTTTACGGCGAATTCAAGAACTTTTTTCCGGAAAATGCGGTAGGTTACTTCATTTCGTTTTACGACTACTACCAGCCCGAAGCCTACATTCCGACGACCGACACTTACATCGAAAAGGACGCGGCGCGAAACGACGACATCGAGCGGATGCGCCACTACGCGACGGCTCACCTGCTTGAAAACAGGCAGTGCGTGATCGTCGCCTCGGTAAGCGCGATATACGGCATAGGTTCGCCTGAATACTACAAGGATCTGACTATAAAACTTTTTGTCGGGAACACCTACCCGATGAAAAAATTGTGCGACGACCTCGTGGAAACGCAATACGAAAGGACGAATGCCGACCTTACTCGCTGCAAATTCCGGGTCAGGGGCGATGTCGTCGATATCTTTCCCCCTTACGAAGAGGAAGTCGCTGTCCGAATTTCCTACTTCGGAGACGAGATCGAGGAAATTTCGCTTATCCGCCCTTTCGACGGGCAGAAAATAAAGAGTCTGGATTCGGTCAGCGTCTATCCTTCAAGCCACTATGTCGCCGAAAAAGAGACTTTGAGGCGCTCGGTCGAAAAAATCAAAGTGGAACTCGCCGAGCGGATAAAATACTTCGAAGCAAACAATAAACTGATCGAGGCACAGCGTATAAAAGAGCGCGTCACGCAGGATCTGGCAATGCTTGAGACTGCAGGATACTGCTCGGGGATCGAGAATTATTCGCGTTACATCACAAACCGCGAAGAAGGGGAGACTCCGCCCACTCTCATGGACTATTTCGGCGACGATTTCCTTGTTATCGTTGACGAATCGCACGTCACTCTGCCGCAGATAAAGGGAATGTTCCGGGGCGACCGCGCAAGAAAGGAAGTCCTCGTGAAATACGGGTTCCGCCTTCCGAGCGCGCTTGACAACAGACCGCTCAATTTCGACGAATTTATCGCTAAAACCGATAAAGTGATGTTCGTTTCGGCGACTCCGAAAGAGTATGAGATCGAGCAGGTTTCCGAGATCATCGAACTTATAAACAGGCCGACCGGGCTACTTGATCCGCTTCCGCAGATACTTCCGGCAAAAAACCAGATCGCCACACTTTACGACGAGATCGTGAAAGAAACGGAAAAAGGGGGCAAAGTCCTGGTAACTTCGCTCACTAAAAAAATGGCTGAGGATCTCACCGATTTCCTCAAGGAACGCGGCATCAGAGCGCGCTATCTCCACAGCGATATCGACAGCATAGAAAGGCTTAAAATCGTCATGGAACTGCGCAAAAACATGTTCGATGTCCTCGTCGGAGTCAACCTTCTGCGAGAAGGCCTCGATATACCGGAAGTTTCGCTCGTTGCGATCCTGGATGCAGACAAAGAAGGATTTTTAAGAAGCGAAGCGTCACTGATACAAACGATAGGACGCGCCGCGAGAAACGAAAACGGCCGAGCGCTCCTTTTTGCCGACACGATGCCCGATTCCCTCAAAAACGCGGTTTACGAAACCATGCGCCGCAGACAGATCCAGGAAAAATTCAACGCCGAGCACGGCATCACGCCGCACAGCGTCACCAAAAAGGCGATCCTCGACATCGAATCGCACATTCCCGGCAAATCAAAGGAAGGTGTGACGAAAATGCCGCGCAACAAAACTATAAAACTCATCGCCGAACTCGAAAGCGAAATGAAAAAAGCGGCTGCGGAATGGGATTTCGAATACGCCGCAATACTGCGCGACAAAATCTTCCAGTACAAAGCGACTCTCGGCGGAGAAAAATAGATCAAGCGGGTTTTTTGTGTTCAGACTAAAAAATCTCCCGTTTTCTTGATTTAACTCTCTTAAAATGCAAATATTGCCCGATTTTGATTGTTAATTTTGTTTTTTAGGAGAATTAAGATGTTCAGAAGTTTTGACGAAATGATTGATTTTGTTAAGAAAATGGAAAAGAAACAGGTCGTTGCGGTTGTCGGCGCCGACAAGCCGGTCGCAGTTGAAGCGGCAGTAGACATGGTCGTTGAAAATCTCGCGATTCCAGTTCTTTTCGGAAACGAGGAAAAGATAAAACATTTGATAGAAGGGACTGTTCTTGAGGGCAAAGTCGAGATAGTTCCGTGTGCCGACAATGTCGAAAGCTGCTCGAAAGCTGCCGATTACGCGGCTGACGGCAGAGTCAACATCCTTCTAAAAGGAAGCGTCGAGACGGCACAGATCATGAAAGCCGTTTTCAGAAAAGAGAACGGTCTCAAGGCGGCTGCGGTAGTCAGCGACATCCTGATGTACGAAGATCCGCTTTCAAAAGGCGAGAACAAGCGTCTCGTCGGCATCATGGACGGCGGCATAATCCCGCTTCCGACGCTTGAGCAGAAAATCGAGATGACGCGCGGCGCGGTTCAGGTTTTCCACAAACTGGGCTTCGAAAAACCGAGAGTCGCTTACATTTCGGCGATCGAAACTGTTTCTCCGAGAATCCAATCGACTGTTGACGCGGCCGAGATCCAGAGAATGAAGGCTGAAGGCGAGCTTGACGACATCAACGCTTACCTTGAAGGACCTTATGCTATCGACAATGTAATTTCGGAATACGCAGCAAAGGTCAAAGGGATCAACTCCGTCATGGCGGGATGTGCCGACATCCTCATTTTCCCGAACATCGAAAGCGGAAACGTTCTCGGTAAACTCGTCCACTACTGGGGCGGCGCGCAGACAGGCCACGTCATTGTCGGTGCCAAGGTTCCGGTTCTTCTGAGTTCGCGTGCAGACGACGCAAGGGCGAAAATCAACTCGCTCGTTCTCGGAATCACCGTAAACGCTCACAGCTAGGCCATGACAGCGCAGCACGAAGTCAAATATCCCGTTACGATCGCTTTGAAAGTGGTCATGCATTCAAAGGAAGAAGCCGGTAAAAATGTCGCCGATCTAATGGAGATTCTCAAAAATATCGGGATCCCTCTGCGCGGCGCGGTATCGGAAAACAAAAGTTCCGCCGGGAAATACACTTCCTACACAATTCCGGTCTATATAGAGACAAAAGAGAAGATGCATGCCCTTTACGAGGCTTTGAAAGCCCATCCGGACGTAAAATTCGCAATTTAATATTGATACAAAAATGACAAATTACTGGCGATCCGCCCGCGTTCCGACATAAAACCGCAAAAATTTGCATAAAAATTTCTTAATAAAATCATACGTTTATGAAATTTTTAATGGAGAGTGATTTTTTTCTCAATAAAAATCGGTGTTTTATGGTACTAAATATGTGACGGATTTGTTTTTTTAACTTTATGGAGGACGAGATGAAAAAGTTTTTTCTTTTGCTGTCAATTTCAGTTGTTTTTGTGATTTCAGGCTGCGGCAACGGCGCGGATTTTGATCCGGTCGATCTCGGTGCCTGCATTTATGAAGACCCGGCAGAACAGCCTGCGATCGTTGCGAAAGACAAAATCTATCATGAGAATCAGGCATCTCCTGCATGCCACGATTATCTTGAAGTTACTAAAAAAGAAGGAAAAGTTCTCAATTTCGAATGGTACGGCGAATTTCCGTGCGGTGACGACTGGGAATTCGGCTATGAAGTAGGTGGAGTGAAAGAAAACGTTCTTGAAGTGACGATCAAGGAACATGACAAAGATCCTGATGCTGCTGCAAAGTGTGCCGGATGCTGCCACGTCATGCCGATGGTTTATGAAGGAAAATCGGAAGAAGAGATTGCTGCAATCAAAGGAATAAAAGTTTCCTACAAAAGTTACAACGTGACATTCGAGTTTTAGTGCAAATCCGACGGCTGTTCGATGCTGTTCGTCTAAAATTTTATTTTATTGGTCAAAAATCACAAAAATGTCGGTTTGAATGTCGGTTTGAACAAAACTGAAAGAAAGTTTTTTGGCTTTTCAGTCGAGAAAAGCGTGTGAACCCATACAAATAAATGGATATATAAAAATGAGGCTAATTCTCCAGTGTTCTGGCAAAACAAATCAACTCTAACAACTTGTTTTTAGTCTGTTTTTCAATATAATGCGCCGGTTTGACTTGAAAAGGAGGAGAGAAAAATGACAAAAACAGAAGTCGCAATCGTTGTAAATCCAGGTTCAACTTCAACGAAATTCGCCGTTTTCAGCCGCGAAGGTTCGCTTTATGAAGAGACGGTGAGACATCCGCAGGAAGAGCTGGCAAAGTTCAAACTTGTTTCTGAGCAGTTCGATTTCAGATACACGATGATAAAAAAAGCCGTTGACAAAGTCGTTGCCGAAAAAGGCTTTCAGGTTGTCGCTTCTGTCGGCCGCGGCGGCCCGGTCAAACCGCTTGAAGGGGGCACTTACCTCGTCAATCAGGCGCTTCTGGATGATCTCATGAGCTGCAAATTCGCGAATCACGCTTCGAATCTGGGCGGAATAATCGCCGATCAGCTGGCGAAGGATTTCGGCCTCAAGGAAAGCTATATCGTTGACCCTGTAACGACTGACAACATGTGGGATAAAGCGCGTCTCAGCGGACTTCCGGGAATCACGAGGATCTGCCGCGTCCATGCGCTCAACATCAAGGCCGTTGCAAGAAAAATCGCCGAAAAGCAGGGGAAGGATTTCTACAAAGCGAACTACGTCGTAGCTCATCTGGGCGGTGGGATCTCGATCGCGGCACTTGAAGGCGGCAAAGTAGTAGACGTCAACGACGGACTTCTCGGAATGGGACCTTTCAGCATGAACAGAGCAGGCGCGATGCCGCTCATCGGAATAATCAACATGTGCTATTCACAGCCGAAAGAGGAAGTTATCCGCATTTTCTCGCGTGAAAGCGGCTTCAAGGCATACATCGGGACTGAGGATTTCCGCGACATCGAAGACCGCGTCAAAGCGGGAGATCCCGAAACTCTCAAAGTTTTCGACGCATTCGAATATCAGGTCGCAAAAGAGATCGGCGCTTACGCCGCAGCTCTGAAAGGAAAGGTCGACGGCATCATCGTCACCGGCGGATGCGCATACTTCAAGAAATTCGTCGAAGATTTGAAAGAATACACCGGCTGGATGGGTGAATTCTTCGTTTATCCGGGCGAAGACGAACTCGCGGCGCTTGCGGAAGGCGCTTTCAGAGTCGTCGACGGAAAAGAGAAGGCGAAAATTTACTAACGGTATATTCCTTGTAACGGCGCTTTGTAAGAGGGAACTATGAAAAAATTTTTTCTTTTGATTTTAGTAATTTTTTCCGTACTTCCGGCATTTGCCTATGATGGAACGACAATTGGTTCCGAAGTTTCGGAACTCAACGGCAAAAAACTCCAGTGGGGAGCGGGACAGTTTGACTATTTCGTAATGTTCAAATCTTTGATGGCTAATACAAACAGGGAAACCTGCACTGACGGTTCAGCGGTCGGCTGCGACTATTCGGATAACCCTGAACCTGACACCTGCCTTGAAAGCAGCACTTTCGAACTTACAAACAGACATATTCCGGATGATGCATATATTGAAGCGGCGTATCTTGTATGGACAGTCAGTGTCGATCCGAACAATATCCATACCGACAACACGGCGACTCTCAACTTCACATCAGACGACGGACGGATCAACGAAACAGTAAATGTGACCGCTCCGAGAATCGGAACAGCCGGAACCGATGCAAATCCGGGCAAACAGGATTTCACATTTGAAGGAATCGCTATTGAATCAGACGGCACAGTTGAAGGCGGATACTACACCTATCGTGTCGATGTCACCGACTTCTTCAGGATGATCCACAATGACGGCCGCAATCTCGGTTACGCTTCTGACGGTTTTTCGCTTTACGGCAAATATACTGTCAGCGACATAGACTGCACCGACAACCAGCTGTATCTTTCCAAAATTATAGATTATGTCGGCTACAGCGGTTCGGTAATGGGCGGCTGGTCGCTTATTACTGTTTACCGCTCGACAAGAGTCACTCAGAAAATGGTTTATCTTTACAACGGTTTCGGAAGATTCTGCAAACAGGAAGTAAATATCGGCATTTCCGGATTCGAGTTCCCTGACAAACCGAAGATCAAAATGACTTTCGCTGTTAACGAAGGCGACCCGGGAATTGCCGTAGCTACAGATAATGACTGCCCAGACGGTGTGTGCCCACCGGAAGGTCTCCGCGCAAAAGGTGAAAAAACGCCGGAAGACAGCGAAGTTTTCCTTTTCAACAGCTGCAATCCCGCAGTCAACAAGAACTATAGCTATACTGAAATGTACAACGGAATTTCGAGTTTTTACGGCTGGGATGATCAAATAGAAACCTGTATCGGCGGCGATCCGAACGCGCCGAATCCTGACACGCTTGAATACACGATGGATGTCGATACTTTCCTGCTCGATGCCGAAGCGAACGAGTTCTTTAACGAACAGTTCCGGAAAGGCGACACGAGCATGACAATCAAAGTCGGAGCAAACGGCGACTGTGTTTATCCTAATTTCCTCATTGTAAGCGTCGATACTCAGAAGCGGGGCGAAGCCGGCGGCGAATGCTATGAGAACGGAACCTGCAACGAAGGACTTGAATGCGACATCGGACACAACATCTGCATTGAACCGGAAACTGACGACACTGATACCGACATTTCAGACACCGGCAGTGACGATGATACTTCAGATACAGGCAGTGGTAATGATACCGATAGCGGAACTACAGATCCGGACGACGGCAATGCCGGCTCGTCAGACAGCAGCCATGAAAAAGGAAATATGGGCGAACTGAACGGCGAATGCTATCCGAACGGAACATGCAACGAAGGTTTGGCATGCAGCAAAAACAACGTCTGCACAAAACTGCTTGTTCTTAAAAACTCAGGCGGCGGCTGCTCGCTTCTGACAGTGGACTGATCTCTTTTAATTTTCTCAAAACTGATTCGATTCGCAAGACTTCCGTAATTTGTCCGGACATCATTAGATTTGCAAACAATTTCTTTGCACTTTTTTCATAAATCCTTAAAATATCGCGATTTTGAGATTTATCTCGATTTTATAAATACTTCGGAGGAGTAAAAAATGGCAGTTCAGAAAGGTGACAAAGTGGCGGTCCACTACATCGGCCGCTTGGAAAACGGAAAAGAATTCGACAATTCCTATGAAAACGGCGAACCGATAAAGTTCGAAGTCGGCGGCGGAATGGTCATTCCCGGCTTTGAAGACGGTGTTGTCGGAATGGAGATCGGTGACAAGAAAACGATAGTCATCCCGCCGGAACAGGCTTACGGCGAAAGGGACGAGCGTTATGTTTTCGATGTCCAGAAGTCCGAATTCCCCAAGGATGCCGATATTCACGCAGGGGCGATTTTCCAGATGCAGAGCGATCAGGGCGAGATAATTCCCGTTGTTGTCGACAGGATCGAAGGCAAAACGGTTTATCTTGACGCGAACCATCCGCTTGCGGGAAAAACGCTTACTTTCGAGATGGAACTTGTCGCAACCGGCGTCGAGATCCCTCATCATCACTGCGGCTGCGGCTGCGAAGAGTGCGGCGACGACTGCGACTGCGACGACCACGAATGCGGCGATCACGACTGTGACTGCGGCTGCGGACATCACCACTAACTTATTCTGATTGGAGGTTTTATATGCTGGCTTCTGTTTTAGCCTATCTTCTTCTGGCAGCAGGCGTAATAATCGCCGGATTTATTGTCTGGAAATATGTCAAGGATCTGCACGAATCGCCGCGCGACATGTGGATCCTTTTCGGATACATGGTCATCCAGTATATCGCCTATGCCGCGATGAACCCGGTTCTCACGCTCTGGCTTTCGGCTGACTGCGGTCTGAGTGACCAGATGGCCGGAAACGTCATCATGATATGGTCTATACTGCTTTCCTGCATCGGCATGGTTGCAGGTGCGCTCGTCGACACGATCGGAGTCAGGAAAGTAATGTTCCTCAGCGTTTCTTTCCTTTTCATTTCACGGCTTGCGATGACTTTCATTACCAATCCGGTAGTCGTTTTCATCGTCGGATTCGTTCCGTTCGCGCTCGGTTTCGCCCTTGTTTCGCCCGTTATTTCGGTTTCGATCAAAAGATACACGACAAAAGAGGGTGCGGCGCTCGGATTCAGTCTTTTCTATGTCATCATGAACGCGGCCTACGCTGTCGGCGGCTGGCTTATCGACTTTGTCCGCGATACGTTCGCCGAGAGAGATGCTGCCGGTAAAATCATCAATGAAAATGCCGGTATAGATCTTTTCGGGATCCATTTTTCAAGCTACCAGATGCTTTTTATGATCGCTGTTGCACTTACAGTCATCGGTGCTGCGGTCATCGTTTTCATCCGTGACGGAATCGAAGTCGTCGAAGAGGCCGACGAATCGGGCAAGACGGCTGCGAAAATCATCAAAAAGCCGGTCGAGCATCACGGAAGCGGCATCCAGGCTGTCAAAGGTGCTGCCGTTTCGATGGGCAAAAAGATCGGAAACGCGGTCAAGGAAAACTACTTCTGGATTTTCATCGGCATCCTGACGATCACTCTTTTTGTCCGTTTCGTTTTCTTCCATCTTCACTACACTTTCCCGAAATACGGGATCAGAGTTCTCGGCGAAGGGGCGAAAATCGGTTCGATCTACGGCGTTCTCAACCCGGTTCTGATCATTTACCTCACCCCGCTTGTAGGCGTCTTCACCAAAAAGACGAAATCATACAAAATGCTTGTCATCGGCTCGCTTGTTTCGGCTGCGAGCTGCTTTATAGCGGTCCTTCCGGGAACGATGTTCTCTTTCCTCAACGATTCCGTTCTGAGCGAGATCATCTTCATCAAATGGCTCGGAATTGCAAAGGATATGAACGGACTTCAGGAATTCTTCGCGCAGAATCCGCTTTCGATGCAGTACTGGTCGCTGATTTTCTTCTTCATCATCTTCACGATCGGCGAATCGATCTGGTCTCCGAGACTCATGCAGTTCACTGCGGAAATCGCACCGAAAGGAAAAGAGGGAACCTACATTTCTCTTTCAGTTCTTCCTTTCTTCTTCGCGAAATTCTTCGTTGCTCCGCTTTCGGGCTGGCTCGTAGGCACGTATGTTCCGCTTGACGAAGCAGGGAAAATCGCTTCAACATATCCGAACCACCACATGGTATGGGTAATAATCGGCGGAATGGCGCTTGTCACCCCGCTCGGACTTATGATTTTGAGACCTTTCTTCAAAAAGCACATAAAAGAGGCTTAACTTTATGAACCGGATCGCTCTTGTAATCGACGACGAAAAACCGATTTTAGACTCGCTGAAATTCGTTCTCGGTAATTCCGGCTATACTGTAATGACAGCGCAGTCGGCAACTGAAGCGCTTAAAATTATTAAGGAACTTGAGCATGAGCTTTCGATTATCGTCACCGATCTTTCGCTTCCCGGAGGCTATGACGGTTTTGACATAATCGAAGCTGTCAAGGATCTGGAGACGAAGATCCCGATAATCATGATCACCGCTTACGGCAACATCGAAAACGCCGTAAAAGCGATGCAGATAGGCGCTTTCACGTTTCTGACGAAGCCGATCGACACGAAAGTTCTTCTCCAGCAGATGAAAAAAGCGGTGGAACTGTCCGACATTATGAAGGAAAATGTCCGCTTGAAAAAAGAAAACCTCGATATCGCGGCGGACAAATACCGAATCGTTTTCCAGAGCGAGGCGATGGAAAAACTGCTGAAAAAGGCCTCTGAAATCGCGAAAACCGATGCGACGGTGCTGATTACGGGCGAAAGCGGAACGGGAAAAGAGTTTATCGCGCACTATATTCTTCGTGAAAGCAACCGCGTCGGCGCGCCGTTTGTCCCTTTTAATGCCGCTGCAGTCAACGAATCACTGATGGAATCGGAACTTTTCGGCTATATAAAAGGTGCTTTCACAGGCGCTGACAAAAATTCTCCGGGATACATCGGAGCGGCGGAAGGAGGGACGCTTTTCATCGACGAGATCGGTGATATGCCGCTTTCTTTGCAGACAAAACTGCTCCGTTTCCTTGAATCGCGCGAATACACGCCGGTCGGCCGTTCGACTCCGCTTCACGCCAATGTCAGAATAATCGCGGCGACGAACAAAAACCTTGAAAAAGAGGCTGAAAAAGGGAACTTCAGAAAAGATCTCTATTACAGGCTCAGCACCTTCATTCTGCATATTCCCTCTCTTCGGGAACGCCGCGAGGATATTCCGCTTCTTATCAATCATTTCGTCGAAAAAGCCTCGCGTGAATTTAAGAAGGACGCCGTCTATCCGAATCAGGAAAGCGTGAAAGAACTTGTGAAAAGAGACTGGAACGGCAATGTCAGAGAGCTTGAAAACTATGTCAGGCGTTTTATTCTGATGGGTTCTGCGGTTACCGCTGATGAGGACGATGCGCTTAAAAACAGCGCAAACTCGAACAATGCGGCGGTGCTTTCGTTCAAAATCGGCGAAAAAACGATGGATGCCATCGAAACTGAAATGATCGAGGCTACTTTGAAGTTCACGAAAGGTGACAAAAACCAGGCTGCGAAACTTCTCGGGCTTTCTCTCCGGACACTTTACCGCAAACTCTCAAAAGAAGAGGAATTCTGACAGGGGCTGCTTTGAAGAAAGTTGCTGTTTTTATTTCGATTTTTCTTTTCTTCGTGTTTTTTGTCTGGGCATTCTGGGGCAGTTTCGGAACACTTTTCCTGTTTCATCTGCCGGTAATGGCTGTCCTTTTTATAGTTTCAGAAACTTTTTTTATTCTTGTTCCGGCTGACAGATTTGCTGCCGGATTGATCCGGAAAATTGAAAAATATCAGTTTTTTATTTTTCCGTTTATCGCGTTTCTTTTTTCCCTTGCGATTTCTCTTTTTGTTTTCCGCGGTCTGCCGCACGCGCCGGACGAAATAAACTACAAGTATCTGGCTGAAGCGATTCTTGACGGCAGGATTACGACGCCGCTTCATCCGCATTATGAATTTTTCCATATTTTATACACAAACCCGACGATTTCGGGAACTTATTCCATCTACCAGATCGGTTACTCGGTTTTCCTGGCTCCGTTTGTCTTTTTGAACGTGCCGTTTTTGTGCAATCCGCTGCTGAATGCGGTTTCGGTTTTTCTGACTGGAAAGATCGCCGAAGATTTTTTCGGCAGGAAAAATGCGTTTGTCGCGATGTTTCTTGCATCTTTTTCGGTGTTTACAGCTCTTTTAGGCGGAACTTTGATGGCGCATTCGTTCTGCGCCGTCTGCACTCTCGGAGCTTTTTACTTTTCGCTTCTTGCAATAAAAAATTCGGGTAAAAAAAGAATCGTTTTTTCAGTGGTTTCGGCACTTTTTATATCGTTTTTGATGTTCATAAGACCGCAGAACGCACTTTTCACACTGCTTTTTATAGTATGCTATGTATTTGTTTTTACTGATAAAGAATCGTTTTTTAAACTGATTCCGCTGATGGGCTGCGTGATTTCCGTTTTTCTGGTTCTGTTTTTGTATTCAAACTATGTAATAAGCGGAAAATTCGGCGAATTCAAGCATACGAAATACTGGAATATCGCGGAACCGGATGACGACTGCATGGGACTCGGGCTCGGGAAAGGGTGCAAATTCGGCACTTATTACGAAATGCCGGAAAACGGTCTGACAGTTCCGCTTGCCTTTAAAATAACGGCTGAAAGACTCGGCTATTTTGTTTCGGATTTTGTTTTCAGTCCGTTCATGCTGCTGTTTCTGATGCTTGCCTTCCTGCTTCTCAAAGACAAACTTGAATTTAAGAAAAGTTTAATACTTCTAAGTGCTTATCTTGTATTTCTCGTTGTTTATTTTTTTTATTACTATGCCGACAACGGATACGGAGCGCGTTACTACTACGAATGTTCGTTTTTCCTTTTCCCGCTGATTGCAAACGGAATTCTGCTTGCGTATAAAAAATCGGAAACTTTCTTTAATCAGCCGTTTTTAAAGCGCGGCGTTTTTGTTTCGGCGCTTTTGTTTTCTTCGTTGATTTTCCAGACTTTCTGGACTTTACCGGCGATGCAGTTTTTTTATTCGAAACGTTCATGGGGTGCAGATGTTCTGCTTGCGCAGGCTCTGGAAGAAAAAAATGTAAGGGAAGGTGTCGTTTTTATTTCTCCCGATTTCTTTTACGCAAACGGCGCGGCACTTATGAATCTTCACAAAATTGATGAAAACAGACTTATTTTCGCACTGGATCTCGGCTATGCGGCCAATCAGAATCTTATGGACTACTACAAAGGAAAAAGATTCTATGTCGCTGTTTTCAATTTGAACGAAGATGGCAAAAAACCTGAAATCATAGAGGTTAAACGCGATGAATCGGTCGTTGCTGTTACAGCCGAGATCGACAGGAAGAGCTATCCGATCGACGGCACACCCGATTACTGTAACAAATTTCCGCAATATCCTGATTTTGTTAATAAATATTCAGGTTTTACGCTGCCGGAAGATATGCTTTTCAATCGTGTTTTCTTCTTTTGCCGCTTTACAGAATCCGGCCAGTTCTACACTTTCGGGCAGAATTTTGAAAAAGAGGGAAATTACAAAGTCAGAATTACCTTCGCTGCAACGCCGGAAAGCGGAAAATTTTATGTGGAAAACGGAAAATCAAACAAAAAAGTTGATTTTTATTCGCAGAATCCGCAACTTAAGGTTTCGGAATTCGTTATGTTTTTTGAAAAGGGTATGAATTTCATTAAAATCGTTCCCGATTTGGAAGGGAAGGAAAATACATATTTTGTAATTGATAAGTTTGAGTTTGTAAAAGATGACTAAGACTGGTAAGATTTTAATATCGCTTGTGATTTTTTTGATGTTTTTCGTTTGGGCGACAAATGCAAGCATCTTTCTGCCGTTCAGAATATTTTTCCCTACTTTTCATATTTTATTCACTGTTGCGCTGATTTTGTTCTCTCTTGTATTTTTTGATCTTGATTTTTCAACTGAAAAACTCAAATTCGGAAAGTTGCCGTTTGTCGTTCTTCCGGTTTTTGCTTTTTTCATTGCACTGGCAGTTTCACTTATATTTTTTCAGGGGATCCCTCACATTCAGGACAGCGTGAACTATCTTGTGATGGCCCAGAATTTTGCCGCAGGGCGTCTCCACGACAAAATGCCTGAGCATTACGAATTTTTTCAGTTCGCCTACATAATTCCAGACGGCGAAAAGGTCTATTCGGTTTTTCTGCCGGGATTTTCATTTTTTCTGATACCGTTTGTCTGGCTGAAAATTCCTATTCTTGCGAATCCGCTCCTCACCGCTTTCAACGTTTTTCTGACCGGCAAAGTCGCAGAAAAGCTTTTTGACAGAAAAGTAGCTGTTATTTCAATGATTTTTATGCTTTTTTCGGTCTTTTTCATCGTGATGGGCGGAACTTATATGGCGCATCCTTTCTGTCTGACGATGACCCTCTGCGCAGTTTTTGCCTACATTCACATGATTGAAGAAAAATCGGTCAAATATCCGGCAATATTGGGGATTTCTCTGGGATGGCTTGCGCTCACGCGTCCGCAGAACACCCTTTTCGCGGGACTTGCGCTTATTCTGCATTATCTTTATTTTGTTGTGAAAAAGCGCGACAAATCGGTTTTTGCCGAAGCGCTGAAAAAAGGATCTTTTTCGCTTCTTTTTTTCGCGCCGTTTCTTGTTTTTCTCCTTTGCTACAACAAAATTTACACAGGCAGCCCGCTGATTTTCAAGCAGGATCTGTTCTTTAATTACAGCGAACCGCGCAGTTTCTGTCATCGTTTCGGTCTCGGAACGGGCTGCCCGCGTTCGAACTGGATCGAACTCCCGATGGAGGGACTTACTTTTTCGCATGCGATGCTGGTTTCATACCGCAGGCTTTCGCCGCTTATTATGAATCTTTTTCTTCATCCGCTGACGTTTCTTCTTATGCCTTTTGCCTTTGTTTTTGCCAAAAATTCCAAAGATTTTGAAAAGCTGCTCTTTTTGTTCTTTATATTTTTCGCGAATTTCGCCGGATATTTCTTTTTTTATTTCGACGGAAACGTTTTCGGACCGCGCTATCTTTATGAGACTTCGTTTTTCCTGATTATAATTTTTGCCTATGCGTTCTGTAGGATAACGGAAGGTCTGTTTAAAAGGAAATTCTTGGATAAGCTTGCTAAAATATTGATGTTTTCTTTGATTGTGACAAGCGTTGCATATCAAACCTGCTATATCGTTCCGGCGCTGAAGAAAAGTTACGAAAAGGGTTTCTGGAATATCGACGCCAAACTCAAATTCGCGCTTGATCTGGCCGGAATCAAGGAAGGGATCGTTTTTGTCGCGCCGTTTACGATGTACGGATCCGGTTACGCGATAATGGATTTCGGCGATTTTGAAAGCAATAAAATTATTTATGTCCGCGATCTGAATGAGAAACAGAACCGCAGGATAATGTTTGAATATCCCGGACGCAAATATTATCTGGCAAGTTTCAAAAAGTTGGATAACAACGATGAACTTCCTGTAATTACTGAGCTTTTTCCGCCTGTCGACAACGGCGAGATTCACGTCGAACTTGAAAATAAATTCTATCCTCTGACGGGAAGTCCTGATTTCTGCAACACGTTTCCGGAAAGGTCGTATCTTGACAAATATTTTGAGATGAAGCCGCCTTATGAACTTATTCTGCCGAACCAGTTCCTGATGTTCTGCAGATTCGTAAATCTTGAACAATACTACGATTTCAAACAAAAAATAAACAAAAGCGGCTTGTATGAGGTCAGAGTCCGCGGTGTTCAGAGCAAAAATATGGGCAACTTTGACTTTTTTATCGACGGAAAAAGGGTAGGGGAGCTCAACTTTTTTGCCGACACTGAAAAAATGACAGACATTTCCTTCGAAACAAGGCTTGACAGCGGAATGCATGATTTCAGGATCGTTCCGCGTGAACTTGTCAGCAAATACAACTATTTTATGATCGATGCCGTCGATTTTGTGCCGAAAAAACTTGATTTTGACAAAAAAAAATCGGCGACTATAATTTCCCGTTAAAAACTTTGGCGAGGTCTTTATGCCCGGCATCGGTCTTGTTTCAAATCCATATTCAAAGAAAAACAGAAAACATCCGGAGAGGCTTCAGAAACTTATCGAATGCGCTCCGGACAAAGATCTGGTGAGACTGCCCGATTCGTTCGAGAAAATGGACGCGGCGATGGAACACTTCAAAAAAACCGGAGTTGACATCATCGCGATAAACGGCGGTGACGGCACGGTTCATGTCGCCCTCACTTCGATGATGAAGGTCTATAACGGTCTTCCGCTTCCTAAAATCGCGATTTTAAAGGGCGGAACGATGAATATGACTGCCACGAACCTCAAATTGAAGGGAAACACGGTCGCGATTTTCGAGCGCGTCGTCAGGGCTTATCGTGAAAGGGAGGTTAAAGTAAGGCAGATTTCGCTTCTCAAAGTGAATGAACGCTACGGTTTCATTTTCGGAAGCGGTGCCGTCTGCACATTTATGGATCTTTACCACAGAAGCAGTAACCCATCTCCGCTTGTCGCGGCAAAATCCGTCCTTGCGATGGCAGGTTCGATGATCGTTCACGGAAAACTCGCGAAAGAGTTCTTTACACCGGCATGGCAGGAGATCAATGTCGACGGATTTTCTTTCGGGAAAGAGCCGTATCTGGCGTTTCTGATAACGACGCTTCCTTCCGTCGGGCTCGGAATGGATCTCACTTTCAGGGCGAAAATGGATCTGATGAAGGCTCAGCTGATAGCTTTCCGCGACAAGGCCAGGATCGTGCCGCAGGTCGCGCGTGTCTGGCTCGGACGCCCGCTTCCGCCGGATGTTGCCGACGATACGATAGGAAAAAAGTTCTTTATAAACGGCGAGAAGTCGTTCCGCTATACTTTGGACGGCGATATGTATTCCTCTTCCGGAAAACTTATCGTCGAAACAGGTCCTTTATTGAATTTGGTGACGGAGTAGCAGATGAAATACAAAAGCGCAGCACTGACTCATCCCGGAATGAAAAGGGAACTCAACGAAGACAGTTTCGTCATTCTTGAAAACGAGGGCGTTTTCGTCGTCGCTGACGGAATGGGCGGTCACAACGCCGGCGAAGTCGCTTCGAAAATCGCGATTGACACGATAGCCGAGTTTTTCAAGGCTTCTGCGGAAGACGACGACATGACGTGGCCTTACAAGCTCGATCCGACGCTCGCGCTTGACGCAAACAAGCTGATGGTCGGAATCAAATTCGCGAACAAACGGATTTTCAAACAGTCTTCGGAAGACGCTGCCTGCAGCGGAATGGGAACGACCGTAGTTTCGATCCTTGCGAAAGACGGCGGCGAAGATCTCTATGTGGCGCATGTCGGCGACAGCCGCTGCTACTGTTTTTACGAAGGCGAACTGGTTCAGGTTTCGGAAGACCACTCGCTTGTCAACGAATATCTGAAAGCAGGGCAGATTACCAAGGAACAGGCGAAGAATTTCCCGCATAAAAACGTGATAATGCGTGCTTTGGGAATGAAGGACAACGTTCTTGTCGACATCCAGAAGCGTCAGGCGCGTGCCGGCGAGATCTATCTTCTCTGCTCCGACGGTCTTTCCGACATGGTTTCCGATCCCGACATGGAAAAAGTTCTTGCCGAAAACATTCCGCTTGATGAAAAAACGAAAACACTTGTCGACATGGCGAATGCAAACGGCGGAAAAGACAATATTACGGTAATTTTGGTGCAAGTTGAACAATAATCGGAGGCAAAAATGAAAAAAATTGCGGTTTTGTTTATTTTTATTGCGTTTTTCATCGCAGGATGCGGGTCTGACAGCGATTCCGATTTCTTTAACACTGGCCATCATAATGAAGAAGATGAAAAAATGAACGGTGAACAGGAAAAAGAGAATGGTGAACAAGAAGAACAGAACGGTGAACAGGAAGATGAGAACGGTGAAACTGCAGATGAGGAAAAAGAACTTCTTTACCCCGAAGTGACACCGACATCAAACAAAGCCGGCGACATAGCGCAGAATGTTATCATGTATGACGAGCTGGACAATAGACACCAGCTTGCGGAATGGTATAGTAAAAACAATAAATCCAGCAAGTTGATATGGCTTATTTTCACAACCTATGACTGCGGTCCGTGCAAGGTGCTCAAGGCAAGTCTTGCCGAAATCAACAAAAAGGAATATCGGGACAAAGGTTTTAATATTGTTTTGATTTTCAACGGTTATCTGGCTGGTCCGAAAACAGACGAAGAACCGGCAACCATTGCCGCATATAAAGACAACTATCTTTACGCTTATCCCGATACCGGTCAGTTTGCTCTTTATGCATATCTGCAGGACACTCCTGAGGATCAAAACTTTTTTTACCAGTTCAGCCCGGGTGCCAACAATGCAGCTTATCCGACTTGGGCTCTGATCGATGCCGAAACTATGGAAATCCTTATTTACGATCAAGGCTGGGATAAAAGCCTTACGGAAAGAGTGATAAACAATATCGAAATGATTTTGGATTAGTTTGTAAGCTATGAAAAATATTGTACTTTTCTTGTTGATTTTGTTTTGTTCCGTTTCTTGCGGCTCGGTAGAAACGAAAGGCGATTCCGACACTTCCAATCAAAAACAGAGCGGTTTTTCTATAAACCTTGAAAAGGTTGACGGCGGAACGTTTTCATTTGAAGAAATCCGCGGAAAAAAGCATCTCGTTGCCGCCTTCTGGGCAACCTGGTGCGAGCCATGCAAGCAGGAACTCAAAAAGCTCGCCGAAATTTACGGTGAATTTTCCGGTTCTGTCGAGTTTGTAGGAATTTCGACCGATACCGAAGAAATGCTTGACAAAGTGAACGAATTTGCGGTCGAAGCGGCTCTGCCGTTTCCTATTCTGGTCGATCCGAGCGGAAACACCGTCAGTTCGATGATTCCGGGCGGCGATTCGGTTCCTTATATGATTGTTGTTGATAAAAACGGTGAAATCGTTTCGCGCCACAGCGGATACAACCCCGGCGATGAAACGAAACTTGCAGCAGAACTTAAAGAACTTGTTCAGCGGTGAGTTTGCCGGAAGGGAAAATTTTTTATAAAATGATGTGAAAAACTTGAAATAATATGTTCTTTCACTACACTTTTCCGACTTTTTTGATTTTTTGGCTGGTTTTTTCAGTTTTTAGGAGGATTTGATGTTCAAAAAAATGTTAACGCTGCTTTTCGCAGTTTTATTTGTTGTTCCGTTTGTAGCGGCAGCAGACGATTTTGATGATGATTTCGGCGATTTCGAAGAAGACGGCGAAGAAGCCGAAGATGCAGAGGAAGATGAAGATGCTCCGGCTCCCGCAAAGGCTAAGGAGAAATCGGAAAGTGACGCCGCAATGAGAGATCTTATGGGTGAGCCTGAAGAAAAATCCGCTTCGAAAAAAGAAAAATCTTCCGGAAAAAATGGCGAAGATGGAGCAGCCGAAGAAGAAGCAAAATCTTCAGCTCCGGCACTTAAAGGTTTGAAACCGATTCTTCTTGTCAAAGGCGGCTTCACTGCTTTCGGTCAGTATAAAAGATGGAACGGTGTAGGCACGACCCCGTCAACTATGAATACCATGTTCGGCAGTGTCGACGAAGGTCTTCTCGGTCTTGAATATATGGGAAAACACGTCATCGCGAAGGGAACTCTCAATCTCAGAACGGACAACGCTCTCATCAGCGAGGCTGTTCATAATCCGCTTATGGAAGAGAACCTTCATTCAGTCCAGAACGGTATAGCAAACGTTCTTTACGAACTTTACGGCGGTGTCAAATTCTACGATGTTTTCATCAAAGCCGGAAAAATGCTCCCGGAATACGGTCTGATCGACACTTATCAGGAACTCGGAATGGGTTTTGCGACTCCTTTCCTTACCAGAAGCCTTATAGTTGTTGAAGGCTTTGTTCCTGAAACAGATGCGGGTCTTTCGCTCGGCTACAACGGCATTCTCAAGAAAGACCATAATCTTTTTGTCGGACTCACCCTCGGTACAGGCTCGAACAAAAGCGAATTCTGGTATTCCAACAAAACCATGGGACTTTACGGCAGAGTCGGCTACGGCTTCAAAGAATATATCAAGGCTGCTGTCACTTTCCAATACAGACAAGATTTCAGCAATGTTATAAAAACTAGTGATGGATCTCCGGTTAATAAAGAAGTCGATTTGATAGGCTTCGGCGTTCATTTGAAAGGAGCGGTTGCAGGTTTTGAAATGCCGGTTTCTTTTGACTACAATAAAATGAAAATGGCCAGCAGTTCTGATGGAAATAAACATAAAACTGACGGTATGCTTCTTTCTCTTGCACCGGGATATGCTTACCACTTTAAACATGACTGGATCGACAAGGTTTCTGTAGCTGTAAGATTCGACCTTGTTAAAGGCGTCTATATCAGCAAATATGCAAACTACCTTGATTCCATCAATTTCAGAAGCAAAGGATTGATTTACAGAATCGGTGCTACGGCGAACTTCTTCACAAAAGAACTTGCCGGTTTCCGCGGCATGACCGGTTTGACATTCATCATGCAGCCCAAGAACAAAGTGGGAACAGCAGATGCATATAACGAAGAGGGCAGGGTGCACGATTACGGTTTTATGGCGATCGTTCTTCAGGCCGGTGCTGAATACTAAGATTTTTGGGGACGAAAGTCCCCGTTTTTTTTATTTTGGACTTTTCCGCAAGGAAAAATGGAGGATTTTATGAAGAAATCGGTTCTTATTATGGTAGTTTTCGCAATGTTTTTCGCTTTTTCCGCAGTTTCTTGCGGTGAGAAAAAAACGGTAGACGAAAGGGAAACCGTCAAGCAGCTTGTCGAAAAAGGGGAATACCAGCAGGCAAAGGCGAAACTCGTAACTTTGAGAGGACAGTATCCGAATGATCAGGAACTGACGGAGCTCAACAGGCAGGTCGATGAAAAAATCGCTGAAAGTTTCTACCAGAAATACTGGGATGAAGCTGCTCAGAAAGGTGATCACAAAGCTTGGATTGAAGCTATGATCAGAATCAAAAAAGTTGAGAATATCAATAAGGAAATGGTAAACGGCTGGATTAAAAAAGCGGCTGAAAAATGTGTCGACGCAGGTGCGAAAAACCTGAACGACGGAATGCTTCTTGCACTTCTTGACCAGCTTGTCCAGCGCTATCAGGTCATCACGATGAACGACAGACTTATGTATATCACGATGTTTGTAAAGGAAGGAAGATTCCCGCTCAAAGAGTGGCAGGACACTTTCACTACGAAATATCCTGAACTTATGGACGAAGAAACAGAAAAATTCGTCGGCTGGCCGAGACCGGAAAAACCGGCAAAACAGTAATTTCCGGAACTAATTCAAGTTAAATTTCCCAAACAACGAATGCAGTCGCGAACTTCCGTTCGTGGCTTATAGAAAGATAAAGTTTCCCTTCTATTTCGATTCCGTCAAATTCAAAAAAAGGTTTACCGTTCTCATCGTGAGCTACCGTCACGGCTGAAAAGTTGAAATCTTTTCTGTTCAGAGCTTTGACAAGAGCCTCTTTCGCCGCCCAGAATCCGGCGATGTGCTCATCCTGTATCCTGAATTTATTGATGTAGTCGCGATCTTTTTTTGAAAGAAAACGGTTCCAGAGTTCCGGTTTGTTCCGGAGTCTTGCAACTTCGACGATGTCTGTTCCGATTCCGGCTATCATTGCTGCCCCACGATTTATAGGTTTATATCGATTTCAACTTTTACACCTTTGAAATCGGGAAGATAGCGGCAGGTTCCGCCATCGCAGGTAAAACCGCCTTTTTCAAGTCCGCCGAAAACATATGTTCTCAGGAATTTATATTTGTAACCTATTGAACCGCCGGTGTAAAAGTCGGGCGAATAGCCTTCGCCATTCTCTTTTTCAATCCATGTTGTGTTCTTGACAGCGGCAAAAACTTCGTGCGTCCGCTTGTATTTCCATGAAATTTCGGCGATGGTTTTAAGTTCGTGGACATGATCCATTTCATGGGCATCATCAAGCCAGTAGTCTTTCAGGTAATAATCGTTCGTGAGTTTCATTGAGAAATCGGAGACAAAACCGCCGATGTGAAGATAAGGAATAATCCAATTACGGCTGTTTTTATGCTCAGATTTGCCGTCAACCGTGTGCCAGCCGACACCTGCTGAAAGCGAAACATATTTCCAATCCTTTTCGGCTCCGAACTCGCTGTACCAGAAATCTTCTGTCCGATAGTCGACAATCATATCGGTTTTGTTGGGAAGTGCATCCCTGTTGCCGAGAGAATCACCTTTCACGAGGTCTGCGTGAAATTTTATTCCCGAATGATTTTCGTTGAAACCTATTCTGCCTCCAACTGCCCAGGTATCAAATTCGTTGTCGATCTGCAGCTCTTTGGGGAGCAGCGTCGGCGGGTTGAAGTAGCGGCGTTTCTGAAAGTTGATATCTTCCATGCTGTTGTAGTTCAGAAAGAATTTGTTATACATTTTTCCTTCGACTTTGAAGGTAAGCCGGCTTTTTTTAGCGCCGAAATCGAAGTAGTAGAGAGCGGAAGAATAAAATGCCGCAGCGTTCTGCAAATCGTCTGTCTCGTACTCTGCTTTGGGTGTTTTTTCCTTAAACTGGGTAACTTCCACAGTGTTTTCGCTTCCGTTCGGGACATAAACCGCACCGGCATAGAACGAAAAGCCGGGGAAAGGATTCCTGAGCGCGACATAGCTTCCGACGAAATGAAATTCTTTTTCTGTTTTTATTCCTGTTTTAAAAGTTGCCGTCATTATCGGATTGACCAGAATGTATGAACCGTAGTTTCCATAGCCGTATTGCACCGCAAGTTCGGCGATTTTCCACTTGTAGCCCGCCTCCATTCCGGCAAGCCAGTCATCGGCCTCTTTCATTCTGCGGAAAGTCGCATTGTCGCGAAGCTGAGGATTTGCTCTGCCGCCGAATGCCTTTATAAAAAAACCGTTGTAATTTGCCGCGATGTTGCCGCCGCGGATAGAATTGTCTCCGTAAACCTGATCGTTTTTCATCGAAAACGCCATTCCGCGGTTCATGCTTTCATAAAAATCGCCGGCGGTAAACTGGAAATTCTTCCATTTTCCTTTTGCGTAGATTCTGTCAAGATACTGTTCCCAGGAGTGGTTAAAGTGCTCGTCGCTGTAAGTATAGTCAAAATTTGTAACGGAAATATCTTTTTCTTTATCGGCAAAGAAAAGAAGTGTTTTTCTGATTCCGAAAGTGTAGTTTTTGTATGAAATTTCGCCGAAATCCTCTGTCTGGAAAACGGCGTAGGTGTCTTTCTTGATTACAGCTTTGGTGGCGTTCTCGTTTTTTTCTTCAACAAGGATTTTTTCATCAATAAAAACATGCGCTTTGTTTTTCGAATAGAATTTCCATGTTATTTCTGATTTTTTTGTTTCCTGCGGTGTTTCCTGCGGAGACGTTTTTTGTGTAGACGTTTCATGAAACGTCTCTACGGTTTGGTTGGTATTTTGGGTGTTGTCGGCTGGTTTTTGTTCTGTTTCGGCAAAAAGAAACGAAAATGTAAAAATCAGTATAAAAAAGAGAATCATTTTTTTCATTTATAATCTCCCGTTTATCGCGACGGCAATTTTCTCAGCGACATCCTTGATCTGAAAAATTTTTCCTGTTTCTTTTTCGACAGATGTTATCTTGCAATCTGGTATTCCACACGGAATAATTCTTGAAAAATAGGATAAGTCGTTGGAAATATTGATAGAAAATCCGTGAATCGGAACAAATTTCTTAAAATGCATTCCTGTGAACGCGATTTTCCGGTCTTCAACCCAGAGTCCTGCTTTTTCGTCGTGCCATTCAAGGTTTTTCACGCCGCAGAACTCGCTTAAAACGTTTTTTATCGAGTTCGCGAAGAAGAGAACAAACTCCTTTATCGAAGAAAATCCGTAATTTCTGAAGTCAATTACCGGATAAATCACAAGTTGCCCTGGTCCGTGGAAAGTGAGTTCGCCGCCGCGCCGGATATTGAAAACAGGAATGTTCCCGACGGGTTTTATAAAATCTTCATTTTTGCCGCGAAGTCCAGAAGTATAGACGGACTCATGTTCCAGAAAGAGGACGCATCCGTCATTTTTTTTGGAAATAGTGTCGTTTCTCAGATTTTCCTGGAATTCGAGCAACTCGCCGTAATCACATGGCTTTTTAAAGATTCTGCACGGAATTTCAGCAGCCATTTTTAAGCCTTTCCCCGAATGATGCAGGAAGACGAAGTGATTTTATTTTGTTGATTGTGAGCTCAAAATCATATTCAACCCTGTGATATTTCAGGATCTTTTTCTCGGTGTCGTATGAAACGAAGCTGGATCTGGGATCTCCGTCGCGTGGCTGTCCGACCGAGCCGCAGACGCAGACGACGGGGTTGGGAAGTGTTGAAATATCGACTTCGCCGCTTGAAATGTTAAGTTCTACCGACTGGTTATTGCCTGTCAGCAGAAAAAGATTTGTGTAGTGGCTGTGTCCGACGAAATTCACCCTCTGCAGAAACGGTGCGACATCGTAAAGGCGGTTAACTCCTTTGCAGTTGAAGATGTAGTCGTATCTTTCCGGCATACGCGGAGAACCGTGAGAAAGAAGAGTGCGTGAATGCTCGTCGGCATGGATGTATTTCAGACGGTCAAGAAAGGCAAACTGCTCGTTTGTGAGAATGTCGGTCGTCCAGTTGATGACGTACCTCACAGCATCGTAGTAATCGTTGATGTCGGTCTTTCCGACGATTCCTGCATCGTGGTTGCCAAGAACTCCGAAATCGACATTCTCTTTAAGAATATCAATGGTCTCTCCCGGCCATGGACCGTAACCGACAGCATCTCCGGCAAAAAAAATCGCATCAGGTTTGATGTTCTCTTTTATCTCTTTCATGACCGCTTCGAGAGCGGGGAGATTCGAGTGGACATCGCCGATGACTACGATTTTCATCTCTTATAAAAGCTCCGCCGCGGCGTTCGCAAGGGCTGAACGCTCGCCTTTTTCAAGGGTTATGTGACCTGCGAGAGCGAGATCCTTGAAACGGTCAACAATATAGCTGAGACCGTTGTTAGACTCGTTCATGTAGGGGTTGTCGATCTGAAAAGGATCGCCTGTGAGAACCATTTTCGTATTTTCGCCGACTCTCGAAACGATCGTCTTGACTTCGTGCGGAGTCAGATTCTGCGCCTCGTCGACGATGATGAACTGCTCCGGTATGCTTCTTCCTCTGATGTAGGTCAGAGCCTCGACTTCAATGATTTTGCTTGCCATAAGTTCGTTCATTTTGCCCATGCTGTTCATGTCGTGATCGGCAAGAAGGTATTCCAGGTTGTCGAAAACAGGCTGCATCCACGGTTTAAGCTTTTCGTCGATCGTGCCCGGCAGGAAACCGATGTCTTTTCCCATCGGATAGATAGGTCTTGCAACGAGCATTTTCGTGTATTTACCCTCTTCGAGACACTTCTGAAGACCTGCCGCGATTGCGAGAAGGGTTTTTCCCGTTCCGGCGGTTCCGATAAGGCTGACGAGCTTTACCCTGTCGTCCATCAGAAGGTCGAGAGCGAGTCTCTGGGCGAAGTTTCTTGCCTTAAGTCCCCATACTTCCTTGAACTGCTTGAGCGGGACAAGCGCGTTTTCAAACGGATCGAATCTGACTGTCGCCGTGTGCTGCTCGCCGATTTCGGCATCGACAAGTTTAAAAAACTGGTTTGCGTGCGCCGTTTCGAAAGGAGTTCCGGCCAGCGTATCAAGAGGAATCTTCTTTTCTTCAAAAATATGGTCGATGAAGGCACCTTCGACGCTCAGAGTTTCGTAACCTGTCGGAAGTTTATTGAAATTTACGGTGTCGTTTCTGTAGTTTTCGGCCTTGATGCCGTAAACATCAGCCTTGATGCGGAGATTGACATCTTTGCTGACAAGAACGACTTCGCGCTCCGGATTGTCCTTTGTGATTTTGTAAGCTGCACAGAGAATGACATTGTCGGCATATCCGGAAGCCAGTTTCGCGCCCGGAAGTTCCAGTTCGCCGGTAATATCAATCCTTATCGAACCGCCGCTCGGAAGCTGCACGCCGTCAAGAAGATTCCCCTGCTGGCGCAATTCCTCGATGTGTCTGGCGAAGGCACGTGCCGCCAGTCCGACCTGATTCATGTCTTTCTTGAATTTGTCAAGCTCCTCGATGACGACGATCGGAACGACGATATCGTGTTCGTCGAAGTTGAAAATCGCCTTCGGATCGGAAATCAGAACATTTGTGTCAAGAACAAAAATTTTTTTACTCATTTTCCGTCTCCTGTTTAAGATTCAGATTGACAATCATATCCTTGTCGAGAGTGACAGCCATCGGTTTTATTGAATAATCTTCATATTCAAAACCGAGAACGATAACGCCGTCGTCCTTTTTCGGGAACTTTTTCGAACATGGCGCCTTACAGATGGTTTTTCCGTTTTCGTTATTGAAAACGCGGACTCCCGGAATGTTGGAATTTACCGTGATTTTTACCGTCGGAACGCTTTTTTTGCCGTTTACAGCCGCTTTTTTAGGCTGTTCGGCACTTTTTTTGTCAGGATTTTCCTTAACTTTATCCTCTTCGTTTTTCGGAATGTCATACTTTGATAGTTCCGTCCGTTCGGCCACAACAGGCGGATTCTGCTTTTTGACGAAACCGTAAACCAGAAATCCGGCGATTGCTACAAGTGCGATGACCATAACGGTTTTCAGAATGTTGCCCGCTATTTTGCTTTCTTCAGCCGAAATATGTCTGACCTCATCATCAGGCGACGAGTTGAGCATCCTGATTATATCCTGACTCGAAATCATTTCTGCAGCAGGATTCATACTTCTCACCGTGCCTGAATTGAAAAGAAATGCAAGACTTATCTTCTCTTCCAGATTGTACTTGAGATATATGTTCTTCAAATCGTTGAGGAGGAGCATCATCGTGCCGTAACGGTTGAAAGGTTTCTTTTCGAGGCATTTCAGTATTACCGAGTTCATTTCAGGCGGAAGATCGGGGTTGACATTGCTTGGCAGTTCCGGAAACTCATACTGGTGTTTGTGCAGTATTTTCATATAGTTGTCGTCAAAAAACGGCAACCTCCCCGTGAGCATTTCATACATTATTACACCTAACGAATAGATGTCTGAAGCCGGTTCGACGCTGTTTCCGGCAGCCTGTTCCGGTGACATGTATTCCGGAGTTCCGAAAATCGCCCCCGATTTTGTCAGAGTGCGCAGGCGTTCTTCGGGTTTGACCTCGTCCTGAAGGATCTTGGAAATACCGAAATCGACGATTTTAACAAACGGATAATTGCCGTCTTTTGTCGTGAGAAGAATGTTTTCAGGTTTCAGATCACGGTGGATTATCCCTTTTCCGTGAGCTGCGTAAAGCGCTACCGCTATCTGCGAAGCGACCGAAACGGCGAATTCAAGCGGAAGAACGCGCTGAGCCTTCATCACGTCGGCAAGCGAGCTGCCTTCGACATATTCCATGACGAAGTAGGCGTTTCCTTCTTCGGTGTAGCCGAAATCGGTGACATCCACGATATTGTCCTGACCGATGTTCGATGCCGCAATTGCCTCGCGCTTGAATCTTTCGACTGTGTCTTTGCGCTTGCTCTGCTCATAGTGCAGAATCTTCAGTGCGACTTTCTTTCGCAGGATCTCATGCTCGGCAAGGTAGACGCTGCCCATTCCGCCTGTTCCAACTAGTTTTATGATTTTGTAACGGTCGTTTATGACCGAGCCCAAGTATTTTTCTTCAAAATCGGCAGTAGTTTTGAGTGTCAAGTCAGCCTCTCAAACGAAATATAGGAAAAATTCGTAATATCAAAAAACAACACAAAATCAGTAAGAAATCTCGACATTGTCAAGATAAAAACCGGTCGCCGATTCCGATTCGTTGCTTACGAAACGGAAACCGACCTTGATGGATTCTTTTTTGTATGCCGAAAGATCACCGGTGAATTTGTAGTATTTATAGTTCTCTCCCTGTTGTTTCGTAATTTTGGTTCTTGTGTTGTCAAGAAAAGCAAGCTGGGATTCCGTGTCCGAGGAAAGGTAAAGTCCTGTCGTAGTTTCCCACAAATCATTCTCTTTTTTAATAAGAACTTCGACATAATCGTAGGGTGACTGGCCGTTTCCGACTATATCGACGGCAGCATAAAAAGAGATCACCGGAACTCCTGCCGGCGGAATTGTCATCGGCAGGTTGTAATAAATCAGATCGTTGCAGTTGTCCGCGTAGTTTCCGTCAAGAACCGTGGCTGCAACTTTCTCTCCTTCGTAAGCTGCTGCAGGACCGGTTGTCGGAATGCCTATTTCCCAGCACGGAGCACCCTCTGTTGCCGGTTCTATAGTCCATTTTGTCCCGCCGTCCTCAAAATTCTCTAACATGAGGGTCTTTCCGAGCGGAATATCTGTTCCTGTGCCGGTGTCAGTGTCGCTGTCATCATCGTTCGTTTCGGTATCGGAGTCGCCAGAATCGTCATCGTCTGTGCCGGTATCGGTATCGGTGCCATCGTTGTTCTGATCAGGTAAATCGCCTGACTGATCGGAAGAACTGCCATCGGGTGAGGTGCATTCGCGGGTTTGTAAATTGCATTTCGGGAAAGCGGGATTTGTGCAGTCCTTGTCTGTTGTGCACAAAATTATGTCAGCTTCTTCATTTGTTATGCAGAAACCTTCGCTCTCTTTGCATCTCCAGCCCATTGAACATTCAGCCTGTGTTTTGCAGACCTGTCTTTTTTTGCAGTAATAAACGGTTGTTCCAAGAGCAGCATCTATCTGCGGGGAATCTATGTCACAGTAGGAAGCGCGGTCTTTGCAGTCGCCGGTATCGTTACAGACGGTTTTTGCCTCTTCTCCGTTCTCTTCCGATTCTCCGCCGCCGCATGAAAGTGCAAAAAATGCCAATGAAATCAACATAAAAAATAAAAGAAATCTTTTCATTTTCCACTCCTCAAAAAACAGTCTGAATATTTTAATTATATAAGGAAAAAATTCAACTATTTGGGGAAAAAACTCGACTGTTCTGATTTTGCCGCCGTTGACCTTGCGATATTAAGATATTTCGTTATTTCGATATAAAACCGGCGGAGTTAAAAACACTAGTTTTCGCGCTTGAATTCGGCTCTTCTGTTTTTGAACCATGCCTCTTCGTTTGAAGCTGGGTCTATCGGACGTTCTTCGCCGTAGGAGACGATTTTGATTCTTGCGGCATCAATTCCGGCCTGAATGAGTTTGTTTTTGACTTCCAGGGCCCTTTTCTCGCCGAGCGAAAGGTTGTAGTCGACACTGCCGCGTTCGTCGGCATGACCTTCGATCCTGACGACTCTTTCCGGGAAATTTATCATCCACTGCGCCATCAGATCGATTTTAGGCAAATCTTCGGCAAGCACTGCGTATTCGTTGTATTCAAAGTGAACAATCTGAAAATCCATGTCGGGATTCGTGGGGTCTGCATTCGGATCGACCGTTCCCTGTTTTACGTCTTCTTCACCGATTTTGCCGTCGTCTTCGCCGTTTCCGTTTTTGTTCTTGTCTTTCATGCATTCGTCCGGATGGTCACGGTAATATTTCGCGATCGCGTCGCTTTTTTCCTTGACTGCCTTGAAAAGTTCCTTCGCCTTGTCGTAATTTTTCTTGTTGATCTCCTCGCGTGCCTGATTCAGAAGTTCTTCGGCCGCAAGATAGTTTTCCCTGTCGCAGTCTTTGCCGGCTTCGGCGTCTGCAAAAGCCTTTTCTGCAAGTTCACGCTCGTCTTTCGGCGGATTTTCCGCACAGGAGCAAATCATCGTGAAAACGAAAACCGCGGTTGCGCAAAAATTGAAAATCTGTTTCATATTCATATCACACCTCTCTTAATTTGTTTCCGCCGGAGACCACGAAGGCATGAGCACCTCGCCGTCGCCTGAATAAACCGCAAACTGTTTCGTGCCGCTCACATTCGAAAGGAAAAGTTTGTTTTTCCCTTTTCTGTTCGAGGAGAAACCGATCACCTTGCTGTCGGGAGAGAAGGTCGGGGACTCGTTTTTGCCCTGGTTCTGGGTGATCCTGCTGATCTGCTTCGAAGCTAAATCGATAACAAAAAGGTCGAACTGATACTTCTCGTCGCGGCCGCTGAATGCAACTTTCTTGCCGTCCGGGCTGTATTCGGGATCCTGATTGTAGTTCCCCTGTTCGGTAAGTCTTTCGACTTTGCTAAGATCGGTGAGCGACATTCTGTAGATCTGCGGGTTACCCGATCTGTTCGAAACGAATACGATTTCGCTGCCGTCCGGGCTTACGCTCGGAGCGGTGTCTGTTTCTGCGTTGACAGTCAGTCTTTTCAGCTCGTTTGTCGTCGTGTCGAGCGAATAAAGTTCGGAGTTCCCGTCCTTTGAAAGGCAGAGCGCGATATTTTTGTTGTCGGGATACGCGCTTGCCGAAACATTAAGGCCTTCATAGGCCGAAACAAGTTTGATTCTCGTCGTTTTCAGGTCGATCGAATAAAGGTTGGGGTTGTTCTTTTCATGGCTCGTGTAGAAGATCTTGCTTCCGTCAGCCGACCACTCGGGAAGAAGGACCGTAGCCGTCGTCGAAACGAGGACTCTTTTGTTGCTTCCGTCGAAGTTGGTGACTACGAGGTTGTATTTGTCGCCCGATTTTTCGATGAACGCGATTTTCGAGAACATGAAGTTCATCTCTTCGCCCGTCAGGGTCTTGATGACTTCTGCAGCAAAGCGGTAAGCCGCCTTTTTTGCCATTCCCGCCTTTGTCGAATATTTTTTGTGAAGAAGCTCTTTTCCGCTCGCTACTTCAAAAAACGCAAGTTCGAGCTCGACATCGTCCTTTCCTTTGATAGTTCCTTTGACCAGACCGTTGGCGCCGACGTTGAGCCACGATTTGAAGTCGGTTTTGTTGAAGGCGACTTCCGGTTTTTCGAGAAACGACTCTTTGTTGAGAATGTTGAAATATCCGGTAATATCAAGCACTTTCTCAAAAGACGACGTGATGTCGTTTGCCAGGGCTGAATCCGCGCCGTCAAGAACGGCAAGCGGGGAGACCGCCATGTTGTACTCAGCGACAGAGCCGTCTTTTACCTCGACCTGAAGCTGGGCGAAAAGATTCATTGAAGCTAAAATCACCGCTATAAGGGTGATCAGTCTGAAGTGAATGGACATTCAAAACCCTCCTTTAAAACAAGTTTCTTCAAATTCTTATCGTCGGGCAGCGGAAGTTTTGCCGTTTTTTTGACCGCTTCGATGACCGAACCGTCGTAAACGGAATTTCCCGATGAAGTTCTGATTTTTATGTCGTAAACTTCGCCGCCGTAGGTTATTTTGAAATATACTTTTGTCATCAGATTTTTGCGCTCGTCAGCCGAAATGATACTGGGGATATTCCAGTTCTGCTTGATAAGCTTGCTGATCTGCCTGATATACATGTTTGCTTTCAGAGCGAGCGCCGGATCGGTGACATCGCCGTCCTCGACGCCGTCTTTCGCTCCTTCCTTTGTCTCTTCGGCGCGGGCGTCGCGCTTGATTTTTTCCATAACGTCGCCGGAAAGAAGCTCGTCAAGCGACGAGGCTTTTTTCTTTTCCTCTTTCGGAGGTTCGTTTTTCTTTATTTTTTCAGCCGGTTTAGGTTCTTCCTTCGGTTTCAGCGAATTCGCCTTGCCGTCAGGCTTCTCTTTCGGCTTTTCGACAGGTTGTTCCTCTTTTTTAGGTTCCGGTTTAGGATCTTTCTTCTCAGATTTCGGAGCCGGTTTCGGCTGGGTTATCCGCGGGAGCAGTTTTTTGTCGCGCTCTTCGCCGAGTTTGACGAGTTTTGCCTGAACGCTTTCGAATTCTATTTTATGGCTTTCTGCAAACCACAGGCCGCTTGCGAAGAAAATCAGCACTAAAATATGAATTATCAGCGATCCCAGGGAGCATCCGAGGAAAGTTCTCCGGCTCATTCTGCCGGGATTTTTCCCGAAAACAAACGATCCGTTCCGGCAATTTCCAGCCATCAGTTACTCCTTTTCAAGCGGTTCGGTAACAAGGTTTATGCTGTTTACGCCGGCTTTTTTCATTATCGCCATGATCCTGACGACGTAACCGTAGGAAAGATCGCGGCTCGCGTGAAGGTAGATCTCCTTTTTCTCCTGCAGGAACGCGTTCGTTTTGAGCTTTACTTCAAGTTCTTTCAGCGGAACTTCCGTTTTATCGATGAAAATCTGGTTTTCCGACTCTTTTTTGCCGCTGAAAACGCGGACGATGAATTTGTCTTTCGGACTTTCGATGGCGACAGTTTCCGTCTGCGGCAGATCAAGGTCTACACCCTGTTCGATAAGGGGGGCGGCGACCATGAAAATAATGAGCAGCGTGAAAACGATGTCTACCATAGGAGTGATGTTCATCTCCGCGCGGACATTCCTTTTTCTCGGTTCTTCCATTCCATAATTTGCCATCAGACGTTGCTCCTTTTGATCTGATTGAGGAAATCAGCCGCTACGTTCATCGATTCGTTCTCGAATTTCTGAAGTTTTGCGTTGAAGTAGTTGAAAGCGACCGATGCCGGAATCGCCGCGATGAGGCCGAATGCCGTCGTGACAAGGGCGTCGGAGAGGTGCGGCGCGATCGAACCGAGAGTCGCGCTGCCGGTCTTGCCAATTTCCTGGAACGCGTTCATAATGCCGTAAACCGTGCCGAAAAGACCGATGAAAGGCGATGCCGTTGCTGTCGTTGCGAGAAACGAAAGGCCGTTTTCGAGCATCTGGATCCGGACATGCGTCTCTCTGCGCATAGCTCTGTCGACGTTTGCTGCAAGTTCGTCGACTTTTCCGCCGACGATGACGATCCCTTTCTCTTCCCAGCTTTCCTTGGTGTCTTTAAATTCGGCGTACCCTGCCAGAAATACTGATGAAACAGGCGACTTTTTCAGGTTTGAAGTCTTCGCGAAAACCTCGTCGATGTCTTTGTTTTTCCAGAAAACTTCGACGAATTTTCCGGTTTCCGCAACTGCCTGTTTATATTGCATGAACTTCGCGGCAATTATCGCAAGCGAGGCGATACTTGCTATAATCAGGACAAAAAGCATAATATTTACAAGCAGTGAAGAGTTTTTCACAGTTTCGGCAAGCTGCAGGCCGCCAATCAGGGAATCTGTAACAAAATTAAGACTTGTGATCATAAATCCTCCAAAAAATCAGCTATGATTAAAAAACATCGGAATATATCTCGTAAAATCGTTGAAAATTGCAAAAATCATAAGCGCAACCAGCAGAAAGAGACCGACCATCAACGCCTTTTCCTTGATTTTTGACGGGATCGGACGCCTGATCAGACCTTCCAGCCCGTAGATAACGACGTATCCTCCGTCGAGGACGGGAACCGGAAAAAGGTTGATTATGCCGAGATTTATGCTGATCATCGCCATTATCGCAAGGAAATATCTTGCTCCGGCCTCGGCAGCACGCTTCGAAATGTCGAAAATCATGATCGGTCCGCCCAGCCCTTTTGCCGAAAGTTTCCCGGAAATCATATACGCAAAACCCTTGAAAGTCGTGGTAATCACATTGAGCATCTCTCCCGCTGCATATCTAACAGGAAAAGTCGCGATATTATTCCGTTTTGCGTAAATTTCGGGAATGTCGGGGTCGTAACCGAAAGCCGCGCCCCAGTTTATCCTTTTGTCGCTAAGTCCTGTCATCTCGTTTTCTTTTTCGTCAAAAGATGCTGTAAATTCGATGACTTGCGGTTCTTTGTCGCGCAAGAGTCCAAGTTTTACGCTGTCTCCTTCGCGGAGTTTTCCCATGATTGCATAAAACTGGAACGGCGCTGTTACGGGCGTGCCGTTCACGGCAGTTATGAAATCGCCTTTTTTAACGCCGACTTTTTCGGAATAACTTTCTTTTTCGACCGATTCGACGACAAGTCCGCCGTATGCTATCTGCGGTTTTTCGGAAAAATTTTCGGGAAAATCGACCTCGATTTCCTTTCCGCCGCGTAAAACCGTCATTTTTCTGAACGGTTTTTCGGTTTTTCTGACAAGTTCGTAGTATCTTGAAATTTTTTCGCCGTCGACGCTCCTTACTATGTCCCCGTCTTTCAAGCCGTTGAAATTATTAAATAAAAATATCTTTGGCTCGCGCGGGAAGCGGACTACGCCAAGTTCGCACCTTTCGCGTTCTTCGCCTAAAAGATCGGTATATTTTCCGGCTTTCGGATTGAATTCGTAGGTTTTAAGCTCTTTCGTGAACGCCTTCTCGACTTTCACGCTGATTTTTTCACAGTTTCCGTTTTCGGGGACCCCTTTTGCCGCAAGCGAAATCTCCTCCCAGACAGAAACCGGCTGACCGTCTATTTCGACGATCCTGTCGCCGTCCGAAATTCCTGCCGCATAGGCCGCACCGTCGGGCGAAACGAATTCAAGGAGCGAAGAAGGAGCTGAGAACATGAAACAGGCGACAACCATAAAGATAAAAAAGGCGAAAATCAGGTTGAAAACGGGGCCTGCGCAGACGATAAGAACTTTCTGCCACCATTTTTTGCCGCTGAAGGAGAACTGGATCTCGTTTTCGGGGACATCGTTCTCTTCGGAAGTCGTTTCGCCGAGCATTTTAACATAACCTCCGAGCGGAACAAGCGCAATGCGGTATTCGGTATCACCGATTTTTTTCTTGAAAAGTGCCTTGCCGAAGCCGATAGAGAATATTTCAACGCGCACTCCGCACAGGCGGGCGACGATAAAATGACCGAATTCGTGAACTAAAACAACTATTCCGAGAAGAAGAATGCCGAAAAGATACATAAACATTTGAAGCCACCAAAAAACAAAAACGCAGTATTATAAACATAAAACTTTTTTATGCAAATTTGTTATATTAATTTTATTACTTTAATCAGTTAAAAATGTGAGTTTTTGAGAGTTACGTTTCCGTTTCCGGTTTCAAAGAAATTTCCGGTGAAGGGGATAAAAACCGAATCACCGTCAGTTTTTTCGATTTCAGTCAGGGAGTAAGCCGGAGTTTGAGTGAATCCGACGATTTTTCCTAATATTTTTCCTGACTTGTCTAGAACTTCCATTCCGATGAAAAGATCCTGTGATCTGCCGGAAATCTCGTTTCCAGGCAGCGCGAATTTTTCTCCGACAAAAAATTCCGCCTTTTTGAAAGTATCGACTTTGTCTAAACGGATGACAAAACCTTTCGCAGTTTTAGTGATCGAAGCGATTTTCCACTTTGTTTTGAATTTAAAATGGTAAAGATAGTTAAAATCCAGCAGAAAATCGCAGTCTTTAAAATCTGACTTAAAAAGAAGGGAACCGTCTTTTTTCAGAACTTTTGAAAAAGTCCCGACAATTTTCAGAGATAATTCTCTCAATCGTCGATTATTTCAAGAGTATGTTTTTTCTGTCCGCGTGAAGTAGCTGCACTGAGAAGAACTCTCATCGCCTTTGCGATTCTTCCTTCCTTGCCGATAACTTTGCCGAGATCCGATTTTGCCACTCTGAGTTCCAGGACGACTGATTCTTCATTTTCAATTTCTGTTACGGAAACCTGTTCGGGATTGTCAACCAAACGAGCAACAATCTGTTCGATGAGTTCTTTCATAAAATCCTCCAAAAGTTACTTTCTTATTTTTTTAACAAGAGAAGCGACTGTGTCGGAACTTTGTGCACCTTTTTTGATCCATTCGTCATACTTTTCAACATCGATAACGATTTCAGCCGGATTGACGCACGGATTGTAGTGTCCGAGTCTTTCAAGGTAATCGCTGTCTCTTTTCTTTCTGCTGTCAAGAACAACAACTCTGTAAGAAGGTTTCTTTTTTGAACCGCCTCTGGTCAGTCTGATACTAACGCTCATTAAATCCTCCAAAAAAAATTATTTGACTAAGTTGCCTAAACCCTTGAACTTCTTCATAAGTCCGCCCAAACCGAGCCTGTTTATGCTTTTCATCATTTTTTTCATTTCAAGGTATTGTTTCATAAACTGGTTTATATCCTGAACCTTTGTTCCGCTTCCGTTCGCGATCCTTCTGCGGCGCGAAGCGTTGAGAATTTCAGGTTTTCTGCGCTCTTCCTTGGTCATCGAGAAGATGATCGCCTCGATTTTGGAAAGTTCCTTGTCAAGGTTGACCTTTCCTTCCATCTGCTTCATTGCCTTGCCCATTCCCGGAATCATTTCAAGCATGTTTTCCATCGGACCCATATTTTTTATCATTTTCATCTGGGCGAGGAAATCTTCGAGGTCGAACTCGTTGTTTCCCATCTTTTTGCGGAGACGCTCGGCCTCTTCGGCATTGATTTTTTCGGTCGCCTTTTCGACAAGCGAAAGAACATCGCCCAGCCCTACGATCCTGCCCGCTATTCTTTCGGGGTGGAAAACCTCGAACTGGTCGATTTTTTCGCCCATACCGACGAATTTGAGCGGAGCACCGGTCGCGGCGTTGATCGAAAGCGCAGCACCGCCTCTCGCGTCACCGTCCATCTTTGTGAGGACAACGCCTGTGATCGAAAGCCTTTTGTGGAATTCAGCCGCGACGTTGACAGCTTCCTGACCTGTCATGGCGTCTGCCACGAAAAGGATCTCGGAAGGTTCGACCGCCTTTTTGATGTTTTCTATCTCGTCCATCATCTCTTCGTCGACCTGAAGACGGCCAGCGGTATCGATGATGATGACGTCGGCGACGTTGTTTTTGCCGTATTCGACCGATTTTACTGCGATATCGACAGGATCCATCCCGACTTCCGACGGATAGACGTCGACATCGATTTTTGCTGCAAGAGTCTTGAGCTGATCTATTGCGGCAGGTCTGTAAACGTCGGCCGGAACGAGAAGAACTCTCTTTTTCATCTTGTTTTTGAGAAGGTATGCGAGTTTTCCGGCGGTCGTCGTTTTACCGCTTCCCTGAAGACCCGCCATAAGGATTATCGCAGGCGGACGGACGTTCAGATTGAGCGAATGGTCGCCCTCGCCGAGCATCGAAACAAGCTCCTCGTGGAAGATCTTGATGAACATCTGACCCGGATTTATGCTTTTCGCGACTTCCGTTCCAAGTGCTCTTTCCTTAACCTTTTCAACGAGTTCCTTGACGACTTTGAAGTTTACGTCGGCTTCGAGCAAAGATAATTTGAGTTCTCTGATTCCGTCTTTAATATTGTCTTCGGTGAGTTTACCGACACCGCGAAGCTTTTTAAAAGTGGCTTCGAGTTTGTCGGTGAGCTGGTCAAACATTATACCCTCACAAAAAAAGCCGCGCAATTATAGTGATAATCTTTTTTTAGTCAAGTTTTCTCGGGAACCGGAACCTGTTTCCGGCGGTTGTTTTTGAGGATAACGGCGGAAATTTTGACTTTTGACCCTTTTTGTGTAAAATTTCCGGCTTTTTTCAATGTTCTTGGAGTTTTAATGAAATTTGTTGTTGCCGGTGCCGGTGCAGTCGGCTACGATATAGCCCGGCACCTTATAAAAGAAGGAAAAGACGTTGTCATAATCGAACGCGACCCGATCCGCGCGAAATTTCTTGAGAACAATCTCGACTGCATGGTTCTGAACAAGGAGATAAACCGGAGCCAGACGATGCAGGAACTTAACCTTGAAGACGGTGATTTTTTCATCGCCGCGACGAACAAGGATGAGACGAACCTCATCGCGTGTTCGATCGCAGCGGCTTCTTCGCCCGACGGTTCGATGCCAGACATCAGAAAGATAGCGCGCGTCAGCAATCTGGATTATTCGCACGCCGAATTCAAGGGAAATCCGTTTCTGGGTGCCGATTACATTATTTCGCCCGAAATGGCGGCGGCAAACCACATCGCCGAAATCGTAAAGCAGGGTGCTTTGAGCGATGTCCTCGCGTTCGAGGGGAGCAACATCACCGTCAGGAACGAAATAGTCGAAAGAAATTCGTCGTTCCGGAACAAAAATCTTATAAAAATCAGAAAAGATATAAACAAGCCGTTTCTTATTCCTCTGATAAGACGCGGCGAATCGGTGCTGATCCCGTCCGGAAACACTGTCGTCCGCGAAGGTGACGAGATTTATATCGTCGCCGACGAAAAGACGATGGATTATGTTTTTGCGAAAACCGGCAAAAAGATCAAAAAGATCGAGACCGCTCTCATTGTCGGCACGACAAAAATCGCGAAAAATCTGCTGCGGACCCTTTCGATGATGCCGATAAACCTGAAACTTCTTTCGGAAGACTACGAAGAGGCGAAGGAAATCTCGCGGAAATACCCGAATGTCCTTGTTATAAACGGCGATGTCCGGAACGAGTCGGTTTTCGAGGAGGAACGGCTGAACGAGGTCGACCTCATCATCACCGTCACCGAAAATCAGGAACTCAACGTTCTTTCGGCGCTTTATGCGAAAAGTATCGGTGTTGAAAGGGCGGTCGCTGCTGTCAGCAAGGAAAGCTACATTTCGATCGCGCAGAAACTCGGTGTTGACGCCACTGTCAGCCCGAAGCGGAGCACGGTAGACGCGATCCTGAAATATATCAGACGCGGAAAGGTCATCACGCTCCACACCCTTTTCGACGGCGAGGCGGAAGCGGTCGAAATCCTTGTTTCGCCCGAAAGCAATGTCTGCGGGAAGCGGATCAGGGAACTTAAAATGCCCGAAAATTCGATCATCGCGGCTGTGTCGAGGCACAAGGAAATTTCGATCCCGAACGGTGATTTCGAAATCAAGCCCGGCGACAGCGTCATCATAATTATAAAAAAACAGAATGTCTCGAAAGTCGAGACGATATTTTCAGACCTATGAACTTCAGAACGATACTAAAACCGCTGGTCATAATACTTTTTTTCGTTTCGCTTTTCATGGCGTTCCCGTTTCTGCTCGCGATCTACTACAAAGAACCGGCCGCAGCGAAAGCGTTTTTCAGCGTTATGGTTTCGGCAGTCGTAGTATGCATGGTAGCGTTCGGATTTTTAAGACGCTGGCAGATACAGAGGATCGCGATCCGGGAAAGCTTTGTTCTGGTTGCCCTATGCTGGGTTTCGATTTCTTTCGTTTCGGCGCTTCCGTTTTATGTTTCGGGGGCTATTCCAAATTTTTCGGAAGCTTTTTTTGAAACGGTTTCGGGCTTTTCGACGACCGGCGCGACGATCCTTACCGACATCGAGGTCCTGCCGAAATCGATGCTTTTCTGGCGCAGCCTTCTGCACTGGCTCGGCGGTATGGGAATCATCGTTCTCGCTGTCGCAGTCCTTCCGCTGCTCGGTGTCGGAGGCCTGCAGCTCCTCAAAGCAGAATCTCCGGGACCCACGGTCGACAAGGTTTCGCCGAGGATAAGCGAGACGGCGAAGATCCTCTGGGGGATCTATGTCGGAATGACGGTAGTGGAGGCGATGCTTCTGAATTTTGCCGGACTTTCCTACTTTGACGCGTTCAACCACGCCTTTGCGACAGTCGCGACGGGCGGATTTTCCCCGAAAAACGACTCTGTCGGTGCTTTTCATTCCCCGCTTGTCGAATGGATAGTCATTGTTTTTATGATCCTTGCCGGAATGAATTTCACTCTGCACTACAAAATCATTACCGGAAAGACCAGGCAGGTTTTCAGAAACACCGAACTCAGGGTTTATTTTGCAGTTGTTACTATCTGTTCGCTGCTTGTCGCGCTGAATCTTTTGTCGCACAATGTCTATTCCGTCCACGATTCTGTGCGCCAGGCGTTTTTTCAGGTCTCGTCGATCATCACGACGACGGGATTTTCAACTGCGGACTATAAAAAATGGCCCGCTTTCGCGCAGTATATTATTTTTCTTCTCATGTTTTCCGGCGCATGCAGCGGTTCTACCAGCGGCGGCGTGAAACTCATCCGAATAATCACGCTGATGAAGCTTGCCGTCAACGAGCTGAAATACCTTATCCATCCGAAAGCGGTAATGCCGATTTTCATTGACGGAAACGTAGTCAGAAAAGACATGGTCTATTCTATTTCGGCGTTCGTTTTCCTTTATGCGACAAGCGTTCTCACAACCGCATGCATCTGCGCTCTTTCGGGTGAAAGCGTCCTGACATCGTTCACGGCGGCACTCTCGACTGTCGGCAACATCGGTCCCGGATTCGGCAGGATCGGACCTGTCGAAAACTATCACTTCTTCAAAGACTGGGTAAAGTGGTTCCTTTCTGCAGCGATGATAATCGGACGACTCGAGATTTTCACCGTAATGGTGATTTTCACGCGCGCTTTCTGGAAAAAATAAAGCATTCTTTTAATTTCCGAATTTTCTGATAAAATAACCGGCTTTTTGTTTGTTCTGCTTGGAGAAAACGATGAACGAAGGAATTTTGAGAAGAGATCCACTTAATAAGATATGGGTGATTTTCGCGCCGGAAAAGGTGAACACCGTAATTGCGAAAAGTTCGGAAAACGAGGCAAAATTCGATTTCGATCCTTTTGTTCCGGGCTGTGAAACGGCGACAGGTCCCGACATTCTGCGCACTTCCGACCCGCTTTATTCGCAGGGCGGCTGGTCTTCGCGTGTTTTTCCCGCAAAAAATCCCGTTCTGAAAGTCGAAAACGACAAAAACAGCCGCGGCCGCGGGCTTTACGATTCGATGTCGAGGCTCGGAGCGCACGAAGTGGTCGTCGAAACGCCGAAAAGCGGTATCAGTCTTGACCAGCTTTCGGTCGAAGAGATCGCCGCAGCGGTAAAAATAATTTTCGACCGCATCTCCGATCTCAGGCGCGACAGCCGTTTCCGCTATATTGCCGTGACAAAGAACAAAGGACTTGCGGCAGGCGGGATGATCAATCATAACTATTCGGAAATAAAGGCTTTTCCGTTCATTCCGCCGTTTGTGAGAAACAAAATCGACAACTGTCTCGAATACTACCGCGAAAAGGAACGCTGCCTTTTTTGCGACATAATCGACCAGGAACTTTACGAGAGAAAAAGGGTGGTATGCGAACACGACAATTTTGTCGCGATATGTCCGTATGCAAGCCGTTTTCCGTTTGAAATGATGATCCTTCCCAAAAAACATGGAAGGATCCTGCGCGAAAATCCGGCTCAGGCGGTCGCCGATTTCGCGAAAATACTGAAACCTGTTCTTGCAAAACTCAGGATCGGGCTCGATTCCCCAGCTTACAGCATGGTTTTCCACTATCTGCCGGTAAACAGCGGAAGTTGCGAAGAGGCCGAAACAGCGGCATATCACTGGCATCTGGAAATAATTCCGCGGATTTCGGTGATAACAGCCGACAGTTTCGAATACGGGATTTTCGTGAATCCGACTCTGCCTGAAGACGCGGCTGAATTTTTAAGAAATATAAGGGAGTAGAAGATGAAGTATTCGATTATTCCGGCTGCCGGCCTTGCGACGCGCTTTCTTCCGGCATCGAAATGCATTCCGAAAGAGCTTTTTCCCGTTCTCGACAAACCAGTGATCCAATACATTGTCGAAGAGTCTGTCAAAGCGGGCGCGACGAATGTCGTCTTTGTCTCCGGCAGCGGAAAAGAGGCGATCCTTGACCATTTTGACAGGATAAATCCGAAATTTTCGGCCAAAAATCTAAAAGAAGACGTTCGCGAGAAGGTTGAAACGCTTGATGACATGATAGAAGTCATCTCCGTCCGCCAGAAATCGCCTCTCGGCCTGGGTCATGCCGTCATGAAAGGGACTTTTGCCGTGCCGGAAAACGAATCTTTCGCCGTAATGCTTCCCGATATGCTCATTTTTTCAGACGGCGGGAGCAATGTGATGCAGGAGATGAGCCGGATGAGCGAAAAATACGCCTGCTCGGTCATAGCTTTGATGAAAGTGCCTGCCGAAACGCGCGGAATGTACGGGATCGCCGAAGGAAAAGAGCTTGAAAACGGCGTGATCGACATAAAACGGCTCATTGAAAAACCGGCGGAAGGGGAGACCGAATCGAATCTTGCCATCCTCGGAAGGTATATTTTCACGCCTGAAATCGCCAGGATCCTGAAAAATGTCAAACCGGGCAGGGGAGGGGAGATCCAGCTTACCGACGCGATGGTCGGACTCCTTTCGAAAGAGCGCGTTCTCGGTTTTGTTATTGATGAAAAAACGCATGTTTTCGACACAGGAAATATGGAAGGTTTCGCGCTTGCAAACGCTTTCGCGGCACTGCGCAGAGTCGACGGTTTTGAAGAAAAAATCAGAAATTTGATCGAAAAATAGTTTTTTTAGTATTTTTTAATGGAGGCGAAAATGAAAAAGGAAATCAGACAGCTTGGAAAGGAACTTGTTGATTTTATTGACAAATCTCCTACGGCTTTCCACGCGGCGCAAAACATTGCCGGCATTTTGGCAAAAAACGGTTTCACCGAACTTGACGAAGCGAAACCGTGGAAACTCGAAAAAGGAAAAGGTTATTTCGTCCGAAGAAACAGCTCCTCGCTCATCGCGTTCAGGCTGGGAACGGACAAGCCTGTCAGCACCGGTTTCAGAATTGCCGGCGCGCACACCGACAGCCCGCTTCTTAAATTAAAGGAAAACGCGGAAAACGTTTCGGCCGGATGTGTCAGAGTTACGACGGAAATCTACGGCGGACCGCTCGTTTACACATGGCTTGACAGAAATCTCGGAATCGCCGGCCGCGTCATGGTAAAAACGAAAAACGGCGAAGTCGAAAAACTCGTCAATATTGACAGACCGGTCGCGATCGTTCCGTCGCTTGCGATCCACATGAACAGAGAGGCGAATAAAGGATTCGAGTTCAATCCGCAGAACCACCTCCAGGCTGTTCTTACCGCTGACGGCGAGGCGAAAAATGTCCTGAAAACGCTCGTCGCGAAGGAACTCGGCGAAAAACCCGAGAATATCGGCCAGACCGATCTGTTCGTCTACGATCTGCAGAAAGGCTGTTTCGGCGGGATCGACGACGAATTCATCTCGACCGGCAGACTCGACAACCTGCAGATGTGCCACTCGATTCTCACAGCATTTCTCGCCGCGAAACCGGGCAAGGCAACGACTGTCGCCGCTTTCTACGACAACGAGGAGATCGGCTCACGTACTCCGATGGGTGCTGATTCATCCTTCACGAGAACGATTCTCGAAAGAATAGTCGCGCTCACTTCCGAAGGCCGTGACGACCGCTTTGTCGCATTTTCGAAGAGTTTCCTCATCAGTGCGGACGGCGCTCACACGCAGCATCCTAACTTCCCTGAAAAACATGATCCCGCTTACGCTCCGAAGATGAACAAAGGCCCGGTAATCAAATTCAGTTCAAGTTTCAGATACGCGACAACAGCGGAAACAAGCTCGTATTTCGAGCAGCTCTGTGAAAAAGCGGGAGTTCCCTGCCAGAAGATCGCGAACCGCTCCGATGTCCCGTCAGGCAGCACGATAGGCCCGATGTCATCGGCGGCTCTCGGCATCAAAGCGGTCGATGTCGGCAACGCGATGTGGGCAATGCACTCGATCCGCGAGACTGCCGGAACAGCCGATCATTACTACATGACGAAAGCGATCGAATATTTCTTCGGAAAATAAGTTAAAATTTTTTGATATTTTATTTTTTTTTGTTAATGTTCGTCCGATTATGTTTTTTTGGTTACTTTGATAATCTGTTTTTTTAAGAGGTTGTTATGAAATTGAAAAGTTTGATGCTTTTGGTTTTGATTCCGGTTGCAATGATGCTTGTTTCGTGTAATCCGGAAGACGAGTACCTTGGAAAACTCTACTCGAAAGACACGAGAAACTACGCTATCCAGGGTCTCAAGAAGATGAAAGATGAAATCGTAAACAAAGACAAAGCCTGCACGAAACTGCTTAAGCTGGACAAAACTCCCGAAGCCGGCCTCGCAGTTCTCACCGCAGGCGAAATCGGATGCACGCAGTCTGTTGACAGGATCAGCGAAATCGTAAACGAATGTCTTGCAACGACAAACGTCCGTAACCTTAAAACTCTTGAAAGTGCCGCTATGGCTTTCGGACTTCTCGAACAGCCAGCAGCAGTTCCGACACTTGCGAAGTATTTCACGCTTCAGACTCCTGAAGTTCTCGCTCCCGGAATGCGTGAAAAAGCTGAATCTGTCGCAAAACGCGCAGCGATCGAAGCTCTTGCGAAGATGCCGAACGAAAGTAAGCACCTCGTTCCCGAAATCCTTAAGGTTTTCGACTCGAAAGTTGAAGATTTCGGTACAAAATACACCACTGCAGGCCTTCTCGGCGAATGGAGAGATCCTTCGACGGTACGCCCGCTCGTAACCGCTCTTTTCTATGAAGAGCAGGGTTTCAGCCTTTTCCCGGAAGCAAGAAAATCGCTCATCAAACTCGGCAAAATGGCTGAAGACGAGCTTATCAAGGCTTACAACGGCGAAAACCCGAAAGTAAACGAGATCCAGAACGCAAACAAGGAGAGAGCTACAAAACAGTTCTGCCCCGAATATCTCGGCAACGAAGAAGCAAAGAAGAAAGGCGAATGCCCGAAAGACGACGAATATACCGCAACTATCGCTTCGATCGAAACTACGACCAAGCTCAAAACTTCGATCGTTCTTGCCGACATCCGTTCGAAACAGGCAGTCGACATGGTTATAAAAGAGCTCGAAGCACAGCTCGCAACCGACAAGAAACAGCCTTTCCTTGCTGAGCACCTTGCTGTCCAGCTTGCAAAATTCGGCGATTTCAAAGCTACCGACACCCTTCTTAAAATGGTAAGCAAACAGTTCACGAAAGAAGCTGCGAAGAAATCCAAAAATCAGACAAAAGAGGAAAAGGCTCAGGCTAAACTTGCAGACAGAGGCCAGGAAATTTCGATCATGATGAAAGGCGCTGAAGCTCTTGCAATCCTCGGTGACCCGAAAGCTCTTCCTTACCTTGAAGATGTTATCAAGCAGAAACCGGTTTCGGAATACAACGAAATGAACGAAAAAATCATTTTCTACGAAGCAACGGTATGGGCTGCTGACGCTCTTACAAGAATGGTTTCCGATCCTGAAATGGCTGACAGATTCATCACAAAGGCGAACGAAATCATCGCAGAAGGCGAAAAATATGTCGCTAACGTTGAAAAGAAGTCGACAGAAAAAGTTAAAAAGGAACTTCCTGTAGGTCAGGAAATTTCAGCTGAAGATATGGACAAGAAAGTCAAGACCGAATCGAGACTTGACGTAAACTACGATTCGACCAACAAGACCGTCGAGATGTTCAAGAGATTCGTAGAGAGAGCAAATGTTGCGAAAGAGTGCAAAGCCGACAACGCATGCTACGTTGCGAAACTTGCAGACAAAAATCCGGCAGTTGTTGAAAAAGCTGTTTATATGCTCGGCTACTCCGGCAAACTCGGCGATTACAAAGAACAGCTCAGACCTGTTATGAAACACGCTGAACCTTATGTCCGCGAAGCTATGTCGATCGCTCTTCTCAAAACCGAAGACAAAGGTTTTGCTCCTATTATTGACGAAGTTCTCAAGTCTGAAGGCGACAAGGTCGAATACGCTGCAGCTATGAAGGAATTCAAGGCGATTTCAAGTTATCTCAGCTCCGTAAAATAGTTTGATTCTTCCGTTTTTTCCATATCCGTTCATTCTTTTTTGAGGTTTTTTGATGAAGATAGCCATAGTCAATGTCAACAAGTCGCGTGTTCAGAAAAATATCGAATACCACGTTTTTACTGCAAAGACTTTTGTCGAAGCGAGATCGTGGAATGAAATAGACGTCGAAATCGTCAACGTTTATATGACTGACGATATGTCTACTTCTTCGGGGCTTGTTGACAGTGCACAGGCTGACATCGTCGTTTTCAGAGCGCTTTACTGGAATGTCGGTTTCGTTATGAAACTGGCGAAATCCTGCAAGGGGGCAAGAGCCGTCAAGGGGCTTTGGGGCTACGACACTTTCGCTCATCCGGAAGAGTATCTGAAAAAGGATTTCGACTTCATCGTTCAGGACGAGCCTGAGCTTTCGCTTTATGAAATGGCGATGCTGAAACGCAGCGGCGAAAGCATCGGAAAGGCTTCAGGTATAGTTTTCAAGGACAAGGACATCAAATCCTTTGTTTACGGCGAGAACCGTGTTCTGCCCGACATTGACACTATCCCGTCACCTTATCTCAACGGAATGATCCCTGTCGACAATACGACTTCCGTTTACTGGGAAATTGCCCGCGGGTGTCTTTTCAAATGCGATTTCTGCGTTGATTTTTCGCACGGCGGCAATCTACGTTACCACAGTTTCGGTTACCTTGAAAAAGAGTTGAAATTTTTTGCGGAAAAAGGGGTCACGCAGCTTACGGTCGGCAGTCCGATTGCAAACCTCAGTCATCAGCATTTTGTAAAAATACTCGAAATGATCGAGAAATATCTGCCGAATGCGATATTTGAAATCCAGGTCCGTCCCGATCTGCTTTCGAAAAGCGACATCGAAATGCTTGCCGAAATGAACGTTTTCCTCAATCTGGGACTCCAGACGACGAACCAGAAGGTCCACGAGAATCTTCTCACGTCGTTCAATGTCCCCCGAGCCCTTGCAAACATAAAATATATGGCGAATTTCCCGTCACTCATGTTCGGGATCGACATAATCGGCGGTCTGCCGAATCTAACCTATGCCGATTTCCTCAACGACCTCGAGACGGTGTTCAACCTCTGGCCTATGGCGATAAACGTTCTCCATCTTTCGATGTATCCCGGAACAGAGATCTACGACAGGATCCGCGAATTCAAATACAACGTAGAAAGCGCTTATCCCTACCGCGTCATCGACAATCCAAACTTCAACAAAAAGGATATGGAAAAGGTCGACGAAATTTCGAGCGGAATAGATCTTCTTTACAACAAAGGACGCCTTGTTTCGATCATTACAATGCTTGCGAAAGGGCTTGAAATGCCGTGTTCCGAAATTGTCCTGCGCTGGAACAAATGGATGAAAAAACAGGTGGCGGATATTGAGGAAGTCGACATCGATTCGATAGATTATTTCAAGCTTTTCGGTTATATCCACGAGTTTTTCGCATACATTTTCGACCGTTTCCAGAAGAAAAAACTATGGCCGCTCGCTTCCGATCTGCTGAAGCACAACCACTTTTACACGACTTCGCTCACGGTCGCGAAAGACGATGTCCTCACGATGCCTTACCAGCTTGATTCGATAAATGATTCAACGGTTTTCGGCGTAAACGAATCGGCGTTTTTCGACAAATTTTCATACAACATCGAAGATCTGATCGATGCCGGATATGTCGATTTGAAAAAATATGCGTCGGAAGTAGACAAAGAGGAGCTTTACGGCGTTATCTATCGCATTGACGGAGCCGTTTTCACGAAAGTCATCTCTTCGGACGAGTTCGCGGTTTTTGAGTTCGTCCGCTCGCACGAGTCGGCGACTCTCGCGGAACTGAAGAAAAAGTTCAAAAAATTAGATGTCCTGGATATTGTCTGCAACTGGTGTGAAGAGGGAGTCCTCTTCGTCGTATAGTTCTGACGGAAATTTTCGGTAAAATTGCATTTTTGTCTTAAAATCTGAAAAAAATGCTTTTTTGCAGCATCCTTATTTGAAAAACTTCAAATTATCGCTATATTCCGCTGTTTGTTTTTTTTCATTGGAGGAAAAAATGATAGTTATCACTGGCGCAAGCGGTCATGTAGGCAACAATCTGGTCCGCGAACTCAACAGACGCGGAATTAAACCGAGGATCCTCGTTCACGAGGCGACTACGGTATGGAAAGCTCTCGAAGGGCTTGATTTCGAGCAGGTGAAGGGCGATACGAGGGATCTGGAATCGCTGAAAAAGGCTTTCGAAGGGGCTGATCTGGTTTACAACTGCGCCGCGGCGATTTCTATCAAGTGCGGTGTTTACGACAAAATCAAAACCGTCAACGTCGACGGCGTGCAGAATGTCATCGACGCATGCATCGCAAACAATGTCGGAAGGCTCGTGCATGTAAGTTCCATCGAAGCGCTGGGCGATCCCGGTGAAGGCGTTGTCGCGACCGAGGAAATGGGTTTCAACCCCGACAGGGCGATGCTTGAATACGGAATCACGAAGGCCGAAGGCTCCCTTCTTGTCCAGAAGGCGGTGAAAGAAGGCAAAATAGATGCAGTCACGGTATGCCCGGTCGGAATTTTAGGGCCGAACGACTTCCGTCCGTCGCAGATGGGAACGATGGAAATGAATTTCCGCAAAGGCAAACTTCCCGCTTATCCCGCTTACGGCGGATTCGACTGGGTCGATGTCAGAGACGTCGTCGAAGCGATAATCCTTGCAGGCGAAAAGGGAAAGAGCGGCGAATTCTATCTCCTCACAGGCGGTCACGTTACCAACGACGAAATGATGGGGATTTTGGAAAAGCTTTCCGGCAGAAAACGCCCGAAAGTGTCGCTTCCCTACTGGCTCATGTACAGCATGGGATTTTTGGCGGAAAACTGCTTCTACCGCTTTTTCAGGAGCGTCGAGCCCGTCATCACACGCGGCAGCGCAAGAATCCTGAAAAGCGACCTCCACGCTTCATCCGAAAAGGCGCAGAAGGAACTCGGAATGAAGTTCCGCAACGTCGAAGAAATTTTCCGAGACCACTACAACTGGATGGTGGAATACACGACCAAGAAATAATTCGTGACGACGGAACGACGAAACGACGTTACGACGAAACTGCGTGACGACGTCACGACGTGACGATATTTTGACTTTTTCCGAAAAAAGAGTATAATTTTCCGCTTTTTGGGGCGTATGATTTTATTTGAAAATAAAGAGGAAAAATGAAAAAAGTCATGGTTATCATGGGCAGTGATTCCGATTGGAAAGTCATGCAGAAATCGGTCGCTGTTCTCAAGGAATTCGGTGTTGATTTCGAAGTTCATGTCAGTTCGGCGCACAGAACGCCCGAAAAAACGGTCGCTCTGGTCGAAAATTTTGAAGGAGACTGCTTTATCGCCGGTGCCGGCGCTGCGGCTCATCTTGCCGGAGTCGTTGCGGCTCACACGACAAAACCGGTCATTGCCGTTCCTCTGGATTCAGGCGCACTTCACGGCCTCGACGCGCTTTATGCGACAGTTCAGATGCCTTCCGGGGTTCCGGTTGCGGCGATGGCGATCGACGGAGCGAAGAATGCCGGTCTTTTTGCGGTCCAGATCCTTGCTATGAATGATGAAAAACTTGCTTCGGCATTAAAGGCATACAAGATGAAAATGAAAGATGAAGTTGAAGTAAAAGATAATAAAATCAACGAGTTGGCAAAAGAGGTGTAGAATGGAGATACTTTCGATTGAAGAAGCTGCATGGAAAGTCAGAAACGGTCAGGTTGTAGCTTATCCGACCGAAACGGTCTACGGTCTGGGCTCGATAATTTTTGAAGAAGACCCAGTAATGCGCATCAAGCAGATCAAGGGGATCGCGGCAAACAAACCCCTTTCGGTCCTCATTTCGAACAACAGAAAAGAGGAGATGCTTGCCGAACTTATCGACAGTTTTCTTCCCGTTGCGCAGAGGCTCGCGAAATTTTTCTGGCCGGGTCCGCTCACTATCATCCACGAATGCAGGGAGGATCTGCCTGAATTCATCACAGGCGGGACCGGTTTCGTCGGCATCCGCTGCTCGCCATATGCCTTCGTGAACAAGTTCATCGACCTCATCGGTCATCCGATCGTCAGCACGAGCGCTAACATCACCGGACAGCCGCCGGCAACGAACTACACCGATGTTTTTTCCTATTTTGACGGTATGATCGACGGCGTTCTCATCTGCGACGACTCGATTTCGATAGAAAACCAGGTAAGTCCGACCAATATCCCATCGACGATCGTCAAAGTTGAATCGCACAACTTCGAAATCATCCGCGAAGGGGCGATAAGAAAGGAAGATATTTTAAGAAAAGTTCTCTGATTTATGTCATCCGCTGATCTGACTTTAAACAAAATCTTTAATGATTCAACCGAGTTGTATCAGTCGAAAAACGGATATCGTTTCAATTCCGATTCGATGATACTGTCGTGGTTCATAAAGAAAAACTGCGGAGACTGCGGTCCTGAAAAAACGGCTCTCGAAATTGGCGCGGGAAGCGGTATCGTCTCGATCGTCCTGAAACGGCGCGGTTTTCTACCGAAGATCGACTGTGTTGAGATCCAGGAACAGATGTTCGGGCTTCTCGAAAAAAATATAGAACACAACGGTCTCGGCGGAGAAATCAATCCGGTTTTTGCCGATTTCATAACTTTCGCCGCCGGAAAAAGGAGAAAATACGACCTCGTTTTCGTAAATCCGCCCTATTTTGCGAGCGAAAGCGGACACATCAGCCTCGATTCGGAAAAAGCTCTCGCAAAGCACGAAGTCGCGGGGAGCCTCGCCGATTTTTTCAGCGCATCAAGGAATATTTTGAGAAAAGGGGGAAAATTTCTGGTCGTTTTTCCGGTAACACGGCTTCAGTTCGCCCTTTTTTCGGCGGCGCAGCACGGTTTCACACTCAAAAACATCGCGTTTTTCCGTGAAAACGCCGCAACAAAACCGGCGACATTCGCGGCATCTTTCGTTCTTGGCGCCGAAACTGCATTTTTCTCGCTTTCGGATGCCGGAATTTTCGAACTTCGCGGCCCGGACGGGGAATATTCCGGAACCGGAACGGAAATTATGTATGAAGTATCTCCCAAAAATTGACAGAAATCTGCTCCTAAATATCATTAACGGTTTTTAACCGACCGGGTTATGTTTATTCAATTTTAATGGAGGAAATCATGTCACTTAAAGGAACAAGAACCGAAAAAAATCTTCTTACTTCTTTCGCAGGCGAATCGCAGGCAAGAATGCGCTACAACTACTTCGCAAGCAAGGCTAAAAAGGACGGATTCGAGAAAATAGCTGTTATTTTTGAAGAAACTGCAAACCAGGAAAAAGAACATGCAAAAAGAATGTTTAAATTCCTTGAAGGCGGCGATGCCGAAATCACCGCGACATATCCTGCCGGAATGATCTCCGACACCCTTGCAAACCTCAAGGCTGCCGCTGCAGGCGAGCACGAGGAGTGGACCGAAGCATATCCCGAATTCGCTCGTATCGCTGACGAAGAAGGTTTCCACGACATCGCCGAGATGTACAGAAAGATCGCCGTTGCCGAAAAGCACCACGAAGAAAGATACAACGCTTTCATAAAAGACCTTGAAGAAAGCGGAATGTTCGCGAAAGACCGCGAAGTTACGTGGCGCTGCCTCAACTGCGGCTACATCCATGTCGGCAAGGAAGCTCCCGAAAAATGCCCGGCATGCGAGCACCCGCAGGCTTACTTCGAAGTTCTCAACACAAACTGGTAATTCCGGGGAAACGATATGACAAAAAGGAACGAAGTCTACAAATGCGCGCTCTGCGGAAACATCGTAACGGTTTCGCACGAAGCTGGCGGAAAACTTGTCTGCTGCGGCCAGGAAATGGAGCTTATGCCCGTGAAAACGGCCGATCAGACGCTTGAAAAGCATGTTCCGGTCATCGAAAAAACGGCGGATGGCATCAAAGTTACCGTCGGTTCGACTCCGCATCCGATGATGGACAACCACTACATCGAATGGATCGAAGTTTTCAAAGGCGACATGGTTATGAGAAAGTATCTCAAACCCGGCGATGCGCCGAGCGCGGAATTTCCGATGGAATTTTCCGACGAAATCATTGCGCGTGAATACTGCAACATCCACGGACTGTGGGCAAACAGAAAGTAGGAGAAACAATGTCGAATCTCAACGCAATAAAAATCAGCGATTCGGTCTACTGGGTAGGCGCGATCGACTGGAACATCCGCTATTTCCACGGATATGCGACCAAAAAAGGAACGACCTACAACGCATACCTCGTCATGGCTGACAAGATCACTCTCATCGACGGCGTGAAAAAAGGTTTCGAGGAGGAACTTCTTGAAAGAGTCGCTTCGGTCGTTGACCCGCAGAAAATCGAATACATCGTTTCCAACCACGCGGAACCCGACCACAGCGGCGGAATACCGAAGATCGCTGAAATCGTTCAACCAGAAAAGATCTTCGCTTCGAAAGGCGGTGTCCGTGCCCTCGCGGCTTACTATCCGGGACTTCCGGTCGAAGCTGTTGCTGACGGCGGAGAACTCAGCCTCGGCAACAGAACGCTGAAATTCATGGAAACGAAGATGCTCCACTGGCCGGACAGTATGTTCTCCTACCTTGCCGAAGAAGAAGTCCTTTTCAGCCAGGACGCTTTCGGAATGCATCTTGCTACAAGCGAGCGTTTCGACGACGAGCTTCCGTGGCCGCTTCTGGTCGATATGTCGACAGGCTACTATGCGAATATCATTACGCTTTACAGCCCGTTCGTTCAGAATCTGCTTAAAAAAGTGGCTGCAAGCGGTCTCACCTTCAAAGTTGTCGCTCCCGACCACGGCCCTGTATGGAGAAACATGGATAACTTCGCGGAAATGCTGAAGTATTACGACAAATGGTCTGCGAGAAAAACCGACAAAAAAGCGGTCATCGTCTATGATTCGATGTGGCATTCGACTGAAAAGATGGCGCGCTGCATCGAAGACGGCCTTGTTTCGCAGGGGATCAAGGTGAAATCGCTGTTTCTGCAGTCATGCGACAGAAGCGAAGTCGCTACCGAAATGCTTGATGCAACGGCAGTGATCGCGGGCGCTCCGACGATCAACAACGAGATCTTCCCTTCGATGGCGGACGTTATGTGCTACATCAAAGGACTCAAGTTCAAAACGCCTTGGGCTGCGGCGTTCGGTTCATACGGCTGGAGCGGCGAAAGCGTGAAATATCTTTCCCAGATGCTTGCTGACATGGGCTGCGAAGTCGTAGGAAGCGTAAAATCGCTTTATGTTCCGACTGAGGAAGTTAAAAAACAGTGCTTCGATCTCGGACGCGAGATCGGAGAAAAGATCAACAATAGAAATTAGGAGGAAACTATGGACAAGTATGTATGCGGAATCTGCGGTTATGTTTACGACCCTGAAAAAGGCGATCCCGACGGCGGAATCGCTCCCGGAACCCCTTTTGAAGCTATTCCTGAAGACTGGGTATGCCCGGTTTGCGGAGTAAGCAAGGACAATTTCTCGAAAGAATAGTCTTCCACTCAAAATGACTTTCGATCCAGAAGATTCTTTTTTTATCATCCTCAACAAACAAAAAGGCTTTTCTTCTAACGGAGAACTTAACTTCCTGAAAAGACTGCTGAAAATCAAAAAGGCGGGGTTCTGCGGAACTCTTGACCCTCTTGCGAGCGGAGTTCTTGTAGTGGCGGTAAACAAAGCGACCAAACTCATTTCCCTGGCTACCGACTTTGATAAAGTTTATTCAGGCAGAATAAAGCTCGGTTTCACAAGCCCAAGCTTGGATTTAGGAACTGAACTTGTTGAATCCGGCACTGTTCCCGAAGTTATAGACTGCGACGCGATAGTTAAAAAATTTCAGGGAGTAATACAGCAGATCCCGCCGGTTTACAGCGCGCTCAAAATTGACGGTGAAAGAGCCTACAGACTGGCGAGAAACGGAAAAATTCCCGAAATGAAGGCTCGAAACGTCGAAATAAAGTCGCTTGAGATCACACGAACCGCTCCCGACGAACTTTCGTTTTTTGTGAGATGCTCGAAAGGGACTTATATCCGCACGCTTGCCGGTGACATCGGAGAATTTTTAGGCTGCGGAGCGGTTTTAACCGAACTCATCCGGCGCGAAGTAGGCCCGTTCAGACTTGAAAACGCCGTTTCGATGGAAGAACTCAAGGAAGATCCCGAGAATGTCTGCAAGGCGTTGCTTTCAGTCCCAGAATTTCTATCGGGCAGAAACACCTGCACTGTTGATGAAGAAAAATTCAACTATCTCAAAAACGGCAATGAAATAAGCAAGTTACATCTTGATTTAAAAGAAGGACTTAATCTTCTGAAATTCAACGGAAAAGTCTTTCTCATAGTCGAAAAAACAGGGGAAAAAGTTTCTTATTTCGCGTTTGTGTAAAACGGACCTCAATCTCAATAATAGCAAAATTAAGGATTATTTTTTGGTTCTTTCAGCGACTTCTTTCAGGTATTCAGGCTTTCTTGTAAAAAGCATGGTGTTTGTTTGACTTTTTCATTTTTTAAGGCAGACGCCGTCAGTCTGGTCGCATTCTCCGTAAACGCATTCATATCCGACAGTTTTGCAGTCGGGAAGACATGCTTGGATTTTGTTTGAACAACGATAATCTTGTCTGCAGTCGGAGGGTTTGGTGCATTTGTGCAGGCAAAGACCGTTTCCGCCGAAGTTATAGAAAAGTTCCCCCGTGCTGCTGCAGGCTGCCGAATCGGTTTCGTCACCGAAGAATGTGCAATATCCCCCGGGGAAGCCGTCGTCTGATGTTAGACAGGTTGCATCTTGGTCGTCGTCATTTGTGCACTGGCTGTCGCTTGTGCAGGCTGCGCCGACTTCTTCTGCCTGTGCCTGATTTCCGCTTGTGTCACCGGTATTGAGGTTGCTGTCATCGCCTGTGTCAGGTGTCGTATCACCGGTGTCTGTGTCACCTGTATCGGTATCGCCTATGTCTGTATCACCGGTGTCTGTGTCGCCGGTATCTGTATCACCGGTATCTGTGTCGCCGGTATCTGTATCACCGGTATCAGGGTTGGTGTCTGTATCACCGGTATCCGTATTACCAGTATCTGTATCGCTATCGTCAGTTGTGTCTGTGTCATCCGGCTCGGAATCACCCGAATCATGTTCGGAATCACCGGAATCAGGTTCTTCTTCGGGAACTTCGACGCATTCGGAATCAATCCAGGTGTAATTGTCATCGCAGACGCAGGTGTAAGTTCCTTTTTTGTTGGCGCAGGTGCTGTGTTCGGGGCAACTGTTCAGATAGGGATTTTCGCATTCGTCGATGTCAAAGCATTTGTTGTTGCTGCATTCGTAGCCTGTCGGGCATTCACCGCAGTTGATTTGGAAAATGATGCTGTTGAGAGTCGCTGTGATATAGCCGCATTCGGCTTCACTTTGTTTGCATATTTTATCGATTTCAGACTGGTCTGCACCTTTATCAAACGGGTTTACGCGTTTCATGTCCTTGTCGCAGGAAATCGCGAAAAATGCACATAAAAACAGAAAAATCGCAAAAAGTTTTGTCTTCATATTGAATCTCCTTGTCCGTTTTACCTAACACAACGGACATAGTAGTGGTGGGTCTTATTGCCGCTGGCCACGCTTCCGTCATCGAAGAACACGAGCCACGCGGTGTTTGTATCGTAGACGAGGGTAGAGGAAGACCAAAGGTCAGTGCTGTCACCCAATTTGCTGAAACGCCCGTCATCATAAGTCGTTCCCCAGCTTAAACAGGATATTTCGCCAGATTCCTGAGTGCCTTGTTCCGTGCAAGTCGAACAAGTCCAGCAATCACCCAAAGCAAGGCAGTCGTTCGTCTCTGAAACCTTGCAGTCTGCGCTTCTCGGAGTGCTGCCTGTTGCAGAAGTAAGAAGCGTCTTCAATTCGTCTATATTCGGGAGTCTCCAGTCAGTAAAACCGCCGTAATTGTTCATTTCACAGAATATTGTCGCATCAATATAATCCATCTCACTTGACGAAATTTTTGACCATGTGAGACCGCTTGACGGATCGTAGCACGGCGTGTCGCTTGATTTGCTGCATTCGGGAATTGACGATTCTGTCGGATCTGTGTTATCGGTATCTGCCGTATTTATGTCGGCATCTTCGTGTGACTGCGAATCGCTGCTGTCAGCAAAGCAGTTGTTGTTGCTGCATTCGTAGCCCGTAGGGCATTCACCGCAGTCGATTTCGAAGATGATGCTGTTGAGATTCGCTGTGATATAGCCGCATTCGGCTTCACTTTGTTTGCATATTTTATCGATTTCAGACCGGTCTGCACCTTCATCAAACGGGTTTATGCGTTTCATGTTTTTGTCGCAGGAAATGAAAAATATCGATGAAATCGTTAATAAAATCAAAATATTGATTTTCATTTAAATCTCCATGGAATCATTAATGAGACATGTCAGGTCACGTTTCTACCATTTCAATGCAAACTGCAGAGTTCCGTCTGCCGGACTTGCCCCGAAGGAAACATTGTATTTTTTCTTGACCTCTTTTTCGCCTTTGAATTCGATGCTGTAAAAAGTGATGCCTGTCGCAATCAGGGCAACGCCGGCACTGGCTCCGGCAATTCCGAGAGCCAAATAAGTTTTCCTTTTTTTATCGCATTTGCTTGCCTTGTCCCAGTAATATTCCGGATACTCCTGATCCGCAAGATACCAGTTGTAGTAGGTTTTGCGGTCTTTTTCAGCTTGGTCCATGACATAGAACGAAACGCCGCCCAAAGCTCCTAAGACAACACCTGCAGCGAGTGTTGAGGTCGCGATTATGAGCCTTGTCTTTCTTCCGGCTTTGTTGAGTTCGTTTTTCAGCTGCTGTTCTTTTTGTGCCTTTTCTTCCTCCGCTCTGCGCGCTTTTTCGGCTTCGCTGGCGTTTTTAACTTTGCTCACTTCGTCGCATCCAGCCTGATATTTGAGTCCGCAAGCTTTGCCGAAGAATGTGATTTTTTCTTCATCGTTTGCGGCAAAATATTTGGCGGTGCTGAAGCAGTCTTTTCCAGAATTCTGGTTGCAGCGGGCAATTTGAATTTCTTTTATTTTGTTTCTGAAAGTTTCGTTCTTCGCGATTTCCTCCGCCGTCTGCGTATTTTTCGTGATGTTCAGGATCTCGTCAGTGCCGAATGCCACGCCGAATTCGTCAAGATGCTGTGAAACCAGGCTCACTTTCTGTTCTGCGGGAATGATATTTGCCGGAATAAGTTTCGAAATTTTATCCAGATTCTCCTGATGTTTGTTTAAAAACGCGACGATGTAGTTCCACTCTTCGAACCTTGTTCTTGCAGTTTCGGCGAAAGGATTGTTTGCGGCTATTCCGGCAAGCTGCCTCCAAAGTTTCATTACTTCGCCGGGATTTTTCAGAATATCTTCTTCTTTTTCCTTTTTTGAAGCCTGCTCGAAAAGTTCAACAGCTTTCGGATCGGTGTTCATCAGCGCCGCATTGTCGATCTGCATCATCGCAAGCGGTTTCGGAATCCCGATGACATGCTCGGTGATAGTATATGTTTTTGCAATCTGGACAGAAGCCTGTTCCGGATTCTCCGCAGGAGCCGCAGACTGTTCAGCCGGTTCCGGTGTTTCGGCTGCTGTTTCCCCTGTTTCAGCATTCTGTCCGGCTTCTTCGGCTTTGCTCTGTTCTTCTTCGGCCTGTTTTGCTGCCTCCTCATTTTGCTGGGTCTCGGCAGCTTTCTTCTTTACCTCTTTGGGTGCATTTTTTTCTTCCTTTTCCTTCTTTTTCTGCTCCGCGGCTATTTCATCGAGAGTTTTCGGCGCAGCACTCAGCTGGAAAGAGCCGAAAGAAAAGGCAAGCAAAAGAAAAAATGCGAAAATTCTAAGTGATTTCATGTGCTTTACCCAAAAATATTTTTATTTTTTTTCTTCAATTCTGATACATCCCTGACATTCGCCTTGTTCGCAGGAGATCTCACAGTATCTGAACGCGTCGCTTCTTTCGGCCGAAACTTCGTCATAAACTACAAGCTTGAGCGCGATTCCTTTGACCCATGCCGTTTTCTTTTTTCCGTCTTTTGTTTCCTTGAGCATAGTGATGACCATTCCGTCTGCTTTTGCAGCCTGGATAGCGTTGAAAGCCGCAAGTTTCGCGATAGGGGAAAGCTTGTCAACGTCAATTGATTTGTTTTTGGAAAACAGATTGAGTTTGCTTCCGCCTGCTTCGCTTAAAGCTACGGGATCAGCTGTTTGGTTGTCGGCACTGCCCTCAATCGAGCCGGAGACCTGAAAACCGATTTCGATCGGGCGGGACCAGACGCGCATTCCCTCAGCTTTAAGTTTCTCATCATTTGAAACGCTCGAAGTTGCGACAGTTGCCGAACATGAGCAGACTAAAACTGCTGCAAAAACCAAAAGTGTGATGACAAAAAATCTTTTCATTTTCATTCTCCTTAAAATGTTTGGCTTAAAACCCCAAAAAAACGCAGTATTTATAGGTTTTTTAATACGTTTTGCAAGTAAAATCAGCAGAAATTCGACATGAAAGCAAAATATTGGTTATTTGCAGACAGAATGTGATGATTGAGCGTGACCTGGCTAGTAAGTCAGGCCGGCTTCACGGATTTTTTTGCTGTAAAGGGAAACTCCGCGGACATACATTTCTTCAGGGTTATATGCCATGAACGCATGTTTCGGACCCTGTTCCTTGTAGCCGTGCTGCTCAAGATATGTTGCTACCGAGAAAATAGCATCATGCATGTTGTTGAGATCGATTTCTCCGTCTCCGTCTCCGTCGGCGGCAAAGTTCATCGAAGAGGGCATGAACTGCGGAATTCCGATAGCTCCAGCCCATGAACCCTGGATTTCATAAAAATTGAAATGCTTGTCCATTGCCATGGTAATCAGCGCAGCCATGTTTTCGACGGATTTCTTTTTAAGTTTTTCCAGTCTTTTCAGTGCATTCGGGCGTTTCATTACTTTGCTGGATGCATAAGCTCCGGATTCAAAGTGATTTTGCTCTATTTCCGGCAGATAGCAGATCTGTCCCATGAAAATCTGGTAAACACTGAAAGTTCCTTTGTATTCTCCGAATTTTGATTCCCAGTTCAGAACGCCGAGAATGTCTTCGGGTTTAACTCCTGTTTCTCTGTAGGCTTTGAGTATAGTGTCGCGGTATTCATCAAAGAATTCGAGTCCTTTTTTGACGGTTTTGTCGTTGACGAGTATCGGAACATAATCTTTATGAGCCTGTTTTTGTTTCGCTACGGACTGCGGGCTTGCGATATCGCTTACTTTTGTGTAGTGCTTGCCGTCCAAGTCTGAAGGTGCTTTGTTTATGATTTTCAGCAGTTCTTCATAAGTCATTCTTTCGCTTAATGCAGAAGCCAGTGCCTGAATTTGTTCCGGGCATTTTTCTGCATAGTTCGTTTTGGATTCACCGTATAAATTCAAATATTTGGCTATCGATGCGAGATTCCGGGGAACAGCGTTTCTTTTACGGATTTCTTCCTGTCTTGCTTCTTCCTCTCTCTGGCGTTCTTCTTCTTTCAGCTGCTCTTCTTTTCTGCGTTCTGTTTCTATTCGAATTTTTTCTTCTCTTTCCATTTCACGCCGCATGATTTCTTCCAGGAAAGCCCGTTCTGCTTCGGCTTGTTTCTGCTGGTAAACAAAAAATCCGGCTGCCGAACATACGACCACGAATGCTATTATTGAGATCAATATGATTTTTTGTTTTTTTGCGGAAATTTTTGGTTTCGGAGCTGGTTGTGACAAATTTACCTTAAGCAGAGTGTCGGCGCATTCCAAACATTCCTGGGAGAGAGCGTCGGAATTTTTGAAGCCCTTTATTGAAGCAAAAATATTCGAGAGTTCTTTCCATTCGGAAACGGTTTTTGCTTTCTTCATTCTCTCCTGGGCATCATTGAAAATCCTGGCTCTTTCGGAAAATTCACGGCATTTTTCGGCTAACAACTTTGAATTTTTGTATCCTTCTATTGACGCAAACATTTCGGCTGATTCCGTAAAATCATACTCATCCTGAGCCGCCTTCATTTTTTTCAAGGCAGAAGAGTATGTTTTCTGTTTCTCTGCGTCTTCGCTGTTTTCAGAAATGTTTTCATTTTCTACTTCCGAGTGTCAGCGAATTGAAGTCCTCGCACGGATGCTTCAGATAAAAGTGCTGTTGTCGCCTTCATACTTAATGACAGGTACGGTTGAATTCGACATTTAAACCTCCGATAAAAACAGTTGAAATATGATTTAATATTCTTGACTTGTAATTCATAAGATTTATATTTGCTTTATTGCAACCAAATTATTTAAAAAATCAAGCGCCCTATGTTAACGAAAAGCACTTGAAAGGCAAGTTTTGTAATAAAAGTTCCGTAAAAATCTTGTTCGGCGGAACAGTTCTGGGTAAAGTGCTGCAAAGGCGGAAAAAGTCTCTTATTTCGCCTTCGTCTAAGATAAAATAAATCTTGACTTTTTTCCTTTATCGAATAGAATCCCGCGTTTTTTTGAAGCACCTCCGTGCGTTTGTCCCGTGCCTGTCTCTTGTTTGGGAGTGAGCGGGATGCGGAGGGAAGATTATTAACAGGTAATTCTTGGAGGAAAAAATGCCTGAATTAAGAGAAATGCTTAAAGCCGGTGCTCACTTCGGACACCAGAAACAGAAATGGAATCCCAAAATGGCTCCCTACATTTTTACGGAGCGCAACAACATCCACATCATCAACCTTCAGAAGACGATGGAACTCATCGAAGACGCAAAGAAGTTCGTTAAGGAACTCGGAATGGCGGGCGAAATGATCTTCCTTGTCGGAACGAAAAGACAGGCTCAGGAAGTCATCAAGGAAGAAGCTGAAAGAGCTGAAGTTCCCTATGTAAACTACCGCTGGCTCGGCGGAATGCTCACCAACTTCGTAACGATCAACCAGTCGGTCAAGAAGTTCCAGAAGTTCGAAGAGATCCTTACCACCGAAAAGAGAAGAATGTATAAGAAAAAAGAGCTTGCAGACATCGAGAAGAGAAAAGACAAACTCGAGAAGAACCTTGCAGGCGTTATGAAAATGGACAAAATGCCGGGCGCTATGTTCGTCGTTGACCCGATGAAAGAGCATCTTGCAGTTCACGAAGCACAGAAACTCGGTATTCCGATAATCGCAATGATCGATACAAACGGAAATCCTGACGGAATCGACTACCTCATTCCCGCAAACGACGACGGTATGCGCTGCATTTCGCTTGTAACTTCCGACATCGTAGACGCTTACCTTGAAGGTCTTGACATTTACAAGCAGAAGATCGCGACAGAGCAGAAAGAGAAGAAGGAAAAACCGGCAAGAGGCGAAACAAGAAGCGTTGCCGGCAGAAAAGTCAGAGTTAAAAGAATCCAGACTGCTGAAGCCGAAGAAGAACCGGCTGAAGAAGCAGCTGAAAAAGAATAGGAGGAACCCATGGAAATCACTGCAGGATTGGTTAAAGAACTCAGAGAGAAAAGCGGCGTAGGAATGATGGACTGCAAAAAAGCCCTCATGGAAGCAAACGGCGACATCGATGCGGCTATGCAGATCCTTAAAGATAAAGGCATCGCGAAAGCGGCTAAAAAGGCTGACAGAGTAGCTTCGGAAGGAGCTGTCCTCATTTCCATCGAAGAAAACAAAGGTCTTATGCTCGAACTCAACTGCGAAACAGACTTCGCTGCAAAAAGCGACGGTTTCAAAGCTCTTTCGAAGACCATGCTCGAATACTTCGAAAAGAACGCGAAAGAAGAAAATCAGGTCGTTTCCATGGAAGAGAACTTCTACAATGCAGAAGTAGAAACCATGACGAAGGAAGCTGTTGCAGTTATCGGCGAGAACATCAGACCGAGAAGATTCGTAAAATACGAAGCAGGCGAAAATTCTTTCATCCACTCTTACGTTCACATGGGCGGAAAAATCGGCGTTATGCTTGAGATTAAAGCTTGCTGCGCTGAATGCACCAAAAAGCCTGAAGTTATCGAAATGGCTGACGGAATCGCTATGCAGATCGCTTCGATGCGTCCTGACTGCATTGACGTAGAATCTTTCCCGCAGGACAAGCTTGCTTCCGAAAAGCACGCTTTCCTCGCACAGGTTCTCGAGATGGGAAAACCGCAGGCTGTTGCTGAAAAGATCGTTGAAGGAAAAATCCAGAAGTTCGTATCGGAAAATACTCTTCTCGAGCAGGTTTTCGTTATGAACAGCGACCTCAAGATCAAAGATTATATTAAAGAAACAGGCAAGAAAGTCGGCTGCGACCTTAAAGTTGTCCGCTTCAACCGTTTCGAACTCGGCGAAGGCATTGAAAAGAAAGTTGAAAATTTCGCGGAAGAAGTAGCAGCTCAGATGAAATAATTTTTTGAATGAGCGATTTTTGTGATTCTACATTTCGGGGAGCGTCTTTTAAAAGGGCGCTCCTTTCTTTTTTTATAATATTCATCCATTTTTTTGTGTGTGCTGAAGCCTTTACTGACGACAGTTCAGACAAAAAAACGGATACTGCGGTAAAAGCCGCAAGTGCTTCCACAGTCTACACAAAAGAAGAGTTTGTAGCGAAATTCATTGAAAAAACAGGCACATCCAACTTGTCGCGATACGAGCTGGAAAAGGCTGAAGCCGATTATGACTATGTCATTGCGCAGATGTTCCCCAAAATAAAACTCACCACAGGTTTCGGGCCGCATCCTAAGTATGTTTATGAATATTCCGAGATTATGCCTGATTCCGACGGTGACGGACTTCCGGAATTTAAGGAAAGAAAGTGGCACAAGTATTATGATGAATGGGGTATCGCGTTCAGGGCACGAGGCGAAATCATCCTTCCGATCTATACTTTCGGCAAGATTTATGCCGCCAAACATGCCGCTCAGGCGCAGATAGATTTGAAAAAAGCGGAAGCGGAAATCGCGGATCTGAAAGTCAGAAAAGAGGCTCTGACCTTTTATTGGTCATGGGTAATGGCTCAGAATTATTTCGAAATTCTTGAACCGGCGATGAAACAGATCGACAAGGCGGAAGAAAAGCTGCGCGATATGCTCTACGAAGAGAAAGAGGGCGTTACGCAGAAGGATCTGAACAAACTGCTTATGGAAAAAGAGAAAATCCTCTATTTATATGAACGCCTGCAGCTTCAGACCGACACATTGAAGTCGCTGATAACGGAAATTCTCGGCGAAAACTGGGAATTCGCCGACAAGGAGATGAAAAAACAGGATTTTTCGAAAGAAATGCCGGAACTGGTAGATTTTATGAAACAGAAAAGCCCTTATTCCATGTATATGCAGAAAGGGCTTTATATTTATGAAAAGCTCTACCGGCTGGAAGTGCGGAGACTTTTTCCTAATTTCGGGATCGACGGCTCCTATTCATTCAAATACACAAGCTCGGTCGACGAGAGAAACTATCCGGAGGCGAACAGCCCCTACAACGGTTATGACGGTGAAATAGGGATCGGTTTTGTTTTTGATCTGAATATTATGGAACAGGTCAGCAAGATAAAAAAGGCAAAAGCCGAGTGGAACTATATGAAGTCGAAGGCGTTACTGGCGGAGAAGACCGTAACGCTTCAGATCCAGAGAAAATATAATGATTTAAAGGCATTGGATTCACAGATCACACATCTTAAAAATATAAGGAAAACGGCAAAAGGGATGATGACGACCGAATATGCGAACTACGAATCGGGAATCAAAACCGAGACGAAGGATCTGATCGACGCCGTGAAATCGTTTTTTGAAAACGAGCAGGAATACATTCAGGCAATTTACGATTACAATATGAAAGTCGAAGATATAATTGAATTTACGGGGGCAGTCGAAAAATGAGACAAGTGTTGATTTTTGCTATTCTTTTTGTTTGTTCCGGCGTTTTTGCGCAAACAGACGGTGTTAAGGAAAATCAGAAAGATTCCGCGGATTCGCTTGATGTCGCTGCGGCGGTGAAAGTGCTTGAAGCGAAAGAGCAGGCTTTTGAGAAACTTGCCAACACGAATCCGAAAAAAGGAACCCCGAAATATCTCGAAAAAGACAAGGAAGTCAAGCAGATCGTTGAAGACCTGATCGATTACCGCTTTGTTTCGGAATACATAATCGGCAAAAAATGGCTTGAGACACCTGAATCGAAAAAAGAAAATTTGTTCAATAAAATCAGAGAACTGTTTACTGAAGTCTATCTCGATAAACTTTTTTACAACAAAAGTTACGAGAAAAAATACCTTGAAAAGGGGCTTGAAAAAAAATATCTGAAAGGCGTTCCCGAAAGTATTTTCATAACTTCTGAAATACAGGGGATTTTCAACGGAAAAACGGTAGGTTACGAACTTGTTTATCACATCAGGAAGGTCGACGGAAAGTATAAGATTTTTGATGTCGAACTCGATACGGTCAGTCTTGCAAGAAACTACCGCGAACAGTTCGAGAAAAACCTGAAAGATACGAGCGTCGACGAACTCATTGAAAAGATCGACAAAAAAATAAAATCCTCGAAAGAAAAGAAGGAAAGTAAAGGACAGAAATCAGCTAAATAGCCGAGATGACTGAAAAAATTCTGCTTCATGCCTGCTGTGCGCCGTGCACTACGGCGACTCTTGAAAAAATCCTTGCCGATAATCCGGAGGCTGAAGTTTCGGTTTTTTACTACAATCCCAACATTTCTCCTGCTGTTGAAGAGGAAAAACGCTGGTCGGAACTTGTGAGATACATCGATACCCGTTACGGAGACGCTGTCAAAGTTCTGCGCGGAAAATACGACTACGATTTCTGGAATTCGCTGATAGAGCCGGTTTCACTGAGCGGCGAAGGCGGTTTCCGCTGCCGGATCTGTTACTATCTGCGTCTTCTCGAAAGTTTCAAGAAAGCGGCTGAACTGGGTTGTGACGCGGTTAGCACGACTCTGGCGATAAGTCCATACAAAAATTTCGAGTGGCTTGACGAAATAGGAAAAGTGCTTTCTGAAAAATTTGGAATAAGATGGTTCCTTGAAAGGTGGGATTACAGGCGTTCCATCGAGCTTTCCAGGCAGTACGGCCTTTACCGGCAGAAATACTGCGGATGCGATTACAGCAAGAAAAAGTGAGGTAAAAAATGGAAGAAGAGAAGATCCTTTTTTACGAGAAACAGCGGCTTACGCAGTGGTGGTTGTGGATGATCGTCATTGTTGTCCAGCTGATCCCGATGTCCCTCAATTTCAGAAAACTTTATCTTGCCGGATTTATGGAAAAACCCGAGATTATGCTCAGCACGGTCGGGTCTTCGGTTTTCATTTTAATTCTTTCACTGCTTCTGATCTATTCGGTAAAACTTGAAACCAGGATTACGGAGCAGGGCGTTTATGTGAGACTTTTTCCTTTGGGTTTTTCTTTCAAATTCTATCCTTTCAGCAATATGACGGCTTACTATGTCAGAAAATATCATCCCGTCCGCGAATACGGCGGCTGGGGCTATAAGGGAAGGCCAGGCAACAGAGCTTTGAGCATCTGGGGCGACAGAGGCCTGCAGATGGAGTTCCCGAACGGGAACAAACTTCTTGTCGGAACACGCAGACCGCAGGAAATAATGGAAATTTTAAAATCACTTCAGAAATAAGCTATGAAAAAATTTACTTTATTTTCTTTAATTTTGCTGGTTTTCTTTTCGCTTTTCGCAGAGAAGGAAACTGTCACGATCTGGCATTCCTACCGCGGCGACGAGCAGAAGGCTCTTGAGGAATTGCGCAACAAATTCAATGAGTTACAGTCTGATTATAAAGTTGATCTGCTTAACGTTCCGTATGACGCCTTCGCCAACAAGCTGACAAGCGCGATCCCGCGCGGAAACGGCCCTGACGCATTCATCTTCGCTCACGAAAGAGTGGGGGACTGGGCTGAAAGCGGAATAATTTCAGATCTTTCCGATGTTTTGAACGGAAGTGTTTCAAGCTCTTTGATTCCTTCGACTCTTGATGCGCTGAAATACAACGGAAAATACTGGGGATTTCCTCTTTCATTCAAAAGCGCAGTCCTTTTCTACCGCACCGATAAAGTCGAAAAAGTACCTGAAACTACTGACGAACTTCTTAAAGCGGCGCAGAGTTTTACAGACGCTAAAAACGGGAAATACGGTCTTGCTTTTGAAGCGACTTCGGCATATTTCGCGGCTTCTTTCATCTACGGTTTCGGCGGAAAATTCTGCTTTGAAAACGGTGCTGAAAGGGAAGATGGCATGGCCTGCCTTGACGATAAAGGAAATGTAAAAGCACTTGAATTTATTGATAATTTAGTAAACAAATCAAAAGTTACGCCGCAGGAAGCGACTTCGGCGCTCGTAACGCAGCTTTTCAACGAAGGGAACTCCGCTTTTGTGATCAACGGGCCGTGGTTTCTTGGTGAGATCGACAAAAATGTTCCCTATTCAGTCGCGGTCCTTCCGAAAGTGAGCGAAAGCGGCGAAGTTATGAAGCCCTTCCTCACGGTCGAGGCTTACCTCGTTTCGAACCACGAAACGACAAACAAAAAAGGGGCTGCGGAATTCGGAAAATTCCTTGTTTCGCACGATGCCGCCAAAGTCCGCGCAATATCGGGAAGGCAGTCTGTCGCGACCGCTTCGGTTTACGAGGATGAGGAAGTCGCAACTGACGGGATCCTCAATGTTTTCAAAAAACAGGCCGAAGTTTCGGTCCCCATGAGCAACAACCCGAAAATGAGAATGGTCTGGGAACCTCTTGCCGGTGCTTTGAGAAAAGTCCTCCGCGGTGCAGACACCCCTGAAAACGCACTCGAAAGCGCGCAGCAGCAGTTCAAGATTTTCTCTAAACCGCTTCCGAAGGCGCAAAGCCCGGTCGTTTTTGTCATAATTCTTGTCATCGCGGCAATTGCAGGGCTTGTTTTCACTGTCAGACAGATAAAAAAGTATAAATTTTTTGAAAAACTCATGTCGTCGCCGACACCTTACCTCTATCTTTTTCCGGCGATGTTCTCGATGCTCGTTCTCGTTTTCGTTCCGTTTGCGGTTGGTACTGCAGTCGCGTTCTTTGCCCACAAAAGCGGCGAATACCAGTTCGTAGGATTCACGAACTTCATTTCGATCCTTCTTTCGAAAGATTTCCCGATAACAGATTCGCTTTCGTTCTATTTCACGCTTCTCGTCACGATTTTGTGGACGGCTGTAAATGTTTTCCTGCATGTTTCGATAGGTCTTGCGCTTGCTCTCATGCTGCGCGAGCCGTGGCTCAAACTCAAAGGCGTCTACAGAATGCTTCTCATAATACCGTGGGCGGTTCCCAACTACATCACGGCACTTATCTGGAAAGGAATGTTCAACAGACAGTTCGGCGCGATAAACGGAATTTTGCAGGCGATAGGGCTCGAACCTGTCAGCTGGTTCAGCGGCTTCTGGACCTCGTTCGCGGCAAATGTCACGACAAACACCTGGCTCGGATTCCCGTTCATGATGGTCACCGCTCTCGGTGCACTGCAGGCGATCCCGCATGATCTGGAAGATGCCGCAAGCGTTGACGGAGCCAACGGGTTTCAGCGTTTCAGACACGTAATCCTGCCGCTTTTGAAACCTGCGCTTCTTCCGGCAGTAATTCTCGGAAGTGTCTGGACATTCAACATGTTCAACATCATCTACCTTGTTTCGGGCGGCGAACCAGACGGCGCGACCGAAATCCTCATAAGCGAAGCCTACAAATGGGCATTCCAGCGTCAGGAGCGATACGGTTACGCGGCGGCTTATTCGACCTTGATTTTCATAGTTCTTCTGCTTTATTCCAAAGCGACCGAAAAAGTCGGAAAGGAAAATTAGTCAGCGGCTGATTTCACACACGACGGATACAATTAATTGTTATGATTTCAATAAGAGTTCTTTGTTCAGAAGCAACGACTTTAATGTTGCATGATAATCCGAAATTCCTTTGATTTCGGTGATTGTCGTTATTTTTCGTCCGGCATCCTTGCTGCTTGCTCCGCAGTGATAGAGTTTTTCGTTTTTAGTTCCAAAATCAACGGCGATATATCTGTCGTGAACTCTCCCCGAAGATGTGATAAATTTGATTTTTGTGTCAGGATATTCTGCCGAAAAATCGTTAAATTCCGCGAGTTTAAGCGGCATACTTCCTTTGTTGTCGCTGACAATCGTGATCTTAATGCCTTTTTTCGCATGGGCAAGATGATGCAGGGTTTTTAACCCAAGGTAGTCGTCGATCACGATGATGTTTTGAGCCGCATTCGCATAAATTTTCTGGTAAGCTAGGTCTGCTTTGAAAGGCTCGCCGTCAAGAATCAGAATTTCGTCGTTCTCAATGTTGCTGTCAAAAAGTTTAATGAAATCTGACAGTTCGTCTTTTGTGACCATGCTTTCCTTAATTGTTGCAATATCTTTGGTGTTCTGTGAGGTCTGAATAGCAATCTGGGCAACATCCTTATAACCGATAAGATTTTCCGATTCAATTATATAATCTTTCATCGTTTTAAAAAGGCGCACTAAAACTTTGCTTTGCTTAATTGCCAGCTCACCGCGCAAAACAGTCATAAGCATATAAACGCCTTGCTCTGTGAAAGCATAAGGAAAATACTGACGGCCTCCTCTGGTCTCAATTTTTGAGGTCAAAAATTTTGACCTCAAAAACGAGAACTCGGTTTCATTCAACTGAAACATAAAATCGCTGTCAAATTTCTCAATATTATTCTTTACTTGCTGATTGAATGCTTTAACTGAATAGCCGTAAATTTCAGCCAGATCGAAGTCGAGCATAACCTGCTGACATCGGATCGTGTAGATTTTTGACCGCAAATCATTTTCGTTGTGAATTACTATTTCATTTTCCATATCCAAACACCAAAAACAAATTCTTAACAATTATTTATATCGTTATTTTAATTTTTATCAATAAAATTTAATTATATTGCTATTGTTATTGCAATAATATTCTAAAAATTTGTTTGTGAATTTGTAGGGACATAACCTGATATGTCTCATGGTACTGCTTGACATCAGAGCCAAAATCCATAAAGTCGGAATGTATTTTTGTGATAAGGAAAACGGAGAAACAGATGAAGAGGATTGTAGAAATTATCATGTCAGCATTTTTGGCTTTTATTCTCGCTGCCTGCACGGGAACGGCATCAAATCAGGCCGAGAAAAATGAACAGAAGGGTGAGCAGAATACCGCTCCGACGGCTGAAACGGATGAAACCAAGCCGGCAGAAGGCGCGAAAGCGAAACTTCTTTACATGGGGCACGCAAGTCTCCGCATCACAACGGCGGAAGGAAAGGTGATCTACATCGATCCTTTCGTAGGAAACGGCTACGAGCCTGCGGCAGACCTTATCCTTGTCACTCACGCTCACTTTGACCACAACGCTCTCGACAAGATCAAAAACCGCAAGGAGGACTGCCGGACGATCACCTGGAAAGAGGCTCTTGCTGACGGAAAGCACCAGAGTTTCGACCTCGGTTATGTCAAGATCGAGGCAGTCGAAGCAGGATACAACAAAAATCACGATGTTAAGGAGTGTGTCGGCTACATTCTGACGCTTTCAGACGGCGTAACAGTCTATGTTTCGGGCGATACGAGCAAAACTCAGCAGATGCCTGAACTTGCTGAAAAGAAACTCGATTACGCTTTCTACTGCTGCGACGGCGTTTACAACATGGATCTTCCAGAAGCGGCTGAGTGCGCGAAACTTGTCGGTGCAAAGCACGATATCCCGTATCATGTGATTGCGGCTAAGGATGGCAAGTATTTCGACCGTGCGAGAGCGGAGCAGTTTGATTCACCGAACCGCCTTGTGATCGGAGAAGGCGAGGAAATTGAACTGGTTAAGTAACAAATTAATTTGTTGGCGGCAATATGAAAACTGCTTTGCTTGTGATTGATATGCAGAACGATTATCTTTGGGAGAAAAGGAAAGAGCGTTTTTCTTACGATACTGCCAAACTGGTTGCTTCAGTTAATGAGCTGATTCGTGAATATCATAATAAAAATCAGGATGTTATTTATATCCGCCACATCATTCAGAATTTATTTACGAACCGTCTTTTGTTCGGCTATTCGATTGCAGGAACTGACGGTGCAGAGCTCTACAGTGGTCTGGATATTGTGTCGGATTACTGTTTCGACAAGTATTTAGGTGACGCTCTGACCAGCAGAAAACTGAACAAGTTTATACGTGAGAAAAGCTATGATATGCTTCATCTCTGCGGCCTTGACGAATGCGGATGCGTTGCTGCGACAGCACTCGGTGCAGTAAAAAGAGGAATAAATGCCGCAGTTATTCGGGAAGGGACTGCAACGAGGTTCCAGGAAAATAAAATTAATGCAATCCGTAAAAAGCTGAATCTGGCCGGAGTCCAGTATGTCGGCACTGTGTCAGAATAACTGAAATCACTTTTCAATCCTTGTTTTCAAGTGTTTTTCCGCTATAATCCGGCGGTTTTTTTTAGGAGCTTTTTAGCGATGGATACAATCAAAATCACAAACTGCACAGAGAACAATTTAAAAAACATAAGTGTTGAATTTGAAAAGGGAAAATTCACGGTCGTGACCGGTGTTTCCGGCAGCGGTAAGTCGTCGCTTGTCTACAACACGCTTTTCAAGGAGTCGCAGCGGCTCTATCTTTCGTCGTTTCCGGCGTGGCAGAGGAAGTTTTTCGGCGTTACGAAAAAGCCCGCAGCCGAGCTCATAAGCGGTCTTGACGCTTCTCTTGCGGTTGACCAGAGGGCCGATGTCTCAACTTCTGTTTCCACTGTCGGCACTTTTTCGGGGATATATGACCTTCTGCGTGTCCTTTTCGCCCGTCATGCGGGGATTTCGCGCTCGGTTTTTTCCTTCAATTCTCCTCTTGGTTACTGCGAAGCGTGCAAAGGGAACGGAGTGGAGGATTTTCTCGACCCGGATCTCATTGTCGCGGACTGGAAAAAGTCGATCCGCGAGAGAGCTTTGAAGATAACCGCGCCAAACGGCTACATAATCTATTCGCAGGTGACTCTCGATGTCCTTGACGAAGTGTGCCGCGCACATGGTTTTTCAGTCGATACGCCGCTTTGCGACCTCACGAAAGAGCAGCTTGACGTCATATTTTTCGGCAGCGAGAAGATAAAGGTCGCTTTCGGCAAGCACACCCTCGAAAGCCGCATGAAATGGACGGGGATCACGGCAAAACCACGCGAAGAGGGCTACTACAAAGGGGTCGTCAACGTTATGGAAGAGATCCTGAAGCGTGACAGGAACCCCAACATCCTCCGTTTCGTCCGCTCGGTAAAGTGCAAAAAATGCGGAGGCGCAAGGCTTAACGACACCGCTCTCGCAGTCAAGATCGCAGGTAAAAACATTGCCGAGATCTGCGACATGAATTTAGAAAAAACGGTTGAGTTTCTCTCTGAAAACGCAAAGGAACTCAGCCTTGCTGAACAGAAAATAATAAATGAAATCAATAAGTTGCTTCTTGAGCTCATAAATATAGGCTTAGGACACTTGACCCTTTCCGAAAATTCAAGCGAGCTCAATTCAAGCGAGATCCAGAGGATAAGGATCGCTTCGGCCGCATCGACCCCTCTGAAAGGTACGACTTTCGTTTTTGACGAGCCGAGTATCGGGCTTAGCCGCGGCGAACTTAAAAACGTTCTCTGCCTCCTCATAAAGATCCGCGATAACGGAAACACGGTCATTGCGGTCGAGCACGATATCGATGCGATCAGAATGGCAGACAACATCGTGGAAACCGGTCCAGGCGGCGGCACGGAAGGGGGAGAGATCCTTTTTTCGGGAAGAGTCGAGGACTTTTTGAAAAACGCGGAAACCATTGCCTCTCCGACTTCTCTTGCACTCAAAAAGTATGAAAACGGCGCGTCTGAGCTCAATTTCGGAAGTGAAATAATAAGCGGAAAACTCAACGCCGTATGCGGAAGATCGTCAGTCGAAAAGAAAGAGTTCCTTAATTCATACATCAAGGAACTTGAAGAGAAATCAATAACTTATGAAAAAATAGACCGCTCTCCGATCGGACGCACTTCCAGATCGAACCCCGCTACTTACACCGGAGTTTTCGATAAGATAAGAGACATTTTTGCAGCAACTGAGGAAGCCAAAAAACGCGGCTTTTCAAAATCCCATTTCTCATTCAACGGAGAAGCGGGAAGGTGCCCTAAATGCGAGGGCGGCGGCGTAATTGAGACCGGAATGAAGTTCATGGGAAGCGTTGAGACTGTTTGCGACAAATGCAACGGAAAACGCTTCATCGACGAAGTTCTTGAAGTCAAAGTAGAGGGGCTATCGATTTATGATGTTCTCAATCTAACAGTGTCTCAAACATTTGATTTCTTTAAGGAAAACAAGCAGATCACAAAAACTCTCAATATAATGGCCCGTCTCGGGATCGGATACCTGCTTCTCGGGCAACCTTCATCCACGCTTTCGGGCGGAGAGGCGCAGCGGATAAAACTTGCACTCTGGCTTTCGAAGATAAAGGAAAATTCGGTCCTGATTTTCGAAGAGCCTACTGCCGGTCTGCACCCGGCGGATATCGAAAAGTTTGTCGGGATACTGAAAAGTGTCGCAAAATCAGGCGTAACTGTCCTTGCGAGCGACAACAACCCGGTATTCTTAAGGCTTGCAGACAATGTCATCAGTTTCGGTGAAAACGAGAGTTTTTCACTTGAAAAAGAGGCTGCAAAGGCCGGAAACTACGAAACTGAACTCACTAAAGAGATCGTTTTACAGAGTATCGAAACGCACAATCTCAAGAATGTCGATCTGAAGATAAAACCAAATAAATTCAATGTTGTATGCGGTCTTTCGGGAAGCGGCAAAACGAGTCTTGCCTTTGATACTCTTTTTGTCGAAAGCATCAAGGCTATCCTCAGCGGAGTTTCGCCTTACGTCAAGACTTTTCTTCTCGGCAAAAACCAGAGTTCGGTCTCAAAATGCGAGGGACTGCGTGCGGGGATCGGCGTTTCCGCGAAATTTTCTGTTGCCGGGATCCGCTCGACTGTAGGGACTATCAGCGGGATCTACGAATTCGTGCGGATGCTTTTTTCGCGTGCCGGACGGCTTGAAAACGGTGAAAAGAGCGCTTTCACGGCGGGAGATTTCTCTTTCAATTCCGAAAAAGGGGCATGCGGAAACTGCTCGGGAACCGGTTTTATCCTAAGCTGCGATCTTGAAAAACTTTCGATAAACCGCGAACTTTCTTTTGCTGACGGCGCCCTTGCGGCAACGAAGCAGGGGCGTTTTTACGCCGATAAAGACGGGCAGTTCATCCACACTCTTTTTGCAGCGGGGAAAAAGCTCGGGATCGATTTTTCAAAGCCGGTGAATGAGCTTACGGACAAAGAATTTGAGATCGCGATGTTCGGCGCTGGAGAAGATCTCTTCGATGTGAACTGGGAATACAAACGCGGGAATGTCGAAGGAACGCACAGTTTCAAAGGGAAGTGGATCGGTTTTGCAAATCTCATAACCGATGAATTTTACAGGTCTTTGGGTAATAAAAACGAGGAAGAGCTTCGCAATTTGATGGGTAAAACCGTTTGCCCTGAATGTCACGGAAAACGCCTGAAAAAAGAGCTTCTAAGTGTAAAAGTCGCGGGAATGTCGATTGATGAATTCTGTGAAAAGCCCGTTTCTGAGATCGGAAAGATCCTTGAAACGATAACTTTTGAAGACAAGACCGATGAAGAGATCTTCCTTAAAATCAAGGCTGAGATCGCTGAAAAAGTTAATAAAATCATATCATTGGGAATCGGTCACCTGACGCTCTCGCGTGCTGCTTCAACACTTTCAACGGGCGAGAGAGAACGCCTCAGACTTGTAAAAAGCGCGGCCGACGACCTGCAGAACCTGATCTATGTGATCGACGAGCCGAGCCGCGGACTTCATCCGCTTGAATGCGAGAATATGGCTAAACTTCTGCGTGAGATCGTGGAGAAGGGGAACACGGTGGTTGCTGTCGAGCACGTTCCCGAGATAATAAAATATGCCGATAACATCATCGAATGCGGCCCGGGAAGCGGAAGTAACGGCGGAAAAGTCGTTTTTGAAGGAAACGTAGGATCCTTGATGAGATCTGACTCCTGGACTGCAAAGACTCTTAACTTCAAGCCGGTTTTGAAAGATTGTGAATTTTCCGAAATTCTTACGGTTTCAAATATTTCGAGAAACAATCTCAAAAATATCTCGGTTTCGATCCCGCTCGGAAAAACCACGGTCATTTCTGGGCTTTCTGGAAGCGGAAAAACCACTTTGATAAAGTATTTAGCTGAAAATATTAAAGATATTCCTGTTTTTTATGACGAAAAAAGCACGGAAAACATTTCCGCTACATCATCGAACGTCGCCTCTTTTGCCGAGTGCTTTGACAAGATAAAGAAGAAATTCGGAAAATCGTTCAAGATCACGAAAAACGACATCTGCAAAACCTGCAAAGGGGCTGGCAGGAACTCGGTTTCGATGGATTTTCTGGGCAATGTCGAGCACTTCTGCGCTGACTGCGGTGGAACGGGATATGTGCCGGATATTCTTGAATTCAGATACAAAGAGAAGAATATCGCCGAGATCCTCGATATGGAGATCAGGGAAGCGGCTGAATTTTTTGAAGATGATCCCAATATCTCGAAAATATTGAACATTCTTGATAAATGCGGGCTTGGCTACATCAAACTTTCGCAGAGCGTTTCAAGTTTGTCTTCAGGCGAACTTTTAAGACTTTATTTTGGCAGAAGTTTCGCTGCGGCTACTGAAAAAAGTAAGGAAAAATCGATATTTATCTTCGATGAACCAAGCAGAGGTCTGCACTTCGCCGATGTCGAAAAACTTTTGGAAATCTTTAAAACCCTCAACGATTCAGGCCACACCGTGATCCTTGCCGAGCACAGAAGCCAGATGATCGCAAGTGCCGACTACATCATCGATCTCGGCCCGGGCCGCGGCGAAGAAGGGGGGAACGTCGTTTTTCAGGGCAAAATGAAAGATATTCTGAACTGTGCCGAGTCTGTGACAGGAAAAATGCTCGCTTCTTTGTGACGAAAAATTGATAAGAAAAAAAACTTGTGTATAGTTTGCGGCGGTGTTTGGGAGACGCTTATGAAAAAAACGCTTCTTTTATTCATTTTTTTGTCGCTTTTTTCTTCAGTAATTTCTGCTGAAACCCTGCACGCCCCATATTTTAACAAAAGTGAATTCATTTCAGACATAAACGGAGCCCTGATGAGTGAATCTGCCGATGCTTTGATTCAGGCAGCCACGATTTATCTCACAAAAATGCACGAGGCGAATGTTTCCAACTGTTTCGCGTGTTCACTTCATCTGATAAAGATCACTGAAAAGGCAGACCCTGTGATGCAGCTTGCCGCGGCCGATTTAGCCGTCAAATTTTCAAACGATCTGCCTGAGGCGCATCACCACTATCTTTCGCGTCTTGTCCACTTTGCTCCCTTGCAGATCGACAAAATCACGACGCAGTTTGTTGCAACGGTAAGGACTTCGCTCCATTTTGTTTTCACCGAATCCACCAATTTTCTTGTCGTGAAGAGCCTGTCGAAAATCTGTCTGATTTTCTTTACGCTTTTCATATTCGTGATGATGCTGAAATATCCCGGGATCATTGTTCATAAATACAAACATCTTGTCGGCTTTTCCCATTTTTACGCCATTGCGTTTTTAATAACTTTCTCGGTCTCGGCATGGATTATTTCAGCTGATTTTCACAACCTGATTTTTATAGTTATTCCGCTTTTGATTTTTTTCGGGGATTTGGGAACGCGCAGCGAAAAAGCGGCTCTTCACATCACGGTCGTTATCTTTATGCTCTGCGAGGCTTTTTCGATGCTCACGGAAAAAGATATAAATCCGCGATATGATCAAGATGTTGCCTACAACCATCTTCTTGCCGTGGTTTCTCCTGAAACTCTTCCTGACGACAACATCGATATGTCCCAGCCCGGAGCTTACATGGCGAAAGGGTTTCTGTTCCTGTATAACCACAATTTCAGCCGCGCCGCTTTTAATTTCAAGAAAGAACTTTCGGAAGTGGAAGTTCCGGAAATCAGGATAATGCTTCTGAACGCGCTCGGAGTCGCGCTCGCGTCAAACGGAAAACACAAGGAGGCGACGCCTTATCTGCGTGAGGCTTACGAAAAAACAGGCGACAACAGGATTGGATACAATCTGGCGAAGATTTTGTATGAAGACGGTTTCGTTCAGGAAAGTTCGGCCCTTGAACAGAAAATCCTGTCCTCCGATTCTCTTGAGGTTTTCCCGTATCCTTATCTTCACTACGCCGATTTTGCAGAAATCTGGAAGTATCTCTGCTACGGAAACGGCGGTTACGGCAGCAAAAACAAAACAAGCTGCATGATTTTCATGGCGTTCTCGATATTCTTTTATCTTTTTATAGTTCTCATAAAAATCGGTTATCTTCATTCGCTCAAAATCACGAGATGCCCTGAATGCGGTGCGGTTTTGTGTTCGAAATGCACTCCGGGCGGAAATGATGTCTGCGCGGTCTGCAAACTGATGAAAGCCGATTACACCCTTTTCAAACGCGGCGAGCGTGAAATTTATGAGTTTAGACGGGAAAACTTTTTCAAAAGACGTTCGTTTTTTATGAATATCATCACATTTCTGCTTCCGGGTGGCGGTCTGATATTTGTTGACAGGATCGCCGAAGGTTCGTTCTATCTTGCCGTTCCTCTTACCATAACGATGGTTTATTACTTCAATTCGATGGGACTCGTTGTTGATTCTTCTGACGGTTTGGTGACAAAAATCGTAATAATTTCAATAGTTATGCTCTTCTATTTTATTTCTGTGATCAGAGCGCTGTTTGCAGCGAGGAGAAGCTGATGGCTGTCGCGATAGTGCAGAAACAGGGCAACAAAATAATGTTCGCCGGCAATGTTCGTGACAAAAAACTGCTGGATGTCATAACCGAAGTCGCAGTTCTGTCGCTCACGGGTATTTTGAAGCTTAAAGTTCACGGCAACGAACACAGTCTTTATTTTGACAAAGGTTCGCTGATTTATGCGACGGACAGAAAAAAACCGATGGAAAAAACGGTTCTGGAAATTATAAAATCCTCAGGTTTTATTTCGCGCGAAAAGTTGATTTACTGCGAAAAACAGAAGAGCAAGATGATGAAAACCGTTCTCGAAATGCTTATCGACGAAGGTTACATTTCAATGATGCTTTACTCAAAAGTCATAAGCACGGCGATGAGAATCAACATAATCAGCGCGATGCTTGAAACCGAAGGCGACTACAGTTTCGAAGTCCGCTTGAAAATTGATTCGGTTCACGGTGTCCGTCCTGCTTCGGTTTCTTATTTGAAGCAGGTAGAAACTTTGATTGATGAAAACAGACTGGCTGCAAAAACGGTCGCCGATTCGTTCTATTCGACAGTCGATGAGAAAATCGGCGTCCCTTACCTTTCACCGAAAAATACGTTTTTGCACAGTGCGATCACGACAGAAACAGATTTTTTGAAGTTTTATACCACGGCAGTCGGCGATTTCATCGAGAAAAAGTGGTCATTCCAGCGTTTTTTCAAAAAAGACAGGATTCAGAACACGGTGGCGGTCTATACTTTCAGAACGCTTCTCATTCTCTGTCTCGGCACTTTCTTTTATCTGGCTTTTATGACGACCGCTCTGGATCTGAAAAACGAGGTGATCAGCGGACGCGATTTCGATTTCATCCATAACAAAATCGAAAAGTCGCTGCAGGATTTCCAGAATGTCGAAAAAGAAAAAAAACCGCCTGTAAAACAGCGTGCAGGCGATACGAAAGAAAAAAAATTAAAAAAAAATAAAAAATAATCTCTTGATATTTGATATTCTTAAATTTTTTCGTATAATCAGCCGTTTTTGTTGTTTTTGTCAGATATTTTAAGGAGTTAGAAATGAGTACAGTCGATTTCATCGCAATGGATGCAAAAAAGAACGTTTCTGAATTTCAGGCTTTGGTTTCAACGATTATGAATGCGCCTGCAACTTCAACCGCTACCGCCGAAGAGCTTTACACGACGGCCCAGCAGCAGACGACAGTTGTTATTTCTGACCAGATCGCCCCGAAAATTGAAGGGATTCTGCCGGAAAATTCGAACCTGATTTCCAATTTTACAGGTGAAGACACAGACGGTCTGGATTCGTTTGTAAAAATAGTTCCGACAATGGAAGAGGCTTCATCAAATCCTGATTACGCAGACGAACGTGCGGAGCTTCTCGAAATAGCAAGAAAGGTTACTTTCGACCTTGTTCAGCGTGAAATGACGCTTCATTCGGTTTATCTTACAGACAGTGCCGAATTCAACTGCAGAATAGACATAGTTGCACCTTATCAGTTCCCGAAACTTCTCCTTGACACTGCAATTCATTACTATCCGATAGACGAAAAAACAACGAAAAACTATTCGAAAAGCCGCAAACTTGAAATGCCTGCGATAAGAATCGTATGTTACCCGGAATGGGAAAACGAAGAGTGGCTTTACTGGAAATCCAAGGCTCACAACGAAACCGAGGACGAGCCGCAGAGATTCATGATGATCTATGACCTTGAAACAAATACCGCTTTCCTGCTCGGCGCCAAGACTTTTTCAGAAGTCGAAAAGGCGATCCGCGTTCTCGCATGGAACACCGCTGTCGAAGCCGGAAAAGGCGAGCTTCTTCCTGTATGCGGAACAGCAAAAACGATCGATTTCACGAAGACAGTCGACAAAAAGAATGAAACTACGACTTCAACGACTTTCCTCACGATCTCTACTGACGCCAACGAGCGCGGATTCTTCGGTCTCAACGTCCACGCTTCCGAAAATACCGGAAAAGGGGAGAAATTTTCCGTTTCGACGAGCGGAAACTCGGGTCTGCTTATGCTTGTAGCAGGTCAGAACAAGAAAAAATCGCTTATAAGTTTCGGCAGGAACCGTTTCGGCACGATGGATGTTACATCAGCTTTCACAAAAGGCGCTGTAGCTCCTGTTTCAGCTGAAAACCTTACACTCGTCAAGACTGCTGCAGGCAAGAAAGAGTTTGCGGTAAACCCGCTTCTTTCACCGTGCGCAAAGGTCCATACCGTTTTCGAGCAGGAAGAAAAAGACCTTTCAATGCCTGAATATATCGTTATGATCGTTCGTGACGCGGCTCTGCCGGCAGTTACGATGGTCAAGGATGCCGACCTTGTTCAGGCGATGTGGTTCTCGTATTCGACCGAGTGCGAATGCTGCGCCGATTCCGAAGTCGTTCCCGGTGGAAACGCTGACGCAACATGGGAAGTAGGCAGTGAATTCGATCTTTTCTCCAAGGCGCTGAAAAAAGGCAAATTCAAACTCGTTTTAATAAATTCGACTCCCTACACGAAAGATTCAAAGACTCTCGATGACGATCTGATTCTCTCGGTTTATATGAAAATCGCGAAAAACGATATGGCTTGGAAAGACTGGAAGATCCTTTCCGGCTTCAATGTTCCCGACAAAGGCGTTTTCAAGAATGTCCAGAAGGATTTCGACAACGTTTACGATCCGCACAAATTCATGGGCAACGACCTCTACACCGATCTGCTCAGGGATTCGATCGAAGCGAAAATCGAATATCTCAGAACGATTGACGCACCTGTAAACCTTATCAACGCTCTGTATAAGTCGCTTTCCAAACTTGTTTAAACTGCAAGCCTCTTATTTTATTAAATAATCTCAGGAGTTTCAAATGAATGACATATCTATGTTCGAGAAAATTTTGGGTAAATTTCTCACAAAAGAGCAGATTGTCGCTCTCACCGAAGAAATTGCAAAGGGCGTCAATTTTTTGAACGGCATCATCGACAAAAACGAGAAAAACAAGGCGAGAAAAGAGTTTGTCGTCGCGACATTCAAGTCGATGGACGAGATGATTGAAAAATCGTCGAAACTTCCGGCGTCGCTCAAGCTTCTTTACGGCATGGCGAAGACGAAAACGCATGCTCTGATCGAGCCGTTGCTTGCAAAGCTCGTTATCGAAAACGATTTTTCCGATCTTGACGACATTCCCGATGTCAATCCGGAAGTGACCGTCAGGAAAAATGAAGTCCGTGACAATGCAAGCCAGCCGCAGCAGCCAAACGGCGAACAGGGCGGAAGACGCAGAAGACGCAGACACGGCCGCAACAGAAACAACAACCACAATGTAGAGACGTTTCCTGAAACGTCTCCCGTAACCCAAAAACCGGAATCCAAACCGGCACCGAAACCGGAACCCAAACCGGAACCCAAACCGGAATCGAAACCGCAACCAAAACCTGCGCCGCAACCTGCGCCAAAACCGGAATCTGAGCCAAAACCTGCGCCGAAACCGCGGAAAAGAACCGCTAAAACCGTGTCCGAACCGAAACCTGAAACCGCGGAAAAACCGGAATCAGAGCCTAAAAAACGGACTGTCCGCAGAAAACCCAAACAGAAAGCTGAATAATATGAAAAAATTATCTGTTTTTTTTCTTCTTTTTTTTTCAATTTTTCTTTATGCCGAAAATCCGGCTTTTGATTTTTCACCCGTTTCGGAAGATAATATTTCGCTGGTTCTTTACGACACGGCCGCTCAGAAAAACGTGATAAGCATAAACGCGGAAAAGCCTTTTTCCTACGCGTCGAACCTCAAACTTCTGACTTCGGCGGCGGCTTTGAAACATCTTGGCGGCGGATTCAAGTTTCTGACAAGTTTTTCTTTTGATCCGAATGACGGAACGCTTTACATCAAGGCCGGAGGCGATCCTGAAATGGTAATTGAAAAACTTTGGCTTGTTGCATCCGATCTGAAGAGACTCGGCATAAAAAACATTAAAAAAGTTGTCGTCGATGATTTTCTTTACGGTGAAAAAGGGGCTTATTCCGCTGAAAGCGGCGACAAAGGCGACAGCGGCTACCTTGCATTCATCTCGCCGCTCAGCCTGAATTACAACGCAGTCGCTGTTTTTGTCAAAGGCCGCGAAGCTGCTCAGCCTGTTGAAGTCGAACTTTCGGCTCCGAGCAGCTATTTTTCGATAAAAAACTCAGCGATTGGGACAAACGACGGCAACAACCAGCTTGTTGTCGGCGCACAGGGGGCTAACGGTAAAACCGAAATCGTCGTCAAAGGTTCGCTCGGCGTGAACAGGACAAAGCACGATGTCGTTTTCAAGCGTGTCGCAAGTCCCATGCGCTATTTTGTAGTCACGCTTCTAAATCTGATGGGAGAAAACGAGGATACTCCGGTTAAGCGCGAGCGTCTCGACGAAACGGCTTTTTCCGTGAAAGAGCGGATAAACTTTGTCTACAAAAGCAATCCGCTGCGCGACATAATCCGCACGATGAACCTCTATTCTTCAAATTTCATTGCCGACAGTCTTCAGTTTTATCTTGGCGCGACCATGCGCGGTGATGTTAAACAAGGTGTCGAAATCCTTAAAGAATTTGCAAAGAAAGAGTTGGGCGAAGATATAAATATCGTCAACGGAAGCGGTCTCGGAAACGACAAAAATTATCTCACAGGCAATTTTTACATCAAACTCCTGAAGCTTGTTTTTGCTGATTACTACAACAGCATCGACTTTTTCTCGTCGCTTCCAGTCATGGGCGAGGACGGAACTTTGAAACGTGCCAGCACAAACAGTGAAAATACGGGGCTTGTCCGCGGAAAAACGGGTTCGCTCACGGGGGTCGCGGCGCTTTCGGGCGTTATGAAAGCGAAAAGCGGCAAACTTTACCTCTTTGCGTTCGCGATAAACGGTTTCCCTTCAAAAAGTTTCAAGCCGATGTGGGCTCTGCGCGACAAGATCATGAATGAAATCTGGGAGAAATACTGATGCTGTTTCATTCGGCAAACAGTATCACATATCTTGGAAGAACGCTTCGTATCAATGTCCCATCAAGGTTTCCGAAAGCTGAAGAGATTCTTGTTCTGACGAAAAAAATCGAACTGCCGGAAAATATCAAAGAAAGAACGAGGATCACGACCGAGGAAATCGCAAGATCGGCAGGCTTGCGCAAATTTTTGAAATTTTCCGAAAAAACTTCGATAAAAGTCGGCAGTTTCGAGATAAAAATGGCGGAAGTTTCGCCGGATAATGAAAAATACAACATTTTTATCAACGGTTCGGCATATTTTCTCACTTTTCTGCCAGAAAATTTTTTTCCGTTCCGCGAGAACACGACGCTTCTTGTTCCGGCATATTCAGGATATTTTTCTGAAAGCGATTTTTTGAAAATCGCAAAATTTATTTCCGGAACGAAGCCGCAAACGACAATAATTTCCGGAAATTTGTCAGAAAAACTTTTGCCTCTGCTTGAAAATGCGGGGAATGTCGTAGTGAAGAACGAAATTTCGCAGGAAAACCTGTTCATTTAACTACTCCGCGACACATTTTTTGCAATTAGTTGCTTTTTGAACAAATTGGGTTAAAATTCTTGGTTTTTTTATGTGCTTTTTGGAGGAAAGAATGAAAATTTCCGCTTTATTTTCAATTTTGTTTCTTTGTTTAGTGTTGGTTTCATGCGGCGCTGAAGATGAAGATGGCGGCGGCAGTGCGGCAGGTGCGCCATGTGTGACCATTGTTGATTGTCCTGACGGTTATGCCTGCATAAATTCAACCTGCCAGCAGAAAGATCCAAAAACTGATTCCGAATCAAAATCCGATAACGGTAATTCCGGCAATTCGTCCGGACTTCCGTCAACTGGTGATGAAAATGGAGATTCTGACGAAGTTCAAGGCTGCCCGAACGCATGCAACGGTCACGGTGAATGTGATTTTGAAACAAAAACCTGCAACTGCAACCAGAATCACGGCGGTGAAGACTGTTCCGGATGCATAGAAGGCTACCATCTTGAATCGGAAGATATGGATGAAGACGGTGATCCGACCGTCCGTTCCTGTGTTTCTAATATAACCTGCGATCCCAATCCGTGCAACAAAGGCACATGCACTCAGCTTGGCGACACGGTCAAATGCACATGCAGCAACCACGCGGCAGGAACATGGTGCGAAACATGCGATGAGAATTATCTTCAGAGTAATCAAAACGGCGAATGTAAACCGGACTGTTCGATACTCACTTGCGAAGCGCCGAAAAAATGCGGACTTGACTCTCTGATCAACGAAGCAAGCTGCAATGAATGCGACGAGTTCTATTCCGGCTCTGACTGCAAAAGCTGCGACATCAACCACTTCTGCAGCGGTCACGCAACAGCATGCCTTGTCGAGAACGGTTCCCCGAAATGCACATGCGAAACAGCTTACGCAGGAGCGGACTGCAAAGACTGCGCGTCAGGATATATGCCTAAAAACGGTGCCTGCGTAAAAAGCTGTTCGGCTGAGCAATGTTTCCAGTCGTTTTCATGCGAAGGAATAGTGTCAGGCTCGTTAGGTATGCCTATAACATATACTGTACCCGGTCACTGCAATCCTTCGACTTGCGAATGCGATCAGGGATGGAAAACGGCAGTTTCAGGCACAGTGGAAGGCGAAACCGTTTTCTGCACGGATCTGGCATTCGGTATCCCGCTTGACAGCCGCGCGAACGTTCTCTGCACGGTTTGCGATGTCGACAATCCGCCTTCAAACTATGCATTAACAGGTTGTCCGACAAACTGTTATTCAAATTTCTGCAACGGCACGGATACTGCAAACGGACAGGGCGCCTGCTACACGGAAAAAGGAACTCATAAAGTCTACTGCAAATGTACATCGGGTTATACAATGACCGGCGGCAGCCAGTATTATGACGAGAACCCGACAGGTCAGTGCGAATAAAACTCATAATCTTTTTCAATCCCAGCTTTTTCCATAAAATAAAAAATTCCCGACACACAAACGGACACAACTATTTTTTTATTTTTTCTTGACCTTTAAAAATCAAGGTATATAATCAGGCGTTTATGTTTTTTTGTGAGGTGAAAAAATGGTTATGTCAAAACAGGGCGGACTTACCGAATCTCAGGCAAAGGTCATGAAGGCGATCTCTGATTTTATTGCGGAAAACGGTTATTCTCCGACGGCAAAGGAGATCGCGGAAATTCTTCACATTACGCAGACTTCGGTTTTCGAGCAGCTTTCAAGGCTTGAAAAAAAGAGGTATATCACGCGCCAGAAGGGTGCCGCAAGGACAATAGGGATTCTGGAATCATCAGCGGCTGAAAAACCGGTGAAAAGCGAAACGCTGAAACTCGTCAAAGTTCCCGTGCTGGGCACGATCGCGGCAGGAGTTCCGATTTTTGCCGATGAAAACATGGAAGGAGAGATCCTTGTTGACGAGAGCAACATCGGAAAAGGGCGCTTTTTCGCTTTGAGGGTCCGCGGCGACAGTATGATAAATGCCGGGATCATGAACGGCGATTTAGTCATAATCAGGCGGCAGCCTCTTGCCGAAAACGGCGACATCATAGCCGCGCTGATTGACTGTGACGCAACTTTGAAACGTTTGTCCATGAGCAACGGAGAAGTGTTTCTGCTTCCGGAAAACGAAAAATATTCACCGATTGACGTGACCTGCAGAGAAGATTTCAGGATTTTGGGGAAAATGGTTACTACAGTCAGTGTGATGTGATTCCCTGTCGAAAAAATGATTGGCAGATATTCTTGACGATGGAATTTATTACAATATAATGCCGCCGTTGAATTGCTAACCGCTTGTGGAGTCGCTTTTGAACAACCGACAGTTGACAGGAATGTTGATAAAGAGAGGGATCATCTCTCTTCCCGAACTCAAATCACTTGAAGAACTTTCTATCGAATCGGGCGAAAGCATAAAAGACATTCTTTTTAAAGAGAACAGGCTTAATGAAAACCAGCTCGTTGATATTCTCAGCGAGCAGTACAATGTTCCGAAAATCGACCTTTCGGAACTTGAGATCCAGCCCGAAGTCATTGCGCTTCTAAACGAACAGATCGTCACGCGATACAACGTGATCCCGATTTCGAGAATCGGCAACACACTCACCGTCGCTATGGCCGATCCGTCAAACATGAACGCGCAGGATGATATTAAATTCCTCACTGATTACAACGTTGAAGTCGTAATCGCTTCTACGACCGACATCGAGGAGGCGATCAAAAAATATTACGGCGAGCAGGCAAAAAAGGACGATAAAAAATACGGCGACATCAGTTTCGACATGGAAGCCCTTCTCAGCGAGGCTGACAATGTTGAGCTGAGTTCCGAGAACTTCGACGAAAGCACTTCCCTCGAGGACATGATCAGAAACTCCGAGGAAGCTCCGGTCATCCGTTTCGTAAACATGGTTCTTCTCGACGCAATCAAGAAGAAAGCGTCCGATATTCACGTTGAGCCTTACGAGAAAAGCTTCAGGATCCGTCTCAGAATGGATGGTGTCCTCTACGATGTCGTTCATCCGCCGAGAAATACGATGGATGCGATCGTCGCGAGACTCAAGGTCATGGCGAACCTGGATATCGCCGAAAAACGTGTTCCGCAGGACGGTCGTATCAAAATCAAGATCGGTCAGGGAGAGGACATGGACTTCCGTGTTTCGGTCTGTCCGGTAATTTTCGGCGAGAAAGTCGTTCTCCGACTCCTTGATAAAAGCAACCTTCAGCTTGATATGACCAAGCTCGGTTTCTTTCCGGATCAGCTCGAAATCTTTAAAGAAGCGATATATAAACCTTATGGAATGATGCTCGTTACAGGTCCTACAGGTTCAGGAAAGACAACGACGCTTTATTCCGCACTTTCCGACCTCAACAAAACCGATGTCAACATTTCGACGGCTGAAGACCCTGTAGAATTCAACCTTGAAGGTATCAACCAGGTTGCGATCCGTGAGCAGGTAGGTCTTACATTCGCTTCGGCGCTCCGTTCTTTCCTTCGTCAGGACCCCGATATCATGATGGTCGGTGAAATCCGTGACTTCGAAACTGCCGACATCGCAGTAAAGGCTGCTATCACGGGACACATGGTTCTGAGTACGCTTCACACGAACGACGCACCTTCGACCATCACCCGTCTTATCAACATGGGTGTTGAAAGTTTTCTTGTTACATCTTCCGTCAACTGCATCATGGCTCAGCGTCTCGGCAGAAAGATCTGCTACAACTGCAAGGAGCCGGTAGATATTCCGAAATCTGAACTTCTGAAACTCGGAATCAAGGAAGAACAGATCAAGGACGGTTACCAGATTTATCAGGGCAAAGGCTGTGAAGTTTGCAACGGAACTGGTTACAAAGGTCGTATCGCGTTCTATGAAGTTATGAAAATGACGGATCCGATCAAAGATGCGATTCTCAACGGCGCAAGTTCGATGGAACTTAAAGAACTTGCAATAAAATTAGGCATGAAAACGATGAGAATGAGTGCAAATTTGAGACTTCTTGAAGGAACAACAAGTATAGCCGAGGTTTTGAGAAACACGGCTCCTGATGAAAACGCATAGAGGTAAAAAATGGAAAATCCAAATGCTACAGTTTCTTTGCAGGATCTGCTCTCGTTGATGATAGAGCAGGGTGCATCCGATCTTCACATTACAAGCGGTTCTCCGCCGCAACTCAGAATTGACGGCAATCTGCGTCCGGTCAACGTGCCGCCGCTTTCTCCAGTCGATACAAAAAGGCTGGCCTACAGCATCCTGACTGAAAAGCAGAAAAAAGTTTTTGAGGAAAAGAATGAGATCGACCTCAGTTTCGGTGTCAAGAATCTGAGCCGTTTCAGAGCCAATGTTTTCATGCAGAGAGGGGCAGTTAGTGCCGCAATCCGTGTAATTCCTTACAAAATTCTTGATTTCAGACAACTCGGTCTTCCGCCGATAGTCGAAGAACTTGCAAAAAAACCGAAAGGACTTATTCTCGTAACCGGTCCCACAGGTAGCGGAAAATCGACGACTCTTGCTTCAATGGTCGACTATATCAACAGAACCCGTCGCGGTCACATCGTAACGATCGAGGATCCTATCGAGTTCATCCACTCGCATAAAAACTGCATCGTCAATCAGCGTGAAGTCGGTGCCGACACAGGCTCCTTCGCTTCGGCGCTCCGCGTTGTCCTCAGACAGGACCCGGATATCGTTCTTATCGGCGAGATCCGTGATATCGAGACGATGTCGACGGCGCTCCGCGTTTCCGAAACAGGCCATCTGACTCTGGCGACGCTCCACACGAACAGCGCGATCGAAACTCTTAACCGAATCATCGATATGTTCCCGGAAAACCAGCAGAACCAGGTCAGAGCGCAGCTCAGTTTTGTTCTTCAGGGAATTATTGCGCAGACTCTTATTCCGAGAAAATACGGCGTAGGCAGAACGATTGCCTGCGAAGTTCTGATTCCCAACGCGGCAATAAGGAACCTTATCCGCGAGGAAAAAATCCAGCAGATATATTCAAGTATGCAGTCCGGTCAGAATGATACCGGAATGCAGACGATGACGCAGGATCTGGCAAGACTGGTGAAGAATGACATCATCAGTATGGATGAAGCCCTGAATCTTGTTCCGCATCTGGACGAGTTCCAGGCTATTCTGGCAAGAACCAACCAAACCAGGAGGTAAAAGATGCCTTTTTACAGGTATGCCGGTGTCAACAAAAAAGGAGAAACCGTCAAAGGATCGATCGATGCCGATGACGAAAAAGGGGCAAGGCAAGCATTGGCGGCACAGGGGGTCAGAGTCGATTCCCTGAAAAAAGACTGGACGAAAATAGAGCTCGGCGGCGGCGGAATGAAGCCGAAAGAGCTCGTTATCTTCACCCGTCAGTTCGCGACGATGATCAACGCAGGTCTTTCGATTATCCAGGGTCTTGAGATTCTTGCGGCGCAGTCTGAAACGCCTTATTTCCGCAGCATTCTGAGAAAAGTCAAAAATTCGGTCGAGGAAGGTAAGTCGCTAAGCGATTCGCTCAAGGATCATAAAGTTTTTTCTGATTTGTATGTCAACCTTGTCGCGGCAGGCGAAGTCGGCGGTATCTTGGATACGATTCTTGACCGTCTGGCGGTATTCCTTGAAAAGAACGCAGCAACCACGGCAAAAATCAAAAGCGCGATGAAATACCCTGCGATAGTTTTGATTGCGACGATTTTGATTACGATCGTCCTTCTCTACTACGTTGTTCCGACCTTTGCAGCACTTTTCATGAGCAACGGCCAGCAGCTCCCCGGAATTACTCAGGCAATTGTCGATATGAGCCAGTTCGTCCAGGACAACATTCTTTTTATAATCGGTGGTCTTGTCGGTATCTTTTTCGGAATAAAAGCACTGATGAAAAACCCGAAAGTCCGTTTTGCTGTTCACAGATACGCACTCAACGCACCTATAGTCGGCGACCTCATCAGGAAATCGGCCGTCGCAAGGTTCACAAGAACTTTGGGAACCCTTGTAAGTTCGGGTGTTCCGCTTGTTGACGGACTCGAAGTCGTTTCGAGAACTTCCGGTAACCTGATGATTGAAAAAGCTATCATATTTGTCAGACAGAAGGTTATCGAAGGCAGCGACATGACGACTCCGCTTACAGAAGCCGGTGTTTTCCCGTCGATGGTCGTCCAGATGATCGGTGTCGGCGAAGCGACCGGTGCAATGGATACGATGCTTAATAAAATCGCAGACTTCTATGAAGAGGAAGTAGATGTTGCTGTCGAAGGTCTGACATCAATGATCGAGCCTATCCTCATGGTTGTAATCGGCGGCATCGTCGGAACGATGATGGTCGCGATGTACCTGCCGATGTTCAGCATGGGTAAAGCTGTCGGATGAGCCGTCTCTCGGCGGACGAGTTCCGCAACCACCTGAATTATTATCTCGTAATCCGTTTTTTCTTTATTTTTACGGTTATATTTTCGTTTTTCCTGTTTCCGTTTATCCGTGAAAATACTGATATTTTTGCGTTTTCCAACAAGTTTTTCCTCGTAACGAGTTTTGTAATGCTCGTTTTCAACATCGTTTCGCTGATATTCAGCCGTTACATAAAGGAAAAATATCTTACTCTTTTTGCATACTTGCAGTTTGTCGTCGAAATTTTGTTCTGGGTTTTGATTTCATACATAAGCGGCGGCATAAGTTCGCCTTATCTTTATGTAATTATAATCAATATAATTTATGCCGGAATTCTGATGCGCGAAAAAGGGGCGATAATCACTACGCTTTACGCCTTTTTTCTGCTGCTTATGCAGGGTGTATGTATCAAATTCGACTTTCTTCCGCTTATCACTTCCGAACTTGTGAAAACCTATTCCGCTTCGTGGGAATCCTACTTTTCGCGTCTTTTTACTTATCTTCTTTTCTTCTCTTTCACAGGTTTTGTAGCAAGCAGGATAACACGCAGTTTCAGGCAGGCAAACAGCTCTCTTGTCGAATCTTCGCTCAGAAACAAAGAAATGCAGAAACACTTTTTTGCAATATTTTCACAGATAAACATCGGAATTGTTATTCTGGACGAAACAAGAAAGTTCTACGTCAACCGATATGCTGCCCAGTTTAATGAAATTCTTGACAAATTTCTGGCGGAAGCGACGAAAGACGCTCTTTCAAACGGCGCATGGTCTGAGAAAAAATTCGGTGATTTCTGGCTTTCCTACACTGTAATGCCTTACATCGAAAACCAGAAAGTAGTGATATTCTCAGATCTTACGGAAACAAGGAAACGCGAGGAAAGTTTTGAACTTCAGCAGAAACTTGCTTCAATAGGACAACTCACGGCGACAATCGCGCACGAAATCAAAAACCCGCTTACGAGCCTTATCGGTGCAAGCGAACTTATGTTTTCTGAAATAAAGGAGATTCAGCCCGAATCGGAAACCGAGGAACTCATCGAAATCGTTCGCCGCGAGGGAACCCGTGTCAAAACGCTGCTTGATTCGCTTTTCAGATACACCGAAGAGACTTCCTACACTATTATGGAGTGTGATCCCAGTTCGATTTTATCCGATGTCGTAACACTTTTCAGGCTCGGTCATCCGAAAGTCAAAATAACATGCAATGTCGAAGAGTTTTCCGTACTGGGCGATGCCGAAAAGCTGAAGCAGGTTTTCTGGAACATTCTCACGAACAGTGTCGAAGAGATGAACGAAGAGGGCGAAATCAACATATTTTCGGAACATTCCGACGATTCTTTCAAAATTTATTTCGATGATACGGGGCCAGGATTTATCGAAAAAAACCTCGACAAGATTTTTGACCCGTTCTTTTCGACAAAAAAGCGCGGAACCGGGCTTGGACTTGCGCTGGTTTATCGCATAATCACGAAACACGGCGGAAAAATAAAGGCAATGAATACCGAAAAAGGTGCGAGAATCATTATTGATTTCGGAATTAAGGCTAAATGATGGAAAATTCTGAAAAAGTTAAAATTTTAGTTATTGACGATGAACTCAGTATGCGTCAGTTTCTGCAGATTCTGCTGAAAAAAGAAGGTTACGATGTCACGACGGCGGAAAACGGCGAAATTGCGTTGAACAAACTTAAAAATGAGAAATTCCCGGTAATTTTAATGGATTACAATATGCCGGAAGCGATCGACGGTATTGATCTGCTTAACGAAATGCTTCACAGAAGTCCGAAATCGCAGATAGTCGTCATTACCGCCTATGCCTCGACCGAGCAGGCGATAAAGGCGATCGAACTCGGCGCGGTTGACTATGTCAGCAAGCCTTTCAATGTCGCCGAAATCCGAGACATAGTTAAAAAATGCGTGACGGCTGCAGCACAGCTTCAGATAAAAAACGAAACTGTGAAACCCGCCGTTCCTAAAAATTCGACGGAACTGCAAAACAGTGCGCAGTCGCTGGATTTTGTTGTCAGAAGTCCGCAGATGCAGAAGATTTTCGAGCTTGCGAAACGTATTGCGCCGACCGACAGCACGGTTCTGATAACAGGCGACAGCGGAACGGGAAAAGAGGTCCTCGCCAGTTTCATCCACAAAAACAGCGGACGGAGCGACCTTCCGTGGTATCCGATAAACTGCGGCGCAATCCCTGAAAATCTTCTCGAAAGCGAACTTTTCGGACACGAAAAAGGCTCTTTTACCGGTGCATATCAGACCAAAAAAGGTTATTTCGAAGTCGCCGGAAACGGAACGCTTTTCCTTGATGAAATCGGCGAACTCGGCGAAACGATGCAGGTGAAACTGCTCCGCGTTCTGCAGGAGCGCGTTTTCACGCGTGTCGGCGGCACTGAAAAAATCCCGACAGGCGTCAGACTTATCGCCGCGACCAACAAAAATTTGCAGGAACAGATCAAAAAAGGAAAATTCCGCGAGGATCTGTACTTCCGTCTGAACGTGATAGAACTTTATATTCCGCCGCTTGCAGAAAGGCGCGAGGACATAATGCCGCTTGCCGAAATGTTCCTGAGACAGTTTTCCGAAAAGGCGGGGACAGAATTTAAATTTTCGGATGAAATCCTTGATTTTCTGAGGACTTACGATTTCCCTGGCAATGTCCGCGAACTCAAGAACATCGTCGAGCGCGGAACGATTTTTGCGACAGACGGTTTGGTTACTCTTACCAGTTTTGACAGAAATTATCCCGCGCCGAAACCGTTGAATCAGCAGGTTCAGACGAACCCGTTCGAAGTCGATCTGACGCACAATGTCGATCTTGACGAAATTCTGGCAGGAATCGAAAAAAACTATATAATTCAAGCACTTAAAAAGACCAACTACAACCGTCACGATACCTGCGTCCTTCTCAATCTGACCGAAAGAATGCTCCGTTACCGCATGAGCAAACTCGGGATCAGGGACGAAAAGGAATAGGGTTTTTCCGGTATGTAATATAGTTGAAAAAAAGGCACAGAATTTTGAAAAAAAATGATTTAAAAAATGGAAAAAAATTTTTTTCAGTGTAAAGTGAGCCGCATTTCGTTTGGGGAAACAAGGTGGAATATTTTGAGATAAATGGCGGCGATGCCGTTCACGGCGAGATTATAACCTCGGGAAATAAAAACGAGGCTCTTCCTGTTATCGCCGCGTCGCTGCTTTCTTCCGAAACAGTTGTCCTTGATAATGTCCCCGACATTCTTGATGTCAGGAAAATGCTTGAAATTGCTGAAGATTTAGGCGTTTCAGTCAAAAAACTCGATAAAAACAGGATCGAAATAAACGCTGCGCATCTTGAAAACAAACCGCTTGACCGCGAACTTTGCGGAAAGGTCAGGACTTCGGTTCTTTTCGCAGGTCCGCTGCTTGCGAGAAACGGCGAGGTTATTCTTCCTCCTCCCGGCGGCGATGTCATCGGCAGAAGAAGGCTGGATACTCACTTTATCGGTTTTAAGCAGCTCGGTGCCGACTATACTGTGGAAGGCGAAGGTTACGAAATTCACGCTGAAAAACTTTCCGGTGCCGACATTTTTCTTGACGAGGCAAGCGTCACCGGAACCGAAAATGTCGTGATGGCTGCTGTTCTGGCTGAAGGAAACACGGTGATACGAAACGCCGCGACAGAGCCTCATGTTCAGGGGTTGTGCATTTTTCTTAAGAAAATGGGAGCAAAAATCGAAGGAATCGGCACGAGCACGCTTTCGATTGAAGGTGTTTCGTCGCTTGGTGGCTGCACGCACACAATCGGTTTCGACTACATCGAGGCGGGAAGCTACATCGCCCTTGCGGCAATGACTGGAGGCGAACTTTTGATAAAGGATTCCGCCCGCGACGACACTTTGAGAATGGTTTTGCATACTTTCGGCAAACTCGGGATCAGAACTGAAAAGCGCGGAAGGGATATTTTTGTTCCGTCGCAGAAACTGGCCGTTGCGAAAGAGATGAACAACGCGATCGCGAAAATTGATGACGGAATCTGGCCTTCGTTCCCGTCTGATCTGATGTCTATAGCGATTGTGGCGGCAACTCAGGCGGACGGAACGATACTTTTCTTTGAAAAAATGTTTGAAAGCCGTCTCTTTTTTGTCGACAGACTTGTCGCGATGGGGGCGCAGATAATTCTGTGCGATCCTCACCGCGTTGTCGTTTCGGGCGCGTCGCAGCTGCACGGTGCGAACCTTGATTCGCCGGATATCCGTGCCGGAATGGCGATGCTGATGGCGGCAATTGTTGCAAAAGGGCGCAGCAGAATTTACAATGTCCGTCAGATTGACCGCGGATATGAATCTATTGAGCATAAATTGGCCAAAATAGGAGTATCAATAGAACGTAAAGATGGCTAAAATTATTGAAAATTTTCGCGAAGTTTTGCATAATTATATAAAAATGATATGTTTTTTTGCAAAAAATCTTGACTTACGATTTTTTTCTGCTAAGGTCGCAGAGATTTTTGTTGTTTATTCTACTTGCGAAGGAGTATGCGATGGCGGAAAACAATCTTAAAAAAATGAGGGAAAGGCTTCTTATGAGCAAGTCTGAACTTGCGAGAAAGGCCGGAGTTTCGGTTCTCACGATCGACAGAATCGAAAAGAACGGCAAATGTCGCATGGAAACGAAGAGAAAAATTCTTCTTGCTCTCGGACTTTCTCTTGATGAAAAACACAAAGTTTTTTCTGATGATGAAGAATAGCCAGGGAGGCGGAGATGTTTTATAACAAGCAACTGATGGGACTTGACCTCGGGTCTTATCTGATTAAAGCTGCGCAGCTCCAGAAAAAGGGAAAGGGGAAGTATCAGCTTAAAAAGTTCGGATTTATTCCGATTCCCGTAAACACGATGGTCGACGGCAGTATCATGAACACTTACGAGATGAACGACGCCGTCAAAACACTTCTTGCGAAAGAGAAATTCCGCGACAAATACTGCTCGATCGCAGTTGCAGGTCACGGAATTATCAACAGAGTCATCAATGTTCCCAAAGTTTCGCAGCAGGAATTTTACAATGCGCTCAGAGTTGAGGCAGAAACTCACATTCCGCACGACATTAAAGAAATTTATTTCGACGGAATCAAAACTGACATCGTTGAGGACGGACGTGACAGAGTCATCCTCATTGCTGCAAGAAAGGATCTTATCGGTGATTTCATCCAAGTTGTAAGCGATGCAGGCGTGAAACCGATGTCTGTTGAAATCGACGCGACTGCGCTTGCCAACATTTTTGAACTCAACTATCCGGAAGAAAAGGACAAAACGGTCGCTGTTCTCAATATCGGCGCTTCGAAAACCAATATCGTCGTCATGTCGAACGGCAATGTAAGATTTTTCCGCGATGTTTTGACGGGCGGAAACTTCATCACTGAAGAAATCACGAGACGTCTGAAAGTCAGTTTCCAGCAGGCGGAAAGCCTTAAATCGGGAACTCACGCGACAGGCGATTCGATTCTGCCGAACCAGGTCGAGGAAATCATCGCCGATGTCGCGAAGAATATGGTTTCTGACATAATGAGAGTTTTTGATTACTATACAAACACGAATCCTGAAGACAGCGTGGCGAAAGTGTTCGTAACCGGCGGAACGACAAAAAGTTTCACCTTCATGCAGTCCCTGCAGTCGACTTTGACGATTCCTGTCGAGAGAATGAATCCTTTTAAGGAAATCATTGTTCCCGGTCAGGTTCTTTCGAGGGAAGAGGTCGAGGATTACAGCCATGTCGCAGCACTTAGTCTCGGATTGGCATTACGGAGGATGGACGAACAATGATAAAAATCAATCTGTTACCCGTAAAGGAAGACAAACTTATCGCCGAGGCGAAAGGTTTTATCGCAATCTGTTTGATTTCGATAGCGGTTGTCGTTGTTCTCATTTTTTTGAACAGTTCGCTTCTTGCCGAGCGCGAAGCTGAAAGCAGAGCGAGAATCGCCGAGGCCAACGAAGAAATCGCAAAGCTCAAAAATATTATGGGCGAAATCAAAAACTTGAAAGAGAAAAAAGCGAAACTTCAGGAAAAAATGGATATGATCATCAAGTTGCAGGAACAGAATATAGGTCCTGTCAGAGTTCTTGACGAGCTTTCGCTTAAAATTCCGTCAAACAAAATCTGGGCGGAAAAGCTCACAATCAAGGGCAATAAACTGGAGCTTGATGGAAAAACTTTGGAAAATCAGGAAGTCGCTAACTTGATGAAGCAGCTTGAAAACTCGCTTTTCTTCTCGAACATCAACTTGAAAAAAGTTACGAAAGACAAGGCAGTTCAAGGTGTTACGGTGCTGACTTACGGTTTGAATTCAAATGTTCACTTCGCCGGAAGACAGGAACAGCCGGCTCAACCGGCTCAGCCGAAACCTGAAGGGCAGCAGCCCGCAGCGGAAAATGCGGCGGCTCAACCGAGTGCTAATTAATGGTGGAGGAGTGATATGAAATCCCTGTTAGTAAATATCGGAAAATTAAAGCCGGCATACAGATACGGAGGACTGCTCGTGGTTCTTATCGTCATCATCGCGGTTTACTACGTTACTGTTTATATGCCGCATGTCGACACGATGGAATCGCTTTACCGCGAGTTCAATTCCAAGAAAGCCGAGTTTTCCAAAATGGTAGTTCTGGTTCGCGACAGAGGCCAGTTTATGGAAGAAGTCGAAGCTCTTGACAGAGATCTGAAAGTTGCGATCAGCATGCTTCCTGACAAAAAAGAGATTCCTTCTCTGCTTAAAAAACTTTCCGACGAAGCTGAAAAGTTCGGTCTTGAGGTTTACTACTTCGAGCCTCTGGCGGAACGCAAGAAAGAATTTTATGCCGAAGTTCCGGTTTCGATGAAAGTAAAAGGCAGTTTCCACGAAGTTTTGGGTTTCTTCGACAGTGTGAATAAACTTGCGAGAATCGTCAATGTCAGCGATCTTGAAATGAAAGTTGTCGGCGGCAACAACTCGGCTAAGAAAGACGATAAGAAGAGCAAAGTTACGACGTCTTTCGGCGGTTTTCAGCCGAACAAAACTGCTCTTGACATAGCTTTCAGAGCGACAACTTACCGTTTCCTTTCGTCTGCTGAAATGGGTGGAGGTCAGAATGCAAACAAAAAATAGTATGCGTTTTATGGTTTTGGTTTCCTGTTTGATTCTTTGCTCGCTTCTTGCAGGCTGCGCGAACGAATATCAGATCGAGCCGTATGACTACAAAGCTGAATACGAAAGAGTCAGCAAGGCGAAATCCAATGAAAACAAAACAAAAAAAGAGATCGATATTACCGATATCGCACAGAGAAGATCGAATTACCGCTACTCCGCAGTCGGTAAAAAAGATCCTTTCAGAAACTATTTCGGCGATATGGCAAGTCTCAACAAGGAAAAGAAGATCGTCAGCGAGCTTCAGAATTTCGATGTTACTGACCTCAGACTGTCGGCGATTATTTACGGCATCAGCGATTCGAAAGGTGTTGTAGTTGCGCCGGACGGAAAGAGCTACATAGTAAAAAAAGGAAGTTTCATCGGCAAAAACTGGGGAAAAATCAACAGGATTCTACCTGACAAACTTGAAATCGTCGAGACATATAAAGATCCGCTTGGAAGAAAGATTATAAATAAATTGTATCTTGAACTTCCTATAAAATCGCCTCTCAAAGAGTCGGAAGAGCCGGAAGATGCTGCTGAATTCAACAACGGCGGCGAGAAAGAAAAAAAAGAAGATTTGAATAACTAACGGAACGGAGATTGGAATGAAAAGTCTCAGGTTATCATTTGTTCTTGTTTTGGTTTTTTCGGTTGTAACGGTTTTTGCTGTTGCACAGAACAGGAACGATTCGTTATCCGTCGAAGAAAACGGAAGCAAGGTTGTAGTTTCCGAACATTTCGACGGCACTTACTTTAAACTCAATTCCGACAGCGTTGAAGTTATCGGTCTCGGTGAAGCGGCGGAAACCGCAGAAAAAGGGACTGTTGACGGCAAAAAAGCTGCACATCTCAAAGTTGACGCAGACGAAGGAAATGTTCTTTTCGAGTCGCTTTCAACCGGCATGACTTCGGTAAAAACCGGCGATTTCGAGAGCATGGTTTCCATGTCAGAAGCAAAAGAGCTCAGAGAGAGCAAGGTTGCTATGAGTTTGAAGTCCGGAAATATCACTTTCTCTTTCACTGAACAGCCTGAAAAAGTCCGCTTTTTCACGCTGAAAGGTCCTGACAGACTCGTTTTCGACTTTATCGGAATCAAAGGTTCGATGAAACCGGTGAAAGGCACAAGAAGTGCGAACCATCCGGCTGGATACCGCGTTGTTATCGAAAGGGAAATTCCGCAGTATTTCACAATAAGCCGTTCGTCTTCCTATAATTTCGGAACGGAAGGCAAGAAACTTTTTGCTTCTTTCAAGGCTGAGCAGAAAAACACGGCTGTCGCAACTGCAAAAGTCGAGGAAGTTCCGGCTGTTGCTGACAAAACTGAGATCCAGGGACTTGCATTTATCGGCGAAGAACCAGAAATTCTTAAGGTCAAAGCTGATAAAAAACTTGAAATCAGCAAGAATGTTTCTGGACAAAATATTGAAATCACTATCAAAAATGCTTTCATCGCAAAAGATAAAGAGCAGGTTATTGATGCGACATCGCTTAACGGTCCTGTTGCTGAACTTGCTGTTTATAACGATAAGGACAATGTCAAAATCCTTGCAAAGATGAAATCGGCGAAACATGATCTCACGATCGAAGAATCGTCCCACGGCAACGATTTCGTTTTTAACTACAAAAACGAGAAAGTTCAGGGCGTAGCAGGTTACTCAGAAGCTCAGATTGTCAGACTCCCGCAGGCTGCTGTCGCTCAGGAAGAGGGCGGAGCAGATGAAAAAGGTGGCGCGGTCAACATGGAAGAAGAACCAGTCCAGTACACCGGCAAAAAAATCAACCTCGATTTCAAAGAAGTTGATATTCTTGATATTCTGCGCCTTATGTCCGATATCAGCAAGCTCAACATTATTGCAGGTGACGATGTCAAAGGAACCGTCACGGTCAGACTTGTCGACATTCCATGGGATGAAGCTCTTGACGTTATTTTGAAGAGTAAGTCACTCGGCAAAGAGAGATTCGGCAACATCATCAGAGTCGCTACAATCAGAACGATGCAGAGAGAAAAAGAAGAAGAGCTTGCAAAGAAGAACGCACAGAAAAAACTGGAACCTGTAAAAGTAAGACTTGTTCCTGTAAACTATGCTATGGCTGACAAGCTTGTTCCGCAGATTAAGGAAATTTTAACCGACAGAGGAACGGTCAGCTATGACCAGAGAACGAATGTCCTTATCGTAAAGGATGTCGAGGAAACTCTTGATAAATCGGAACAGTTGGTTGATTACCTTGATACGCAGACACCTCAGGTTCTTATCGAAGCAAGAATCGTAGAGGCTACTTCGACGGCTGCTCTCGGTCTTGGTATCCAGTGGGGTTCGACACATACTTATACCGATGCAAACGGTCATCCGACGAACGCAGTTTTCCCCTACAACTTGGGTGTAGGTGCGAATGTTGCTGTTCCCGGCCCTGCTGACCCGACAGGAACCATGGGCTTCACGTTCGGCAGCGTCGGCATGATCAACGACCTCAACCTTACTTTGAATGTCATGGAATCCGACGGTAAGATCAAGATCGTAAGCTCTCCGAAAGTCGCAACACTTGACAACAAAGAGGCTATGATCCAGCAAGGCACCAGTATTCCTATCACGACAAGAGGTACAGGCGGCGATGTAACTACAAAATACGTTGATGCCAGCCTTATCCTCAAGACCACGCCGCACATCACGGCTGACGGTTCGATCCTTCTGAACATCGAAATCAACAAGAGCGAACCCGACTGGTCGAATTCGAACTACCTCGGTGAGCCTTCGATCATCAAGAAAGAGGCTAAGACCGAAATTTTGATAAAGAGCGGTGACACGGTCGTTATCGGCGGTGTTTACACCAACCTTACTTCCAAAACGAAAAGACAGGTTCCGCTTCTTGGAAGCATTCCTGTTCTCGGATGGCTGTTCAAGTCACAGGAAAGCAGGGTTGAAAGAAGCGAACTGTTGATTTTCCTTACTCCCAGAATCATGAATAAGGTAAAATCATCGATTCCTTTGAAAACAAGTGAAGAGTAATGCAGTTTGTTTCTGCCGGTGAATCCCACGGTTCGGAGCTTGTTGCCGTTCTCAGCGGATTTCCGGCGGGTGTCAGGTTCGACAAGGTTCTTTTTGAAAATGATTTGGCAAGACGCCGGGTTGGGCTTGGCCGCTCGGAGAGGCTTGATGTCGAAAAAGACGATGTCAGGGTCGTTTCCGGGGTCGCAGACAGAGTCACGACCGGCGCACCGATAGCTTTCCTGTTGAAAAACGCAGCGGAAAGCGCGATCTTTGAAAACGGAGTAATTGATAAAGGGTTTCCGAGACCGGGACATGCGGATTACAGCACGTTCATGAAATTCGGATACGTTAATATTTCAATCGGGGCGGAGCGTTCCAGTGCACGGGAAACGGTTTTAAGAGTCGCTGCCGGCGCTTTCTGTAGAATGTTCCTTGACGAAATGAATGTTTCCGTAACTTCCGAAATTCTTGAGATAGGCGGGATTCCTTACTGCGACTTCGATGCTGAAAAGGCGCTTGCCGACAAGGCGAAAGGCACTTACGGCGGAGTTTTGAAAGTCGTGGTTTCAGGGATTCCGGCAGGGCTTGGTTCAAATGTCCAGTGGTCGGATCACTTGGATTCTCAGCTCGCGGCGGCATTGATTTCGATTCCGTCGGTGAAAGGGGTCTATTTCGGAGACACTGAACTTCACAGGATGAGAGGAATAAACGCAGCCGATGCTTTTATTGGAAAGCACGGCGAGCGTGCGACAAACAGATGCGGCGGCATCGAAGGCGGCGTTTCGAACGGCATGCCTTTGGTGGCAACGCTCTATTTCAAGCCGATTCCGACTCAGCCTTTTGACGTTGAATCGGTTTCGCCTATTACCGGCGAAATCGGAAAGTGTCAGCCCGGAATGAACGATCTCTGGTGCATCGAGCGCGCCGGAGTGATTGCTGAAAGCATGGTGGCTTTGATTGTGGCAGGTGCTTTCTGCGAGAAGTTCGGTTCTGACAGTCTGAGTGATGTAAAATCGGCTTACGCGGCATATCTGGAGAGGCAGAGATGAGGCGGATCGGTCTGATCGGGTTTTCGGGAAGCGGAAAAAGTTCGCTTGCGGCAATTGCTTCACAGAACGGTTTCACAACGGTTGACACCGATTCTCTGATCGAAAAGCAAAATCCGGAGGTGTTCGAATTGCTTGAAAACGGCAGGGAAGACGAGTTCAGGACGCTTGAAACTTCGGTAATAAGCGAAGTTCTGAAGTCTGATTTCGATTTTGCCGCTTTCGGCGGCGGTGTCCACTTTGCTCATCCTGTATGGAAAGGGATTTATAAAAGTTCTCTCAAACTTGTTTATTTGAGAAGTTCTTTTGAAAATCTTGCCGGAAGGTTCGAGGAAAGGCCGCTTTATAGAAAGCTCGGTTTGGAAAGTTATAAAAGGCTTTTCAGGTCGAGAGTTCCGCTTTACGAAAAGGCGGCGGCGTTTGTTGTCGATACCGACGGACGCGGTTTGAATGAAATCTGGTCGGAGGTTTTTGAGATATGGAACTCACTTTTTCGGTAACGCACACGACGAAAGTAAGTTTTGCGGAATCTTTTTCCGCTTTTGCTGCTTCGTCGGGACAGGACAGTTGCTTTGTGATTGACAGTTCGTTGGATTTTGTTGAAAAAACGCTTCCAAACGAACGTGTTTTTCATGTTGACGCTGAAAAGGAAAAGGATTTGAACCATGTCGAAAGTTGTCTTGAATGGCTGATTGACCTGAATGCGGGGCGCAAGACAACGCTTATTGCTGTCGGCGGCGGTGCTACAACAGATTTTGCTGCATTTGCGGCGTCTGTTTACAAGCGCGGAATGAGGCTTGTCCTTGTTCCTACGACACTGCTTTCGGCTGTGGACAGTGCGATAGGCGGAAAAACGGCGGTGAATTTCGTTGCGAAAAACACTGTCGGCACTTTCTATCCGGCGGAAGAAGTCGTGATTGTAAGAGATTTCTTCAAAACGCTGAGTGAGCAGCAGATCGCTTCCGGCAAAGCCGAGATAATAAAGCTGGCGCTTATAAAAGACGGCCGGCTTGCCGAGATGGTTTTCAATGCTGAGGATCTGCTTTCGGAAGAAGCTCTGACACTTGCGATTCTCGGCAAATACGAGATCGTTCGCGACGATTTTACGGATACCCTTGAAAAAAGAATTGTTTTGAACTGGGGGCACACATTCGGACACGCGATAGAGATTTATTACTCTCTGCCGCACGGTCTGGCTGTTGCCGCCGGTATGGTTCTTGTGCAGGAATGGGCTGAAATCGCTGGGGCGAAAGAGGTCTTTCCGGCTAAGGAACTTGAAAAATTACTGCAAAAACACGGAGTTGAAAACGATTTGCAGAAGTATAAAAATGAAGAGAAATGGCGTAAATTTATAATGTTGGATAAAAAGAGGAATTTGGACGGAATTTCGATGGTTTACCTGAAAAAAACGGGTGTTCCCGGGATAATTTACAGGAATTCGAATGACATATTGAGAGATTTGGAGGAATTAAGATGAGAAAGTTTTTCATTCTTGCCCTGATGGTTGCTTCATTGATGATGGTTTCTTGCGTTGAAAGACGTAATCGCGTCATCCTTGAAAAATTTGTTCCGATTGCTGAGAACAACAGTTGTCAAATCAAGGTCGGTGGCGACACTTATTACACCGAAGGCTGGCTCGACCTTGCTTTTAACTTTGATTACAAACTCGGTTTCCAGATTACGAACTACATTCCCAAAAGCGACGGCGGAAATTCGAGTGCGTCTTTGACCACTGGTGAGGCTAACTATTTCTATGCTGACGAAGCAGAAATAGAGTATGAATGGGATCCGAAACCACAGGCAGACGGAAGAAAACTTACTCTTGAGCAGAAACTTTGGAATGAAAAGAAAAGAGTTGCTGTTCACGACATAGTTGTATCACCGGATGGCGGTCAGGCAGCTGGTTGGATTCATATTTTTGAAGAAGCTCAGGCTAAAAACCTTCTTGAGCATGTAAACGACATCGACTGGATCGCAAGTCCGCTTGTTGTAAAACTCAGAATCATCGGAAAAATTGCTGACGGCACACAGGTTAAGACCAACAAGATGAATTTCAACATCATTCCGACTTTCGGATCATCTATTCAGATGGGTTCTGTATATTATATGCCGGAAGGTGGATTCCAGGATACAACAGATGAAAACGGCAAAAAAGTTTCTGCAGAACAGCAGGAATACGATATGATTATGGCACAGTGTGCATTCAAAGATCCTTTGATTGGCGGCTGTTTCGTAGGTCAGGATTCCTCGCAGGTTAACTGCTATGCAGGCGACTCAGACTGGGCAAGATTCGTCACAGAACAATATTGCCAGTCGGAAACTTCCTGCTACATTCCGGGATATGCGGCAGCCGGCGTAGTTGAAATGATTTTCAACACATTGAAGAAATCGTCTGATGACTCAGGTTCGTATGTTTGCTGTCCTGGAGAAGCTCCTGCAGCTCCTGAAGAAGAGGAAGAAGACAACGCAAATGCGAATGGAGACCAGACACAGACTGGCGGTGAATAAGCGTTTTCTCAGAATTTTCCGATAGTTCCCGGTTCCTCACATTTTTATCTCACCAAAATCAAAAAAAATAGTCTCTAAATAGTGATTTTTTAATAAAAATCCTTATAATGCCCCGTTTTTTGTTTTTATGGAGAAAAAAATGAGGCTTGTTCATCTCAAAGATGTTGTGACTTTAGGAAATGTAGCAATCGGTTTTTTGTCCGCTGTTCTGGCGATAGAAGGCGATATCCAGCAGGCTTGTTATTTGGTTATGGTCGCTTATGTCTTTGATTTTTGTGACGGAATTGTGGCAAGAATCACTAAAATGAGCAACGATTTCGGCAAAGAGCTCGACCTTATCGCCGATCATGTGACTTATGCCGTTTGTCCGGCGTTTGTCGTCTATGCTTTTTACCGGATTCCTGACGGCGGTTTACTGAATGCGTTCATCGCTTACTGCATGGGTATGGTTCCGCTTGTTTTCGGTTGCGTCAGACATGCTAGAAACGAAGTCTACGACATTGATTTCCCGCGCTTTTTCCTTGGAACTCCACGCCCGGTTTCGGCGTTTTATCTTATGAGTCTGATCGGTGCCGGAACACATCTGAGCAAGTATCTTCCGGCTGAATATCTTCCTTACTACAAATATTGTCTTATTCCGCTTTTCATGTGGATAGGCTGGAACAATCTTTCATTCAGACCGTTCGTAAGCCATCACGGACGCCACTTCAACAAAAGATTTAAATTTTTTATGAGTGTTGCGGTCCTCATGCTTGTCGCAAGCGGAGTGGCTACGGCTGTAACAGGTGAACCGTGGCTGCTTGACTGCCTTCTTTTCCATATGCTTGTATATACATTTTTGTCTCCGGTCTGCTACGACAAGGGCGAACTTGACGGATACAAGGAATATGTTGCGGCGAAAAAGGCCGAAATCGCGGAAGATATGAAACCTAAAATTTAGGAAAATTATGATAAAACAAGGTGTTATTTTAGCAAGCGGGCTTGGAAGCAGGCTCAACAGCGAAGGCCGCAATGAGCCGAAACCGCTCATGCCGGTCGGCGGAATGGCTCTGATCGAGCGCGTCATCACTTTGATGCAGACGGCGGGAATTGAGAAAATCGTCGTTGTTGTAGGGTATCGCGGTGACCAGATCAGGGAATACATCAAAAAGAACAACATTCAGGGAGTCGTTTTTGCCGACAATCCCGAATACAACAAGAAAAACGGCATTTCACTGCTGCGCGCTAAAGATTTTCTTGACGACGCACCTTTCATGCTGTCGATGTCGGATCACATTTTTTCGAACGATTTTTTTGTCGATTTTCTGAACAAGGCCGAGGAAAAACTCGAAAAATACGAAGTCGTTCTTTCGGTCGACAGGAATATCGAAGGCGTTTTTGACCTTGACGATGCAACGAAAGTCGTTACCGAAAACGGTGAAATCACGACGATCGGCAAAGAAATCCCCTCCTACGACGCTGTCGATACAGGGCTTTTCCTGTGCAAACGCGATATTTTCGCAAGGCTTCAGGCTGTTTACGACGAAAAAGGCGATGTTTCGATTTCTGATGCGATGGGGAGTGCGGCTGCAGACAGAATGTTTGCCTGTGCCGAAATGACCGGGCATCTCTGGCAGGATGTCGATACGCCGTCGATGAAAAACGAGGCAGAAGAACGTCTGATCGACAACTATCTGGCCAAAAACCGTTCGACTGACTTTTTTTCAAACCGGTTTTTTGTGAAAATTGCGAAGGAAACCCTTCTTCATTTCTTTAAAAACGAGCATTTCGACTGGGATTTTTTCCACACGGCGGTTTTTGTCGCCTCGCTTATAATCACGGAACTCGCCCTTTTCGAGGAACTGCCGCAGCTTTCGATACTGCCGCTTTTTTTCACGACTTTCCTGTTTTACATCGATAAAATCAGGAACAATGTCAGAACGGTTCCGCTGAAAAACGGGAATTTTCTTCTTTCCTGGAAGTTCGGTTTCATCGTTGCGACTCTGCCGTCCGTGATGTCGACACTCGGCACGGTTTTTGTCGGTTTGCCGCTTGTTGTCGCTATGTTCGCGGTTGCTTTGGCCAAGCATCTGGGATTTCTGGATTTTCTGCTCAGACAGCGCGAGGAACTTCCTGATGTTTCCGCAACGGTTTCGAACACTTTTCTTGCCCCGTCGTTTTTCTGGGCGGCTTATTCCGTTCTGGTACTGGTTCTGCCTGAATGGCTGACCGGTTTTGTGCCGTTTGCATACTTCATTTTTTCGCCGTTTTTTTATGACGAGAGGGACTGATGGAGCTGCGCAAGCGGGCAAACAGGGACTTTTCCATCGATATAAGTTCACTTGTTGATGTTCTTTTCACGCTTCTTATTTTCTTTTCGCTGACAAGCACTTTTGTAAAGGAATCGGGGTTAAAAGTAGATCTGCCTCAGGCGAGTTCCGACACGCCGCTTGTCTCTGCCGAAAAATTCGAGATCGCGATAAGCGCCGACGGCAGGATCGCTCTCGGCGGCACCGAGGTTTCATCTATCGAGGAGGTGAAGGATTTCCTCTCAAAATTTGACACCGATATGCGTTTAAAATATGTTATGGTCATCAGAGCCGATGTTACGACTCAGCACGGCAGAGTTACGGAAGTTCTTGACACGCTGAAGTCTTTAAAATTTGAAAATATCGCGGTTGCGACGAGGTCGAAAGAATGAAAAAAAAGCAGCTTTTGCTTGTTTTCGGAGCGGTTTTTCTCATTGTTTCCGTTTTTCTTGTTTATGATACTGTTTCATCTTACGGCGAAATCCGCAAAAACAGGGTTAAAATTGAAAAAATCGAGTCAAAACAGCAGGATATAAGCCGCGAAAACATCAAAATCCGCCGCAAGATCGACCGGATTTCAAAAGATCCTCGGGCTGCGGAAGAGATTTTGAGACTTAAGTATAAAATGTTGCGTAAAGATCAATTCAGGTATGTTCCGGAAAAATGACAGCATTATTTGAATTTAAATTTTTTTGGCACGTTGTAACGCTGATTTTCTCAATGATTTCAGTCTATATTGGTAAAAGTGTCCCTTTACAGATATTTCTTTGGAGCGTTTTTGCAGTTTTCGTGATCTACAGTTGGTTTGTCGAAAAGAAAAAAGTTCCGTTTCCTTTTCTGTTTTTCCCGGCTTTTGTTCTCACCGGAGGCGTGAGCGGACCCGTTCTTCCGGTTCTTTTTCTTCTTCTGCCTTATTTCCTTAAAAAATACGGATTGCTATCCTATGCGGTTTTTGCAATTTCGGCATTCGTTCTGATGATTTGTTCCGGAAATATCGCCGACGAAGCGGCGTTCGCAAGCTATGTGCTTTTTGTTTTTTCCGCTGTTGCGGTCTGGTTTTTCATCGAAAAGAAAAATTTTTCGTTTTTTATGGATCCTGCTCCGGCAAAACCGCTTAAAATCACGCCAAAAGTAAGTTCGTCGCTTGTCGAAGATCCTTTCCGGCCGCTCAAAAAATATCTGAACAGGACAAAAAATTTTAACGGAAAGGCGGTTTCGTTGCGTTTGATCGAGCTTCTGCCGGAGGGAATGGCGAAAATTTACGAAACTGAGAACGAATTTCCGCAGGAAGGGCTTCTTTACCGTGTCGTCCACGACAAAACGGCCGTAGCGGCAAAAACCCTGCTTGCCGAAATCGAAAATATTCCGATGATGCCGGAATACAATTTCAGGATCTACTATCCGCTTTCGCTGCTTGAAGGCGGCGATTCCTCGTTTTTCGAGCCTGAATACGTTCTGGTTGTCGATATCGCCCTGAAAGAAAAATCGGTCGACAAGGACGAGCTTATCGACGAATTTTCCGAGATAAAGACCGATGTCGCCGAACAGCTCAAGCAGTCTGAAACTTTCAGCCATATTTCAGTCGAGAAACAGCGAAACGCCGCTTTGTACAGGGAGACTTCGAATATCGTAGATTCTTTCGACCATGACGAGCTTCTGAAGGCTGCGGCGCTTGCGATTTTCAATCTTGCCCCTGAATCAAGCGGAGTTTTTGTCGCCGAAAAGAACGGAGAGGCTTTCAACGGCTATGCTTTCGGCATAAGCGAGGCTTCAAAAGGGAAGTGGCCGCTTGAAATGAGTGATGTAAACGAGATCGCAAAAGCCGAGATAAAAGATCCGCAGTCGGTTCACGCGATGATGGGATGCGGAAAAATGGACGATTATTTCGAGGCGACCGATGTGAACAAGCGTAAAAACGAGCCGCTTTTCCAGTTCGATTTTGACGATTTCAACAAAAAAAGCTGCATCGCGATACGTCTTCTAACCTTTAAAAACGACGTGAAGGGGACGATTTCGGTTCTCACCGATACGCAGAAAGATTTTGAGCTTCTTAAAGAGCATTCAGATTCGATAAGAATGATTTCAAAAGTCGTCACTTCGGCTCTAAATAACATCGAACTGTTCAAGAAAATGGAAGACCTGTCCAATATCGACGGACTCACCGAGCTTTACAACAGACGCTGCTTCAACAACATGATCGAGCGGAAAACGAGCGAGGCGGGAAGGATGAAAGTTCCGCTTTCCATGATAATGCTCGACATCGACCACTTCAAGAAAGTCAACGATGTCTACGGCCACAAGGCGGGTGACGACGTTATCCGCTTTATCTCGAAAACGATAAGAAATTCTGTCAGGAAAGTCGATTTCGCGGCGCGTTACGGAGGCGAGGAGTTCGTTATCCTTCTCAACAACACGACAGTCGAATCGGCTGCGAAAATCGCCGAAAAAATCAGAAATCTCGTGCGTGACGCTTCTGTCAACGCTGACGGAATTCTTCTTTCCGTAACCGCTTCTTTCGGTGTTTCATCGTTCCCGGAGCCTTCCATGAGTGCCGGCGAACTTGTCAAGAACGCCGACACCGCGCTTTACTATTCGAAGGAACACGGGCGCGACCAGGTTACGGTTTTTTCAAAAGAAATGATGTCCGGTGACGTGAAAACCGGCGAATAGCGATTATTTCTCTTCGATGCTGAACGATTCCCTGTGAAGAGTGCTGTCTGATTCTGTTCTGACCGATATTTTGAGTTCTTTTTTGAGCTTCTCAAGCTCGTCTGAGTGAAGATGTTCGATTGCAAAAATCGTGTCGGGATGGGCATGGATCGTGAGGACCCTGCTGCCGTAAAGTCTGACGTGTTTCTTGATTTCGCGGAAAATCTGGAAAGTTACCGTGTCGCGGGAAAGGATTATGCCGTTTCCGCTGCAATAGGGGCATGACTCGGAAAGTGACGAAATGTTGCTTTCGGTCGTTCTTTTACGCGTGATCTGGATGAGTCCGAGGCGCGTGAAATAGAAAACGGTGCATTTCGCCGAGTCTTTTTCAAGCTCTTTTTCGAGTTTTGCGATAACTTTTTTCTTGTTAGCCTGATTGCGCATATCTATGAAGTCGACGACGATGATCCCCGCTAAATTCCTGAGCCTCATGTGGTATGCGATTTCCTCGGCGGCTTCGCAGTTCGTCTTGACGACGGTGCTTTCAAGGTCGCCTTTTCCGACGAATTTGCCGGTATTGACATCGATTACGGTCAAAGCCTCCGTCTGTTCGATAATGAGGAATCCTCCGCTTTTGAGCCATATTTTCTTCTTTATCAGTTTCGCGACTTCAGGCTCGATCGAATAGTAGTCGAAAATCGGGTAGGGGAGATCGTAGAATTTCACCTTGTCGTCAGGATTTTCGCCGTAGAATGCGAAGTAGTCGCGCACCGCCTTTTCATCATTCTTGTTGTCAACGACGATTTCGGAAAGCTCGTCCATTCCGGTGTTCTGGACAAATTCAAGCATCGGGTCGAGTGCCGGTTCGATTAATGCAGTTCCTTTGCCTTTCTGGAAATTGTTTTGGATCGAAATCCATTTTTTTATAAGGAAAACGACCTCTTTTTCGATAGTTTTGATGTCGGTTTCGGCGGCGAGCGTCCTCAGGATTATGCCGTAACCCTTTTTCTGCACTTTCAGACCGAAATCCTTGAGTTCTTCACGTTTTTCACGGTCACTGATTTTGCGGCTGACGCCGATGTGGGTGATCGTCGGCAGCAGGACGCAGTATCTTCCGGCAAGCGAAATGTGCGTCGTGAGTTTTGCACCTTTCTGGCCGATCGGTTCTTTCACGACCTGGACCAGAATCCTGTCACCGTCCTTTGCATACTGGGTTATGTCGGAAAAACGGCGGTTTGCGACCGGCGTTTCGGCAGACTGGTTTTCCTGTTCCTCGTCTTCGGAATCGTCGTTTTCCATATTTTTCTGATATTCTTCAAAAGTTATGTCGCGCCGCAGGTCGTTGGCGTGAATGAAGCCGTTTCTTGTTCCGCCGAATTCGACGAAGGCCGACTGCATTCCCGGCAGAACGCGGCGGATTATGCCCGAATAGATGTTCGAGAGGCAACTGCTTTCGCCTGAGTGGATGACGTGAAGTTCGACTAATTTCCTTTCTTCAAGAATAGCGATCCGTTTTTCGCCGTAGGTGTTGTTTACGATTATCTGTCTGTTCATTTTTCTGAAATAAAAACGAGAACTTATACTAAAGGTTTATGACTTCTTTAACTTCCGGAACAAGTCTTTTGAGATGCTGCTCGATTCCCATTTTAAGCGTCATCTGGCTCATCGGACAGCCTGCGCAGTGACCCTGAAGAGCGACTTTTACAACGCCGTCGTCGGTGATTTCCATAAGTTCGACATCGCCGCCGTCACGTTGCAATGCGGGTCTGACATCCTCGAGAACCTCTTTTACCTTTTCTTTCCAAGCCGAATTTTCTGACATTTTTATCTCCCTAAAAAATTTAAAAAACAAAAAACGAAAAATTTTAGGTATTTTCCGAAAAAATGCAAAAAAATCGGATTTCGCAGAAAAAAGAACGGATTTTCTTGAAAAGGCTTTTTTTATTATTAGTATGTCGCGTTGTTTTTTGAACCTGAAAAAAGGAGATTCTTATGGGAAAATACAGCAATTTGGTGAAAAACGCCGCTTCTGATGAAGGCAAAATCAAATTTGTATTTGTAAACGGCAAATACACAGGCGGTGAATTTGCGATCCGCGAAGGTCAGAAACTTTCAATCGGACGCGATATTTCTTCTGATGTCGCAATCGTTGATTCAAAGGTCAGCCGCAACCATGCTTCGATTACGGCTCGTGGCGGAAAACTTTTCATTGAAGACCACAACAGCACCAACGGAACTTATGTCAATGGCGAAAAGCTCAGTCCGTCAACTGAAACCGAACTCAGGCTCGGATCGAAATTTTCCGTCGGTGATTCCGTGATTCAGGTCGGCGGCGAAGAACTTCCGAATGACAATGCGATTGAACTTTCTTTCAAGGAAAACAGCTTCACCGATGCAAGAAAAGTCAAAGAAACGACAATTCCGGTTGCTCAGCCTCAGATTGTTGAGGAGGAAGAAGAGTCTTTTACACTCGATGAATCCCTTCAGGTCGTAGAACCGGAATCCCAGATTATAGCTCCCGCTCCCGACACCTCTTTCGATGCAGAAAAAGGCGGTCAGCAGAAGGTCAATGTCGGCAAACTTTCTTTGAAAAAAACCTCCAAAATCGACATCGAAAAAGATAATCTCGCACACTCAAACACTTCTTCGACAGGCAGTCTTTCGGCGATGGATATAACCGATCTGCTCAAAGTTCTTGCGCAGTCGACTTCTGCCGGATATTTGAAACTCAACATAACTTCCCCTTTTGCGGAACAGATAGAAGTTACAATCGGTTCGACAGGGCTTGTTGCATGCGAATCAATTACGAACAAGAATTTCTCGCAGGAAAAGGCACTTTGCCGTGCACTTCTTGCAAAAGACGGCGAATATTCTTTCAAGATCGATGCTGCGCCCAGAAACGAAGTTCCGAACAGACAGCTTGAAGATCTTTTTATGGATATTTCAAACCAGAACACGGCACTTCTCAGATACAGAAACATCGTGGCCAGCAGAAAACTGGAATTTCAGATTCCTCTGAAAGGCAAGCTCACATCTCTTTCGAAACCGGAACTTGATTCGCTCCAGTCGATGGTAAATTCCGCGGAAGTCATTTCGTATCTCAATTCGTTTGCTGACAACGACGACTTTATTCTGCTTACGGAAATCGCAAAATTCATCGATGCCGGTTTTATTTCCGACGGCAAAAAGTTTGATGTTCTTTCAGACGACATCATCGATTTTTAAGTTTTGACAATTTCTGAAAAGACAAAAATCATCTATATCTGGGGCACTCCCCTCGCTTTTTCGCTTTCCCCTTTTTTTCAGGAACATTGCGCTGTTCTTGCCGGGAACCGCATTCTCTATGAAATTTTCCGGGGTGAAAAAGAAGAGTTCTTACAGCTTTTAAAAAGTGAAAGATGTCTCGGCGCGAATGTTACGATCCCGCATAAAACCGAGGCTTTATCTCTTTGCGACGAACTTACTGAAACTGCTGAATCAGCCGGAAGCGTGAACACGATTTTTAAAGTTGACGGCAGGATTGTCGGCGATAATACCGACGGCATCGGACTTGTGAAGTGGCTGAAAATGAAATGCGGAACTTCGGAAAAATATGAAATTCTTGGAAACGGCGGCAGTGCGAGAGGAATTGCGGCAGCGCTTGCTGCGGAAAAATGCGGAATCACGGTTTTCGGCAGAACTGAAAAGGGATGGGAGAAAAAATTCGGCAGTTTCCGCAATCTTCAGGAATGGAAAAACGAATCTCTCACGATCAGCACGCTTCCTTTCGAAGTTGAAGGGAAAAATGTCGTGACTATCGGGTATTCTTCGGAAAAAATCCCGATCGACGCGGTGATGATGCTTGCCTTCCAGGGATGGTTCGGGGCAAAAAGGTGGTTCGGAAAAACGCTTCAGGCCGAAGATTTTGCCCGTATTGTAAAACTTCATGCGGAAGCACAGTCGAATCAGGGACTTGTTTTGATTCTGGCGAACGGAAATGAGATTTAACAGGTTTTTGGGAAATATTCTGGCAAAGGCTTTGGAAAAGGAGGCCGGCGGCGACAAATCAGACATTCTGCTGAATGAAATTTTCAAGGCCGAAAGGCTCGGAAAACGTGACAGGATATGGGTGAGCGACCGGTTTTTCTTTTATCTCCGCCACAAACTTTTTTTCGACGAAGTTTCCGAGAACGCGGAAGTGCTTGCAAAAACCATCGCGATGGTTTTTGAAGACGAACCTGATGAAAATCTGAGCGGAAAAATAGAAATCCTGAAGAAAAACGGAAGTTTCGGCAGGCTTTTCAACGAATCTTTTCCTGATTTTTTAGTCAATGAAATCAATATGTTGTATGGCAGAGAGGCTTTTGAGTGGTTCAATTCAAAGACGAAAACTGTTTTAAGGACAAATCCGGCGAAGATTTCACGCGGAGAGCTTTCGGAAAAGCTGAAAAACGAAGGTTTCATGAACTTTCCGACCGAAATTTCAAAAGCCGGAATAATTCTTGAACCGACAAACAGAAGTCTTAAAAACTCGGAACTTTTTGAAAACGGATTCTTCGAGTTTCAGGACGAATCGAGCCAGCTCGCGTCGCTTCTGGTGAACAAAAACACTAAAACCCTGCTTGAACCTTGTGCAGGCGGCGGAGGAAAATCGCTTTCGATCGCCTCGTTTTTCGAAAATATCGAAATCACGGCAAGCGATTCGCGGACATACCTTTTCAAAGAGATAAAAGAGCGCGCAGAACGTGCCGGTGCTAAGATAAATACAAGAGTTTTCGACTCGGTAACAGAACAGTTCGACACTGTTTTCATCGATTCACCGTGCAGCGGAAGCGGTGTTTTAAGGCGTAATCCGGGAGACCGCTGGAAAATCGACGGGAAAATGCTTTCCGGACTCAACACGCTGCAGAAAGAACTCATTCAGAAGTTTTCAGAAAAGGTGAAGATCGGCGGCGAACTGATTTATGTGACATGCAGTTTCCTTGAATGCGAAAACGAAAATATCGTTTTTGATTTTCTTAATAAAAATAAAGATTTTTCGTTGATTTCCGCAAAAGAGCGCCTCTCTGAAAACATAGGCGGCGGAGGATTTCTGCAGGAAATTACAGATGGAAATTTCCTTAAAATAAAACCGTTTCACGAACGTGATCTTATGTTCGGCGCTGTGATGAAAAAAATCGGCTGAAGAGTGTAAATCAGACTATTTTCCGAAATATCTTTCAAGAAGTCCTTTGAGAGCCTTGCCGTGACGAGCTTCGTCGCGTGCCATCTCGTGAACTGTGTCATGGATCGCATCAAGACCGTTCTGTTTAGCGCGTGTTGCAAGCTCTACTTTGCCTGCCGTTGCGCCGAATTCGCAGTCGACACGCCATTTGAGGTTTGCCTTGGTCGAATTTTTCATGTTCGGTTCAAGGGTTTCACCCAGAAGTTCAGCGAATTTGGCAGCGTGCTCAGCCTCTTCGAAAGCAGCCTTTTCCCAGTAGAGACCGATTTCCGGATAACCTTCGCGGTGTGCGATCCTTGCCATGCAGAGATACATTCCGACTTCGGAGCATTCGCCGGTGAAATTTGCCTTGAGCTGCTCAAGGATGAATTTTTTGTCTTCTTCGGAGATATTCGCGTTGTCCTTTACAGTCTTTTCGTAAACGCCGAACTCGTGCTCAGCCGCGAGTTTGAGCTCGTCCTTGATCTCATCGAACATTGTCGACGGAGCTTTGCATACCGGGCATTTTTCCGGAGCGCTCTCGCCTTCGTAAACATAACCGCAAACCTTGCAAACAAATCTTTTTGTCATAACTTCCTCCACTAAATTAAAATTCTGTCGATTTATTCTTCTGAGTCCGAGTCACCCTGATCTCCTGAATCGGCTGTGTCGCTGTCTCCTGTGTCGCTGTCTCCTGTGTCGCTGTCCCTGTATCGCTGTCTCCGGAATCACCAGTATCGCCCGGAGCTTCATCTTTCACGTAAGGATTTTCGTCACAGGCGTCGCCGGTTCCGTCGCCGTCGCTGTCAAGCTGGCTGAAATTCGGAACATCGATGCAGTTGTCTTTGCAGTCGAGAACTCCGTCTCCGTCAGAATCTGTTTCGGCGATTCCGCATCCGCAGGTTCCCGGTTCGGTTTTATAATGATCATCGGGACAGAGATCGCATTCATCGCCGGTACCGTCCTGATCGGAATCTTCCTGACCAGGGTTGGCTTTCTTCTTGCAGTTGTCGTCATCGTTTAAAATTTTGTCGCCGTCGATATCGGGATCGCATTCGTCACCGATTCCGTCTTCGTCCATGTCGGCCTGGGTTCCGGATGCCCAGAAAGATCCGCCTTCTCTCGGATTGTAGACGAGCGGGCAGTTGTCTTCGCTGTTGTTTACATCGTCGCCGTCAAGGTCGGGGTCGCAAATATCGCCGATCCCGTCCTGGTCGAAATCGGTCTGGGTTTTATTCGCGTCGTTCGGACAGTTGTCTATGCAGTCAGGAATCGTGTCTTTATCGGTATCTTTGATATTCTCTTCGCTGTCAGCGGTTCCGCATCCGCATATTCCTGGCTCGGTTTTTCCCGGATCGGTCGGACAGCCGTCTTCGCTGTCTATTGTGCCGTCTTTGTCAGTGTCTGTCTGAGTGTCGTCGTTTCCGCCGTCAGGATTTCCGTCATCGTCAGGTCGGCCGTCATTGTCAGGACGTCCGTCGGAATCGCTGTCGCCCTCGTCGTCATCGCCGTTCCATCCGTCACCTTCGTCGTCTCCGTTGTTTCCTTCGTTGTCATCACCATTGTCGGGACGTCCCGGTCTTTCTTCATCGCCGTTGCCGCCGTTGTCTCCGTCAGCGTCGTCAGCCGGTTCAGGATCGTCTGTTCCCGAATTGTCGTTGTTGCGGGCCGGTCTGTTTTCTTCTTTGAAAGAACTGGTGTCAATTCTTTCAGTAGTGTCGTTGCACGCAAAAAGGGAAAAAATGAGAAAAATTGCGAAAATTGCTGTTTTTTTCATTGCAAAACCTCGAAAAGTCAAAAAAATCGATAAGTTGCGCTATTATACAAATATTTTTCAACAAGTCAAAATCTTTTGTGATTATATTTGACAAAGCGGTTTTTAAAAGATTAGATAGCCGCGTTGTTCTTTTTTAACATTTTATGGAGGTTGATATGAAAAAAGTTCTCATTGCTACCGAAAAACCTTTTGCAGCAAAAGCTGTTGCAAAAATCGAAGAGATCTGCGGTGCTGCCGGTTACGAAGTCCGCAAACTTGAAAAGTACACATCCGTTGACGAGCTCAAGGCTGCCATTAAAGATGTAAACGCAATCATCATCAGAAGCGACAAAATCACGAAAGAGATCATGGATGCGGCTCCGGAACTCAAGATCGTTGTAAGAGGCGGCGCGGGATTCGACAACGTCGACTGTGCAGCTGCAAAAGAGAAAGGTATCGTCGTTATGAATACTCCCGGCGTAAACGCAAACGCTGTTGCTGAACTTGCGATCGGTATGGCTATCTATACCGCAAGGACCTGCTTCACCCCGACGACAGGAACCGAGCTTAAAGGCAAAAAACTCGGCCTTCAGGCTTACGGAAACGTCGGCAGAAACGTTGCAAGGATTGCGAAAGGTCTCGGCATGGAAGTTTATGCTTTCGACCCGTTCCTCACAAAAGAAAAAATCGAGTCCGAAGGTGTAAAATACATCGCAACGAAAGAAGAACTCTACAAGACCTGCAACTACGTTTCTCTTCACATCCCGGCTAACGACGAGACCAAGAAGTCGATCACGAAAGAGTTCATGATGGATATGCCGAAACCGGCTACACTCATCAACACCGCAAGAAAAGAGATCATCAACGAGGAAGATCTCGCGGCTGTTCTTGAAGCAAGACCCGATTTCAAATACGTTGCCGACGTAGCTCCGGACAACGCTGAAGAGCTCAAGGCAAAATTCGAAGGCAGAGTTTTCTTCACCCCGAAGAAAATGGGAGCTCAGACAAGCGAAGCAAACGACAACGCTGCTGAAGCTGCTGCAAACGAAATCGTCAACTTCTTCGAAAAAGGCGACGTCCGTTTCCAGGTCAACAAGTAGTCCTTTCATCGCCAAATTCTTGACAAAACCCTTCTTGTTTGAGTAAAAATCCGCGCAATAAGTTTTTTTGAGGCAAAATGGCAGAAACGGCTTTTATTTTCCCGGGACAAGGTTCGCAATATGCCGGAATGGGGCGGGATTTTGTCGGGAATTTTCCGATATTTTCACAAGTTTTTGAAGAAGCATCCGACAGGCTGGGGATCGATCTGCTTGAAATCGTGACGAACGGCACGAATGAATATCTGATGCGGACTGAAGTGACGCAGCCGGCGCTTCTCACCGTTTCGAAGGCTATTCTTGAAGTTATCCTGCAGGAAACCGGTTTTGAAGGCGGTTTCGCGGCGGGGCTCAGTCTCGGTGAATACACCGCGCTTGTCTATGCCGGAGCCTTGAATTTCGGCGATGCCGTTTTTATTGCAAAGGAACGCGGCAGAATAATGCAGGAGGCTGTTCCCGAAGGTGTCGGCGCGATGGCTCCGATCGTCGGTATCGGGTATGAAGAAGCTGCTGAATTTATTAAAGAAATCAAAGGTCTCGGCGTCGTTGAGATTTCAAACTTCAATTCTCCCGCGCAGATCGTTGTTTCGGGGCACAAAGAGGCGGTTCAGGCGGCAGTCGATTTAATCAAGAAAAACCGCAGGGTCCGCGCCGTTTTTCTTCCGGTGAGCGCTCCTTTTCACACGTCGCTTCTTCGCGGGGCTTCTGCCGAATTCGAAAAAATTCTTGATGATTACAACGTTTTTGAACTGAATAAAACAGTCGTTTCAAATGTCACGGGTCAGCCTTACACCGCTATTTCGCAGGTGAAGCCTTCTCTTGCAAAACAGTTTTACAGCACCGTTCTCTGGAAGCCGTCCGTTGAATTTATGATAGAAAACGGAGTTACCGATTTTGTCGAAATCGGCCCCGGAACATCGCTTTCCGGTCTTGTCAGAAAGACCGCCGCCGCGATGGATAAGGTTGTCAGGATCCAGAACGTTGAAAATATGGAAACATTCAAAAACTTGAAATTATAGGAGAAAATCATGTATTTTGAAAAAATCGCCGATGTCGTCAGAAGCCACCTGGCTCTTGATGAAAGTGTTCAGATCACTCCTGAAACCTCGCTCAAGGGAATGAAGATCGATTCATTGGATGTCGTTGAAATCATTATGAAAATCGAAGATGCCTTCGAAATCGAGATCCCTGATGAAAAACTTCATGAATTCCAGAATCTGGGTGACATCGCAGAGTATGTAAAGTCCGTAAAAGAGTCTTGATGCAAGAACTTTCCGGAAAACGGCGCGTTGTTGTCACGGGGACGGGATGCGTGACTCCTTTCGGTGCCGGCAGGCGCACTCTTTTTGACAGTCTTGTTGCCGGGAAGTCGGCGGTCTCTTTGATTTCTTCTTTTGACACCTCTGATTTTAAGACAAAAATCGCGGCTGAAATAAAAAATTTCGATGTAAATTCATATTTCCCGAAAAGCGAAACGCGGAAAATGGACCGCTTCACGCAGCTGGCGGCCGTCGCAGCGAAAGATGCGCTTGAAGATTCGAAAATCAATTTGGAAAAGCTTGACAGAAGCCGTTTCGGAGTTGTTCTGGGAACCGGTTTCGGCGGAATTTCAACGACTCTTGAACAGCACGAAGTATTGCTTGAGCGCGGTTCAAGGCGGGTTTCACCGTTCTGCGTGCCGATGATGATTCCGAATATGGCGGCCGGCACGCTTTCAATTCTTTTCGGTGCGAAAGGGGTGAACGAGACCGTTTCGACCGCGTGTGCATCCTCTTCACATGCTATTGCGGCAGCGGCACTGCTCATTCAAAGCGGAAAGGCGGATGTCATTATCTGCGGCGGAAGCGAAGCACCTGTAAATCCGTTGATTTTAGCGGCTTTTTCATCGATGAATGCCCTTTCCAGACGCAATGACGAGCCTGAAAAGGCTTCCAGACCTTTCGACAGAAACCGTGACGGATTCGTTCTGGGCGAGGGGAGCGGTATCCTGATTCTTGAATCGTTTGAACATGCGGTGCACAGAAATGCTGATATTTATGCCGAGATAGCTGGAACGGGAAGTTCTGCCGACGCCTATCACATAACTTCGCCCGATCCCGATGCGAAAGGTGCCGAAAGCGCGATGCGGGCGGCGCTTTGTGAAGCTGAAGTTTCTGAGATCGATCTGATCCTTGCCCACGGAACGGGAACTCTGGCAAACGATGTTACTGAAACCAGGGCGATAAAGGCTGTTTTCGGCGGAAATGCCTGTGAAATACCGGTCGTTTCAATAAAATCCATGATCGGTCACGCTTTGGGCGCGGCTGCGGCAATTTCGGCTGTTGCGGCTGTTTCGGCAATAAATTCAGGTCTTGTTCCGCCGACGATAAACCTTGAAACACCCGATCCGGAATGTGATCTTGACTATGTTCCCAATTTTACGAGAAAGGCTGAAATCAAATGCGTTCTGACGAATTCATTCGGATTCGGCGGACAGAATTCATCGCTTGTTTTCAAAGCTGTAAATTAGTTACCCGGTACTTCGCCGTCAGGGTTATAGGTTGCCGGCTGGCAAATTTTTACGCCTGATGCGGCGGTTTGAGCCGCGTAACAGTTTCTACTTGAGCTACAACCGCCGTAATTGTTACCTGATTCCACGCATGTGCAGGCTATATTATCGTGATTTCCATCATAATCTGCCACAACACCGTTTTCGCATTTGATAATAAAACCGCGTTTCCCTCTTTCCTGATTGATGCAGTATTGCACACTGTTATGACAATCGCCGTACCATGTTCCTTCCGCATTGCACGAAACGTGCCTGTTAAGATTTTCATCATGTGGTCCCATAAGGCTAGTCCAGAATGTTTCAACCTTCCCTGAGGGAGGGTAGTAGCCTGTCAGCTGGATTTTTCCAAGGTCAGGGTTGTTCCATAACGAAGCCGAATCGCTAGAGCTTGTTATTTCCTGCCATATACCGCCGATGCATCGATACATTACGGCATTTTCCGAAAGATCATTAACGCACTTGATTTCGTGTTCAACGCATTCGCCGCAGACATCGAGAGATTCCATTTTGTAGACCTGGTAACCTTTTTCAGCCGTGGCTTCTTCATCTTTGATAAAGGAGGCATATCCGTGTTCATCCAGAATGGCTTCGCCGTTTTCATCCCTGAGTATTGCCTTCTGCATGCGGCACGATACTCTATTGTCATTGCCATCCTTGCATTCTGCGACAAATTTCCCTGACCGCCCTTCCTGACACTCGTAAACCGTGCCGAATCCGGTATTCGGATCGTTTGAGCAGACATGCTTGTAATTAAGGCATGCGCCGCATTCTTTGTCGTTTTTGCACGAAACATCGCCTTTGCACGACTTTTCCTCGTAAACATTGCTGCTGTTGCAGGATGAGAGTTTTCCGACGAATGTGGTTTCGTCATTTTTGCAGACAGGGGTTTTGTCGGGGCACTCGGTGGAGGAATTGTCTGCGCAGCCGTGAGGCTTGTTGAAGTTGCAGACGATGCCGGCTTTGCAGACTTCGTCGTTGCAGACGCATCTGTCATTAACGATAGTGCCGCCTGAAGCTTCGCACGATGTTTCGAAATTTACCTTGACTGTCACCGGATTGTCTGAATCCGAAGAGTCACCTGAATCAGCCGTGTCGCCTGAATCGGAAGAATCGCCTGAATCAGCCGTATCACTTGAATCGGAAGAATCAGCGGAATCCGAAGAGTCGCCGGAATCTGTTTTGTCGCCGTGAGCGGCGTCGTTGTCTGCGGCTTCTGTGTTGCCGGAATCGTTGTCGTTGTCTGTCTCAGTGGCAATGCTGTCATTGTCGGATTTCTCCGCCGTTTTGGTGTCTGAACTCTTGCTGCCGCAGGAAACAGTGAAAAAGAGAACCGTTAAAACAGCTAAACAAAAACAAATCTTTTTCATGTCAAACTCCTTAATAAAAAAAAACGTAATATTTTAAGAAAAATAAAGAAAAAAGCAATAGGCCGCAGGTAAACTTTATCCGAACAAAACCTTGAAAACGTCGCTGTATTCCCTGACGAAAACGACTTCGATGCCGGATCATGCTTTTTAGATAATGATCTTATTCCGCGTTACGGACGCAGCGGGCACGATAAGTAGCGTTTTTAGCGACATAATAGATGCTTCCGTGGTTAAAATGGGCCGCCCATCCTGATTTTATACTGGACGGAACAGTAGAAGAAGACCAGAGCCAGTAGTCGGTGTTTGTGTTCGAAGGCAGCCCAGGAAAGTTCGAAAAATAGGGAAGTATTTTTCCGTGATCCAATAGCGATGCAAATTCGTTTTTATTCGGCAGACGCCAGTCGGTGTATCCTGCATAAGGCTCTGTTCCGGTATTCAGACTGTCGCAATATGCCAAAGCCTGCTGCCATCCCATAGACGACCCGCTGTCCCCGCTCTGCCACATGAGACCGGTTTTTTTGTCCGTGACTGTCTTGCCGTCATCTGATGTTACAAAATCTTCCGTCGTCGCCGGAAGCATCTCCACGCCGCTTACGCAGAGAACCTGACACTCTTTTGTTTTTGTGATGCCGTATTCCAGCCAGCCTGAGAACGGGTTGAAGGCGCGGGCCATACTGCTCGTTTGGTATTGATAATCCTTGCTGGTCCACAGGAAATCCGATTGGCCTGAGGGTATTCCGGTAAAATATACGTTCACTGAAGGTTGGTATGTTCTGTTGTCAGCAATCGAGAGTATTTCCAAAGGATTCGGAAGACGCCAGGTTTTGATCCCTGCAAAGCCTTCCCCGTCATTCAAATTGTTCAGATCGTCGCAGTGTTCATGCGCATTTTCCCAGATGTATCTGTCAGTCGACGGCGACTGTTCCCATGTCAGAAGGGTATTGTTGTCAAAAACGGTGCCTTCCAATGTTCCGGTTCCCGTAGTAAAGCTCTGTGGCGTGCATTTGTCGGTGTGTTGCGGATCCTGACCGTAAAAATTGTTGCCTGTTGAAGCAGGACAAGTTATTTGGCCTGAATTGTTGTAGCATAGTATCTGACCGGTGCAGATATTGCCGAGAGAAAATTGTTTTTTGCACTGCATTTGATGCCATAAATAGCCTTCTTTGCATCCGCATGAATAATCCTGCCACGATGATGCGACGCAGCTGTCAGGTGCCGCATTGCCGTCTGTTTTGCACGGATTGTTATCGCACGGGTTCAGGCATTCTGAATTATACCGGTAATGCGTGTCGGCGCATTTGTATCTGCAAATCCCTGTTTCCTCGCCGTATTCGGACGCATAATCTGCCGGATCCCAATTTGTTCCTGTCCATGTCTGAGTGAATTTGCCGGTTTCGTCGCCTTCTTTGCCGTCATTCCAGACAGTGTTTGCGGGTTTGACGTCGCAGTTTTCTGTTTTTGTGCAGCTGCGGTTCTCGCTGTTCCATGTTCCGCCTGCTTCGTTGCATTTTTCTTCGAGGATCTGGTCTTCGTCTGGACCGGTGTCTGTGTCGTCGTCTGAGCCGCTATCGGTATCGTCGTTATCGTTGCCGCCGCTTTTTATGCAGATATTGTTTTCGGCATCGCAGTCAAGACCCTCGTTGCAGGTTTTGTTCGGATAGCATTCGCCGTAAAGTTCACCCTGTTTTTTGCCGGAGTCTGAATCCGAATCGTCTGCTGAATCCGCGTCATCGTCGTTTTTCTGCCCGGAATCAGTGTCATCGGAATCTTTTTCTTTCTCGTTTTCCTGTTTCGGAGCGGTGCAGCTGTATAGTCCGCTCGGAAGTTTCTGGCAGTGCTCGCCGAAATTGAGGTTGCAGGTATCTCTTGTGTGCCAGATCTGTTCCCTGCAGATGAGGATCTCTCCACCGTTGACTGAGCAGGTCTCCTCTCCATCGATCGAGCAAGGAGCTCCGAGCTTTACTGTTTCGTTTTCGCTTTTACTGCTCCCACCGCAGGCTGCAAGGAAAAAGAGGGCGCAGAAAAGTGCGGAAATCAAAAACACTCTTTTCATGGTTCCCTCCTGAAAAAAAGTGTGTGAAGGGTTTTTTTGTTGCGAAAATTCAAATTAAATCAACAAAAACGGGAAATTCTAGGGATTTTGCTGAAAAATGCAAATTTATCTGCAGGCTGCAGCGGGCGTTTACCCGAACAAAACCTTGAAAACGTCGCTGTATTCCTTGACGAAAACGACTTCGATGCCCGATTTTATCTCGTCGTCGATGCTGCCGTAAAGGGCTCTGTTCTGCTCCGGGATCAGGACTTTGGTAACTTCGTTGCGTTTCGCGGCGAGGAGTTTTTCCTTGAGGCCGCCGATAGGAAGGACCTCGCCGGTGAGGCTGATCTCTCCTGTCATCGCGATTTTCGAATCGATCGCTTTGCCCAAAAACAGGCTGAGAAGAGCCGAAGTTATCGCGATACCGGCACTCGGGCCGTCTTTCGGGGTAGCTCCTGCCGGGAAGTGAATATGGATATCCTTGTCGCTTATCGTGAAATCGCCGCCGAGACCGAATTTAGCCGCATTGCTGCGGATGAATGAAAGTGCGATGCGCGCTGATTCCTGCATGACTTCACCAAGTTTTCCGGTGAGAAGGAGGTTCCCGCTGCCCTTCATCGAGTTCGCCTCGATTTTGAGAGTTGCGCCGCCGAACTGCGTCCAGGCAAGACCGGTGATGACTCCGACTCTTTTCTCTTCGTCGAAATCGTGTTCCGAAAAAGGAGGAAGCTTCAGATACTGCTCAACCACTTTCGGGGTGATCTTCTTCGCGAAATCCTTTTTCTGCACTTTGAGGGTAACGGTTTTGCGGCAGATCGAGCCGATGCACCTTTCAAGGTTCCTGACACCCGCTTCACGGGTGTATCTTCTCGAAATGAAAAGAAGAGCTTCTTTCGTGAACTGGATCTCCTTCTGTGCGAGACCGTTGTTTTCAAGCTGACGCGGAATAAGATATTTCTTGGCGATCTCAATGCGTTCAAGGTCGGTATAGCCCGAAAGATGAATTACTTCCATTCTGTCTTTCAAAGGCTCGGGGATCGTGTCCTCCCAGTTCGCCGTCGCAATGAAAAAGACTTTGCTGAGATCGAACGGAAGCCCGATGTAATTGTCCAAGAACGAAAAATTCTGTTCCGGGTCGAGCACTTCGAGCAGTGCCGACGAAGGATCTCCGCGGAAATCCTTGCCGAGTTTATCGATTTCGTCGAGCATGAAAACCGGGTTGTTCGATTTGCAGGTTGTAAGTCCTTTAAGGATCTTTCCCTGCATCGCGCCGACATAAGTCCGCCTGTGGCCGCGTATTTCGGCTTCGTCGTGCAGGCCGCCCAGACTCAGACGGTAGAATTTGCGCTTCAACGCGCGTGCGATCGACTTTCCGAGCGATGTTTTGCCAACTCCGGGAGGCCCAACGAAGCAGAGGATCGGAGATTTCGAATTCTGGTCGCCTTTTATCTGACGCACCGCCAGAAACTCCAGAATCCTTTCTTTTACGTCTTCAAGCCCGTAGTGATCGGCCTGAAGCACTTTTTCAGCCTCATTTATATCTTTGTTATCCTCGGTCGAATTTTTCCACGGCAGGTCAAAAACAGAGTCGATCCACGATGAAAGCATCGACGAATCCTGCGAAAAAGGACTCATGCTTTTAAGCCTGTCGATCTGCTTTTTGACTTCGACTGCGGCATATTCCGGCAGGATGTTCTGTGCCAATTTTTTCTCGTAATCCTGAATGCTCGCCGAAAACGGGTCGCTTTCCCCGAGTTCGCTCTGGATCTGCTTCATCTGCTCGCGCAGGATCATATCCTTCTGACCTTTGTCGATTTTCGCCATCGTCTTGCGCTTGATGTCGTTTTTCACCTGCATGAAAGCGAGCGCGTCCTCAAGCGCCTTATGCACGAGATTCAGCTTTTTAAGCGGCGAATTTTCTTCAAGGACTTTCTGCAGTTCTTCTGTATTGCGCAGGAAATTGGAGGCGATGAACTCTGCCAGCCTTGCAGGATCGCTGATGTTTTTGAAATCTTTTACGACGGCCGGAGGAAAGGCGTTGAGCGAGCCTATCGCGTTGAAAAGCTCCCGCGTGTCGATCACGGCTGTGCGGAGAAGCATTTCGTCCTTCGCTTCGAGAAAATTGTTTTCCTCGACCACTTCGACACGTGCGAAACTCATGTCAAAAACCGGATTGAAAAGAACACCTTTTATCGCGACTTTTTTCAGACCTTTCAGCAGAATATTGCCGCGTCCGTTTTCTCCGCCGTTTTCGCGCACGACTGCCGCAACTGTTCCGATCGAATAGATATTTTCCATATTTACGATTTTCGGAAGCAGGCTTTTGTCTTCGCCCTGCTGCTTTTCGGCAACCACGACGATGTAATTTCCCGTCGATTCGGCCGCACGGAGCAGATTCGCGAAAATCTTTTCGTTCGGAGCGGCTATTCCCATCAGCATAAACGGAAAAAGAACCCCTTCCTTAATCACGAAAACAGGCAAAGTCGCCGGAATTTCAGTCATCATAAAATTTTCAGAACTCATTTTAACCTCATTGGTTTCACAAAACGGCTAAGTAAATAAACACGGATTCCGGAAAGTCAATTGTTTTATGTCGACAGGCGGGCGGATTCAGAACGGGATCACCTTACGCAGCGGACATCACGGATCCATTCTTTACCGGAATATTCAATGCCTTCGTAGAAATAGATATACCATGCATACAGGCTGTCCGCTTCATTGGAAGACCACAGATCGTTTACCATACTTCTGATTTTTGCCCCTTGAAACAATTCCGACAGGCAGTTTTCTCTGCTCCAGCAGTCATAGGACGTGCAGCTGTCGGAAACGTTGCATTTCCAGTCAGGATCGGATTCCAGATCTGTTTCAGACAAGGTTTTGAGCTCATCGATCGTGGGCAGTCTCCAGTCGCTGTATCCCCCTTCGGAAAGTTTTTTGCAATACGACACGGCATCGTCCCATTCTTTGCGCCATTCGGATACCGACGACCATGTCAATCCTGTAACGGGATCTTTCCAGATATTGCATTTTCCTGTCGATTCATTGCAGCCGCGTTCTTCGCAATGTTCGATGTCCATCAGTATATAGCGGGTTTTAACTCCGTCGTAATCGGGATCTCCCGTCCAGTGCATGGAGGTTCCGTTCTGGCATTCGCACCCTTCTTTCTGGCAGCCTGCAGTCAGAAATACAGCGGAAAATACCAAACAAAGCAGAAGAACATACTTTTTCATCTCTTTCTCCATAAACGGAAGAAAAATATGTCAGTTACACTCTGTCGAGGACTTTATCCATTCTGGCAAGGAAGTCTTCGGTCTGGAGATGGTCGCCGAGAGTTACTCTGAAGAAGCCGGGAAGCATTTTGAAGGAACTTCTGTCGCGGACGAAAATATTTTCCTTTTCCATTTCTTCAAGGAGTTTCGGAAGATGCGGATGCTGCACCATGATGTAGTTTGCCTTGCTGTCGAAAGCGGTGAGGCCGTGTTTGCGGAAGAAATCAAGCATCGCGAGTTTGCTGTTTCTGACATCCGTAACATATTTTTCCATATACTGTTTGTCATCAAGTGCCGCGGTAGCCGCAACCTGGGCAAGAACGCTGACGCTTTTCGGGTTCAGGACCTTCGAAAGTTCGGTGATAAGCGAAAGGTTCGTGAGAAGATAGCCGACTCTGAGCCCGGCAAGAGCCCACGCTTTCGAGAAAGTTCTCGTAACGATCAGGTTCGGGTAGGTGTCGATAAGGTCGAGAACCGTTTCGCCGGCGAATTCGAAGTAAGCCTCGTCGACGATAACGATGCAGTGGCTCGCGATCGAGCAGAGCGTCGCGATCTGCTGCTTCGAGAGAAGAACGCCTGTCGGATTGTTCGGGTTGACGACATAGATCATCTTTGTCGCAGGGGTTATATTTTCAAGGACCGAAGCGATGTCCGGTTTGAAAGGATCGGGGGTTTCGACCTTTTTGACGATCGCGCCTCGGGTGTGGATGTAAGTCAGAAAGTGGGTGTAGGTCGGGTAGGGGACGACGACTTCGTCCTTCGGGTCGAGAAAGACCTTGCAGATGAGGTCAAGCGCGTCGTCGCTGCCGTTCGTGACAAGAATCTCCTCCATCGCGCGGCCGGAATAAGCTGCGAGTTTGCGGCGGAGTTCCTTGCTTGAAAGCTCGGGATACCAGTTGAGCAGATTGTCGTTGCATGCCAGAGCTTTTATTATCGCGTTTTTTACGGCGACCGACGGCGGAAGCGTCGATTCGTTCCAGTCGAGCTTCAAAGGCGGAAGATCGCAGTTTGCAAGCCCTGAAACGATCTTGTCGCGGCTCGAAATCGGAGAGTATGGTTCCAGATCTTCAATAAAATTCGAAGCAAAATTTCTTTCTGTTCTGCCGTAGCAAGTGTTTTCTTTCATCTTTTTCCTAAAGTTCAATCAACAAAAAATCGGCAATGTAAAGCAAAAAATATGCCAGATTAACTGTATAAAATCATTGAGTTTTGCTTCGGAACAAATGTAAAAAAGATTTACAATTTCTTTGAAAGTTGCAATTTTGTTTCCAAATCTTTTCTGTATCTGACGAGGTCAAGATCGGTGCGGTTTACACCTTCTTCGACCGCTGCCGAAGCGACTGCAAACGCCACTTCGACAAGGACTCTAGGGTCAAAAGGTTTCGGGATGATGTAGTTTCTGCCGTATTCGAGCGAAGAAAGCCCGTAAACTTTGAGGACTTCCGGCAGAACCGGCATTTTCGTCACTTTTATAAGCGCTTTCGTCGCCGCCATTTTCATTTTTTCGGTTATCTGGCTCGCCCTTGCGTCAAGCGCGCCGCGGAAGATAGCCGGGAAGCCGAGAAGGTTGTTGACCTGGTTCGGGAAATCGGTCCTTCCGGTTCCTACGATCGCGTCGGGACGCGCGTTTTTGACCGCTTCGTAGGTGATTTCGGGGTCGGGGTTCGCCATCGGGAAAATCACCGGATCTGGCGCCATTTTCTTAATCATTTCCGCGCTGACAAGTCCTTTGACACTCACTCCGACATAGACATCTGCGCCGTCGAAAAGCTCTTCGAGCGTTCGGAAAGCAGTATTTCTGTACAAAAACCTGTGATATTCAGAAAGGTTGTCCTTTCTTCCTTCGAAAAGAACGCCGTCCTTGTCGTAGGCGAAGACGTTTTCCTGCTTCACGCCGCAGTTTATGAGGTGTTTCGCGATCGCCACGCCCGCAGCTCCCGCACCCGTGATGACGACTTTGCAGTTTTCGGGTCTTTTGCCCGAAATTTCAAGGCCGTTGAGAACTCCCGCCGCGCAGATGACAGCCGTTCCGTGCTGGTCGTCGTGGAAAACGGGGATATTCATCGATTTTTTGAGTTTTTCCTCGATCTCAAAGCATCTCGGAGAGGAGATATCTTCAAGGTTTATGCCGCCGAACGTGGGTTCGAGCGACTTGACGATTTCAACGAATTTGTCGGGATCGCTTTCGTTTATCTCGATGTCGAAGGCGTCGATACCGGCGAAACGCTTGAAAAGAAGGGCTTTTCCCTCCATGACCGGTTTTCCTGCGAGCGCTCCGATGTTCCCGAGACCGAGCACCGCGCTTCCGTCGCTGATTACGCCGACGAGATTCCCTTTACCGGTATATTCGTAAACCGTTTCCGGATTTTCCTTGATTTCAAGGCAGGGGAGGGCGACTCCCGGCGTGTAGGCTTTGGACAGATCGGTTTGAGTTGCGCATACTTTGGACGGGACGACTTCAAGTTTTCCGGGTTTCGGATTCCTGTGATAGCTTAAAACTTCTTCCTTGTTCATTGTTTCCTCGCTCAAAAATCAAGAAACTTGGTTGAAAAACGTCGAAAAAAGGCAAAAAAAATGGTCGCGGGGATTGGATTTGAACCAATGACCTTCGGGTTATGAGCCCGACGAGCTACCAGCTGCTCTACCCCGCAACCTTAAAGACGGCAGAATTATAGTCGTAAAATTTCCGGTGTCAAGTTTTTCCCGCTTGAATGCCGGCGCAAAGCGACAAAACTTGTTTTTATTTCAATTTTCATTAAAATCTTGCGCTTTTTCGGTATTGTGCCGGAAAAGCGGCAAGAGGCGGCATGAAAAAAAACATAACCGAAGGTCCTATTCCGAAAATTCTTTTCTACATGGCGATGGGTATGCTCATCGGACATGTCGCGATGACCGCATTCAATCTGACCGACACATACTTCGTCTCGCAGCTGGGAACTCTCGAGCTCGCGGCAATGAGCTACACTTTTCCGGTTGTCATGCTCGTCAACAACTTCCTTTTCGGCATCGGTCTCGGCACAAGCGCGGTGATCTCGCGGGCCATCGGGCAGAAGAACCATCACGAAGTAAAGCGGATCTCTACCGACAGCCTCTTTCTGATTATATGTCTCGGAACTTTTTTCGGCATAGCCGGACTTCTCACGATAAGACCGATTTTCAGCGCGCTCGGGGCTAAGGGCGAAACGCTTGAACTCGTCCTCAGATACATGCGGATATGCTGCTGCGGAATGCCGGTCGGAGCCGTTCCGATGGTCATCGACAACGCGATCAGGGCGACAGGCGACACTAAAACGCCGGGGCTCATCATGCTTACGGTCGTAATAATCAACATAATCCTTGACCCGCTTCTCATTTTCGGAGTGTGGATCTTCCCGCGGATGGGGATCGAAGGCGCCGCTCTCGCAACGATGATCGCCAAATTCGTAAGTGCGGCACTGGTCGTAAGTTTCATGCATTTCCGGATGAAAATGTTCGACTTTTCGGAGCTGAAACTGCCGATCATTCTCAATTCGTGGAAAAAAGTTCTGATCCTCGGCATCCCGACTTCGCTTTCGCTTATGCTCATGCCGATTTCAAACGCGATCGTCACGAGGATCACCGCAGGCTACGGAGACGAGGCGGTCGCATCGCTCGGAGCCGGAATAAAAATCGACTCGCTCCTTCTCGTAGGAGTTTTCTCGCTTTCAAGCGTTCTTCTTCCCTTCACCGGGCAGAATTACGGCGCGTCGAAAATCGACAGAGTCAAATCGGCGCTCAAGATTTCGGAACTTTTCGCCCTTTTCTGGGGAACTTTCATGCTCGTTGTTTTCCTTTTCTTCCGGAGAAACATCGCGGCGCTTTTCACCGAAGACCCCGTTGTCCTGCATAACATCATGAACTACATGCTGATAATCGGACTTTCGTTCCCGGCGATCGGCGCATCTATCATGTGCATCAACGTCATCAACGGCCTGCAGAAACCGGTCCGCTCGACCATGCTCAACTTTATGCGGACGATCATCATGCTGATCCCGGCGGTATGGATCGGCGGAAAAATAGGGGATGTCACCGGAATTTTCGCGGCGATCTCCACGACGAGCATCGTCGCCTTCTTCATTTATCACGCGACTGTCAAAATAACGATAGAAAAAATTTAGCCGCACCCTGAAAACCGAAAAAATTCCAATTCAGGGGTTTATTTGTAAAATATTGCGGTTTTGTTTTTTTAACTTTTTGGAGGTTGTTATGAAAAAATTCTTTACGGTTGCACTTCTGGTTTTGTCGATGCTGTTTTTTGTCGCATGCGGAGACGATGATGACGACATAAATACGCAGGGATTGGGCGGCGGAAACGGCACAGGCACCAACACCGGAACTGATGAAAATAACGATGACGACAAAGGCGATTCCGGCAAAACCGATACGGGTGACACAGGGGATAAAACAGGTGATGAAACAGGGGATGATGCCGATTCGACAGACGATACCGATTCGACCGGTGACGACGATACCGGCAGCGACGATGCCGATACGACCGATGACGGTGACGAGACTGATTCAGGCAACGACGAGCCGATAGACGACAGCAAATGCGAAACGATGGTCTACAAATCGAAGGATCTGCTCGTTTATGATGTCAATGAAATCGAAATGTGGTTTTACGATACTGAAACTTTTGATGATTATACCGAACCTCTCTTTTTCATAGATGCCTTTTTTTCCAAAAACATCGCTGACATCAAAGGCGAAGCCGTTTCTCTGGAAGGTTCTGACGCAAACAAGGAAGGAAGCAACCGATTCTTTCTTTACAAAAAGCCGCAGACTGCGGAAGAAGAGGATTATCTGGCAAAAAGCGGCTCAATTACGGTTGAAGATATTGACGGAAACGGTAAAGCAAAGATAAGTACGACCGCTATCGTTTTTTACCAGATCGCAATAGATGACGGAGAAGATTATCGCTGGGTCGAAGTCGAAAACGGGAAATGCTACAAACTCGAAGCATTTGAATGGAACAGCATAACCGAAGAATAATTTATGGCAAAACTTTATTTCAGATACGGCGCGATGGGGGCGAGCAAGACCTCGAACGCCCTCATGGTCGAATACAACTATTTCGAGAGAAACCAGAACGCCGTGATTTTCAAGCCTTCGATCGATACGCGCGACGGTATCGACATCGTCAAGAGCAGGGTCGGACTTGCTAAAAAGGCGCATCTGCTTGCACCTGATGACGACGCGTTTGAAAAAATCGGTTCGATGAACGAAAACAGGAAAATCGACTGCGTCATCATAGACGAGGCGCAGTTTCTTACGGCAGCGCAGGTAATGCAGCTCTGCCGTGTGGTAGACGAACTCAATATTCCGGTCATTGCATACGGTCTGCGTGCCGATTTCGCAGGGAATCTCTTCCCAGGAAGCGAGCGCCTTCTCGCAATGGCTGACACGATCGAAGAAATCAAAACAGTCTGCTGGTGTTCGAAAAAGGCGATAATGAATGCCAGAGTCGTCAACGGAAAAGTAGTCAAGGTCGGCGAACAGGTCGTTCTCGGCGGCAACGAAAGCTATGTAGCCCTCTGCCGGAAACACTGGGCTGAAGGAAATCTCGGAAACAAATAATCAATCTCGAAATCTCGAAATATCGAAATCGAAATGTCGAATTTAATAAAAAAAAGCGGACCTTGCGGCCCGCTTTTCTGAACTATTCCAGCTCTTCGAGAGCTGTCTTTGATTTAAGGAAGAATTCGTTTGAAGGCATAAGGGTTTTGATGAGAAGCGTGAAAATTTCTTTCGCTTTTGCCTTGTCGGTCTTTCTCATTCCGTAAGCTTTCAGATACATCGATTTAGCCGAGATGTTGATCGAATTCATACCGTCAAGCGCGATCTGGTTTTCGCGGTCGATCCTCAGAGCCTCGGCAAAAGATCTTCTTGCGCCGAGAAGATCCTCGCTCTCAAGTTTTTTGAGACCGCTCTGCGCATAAGCCTGAGCCTTTGTTTTGTAGATGTTCTGGGATGCCTTGACATCGATGACTTCTCTCGATTTCGTGACTTTGTAGTCCTGTTTGAACTTCGTTTTTACCTGCTCGAGCTCTTTCTCGTCGATCTCTTTCATTCCTTCTTCATATTTCTGCTCGGCTTCTTTCTTCTTTGCAACAGCCTCTTTTTTGTCTTCAGCGGCGAGTTTCTTCAACTCTTTGGAGAACTGTTCTTTTTCCTCTTTTCTCTTAGCCTCTTCCTCGTCCCATTTTTCGGTTTTTTCTTTCCATTGTGCCTGTTCGGCTGCAAGGATCGCCTGACGTTCCTCTTTTCTTCTCTGTTTTTCGTCGTTCAGTTTCTGAACTTCCTCTTCCCACTGTTCTTTCTGTCTCTTCTGGGCGTCTTTGTCATCGACCTGTTTCTGGGCGTATTTGTTTTCTATCGCCTCTTTCTTTGCTTTGTATTCCTCGTCGGTTTTGTCGTATTTTTCCTGCCAGGTCTTTTCGTATTTCTGGTTGCTTTCCTGATGTTTTATTTTGATGTCGTCGCTCTTGTCTGCCCATTTTGCGTTGATGATCGTGATCTGGGAATCGTTTTTCTCGTTTTCTTTGACTAAACGCTCTTTGGTGTTTTTGTCTGATCTCTGCTTGTTCTCAAGATCTTTCTGTCTTTTTGCGGCTTCGGCGTTCCATGTCTCGGAAAGTTTCGCACGCTCTTTTTCACGAGCCTCGATTTTGCGGTCTCTCTCTTTCTGAGCCGTTGTGATCTGGCTGTCGATGTTCTTTTTGAAAGCGTCCTTTCTCTGCTGGAAAGCCTTGAAGTTTGCTTCTGCTTTCTTCTTTTCAGCCTGCTGGTTTTTCTGATATTTTGTATTGTCCTTGTTCAGTTCGTCGCTCTTCTGCGCAAGTTTCATGTCGATCGCCATGCTCTTGTTTTCGCATTCCTGCTCGACTGCGGCCATTTTCTTTGCTGTGAAAGCGTCCTTGCTGCCTTCATGCTTCGAAATCTTCTTGTTTGCAGCATCAAGCTGTTTCTTGAGTGCAGGAGTTTCCTGTTCCGCAATTTTTGCTTCGATGTCGGCCTTTTCCTTGTTCAGTTTTTCAAGCTCTTCCGTGAACGACTTTTCAGCATCGGCGGTCGCAGCTTCTCTCTTCTTTGCGCATTCGGCTTCGACGGTCGCACGCTCTTTTTCTATGTCTTCCTGATATTTCTGCATGACTTCTGCGTTTTTGAACATATATTCTTCAGTCGCAGCATCATATTTTTTAAGTTTTTCGCGCTCTTCGGATTCCTGAGCGTCGTAATCCTGAAGCTTTTTGTTGAGTTCATCGAATTTCGCCTGATACTCTTTTTCGACTTCGACCTTGTATTTGCGGTCTTCGTCTTCGTTCTTCATCTTGATTTCTTCGTTTTTCGCCATGATTTTCTTTTCGTTCTCGTCGAACTGTTCCTGTTCGGCGGTCATTTTCTTGTCGAGTTCGGCGATTTTTTCATCGTTCGATTTTTTCTTGTTTTCAAGTGCGACAACAGCGACTTCGGTCTTTTTCTGACCTTCTTCAAGTTCTTCAGCCTGCTTTTTGTAGCGGTCTTCCTTTTCTTCTCTCATTTTTTTGAGCATGTCGCCGTATTTCTTGTCGGTTTCAGCCATTTCCTTGGCCATTTCCTTTTCATACTGGGCGGAAAGGGCGTTGGAACCTTTCGTAACGCCTTTTTCTCTCTGCTCGAAAAGGGTGAGCTTGTTTTCGAGTTCGACGATTTTCTGCTCGATTTCGCTGTCGTCTTTCTCCCACTGATACTTCATATCTTTGATTTTCTTCGTGAGTTCCGCGTATTCGGCGTCTCTCTGCTGTTTCGCAGCTTTGGAATCCTCGTCGTATTTTTTAACTTTTTCTTCACGTTCGCGGATCCTGGTGTTGAGCCATACTTCGGATTCGCCGATTTCTTTTACTTTCTCTTTTCTGAGTTTTTCGCGCTGTTTCTCGAATCTCGAATGGATCGTGTTGACGGTCTGCACATCTTTTTCGGTCGGGTCGGAGTAGATGACTCTTTCAACGGAATCCTTTTTATAGATGCGGTATTTCGAGCTTGAACCCATTTCAAGGATCGCTTCGTCAAGTTTCTCGGCTTTTGCGATTACCGGAATGGCTTCGTCATAGTTTTTCGCTTTAATCGCAGCGTTTGCGCGCTGTGTGAATTTCGCGATTTCAGATATGTTGGATTTAAGTTCTCTGGCCTGGACATCTTTCGTAGCGGCATCGTCGAGAGCTTTTTCAGCTCCTTTGAGATCGCCGTCGCCGTAAGCCGTAAGTGCAGCTTTGATTGCCGCATCGACGTCTTTGCCTGAAGATTTTGCCGGTTTTACCGGTTCTTCCTCTTCTTCTTCCTCTTCTTCGGGCTTAGCTTTTTGCGAAGAGAGCATTTTTGTCCAGACTTTCGCAAGTTTGCCCGCTATTTTTTCAGCCGAAGCGCCTTTGGAAAAATCGACTTTCTGTTTGTCGAGGTTGCTGCCGCTTCCGTCAACAAGGAAAGTCTCGACGATGGTTTTCCCGCTGTTTTTAACAAGTTTCATCTTGGAAAAAATGTAAAAATCGGATTTTCTGTTTGCCTTTGAAACTAATTTTTTCTGGCATCCGGGATCCGAACATTTTGCAAGTTCTTTTTTTGCTTTCGTGCCGATGAGATCGGTAAACGCCGTCGCTTCAGCACCTTTGATTTCTTCAAGGACATCCTCTATCGCGACATCGATGTCTTCTGCTGCGAGGCGGTCATCCTCTTTCGCGGCGATCGGAAATATTGCCGCACTCTGCGCAGCAACAGCGACAAAGGTTGTGAAAAGAATAAAAAACGGTAAAACAACTTTCAGACTTCTCAAAATCTCCTCCAATTTAAGAACATTCAAAAAAAAGCGGGACATCTAACTAAAAATCTTTGTTTAAGTCAATTTTTTTAGCAGACTAGGATAATTCGGCAAAAATCAACAAAATTTCAAAAAAACTTGAAAAGCTCTTTCGCTTCCGCATAATTTTTGAGGATTTTTGAAGATTGGTGCAAGAGGACAAAATGAAAAAAATTTATTTTTGTTTGATTTCATGCCTGATTTTGCTGGCTGTTGCGTGTGATTCTCCGCAAAAAATCACAATGCCGGAGTTCGATGCCTCGGCAGACAAAAGCGACTCGGGAAAAGATGACGACAAATCTGACAGCGACACAAACGACACGACCGGCGATACAACCGGAGATACGATCGGTGATACCGGCGGCGATACGGCAGGCGACACAGGCGGAGACACAGCCGGCGACACCGGTGATACAGTCGGTGACACGATCGGAGATACCGGCGGCGACACGACCGGAGATACCGGCGACACGGTTCCCGGCAAGTGCGAGCCTAATCCTTGCAAAGATGTGATCAATTCGACCGGAAAATGTTTCGATCTCGGTTCGGGATATTCATGCGAATGCAGAACGAACTACGGCTGGAACAGCGAAACTCTTGATTGTGAGCAGACAGGCTGCATGATCGACAGTGACTGCGGAACCGGAAAAATATGCGCCGGCAATTCGCAGTGCATATCTGGCTGTTCGACAGACGATGACTGCAGAAGTTATGCCGGAACCTACTGCAACAAAAAACTCAGCCGCTGCGTCAATTTTTACGCTTCGAACAGAGCATGCTCCGAAATGAACTGCCAGCAGGGCTGCTGTTATGCCGAAAGGGGACTTGCCGGAATGAGATGTTCGGCAGATCAGAATCCTGCAACTTGCGGACACTGCGATCAGGGTCAGGTTTATTCGCCGGAAGAAGCAAGATGTCTTGATGCGGCGTGTTCGACGACTACCGACAACTGTCAGATGCTCAATGCTGGTTCGTTCAATCCGCCCGCAAGATGTTTCCAGTGCAACGCAGGCGAACTTATCTGCAAGGCAAGCACTTCAACCAGCGGATGTTCTTCGGGAAGAGTCATCAACGCAAAAACATGTATCCCGTCAGGCGGCGAATGCAGCGCCTCAACCGACTGCTGCTCCGGAATGCCGTGCATAGACGGATTCTGCTACTAATTCGCTCTTTTCTTCATTAAACAACTTTTCTTAAGTTTTTTTTGACATTTTTAACTCTTTCCTTATAATTCCGCCCGCACTTTGCCGGAAAACCGGCGGTGACAAAAACAACAGGAGGTTTTTTAGTATGTCACAGGAAAATTTTGAAGAACTGCTTGAAGGTTATCTTCCTAAGAAAGAAGAGATCTCGAGCGAAGAAATCCGCAAAGGTATCGTTCGCGCCATCAGAAAGGATGTCATCATCGTTGATGTCGGCTTGAAGAGCGACGGCGTTATCTCGGCAAGCGAATTCACTCCAGAAGAGCTTGCAAATCTCAAAGTAAACGACGAAATCGAAGTCGTAGTCGAGAACTGGGACGGTGACAGAGGCATGTCGCTTTCCAAGGAAAAGGCTTCCAAACTCAAAGTTTGGGAAGTTGTAGAAAAGGCATTCCAAGACGGCTCGCTCGTCAACGGAACGATCATCGCGAAAGTCAACGGCGGTCTTGCTGTTGATATCGGCGTAAAGGCTTTCCTTCCCAACTCTCAGGTTGCTTTGAGACCTATCAAGAACGTCGATGACCTTATCGGCAAAACTTATGATTTCAAAGTCATCAAATTCGACAAGAAGAAAGGCAACATCGTCATTTCGAGAAGAGATCTTCTTGAAAAAGAGAGAGAAGCGCTCAAGAACACGACTCTCGAAAAACTTCAGGAAGGCGCTATCGTCAAAGGTCTTGTCAAGAACATCACCTACTACGGCGTTTTCGTTGACCTCGGCGGAATCGACGGTCTTCTCCACATCACAGACATGTCGTGGGGCAGAGTCAACCATCCGTCCGAAATGTTCAAAGTCGGCGACGAAGTTGATGTCAAAGTCCTTAAATATGACAAGGATTCAGAAAGAGTCAGCCTCGGCGTAAAACAGATCACCGACGATCCGTGGATCCACGCAACCGAGAAATACGCGGCAGGCAAAACGGTTAAAGGCGTTGTCGTTTCTCTTGAAGACTACGGCGCTTTCGTAGAGCTTGAAAAAGGCGTTGAAGGTCTCATCCACATTTCCGAAATGTCATGGACGAGAAGGATCAAACACCCGGGCAAAATGGTTGCAATCGGTGACGAAGTCGAAGTCAAGATCCTTGAAATCGACGTCGAGAACAGAAGAATCTCTCTCGGCATGAAGCAGATCGAACCGAATCCGTGGGAACTTCTCAAGGACAAATATCCGGTCGGCACGATCGTAAAGGGAACGATCCGCAACATTACCGATTTCGGTCTTTTCATCGGTGTTGAAGAAGGTATCGACGGTCTCGTCAGAACCAGCGACATCACATGGGACAGAAAACTGAAACACCCGTCGGAATACTACAAGAAAGGCGACGAGATCGAAGCTGTCGTTCTCAATATCGACTCCGAAAAACAAAGATTCTCTCTCGGCATCAAACAGCTTACCGAAGATCCTTGGAAAATCTTCAAAGATCAGCACAATGTAGGCGACAAAATCGAAGTCGAAGTCGTAAAAGTTGCTGAATTCGGCGTTTTCGTAAAAGTTTTCGACACGATCGAAGGTCTTGTCCACAAAACCGAGCTTGAAGAGAACAAGGAATACAAGCCTGGCGACAAACTTGAAGTCATCATCAAATCGATTTCCGATACCGACAGAAAGGTTTCTCTCAGCATCAAGGCTGTAAGCGACGAAGAAAACCAGAAGATCGTCGAAGAAGCAGAGACGGTTATCGAAAAGGCTCCCGAGAAACTTGTTTCCCTTGCAGACGCTTTCAAGGCTGCTGAGGAAAAAGCAGAGGAAAAACCTGCTGAATAAAAGTTTCCGGGCTTATTTTTTCAAGGGCACTTCGGTGCCCTTTTTTTGTATTCGGGGTTGAAATGGAGAGTTTTCCGGGCGTTTTGAAAGTCGCCTTTTACACTTTCGGCTGCAAAGTGAACCTTTTCGAGAGCGATCAGCTCAAAAAATCGCTGACCAACGTGCAGATCGTTCCTGTCGAAGAGGATGCCGACATTTTCGTGATAAACAGCTGCGCCGTAACTTCTACTGCCGAAAGTCAGGTCAGAAACATGGTGCGCCGCCTTGAAAAGCGGGGAAAAGTGATCCTTACCGGCTGCTATGCCCGCAAAATCAAGGGTGAAAACATCTTTGAAAACACCGAGATCGTGCCGGACATCAAAGATGTCGCCGAAATGCTCGGTTCAAACCTCAAATACGACGCGTTTTTCACGCGGAGCCGCCCTTTCATCAAGATCCAGAGCGGCTGCGACCAGTTCTGCGCGTACTGCATAATCCCTTATCTGCGCGGTCCTTTGAAGAGCGTCCCGCTGAATGAAATCAGATCGCTGCTCGAAAAAATCAGAGATGAAAATTTCAAAGAAGTCGTCCTCACCGGCATTCATATCGGAAAATACGGCAAAGATCTGAGCGACGGCTCGACTCTCGCAGATGTCGTCAAGGCGGCTTTCGAAACTGTCGGAAGAGTGCGCATGGGTTCGCTCGAATCGCCCGAGATCGACGAAAGGCTTTTTGAATACGCAAAAGAAGGGATGATCCTGCCGCACTGGCATATTCCGCTTCAGAGCGGCTGCGACAAAACCCTGCGCGATATGAGACGGCCTTACAAGACAGACGATTTCAAACGCTCTGTCTACAGAGTGATTGAAAACTGCAACGAACTGCCTGCTTTCGGCACCGATGTCATAACAGGTTTCCCCGGTGAAACCGACGAAGATTTCGCCAGAACCGTGAAATTTATCGAATCGATCCCTTTCGCTTACGGCCACGTTTTCCCGTTTTCGGCGCGTCCCGGCACTCCGGCCGAACGGATGGAGAAGGAAAATCCCGTTCCGAAACAGGTAAAAAAAGAGCGTGCGAAGGTCCTGCGCGATATTTTTCAGGCCAAAAAAGAGGCTTTTCAGAAATCGCTTGCCGGAACTGAAGATGAAGTCATTATCGAAGAGGAGATCTCCGGAAATCTCTTTGCAGCGACTTCTTCAAAATACCAGACAGTCAGTGTTTCCGGGAATTTCAGGCCGCGCGAGCTCGTAAAAGTTGCGCTTTCTTTTGAAAAAGGGCGGCTTTCCGGCAAAAAAACTTCATAAATTCTTGCAAGTCGGCGTAAAAATTATATATCCGAATGGTTTTGCGTGGAGTTTGCCTTGCTTCCGAAGAGAAAACTGGACATTCTTTTGATCCTGCCGCTTGTGGCGATACTTTTTCTAGGGCTTGTCTCGCTCAGCAGCGCGCTGATTTCAAAATTTTACGTTCAGCTTGTCTGGGTCGCTCTGGCATCCGCGCTTTTTCTTTTTGCGTCATATTCGGATCTCCGTTTTTTCGAAAGAATGGCGATCCCGCTTTACTTCGCGAACATAATCCTGCTGATCCTTGTTCTTCTTATCGGAAAGACGAGCGGCGGCGCGCAAAGGTGGCTGGATATCGGTTTCATGAACTTCCAGGTCAGCGAACTTACAAAAATTTCTGTAATATTATTCATAGCTTATCAGTTTAATTTGAAGCCAACTCTTGAAGACGGCTACAATCTGATCGACATTCTGCCAGAAGCTTTCGGAATATTTTTTCCCGTTTTTCTGATTTACAAGGAACCCGATCTTGGAACGGCGATCCTTGTCGGCGCGGTTGCCGGAATCATGATCCTTTCGACAAAAATCAACCGCAGATGGCTTCTGGGAGTCGCGGTTTTTGTTCTCATAACGGCTCCGATTCTCTGGACATGGGGGCTGCATGACTATCAGAAAACGCGTGTTCTTTCGCTGATTTATATGATCACGGGCGAAGAATCTTCGGAACTCAGCCAGACTTCGCAGTATCACATCAAGCAGTCGATTATCGCTGTGGGAAGCGGCAGACTGCACGGCAAAGGCTACAAACGCGGCACGCAGAATATGCTCCGTTTCATTCCCGAGCACCATACCGACTTTATTTTTTCGGTTTATGCGGAAGAATTCGGGTTTTTCGGAGTTCTCCTGCTGCTTTCGCTCTATTTTCTGCTTCTGGCGAGGATCCTGGCTCTGGTCGGCAAGGTTAAAGACAAGTTTTCGGCACTTATTCTTGTCGGTTCCTGTGCCCATATATGGCTTCAGGTTCTTGTAAATATCGGAATGGTTACCGGAGTCCTGCCTGTCGTAGGTATCCCGCTGCCATGGTTTTCATACGGCGGAAGTTCGCTGATTTTCAATATGCTTCTCATGGGGCTTGTGCACAACATAAGTCTGCATCGGTCTTATGTGTGATTTTTGTTGACAAAAAAAGCTTTTTCTTTAAACTTTCGCGCGTTTTTTTGTTGGATGTAATGTTTTTTTTGTAGTTTTTATTAATAGGAAGGTGAAAAAATGTTGAAAAAATCGTTACTTATCGTTTTTGCACTTTTGGTTTCTTCGGTTGTTTTGACCGCAGAACCTAAAATGGCGGTTGCTCCCGCAGCTTCGGACGGTGATTCCACCAGACTGGCAAAGGAGCTTTCAAAAGAGTTGAAAAATGTTTATGACATCGTGAAAAACGTAACTCTTTCCGATGTCGATTCGGCGACTGCCGCAAAGTTCAAAAAGTGCGATACGAAGCTCACCTGTGCAAGAAAAGAGACAAAAGCCTACAAAAAAGCTGATTATGTTCTTTTTCCGGTTGTAAGAGCTACTGATAACGGCTATTCGGTAACACTTAATATTTTTGCCCAGTCCGGCAAACATGCGGCGAAACCCGTTGTAACGACCGACAGCGACGATGCGGAAGATCTGGCTTCGGCAGTCGCGGCAAAACTCAATGAAATCACCGGCGACCTTTCGGCCGAGGGCGGTGAGGAAGAAGTTGTAGAAGAAGCTCCGAAAATGAGCGAACGCGAGAAAAAAGAGATTCTCCGCTCCGCTTTCAAAGCTTACAAGGCAGGAAAAGGCAAAGAGGCGGTCGATCTTTTCAAAAAATCGGAAAACATCTCTTACGCCGATACGACGACAGAGATTATCAATGCGATCGACGAAGCTAAATCAATGGTAAAAAACGGCGATGCAGCAGCTGCTACTAAAACTCTTTCAAAAGTCGAAAAGAAAGATTTCGAACTCAGGGAAAAAGGCGCGAAAGAGCTTCAGTTCATCAAGGAAACCAACAAAAAACGCAAATACAACGAGCCGACAAGCGACGATTACGCCAAGGCGAGACGCACTTTCAAGAGCATCAAGAAAGATATGAAAACCATTTCCGTCTGGCGCGACGGTGAAATGAGAAAGCTTGAAGATTCGATGAAAGGCAAGCTTGACGAACAGAAAGTTCTTCTTGAAAAATATGAAAAAGATGAAGAAAAACAGCGCAAGGCAGAGAAAAAACAGGACAGGGAACTCAAGAAAAAAATTGAAAATCTGAGAGACAGCATAGACAATCTCGATACGACTTACCGCAAGAAACTTGCGAAAACCGACCGTGAAATCGAAAAACTGAACAAACAGCTTGAAGACGACCGTCCGGCTGAAGAAATCTACCAAAAAGAAATTGAAGAGGAAATCGCTGCAATCGAGGATAAATACAAACAGGGCAACAAAGACCGCAAAAAACAGCTCAATCAGGCTAAGAAACAGGCAAAAGCAGAGGTCGAAGCTGCTGAAAAAGAGTATGAAACCAAATTGCAGAATCTGGAAAAATCAAATTCAGACCTTGAAAAACAGGTTAAAAAACTCAGCGACGAAGTCGAAAAGCTCGAGAGCAATTTCGAAGCAGAGGAGCAGAAAGAATCCGAGAAATTCGATAAGAGCGTAGCTGAAGCCGAAGAGCGCGACGCGAAAGATATGGAAGCTGCCGAAAAGAGAGCTGAGGAAGAAACCGAAGCTCTGAACAAGCAGGTCGAAGATTACGACACGAAAATTTCGTCATATTCCGAGAAATTCGATAAAATCGACGGCGAAGTAAGCGATTTCAACGACAAACAGGAAGAAAAACTCGCGAAAAATCAGGAAGCTGCCGACAAAAAGAAAGATGAGGCCGAAAAGAAATTCGAGTCCGACAAGAGCGCTGCTGAAGAAAAGGCCGAGGAAACTTACAGCAAAGGTCAGGCAGAGCGTGCCAAGAAGGTCGAAACACTTGAAACGCAGATGTTTGAAATTCAGGACAAGGTCGAAAAATACGAAAAAGATCCGAAATGGATAAAGCTCAACAAAGAGAAAAAGGCGGCTGAAGCAGATCTTGCAAAATATGAAAACGGTCATGACAAGTTCATTGAAAAGGAGACCGCTTCCTTTGAAAAGACATACAAGGCAAACATTGCGAAAATAGAATCTGACCAGAAAGCTGCCGACGCGAATGTCAAGAAGGAAACCGCCGCTTTCAAAGCTAAAAAAGAGGCTGAAAAGAAGTCCCTGACCGCTGAAATGAAGAAAGCCGAGCAGGAAAAGGCTGCTTTTGAAAAGGATATGAAGAAAAAACAGGCTACAATCAACGCGAACAAGGCGAAGAAGATTAAAGAAATCGAAGGCCGTGCCGCAAAACGTGAAGCCGAGAGAAACGCAAGGGCTAAGCAGAGAAAGGCTCAGTATGACAAAATGTCTGCCGACAAGAGAAAACAGCTTGCAGCTCTTGAAAAACAGCTCGAAAACGCAACCGCAAATTCCGACAAGAAGAAAGATGAATTCGCGGCTCAGCTTGAAAACAGAAAGGCGGCGGCAGAAAAGAAGGTAAGCGATCTCGAACAGGCTAACGAAAACAGAAAAGATGCCAACGAAGACCTGATCGAAAAAGAAAAACAGGCTGTATATGCAAAATACGAGAAAAAGGCCGAGACCGACAAAAAAGAGATAAACGGCAAAATCGCACAGCTTGAAAAAAGTTCGAAAACTTTTATCGCCCAGCGCGGTCAGGAAGAGGCTAAGCTCAGAGCGGAGCTCGCGGCGGCCGAAAATCAGGCTGACACGATCCAGGATACTCGCGACAAAGATGCTGCGAAGAGAAAGGCTGCGCTCGAGGCAAACCTGAGAGCCGCCGAAAAGAGGGAAGATGCCGCAAAAGTCAAATACGAACAGGCTAAAAACAACATCGACAGACAGTATAAGGACAAGATCGACGCTCTCCTCAAAGCAAAATCGGTTTCCGGTTTCAGCAACAAGGAATACAAGGAAGAGAGAGACAGGACTTTTGAATACAGCGCCTACACGAAACAGATCGACTCGATTAAGGCTGAAGCCCTTGCAGCGCAGGGAATGGAACAGCTTAAAGACGAAAACATCGCCGAAGCGCGCAAACTTTTCTTCGAGGCGCTTTATGTAAGTGCAGAGAGCAAAGCTGCTTTGAACGGTCTCAAAGAGATGGAAAAAACTGCCGGCGAGATGTATGACAAGGCTTATGCCGAAGTCCAGGCAGGAAATGCAAGTTCCGCAAACAAGATTCTCCGCAAACTCAGAAAGGAACTCAGTCCGCAGAGCGCTTACTATCTCAGAGTCCTTGCCCTCATCGACGATGCGAAAGAAGGCGGCGATTCTGAAGATTAGTTTTTAAACATTCAATAAAATCGAACACTTGCATTTGCAAATCGTTAATATTTTCTTCTTGTTACTGCTTTTGACGCAGTTTTCTCTCTTTGCCGAGTCGAAGAAAAACCAGATCATCCGCGAAAGAATGGAAAAGGAGAAGGCGGAAGTCGTTTTCGCGACGAAAGTGAACGATCAGGAGCTTGAAGTGGCGGAAAAACTCACTGCTGATTCTCTTTTGAAATACAAAAAGCTCGTTCTCCTTGAAAAATCGTCGCGGATAATGAAGGAAAACTGTGTCTCATTCGATTTCGAATGTAAAAAATTCTACGATATTTCGATAGCTTACCTCAATGACGAGCTTCATAAGACAAAGACTGAGCTTGACGGTTACGAAAAAATACTTTCGGAAAGTCTGAACCGGAAAAAAATCCTGGATGAAAAGATGGCGATGCTCGAAAAAGGAGTAGAAACCGAGGTCGTATCGATCAAAGTGAAAACGGTGATCCCGAAACTGAAAAAATATTACAAATGCGCGAAAAAAAGCGGATGGAACACTGCCCGCGGAGTTTTCATAACCCCTGAGAAAGCGGCGGTTCTGCCGTTTCCTGCGACCGTTACAGGCATCGTTCCGATGAAAAACGAAGGTTATCTGGTTTCGGCTAATGCTGAAGGCTACGAACTTAATTTTGCCTACGCGAAATCACCGAACGTAAAGCCTGACGAAAGTGTCGAAGCGGGGAAAAAACTGTTTTCGGCGGCGGCGGGGAACCCTGTGATTTCCGACAAAGTCCTGCTTTTCATCACGAAAAACAATCAGTTTATAAACCCTGTTTTTGTCTGTGAATAGGAGATTCCTTGATTCCGGATTCAGCAAAAATAAATCTTGAAGAGTGGGGATTCGATAATTATTTCAAGGAGCTTGCTGAAAAAGAAAAAGATTCTTCGCTTGTTCCGGCACGCGTAATCGGTCACAACCGCCATTTCTACGACATCGTCTGCGAAAAAGGGTTCTTTTCGGCAAAGACAAGCGGATCGATAAGATACAATTCGGTTCTGAAATCGGATCTTCCTGCCGTCGGCGACTGGGTCATGGTCTCGATCAGGCGCGACAAATCCTATATCTGCTCGATCCTGCCGAGAAAGAGCCGCATTTCGCGAAGATGCAGCGGGAACGTCATCGACGAGCAGGTCCTGAGCGCGAACGTAGACATTGTTTTCATCGTGATGTCGCTTGATAACAACTTCAATCTGAAACGCCTGCAAAGATACATTTCAGTCGTGGCTTCATCAAACATAAAATGCGCGATTTTACTTACAAAATCTGATACATGCGAAAATACTGACGAACTTTTCGAAGAGGTCAAAAACATCGCAGGAGGAAAAGAGGTCTATGCCGTTTCGTCATTTGAAAAAAAGACGGAAGAACTGCTGAAAACCTTTGTAAAACCTGGTGTGACGGCTGTTTTCATCGGCTCGTCGGGGGTGGGGAAGTCGACTCTGATAAACACGGTTTCAGGCTCGAATATCCGTGTTACCGGCGAAATCAGCAGCGCCGTCAACAAAGGGCGCCATACGACTTCGGCACGCGAACTCATTCTGCTCGGATCGGGCGGAATGGTAATCGACACGCCGGGAATGCGCGAGATCCAGAACTGGCAGGAAGAAGACTCGAAAGGTTTCGAAATCATCGAGGAACTGGCGCAAAAATGCCGCTTTTTCGACTGCCGTCACGACACCGAGCCAGATTGCGCAGTGAAAGAAGCGGTCGCAAACGGGATCCTCCCCGCCGAAACCCTTGAAATGTGGCGCAAACAGCTTGCCGAATCGGAAGAACTGAAGCAGAAAAAGGCATTTTCGCTTAAAATCCTGGAAACCAGGAAATCGAAAAGGAACAAAAATAAGGGAGTGTAGAGACGTAACCTGACACGTCTCTTTTCAAATAATCTCGGTTTTCATCGGAGAGACGTTTCAGGAAACGTCTCTACCGTTCAATTGTTTTCTTTTGAGAAATCGTGCAGTAAATTCAGTGCCTTGTCGAAAATTTCAGTCTGAACGAGAAGACTGATCCTGAACGAACTCGTGTGGAAGCCGGCTATGCGGATGTCGTTCTGCCTGAAAAGTGATGTGAGCTTGAGGAGAATTTCGGGCGTGTCGGTGATTCCCTCGCCGATGAGCGAAACCGCCGAAAGACCGTCGAAAACCTCGACCGCGCGGCTGAATTTTTCTTTCATTTCGGAGATGAACGGTTCAAGGGAATAGTTCTCTTTTTTCGAGATGATGAAACTGCCCGTCATACTGTTTTTGTAGCCGCAGTGGAACGAAATCTGCTTGACGGAGATGTTTTTTTCAGCGCAGAACGAAAGGACGTTCGCGATTGTCGAGAGATTTTCCGATTCGGGTTCGTAAGTGTGGAAAAGTATGACGTTTTTTTCGTAGGCAACAGCCATTTTTCTGATTTTGCTCCGGTTTTCGAAACCCTGGATCACAGTGCCGGGATTTTCAGGCTCGAAAGTGCTTTTGCAGTGGATAGCGATGTTGTGCGCCTTGGCGAATTCGACCGCACGCGAATGGAGAACTTTAGCGCCCGCTTCGGAAAGCTCCTGCATTTCGGGGTAGGAGAGGGTATCGAGTTTTTCTGCATAAGGAATCAGCGCCGGATCGGCATTGTAGACGCCGTCGATGTCGCTGAAAATCTCGCATTTTTCGGCATCGAGTGCCGCAGCGAGGGCAACTGCCGTCGTATCGGAGCCGCCGCGTCCCAGAGTCGTGATCTCCTTATTGAAGCTGACTCCCTGAAAGCCGCAGACGATGACTGTTTTCCCGTTCGAAAGGGCGTTCAAAACGCGGCTCGGGCGGATTTCTATGATCCTTGCGTTCGTGTGGTTGTCGTCGGTGATGATCCCGGCCTGCGAACCTGTGAGCGAAATTGCCGGAAAGCCTTTTGATTCCAAGGCCATGGCGACTATCGCCGCGCTTGCGCGCTCACCGGTCGTAAGGAGCATGTCTACTTCTCGCGGATTGCCGTTCGGGGCGAATTCCGCAGCCGCCTTGAGCAGGGATTCGGTCGTTTTGCCGCGTGCCGAAACGACAACTACGGTTTTGTAGCCGCTTTCAATGCGGCTGCTTATGATGTCGAGAACTTTTTTGATGCAGTCGCTGTCTTTCAGCGAAGAGCCGCCGAATTTCAGCACGATGATTCTGTCGTTTGTCATCTTATGCGGACCTCTTTGGAATAGACGAGTTCGTTGCTGTCGTTGAAAATCATGAAATCATAGATCCCGCCGCTCAGATGGGTCACTCTCGTCGTCAGATTGTAGAGGCAGGTCTCTTCCGACGAGGAGCGACGAAATGCTTCCTGAAACGAAATGAAGCGTTCTCCGGCTTCCAGATAGTAGTAATTGTATTTGTTTTCGTAGGAAAAGTTGCCGTCGCGGTCAACGATCCCCATCGTCGTGTTTTTCGGTGCTTCGATGTTGTTGTGACGAACGATTATGTCCTTGCCCGAAACTGAAACATCGTAGCTTTCTTCACCGTTTCCTGCTCCGGAAATGCATTCACTCTGCGACACGTCGCCCGGGTAGACCAGAGGAGTTTTATAGCTTTCGGCGCCGCCGCACGAAACAACTGCCGTGCAAAGGATGATCGCAAGAGCCAAAAATATGAATCGCTTCATTTTTTTACTCCAGGAACAAAAAAAGCCGCAAAAGAAAGCATTGCAAGCAGCGCTGCAAGAATGACGAAAAGGGTGCTTGGAGAAGTTCCGCCGGAAATCGTTGTGATCGCGCATCCGCCGTCATCGTCTTCTTCGGAAGGACATGAATTCGGATCGTCTTTATCGCACTTGTATTCGAATTCCTTTGATGTTACCGGATTGCCGACGGGAGTTGTTCCGCTTTTCAATTTGAGGGTCGAAATCTGGATTTTTGCCTTTTCGCCAACTTCCATATCGAATACTGCTTTGACGATGAGATACTTCTCCTCGTTTTCGGCATATTTAAATTTGTTGCCGAGGTTGTCGAACACTGCTGTCCCCGAATTTTTGAAACCGGAGATTTCTGCAATGACTTCATCGCCTGACGACTGGACACCGTCGTTGTCCTTGTCAAGAATCAGGGAAAGCGATTGAATGCCTTCGCCGAATTTTACGGAATTGCCTTTTGTTTTTACTGTCAGCGAGGTTACGGTGTCTGCAATTCCGATCGATTTCGTTCTGACCTGAAGCATTTCGTGAGCGCCGTTGAAATCATTGTATGCTGGAATTTTCGGATCGTGACTGCCTTTTGTGATAATGAAGCCTTTGCTCGGTTCAAACTGGTATTTGACGAAGTCTATCCTGCTGCCGCTTACTTTTGCCGAGCCGGCATCTGAGATCTTGAACGAATTTTCGTCTTCGATAACCATATTGAACTTGCCCGGAACGGATGCCGAATTCGTTGAAGCGTCGACTGTGACGATGTAGTGGTTCTTGATTCCGGCAGCTGCGAGCCTGTTTGCCGGATCGCTCACCGCAAAGTTTACATAAGAGTTTTTGACTTCGCCGGATGAAGCGATTTCCACGTCGCCTTTGTCGACTTTGCCGTCTCCGTTCACGTCTTTGTAAAGTTTGAAATTTTTCGCCTGGATGTCTGATTCAGCCTTGAAGTTGATCATGAGTTCGTTGAATTTGTAAGATTTTTTCTTGTCTCCTTCGGCGAAAAGGTAGAACTGACCGAGAACGATTCCTTCACCGGGGGAGGCGATAAGTATTGCCGAATCGTCATTGACAGGAGAATTCGCGCCTATGCCGAAAGTTACCGTCGCTCCTTTTGTAAGGTCGTCTGAAATATCTTTCTGGCATGTGTTGTCTATGCATTTTAGGCCGTCTTTGCAGTCTGTATCCTTTGTGCAGTAGTTCGGATCGTCAACTTTTACGCCGCCGCAGTTCATTTTAGGCGGAAGTTCGCATTCGGTGATTGCAGGACATGTTCCTTTCTTGAGACGAAGAGGAATGTTGCTGTTTGTGTAATATGTGTAGGAATCAGCTCCGTCGGCTGAAGTAATCGTTGCCGAGTTTTTGATGACCTCGTTTTTTGCAAGGTCTGATTTCGGTTTGACGGCGAACCTGATCCATACGCTTTCTTCGCAGGTGTAAGTGCTTGAATCGCAGTATTTAAGCTTGTCTGCAACCGTGCGGGGTTCGGTAAACGGGAATTTTCCGTTGACATCGGGAACGGGTTCCCAGTCTGTGCCGTAACCGTGGTCGTCGATTTTTGTAGCGATTTCGGTCGTTCCCGGAACATATTCGACCTGAGACGGAAGAGTGTCCTGAACTTTTACATCATAGGCAAAGTTCTCGCCCCAGTTCTGGACTTTGATGGTGTAGTAGAAAGGTCTGTCGAAGCAGACGGCATCGGCTTCCTGGGCGCACGAGCAGTAATTTTTTTCTCTTGCATCGGGAATATCGAACTGCGGAGCTTTTGTGTCGACGCTGACAACGAGGAAGTTCGTAAAAATCTGATCCTGGTTGGAACCGATTTTGAGACCGAATTCCATATCGCCTTTGCTGAACATCGTATCGAAAGGAGAAAATCTCGAATCTACAAGGAAAGTGTCGGCGTCGATCGCGTATTCGATCGGTTTTTCGGTCGATTCCGGATTGTCAGGATCGCCGATGCAGGTTTCTGTTTCATCCGCCCAGCCGAATATTGACGATATCGAGTTGTAGATTTCGGTATAGTTGAATGCGTTGCCTGCGCTGTCCTGAGTTTTAAAAGGGTTGCAGCTGTTGGCGAGCAGTTTGTAATCCTTCAGATTCTGATGGCCGCTTATCGAGAGACCTTCCGGCGGAATCGCAATTCCGTTGACCCTTGTTCTTGCCAGACCGGGATCCCCTTCAAAAACGACGAGACCGAGCCTGATTATCGCTTCGTCAGGAAGTTCGAAACCGTTGACTACAAATTCTCCTGCTTTGTGCTGATAAGCTTCCAGACCGTGGTAGAAGTAAATCTTTTTAGCTCGGATATTTGAAGAGGTGTATACGAAAGGAAGCGCCCAGCCGGCTACCATAGCGCTTTGCTTCATGTAGTAGCAGTGATCTGAAGATTCCAGGCCTTTTACGTTGTAGTCGCCGTAAAGCGCTTCGCCGGGTTCCATTCCTCTTTCTTCACCCATGGCGATGATTTTTTTCATGAAGTCGGAAACTTCGACTCTGTATGTGTAGACACCGGTATAGCCTGCTTTTTCTCCAGGACAGTAGGGCTCTTTTTGAAGCTGTACCGGAACAGAAACACGGACTGCTTCATATTGAAAAACACCCTTGTTATTATTTGCGATATTACCTTGAAATTCAGACTTGACTTCCTGCGAAATCGTGAGAGTGGGATCCGCCGAGTTTGTGAAAGTGAGCGTTACCGAATTTTTTGTCGGCTGGTCGAGATTGTCCGGATCTGCATCAGCAAGCCAGACAAGGAAAGCACGGTCGACATCGGCATCTGCCGGAATGTGTTTTGATGTGAGTGTGTAAGTTGTGCCTATAGTCTGATCGACGAGAGTGTCTCCCTGCGGGTTGCCTGGAACTTCCTTGCCGTTTTCGTCCAGAGTGGCGGCCTTGTTCTCAGGGCTTCTTTCAAGTGATGATTTGTGCATAATGAAGAAGTCCCATGCGCCTTCCTCCCATTTCAGTAGAGTGCCGTCGGGAGCGATCGAAATTCCGTTTTGTCCGATTACAGCAAAGAGAAAGAGGGGAAAGAAAAGAGTTAAAAGAGACAATAGTTTTTTCATTTAGTCCTCCAATAAATCAAAAAACACGATATCTTAGATTTAAAAAAAAAATTGTCAAAGTAGTTGTAAAATCGGAAATAATTTTTATCATTGCCAGTTTTTAGTTGTTGGAGGTGAAAATGACTGAAACGAAACACTCTTCCTGCGAAGGTTGCACAAGCACGACCTGCAGTGCAAAAAAGCAGATGCAGAATGAAACGGACGAACAGTTTCTTGTAAGGCAGGAAATAAAGAAAAATCTCTGCAAAATCAAGAACAAGATCCTCGTCATGTCCGGTAAGGGCGGCGTCGGCAAAAGTTCTGTCGCGGTAAATCTGGCGATGAAACTCGCGCTGGAAGGCAAAACCACCGGTCTTCTCGATATCGACCTGCACGGACCGAGCATTCCGACTATGTTCGGCATGAAGGACGGCAAAATCAATGTCAATGAAAACAACAAGCTGGTACCTGTCACTTTCGGTGCGCTCAAAATAATGTCGGTCGGCTTTTTCCTTCAGGATTCGGACGACGCTATAATCTGGAGAGGCCCGATAAAACACGGAATGATCCAGCAGTTTTTCAAGGATGTCGACTGGGGCACCCTTGATTATCTCGTGATCGATTCGCCTCCCGGAACAGGCGACGAGCTTCTTTCGCTCATCAACACGGTCGACGACCTCACCGGCGCGGTTTTGGTCACGACTCCTCAGGAAGTCGCTGCCGCCGATGTAAGAAAATCGGTCAACTTCTGCGAAAAAGCACATATAAAAATCCTCGGAATAGTCGAGAACATGAGCGGTTATATCTGCCCTCACTGCGGCAAGGTCACGCAGATTTTCAAAGCGGGTGCGGGAACGCAGATCGCCGAAAAATACAACATCAGGCTGCTCGGAAAGATCCCGTTCGATCCGGCCATCGGTGAATCGGGCGACTGCGGGCTTCCCTTTGTCTACGCGGCGGACAGCAATCCGGCTGCAAAAGAGTTTGAATCTGTCACAAGGCAGATCATGGATATTTGCGAGTAATTTTTTAAAGGAGAATGTCTCATGAAAAAAATCATGAAAATTTTGGTTCTGTTTCTGGCTCTTTTTGTGCTTGTTTCCTGCGGTGAAAAAACCGCTTCCAAGGACAGCGCAGCCAGTAGCGAGGCCAGTACCGCGGCAAAAAAACGGGACATTCTCAATGTAACCGTCAGCATTCCGCCGCAGGCTTTCATCGTCAAAACGGTCGGGAAAGACAAAGTCAAAGTCAACACGATGATGGACCCCTCAAGCACGCCAGAAACTTATGAACCTGGTCCGAAAAAGATGGCGGAACTCAAGGATTCAGAGCTTTATCTCAAAATCGGAGTTCCGTTCGAAGCGGCTTCAATAAACAAACTTGCGGCTGACTATCCGAATCTCAAATTCGCAGACATGCATAAAGGAATAGCGCTCCGCAAAATGGGAAAGCACGGAGGCTGCTCTAAGTGCGATGGCAAGGAATGCCCGTGCAAAGGTGACAAGGAATGCTGCAAAAAACACGGCGGCTGCGATTGCCTCAATGGAAAAGGCTGTCCTCACTGCGACGGTAAGGAATGTCCGTGCAAAGGTGACAAAGAGTGCTGCAAAAAACACGGCGGCTGCGACTGTCTCAGCGGAAAAGGCTGCGGCTGTCACGGTGCCGAAACTGAAAAAGAAGTTGAAAAAGAGGATGAATGTGGTGCCGATGCGTGTTCGGTTCCGGAATTCGACGCTCCGAAAGCTGAAGAACACGAACACCACCATCACGAAGGAATGCATGAAGGCTGCCCGCACCACAAAGAACATCACGGTGACAAAGCAGACTGCGAAGGCTGTGCAGACTGTAAGTGCGGATGTAAAGACGGAAAGGGCTGTGACTGCAAGGACGGTAAAGGCTGTGCCGACTGCAAATGCGGATGTAAAGAAGGAAAAGAGTGTGCCTGCCACGAAGGAAAAGGCTGCCACGGTCATCACCATCATCACGGAATGCACGATCCGCATGTATGGCTTGACCCGATGAACCTTATCGTTATGACCGACAATACCGTTGCCGAGCTTTCTGCGATCGATCCCGATAATGCAGCAATCTATCGTGAAAACGGCGAAGCTCTGAAAGCCGAGATCAAAAAAGTGAATGACGAAGTTGCAGCTCAGCTCAAAGAAGTCGAAGGAAAGAGTTTCGTGGTTCACCACCCCGCTTTCGGATACTTTGCGGAAAGATTCGGTCTCAAACAGGTCCCGCTTGAAGTCGAAGGTAAGGAACCGGGGGCGGTCGATATGGCGAAAGTTATCGATTTCATCAAGAAAAATGAAGCAAAAGCCGTGTTCATGCAGGCACAGATCCCCGATTCCGTCATTAAATCGTTAGCTGAGGAGACGAAAGTCCGCGTTATCACTCTTGATCCTCTTGCAGAAAACGTTCTTGAAAACATCAAAAAGACTGCAAATGAGATAAAAGGAGCTTTGATCGATGAAAAGTAAAAATTTTATTGCCAAATTCGTTCTGATTTTTCTGCTTGCCGTGGCATTTTCTGTAGTTTCGTGCGGCAGTTCCGAGGAAAAGGACAACAAGACTTCTTTCGGCTCAGGTTCGGACGAAGACACCGACGATGATGCCGACACCGAAAACGACAACGATCCGGCAGATTCCGCGTCGGATGAAGATGCCAACACAACGCAGGATGACAGCGATTCCGCGGATGATTCAGACTCGGCAAACAATAACGACGGCGACACATCTGATTCCGATACGGCGGACGGTGACACGGATACATCTGACGAAACTGACACCGATTTCGAAAAAGAGGCTGAAGGCTGCACGATGATCGAAGTGCCGAAAATAACGATCGGCGGCGCGTATGCAGACGAGGTCGACGGTTATTTTTCACCTGCGATGGGAGATGCCAATATCGATTATATTCATATTTATCTCTACAACAGAGTTGAAGGCGAATATGAACTTGGAACAGGCAAAAATGCGACTTACGCAAATTGCAGCGAGTGTGTCATAGTTACAGTCGACGAAGCGGAAGCTGTCGCTAACGAATACTATTTCCAGACATCGGGAACTCTGAAAATAACAAAAGTCGCCACCGTTGACGAAGTCGAAAGGACAAGCGGCGAAATCAGGAATCTTATTCTGAAACAGGCTGAACCGGTTGATCATTTTGAAGATATGGAATTTATTGACAACGGCAAGTGTGTTGCGGCAAAAATTATTGAATGGGATACGACAGGTGGATCCGGATATTAAATCTGACTGTTTGGAATCATGAGCTTCTTTCTGGTTTTTCTCTTTCTGCTATCGCTTCAGACTCTTGACGACGGCGATAATTTCTATGTCATTTTTGAAAGCAGTGACGAAAATCTCACTTTTTCGTCATACCGTCTGAACAACCCCGAAAGGATCGTTTTCGAGGCCGCCGGGACTTTTGAAAACGCCGAGTTCCCCGCTTTGCCGAAAATGATAAAATCGGTCGAAAAGAGCGAATCGAACGGAACGACACGCTTCATTTTCTTTGTCGAACCGGGCAGCCAGTATACTTTTTTCAACCGCAAGGGGACAGTCATCATCGCTTTCAGCCCTTCAATTTTTCTTGAAGACGAGAATTTTGATACTGTTATCGCAAAATTTCAGGCGAAAAGAGACGCCGAACTTCTCGCTCAGGCTGAAAACGAGCGGAAAATCGAGGAGGAACGCGCAGCTGAGGAAGCAAAGCGGATAGCCGAAGAAGAGCGGCTTGCGGAACTTCAGAAAGCGGAAGAAGAGAAGCGTTTAGCCGAGGAACAGCGGCTTGCCGAACTCAAAAAAGCCGATGAGGAGAAGCGTCTGGCCGAGGAAAAGCGGCTTGCCGAACTCAAAAAAGCGGAAGAAGAGAAACGTTTAGCCGAAGAAAAACGGCTTGCCGAACTTAAAAAAGCGGAAGAAGAGAAGCGTCTGGCCGAAGAAAAACGGCTTGCTGATCTGAAAAAAGCCGAGGAAGACGAGAAAAAACTTGTAGCTTCTCTTTTGAACGAGCTTGAAGAGGAGGAAAAACGCGCCGCCGAGGAAAAGCGGCTTGCCGAACTCAAAAAAGCGGAAGAAGAGAAGCGCTTAGCCGAGGAAAAACGGCTTGCCGAACTTAAAAAAGCCGAGGAAGAAAAGCGTATAGCTGAAGAAAAACGGCTTGCCGAACTTCAGAAAGCCGAGGAAGAGAAGCGCGTCGCCGAAGCGGAACGGATCGCAGAGGAAAAACGGATCGCGGCGCAGCAGGTAAAAGCGGTGAAGTCGGAAGACGGCGAAATAAAACAGCTTAAAGTTACAAAGGCGGAAAAAGAGCCGACGCTTGCCGAAAAGCTGCCCGAACTTCCCGTTACGAAACTGGAGAAAAAAGGAAAACTCAAGAATCTTTTCTTCCGGAAGTTTCCTGAATTCAGCCGCGTGACGATGGAAATCGACGGAGAAGTCGACTATCAGTTCAGGGAGATAAGCGGCGGATTCGTTATCGACGTTCACAATTTCGCGAAAATCCCTCAGCATCTCATCAACATTATCGATACACGGGCATTCAAGGCGGAAGTCACTTACATCTATCCGAAAAAAGTCGACGGTGTGCTGAAAATCTACATCAAGACCGATGCGGGAATGGCAGTCCGCAAGAGCGTTGACAAAAAATTCATCCATTTCGATTTCTTCAAACCGACGATCGAATAAAAAATACAGTGTTTCCGGTATAAAATCAACGAGTTGCTCTTTGATTGAAAAAAATCTTGACAAATTTTGCAAAATCACTATCAATGCTGCCCGTGAATTTCGTTTCGCTCACTCTCATGCTTGAGTGTTTTAACAAAAATCAGAAATTGAATCTTTTGTTTTTGGTAGGAAATGGGTTGTTTCTTTGAAAAAATCCTTTAACTCGACTGACAATATTTTATTAACTTTTTGGAGATTCTTATGAACTTACAGGAATTGAAGAACAAAAAGGCTGACGAACTTATCGCAATGGCCGAGCAGCTCGGAATTGAAGAAGCTTCGTCGAAAAGATTTCAGGAACTTGTTTATGAAATTCTGCAGAAACTCGTTGAAAACAACGAAATTATCATGGCTGAAGGCGTTCTGCAGATCCTCCCGGACGGTTACGGATTTTTGAGAAGTCCGAAATACAACTATCTTCCGGGCCCCGACGATATTTATATCCAGCCGTCGATGATCAAAAGATACGGTCTCCGCACCGGTCAGACGATAAGCGGCGAGATCAGAAGCCCGAAAGAGGGGGAAAGATACTTCGCTCTTCAGAAAATCACATCGGTTTTTGAATGCGAGGACATCGAAAAGAACCGTCACACACCGCTTTTCGACAACCTGACTCCTTTCTATCCGACAAAAAAGATCAAACTCGAGACAAAAAGCACCGTTATGTCGACGAGAATCATGGATCTCCTTGTTCCGATAGGTATGGGACAGCGCGGTCTTCTCGTTGCTCCTCCGAGAACAGGTAAAACCGTTCTTCTTCAGGACATCGCTCACTCGATCACCGAAAACCATCCCGATGTTTTCCTCATCGTTCTCCTTATTGACGAACGTCCCGAGGAAGTTACCGATATGATGAGAAGCGTTAAGGCGGAAGTCATCGCTTCGACGTTCGACGAACCCGCTACACGCCACGTTCAGGTTGCCGAAATGGTTCTTGAAAAGGCTAAGAGAATGGTCGAATACGGCAAGGACGTCGTTATTCTTCTTGACTCCATCACAAGACTTGCACGTGCTTACAACGCAGTCGTTCCGCCGTCAGGCAAGATCCTTTCCGGCGGTGTCGACGCAAACGCTCTCCACAAACCGAAAAGATTCTTCGGTGCGGCAAGAAACATCGAGGAAGGCGGCTCGCTCACGATCATCGCGACTGCTCTTATCGATACCGGCAGCCGTATGGACGAAGTCATTTTCGAAGAGTTCAAAGGCACAGGTAACATGGAAGTCCACCTTGACAGAAAGCTCATGGAAAAGAGAATTTTCCCGTGTCTCGACATCAACAAGTCGGCGACAAGAAAGGAAGAACTTCTTCTCGAGCCCGATGTTCTCAACAAGGTATGGATTTTGAGAAAGCTCCTTCACCCGCTCAATGTCATCGATTCCATGGAATTCATGCTTGACAAGATGGGCAAAACCAAATCCAACAAGGATTTCCTCAAGGCTATGAACGCATAAACCTTGAAATCACGCGATTTTTCATATCCTGCCCGGCACTCGGCAAAAAAAAGGATCTTATTGATTCTTCTGGTTGCCGTTGTCGCGGCAGGATTTTTTTTGCACAGAAAACCTTGCCGGAATCCATATTCCTGGTCGCAGACGGCACCGGTTGAAATGACTTTTGAAGAAGCCGTAAAATACTGCGGAAATCTTGAAGAAAACGGTTTTGACGACTGGCGTCTTCCGTCACTTTTTGAAATCAGAACGCTTGAAAACGCCTGCCTCGAAGAGGAAAACAGCGATTTCTGCACCGTAACCGACAGCTGCGAATGGGACAACTGCGAAAACGAATTTTGCGGAAAATGCCTGAAATACGATGAATCAGTCGGTTACGGCACTTTCTGGACGCAAACCGCAAATTCCGGCGGAAAAGTTGCGACTTTTACTATAAATTCTGAAAAAATTGAAGAAAATCAATCGTTTAAAAGTGACAGGCATCCGGTAAAATGTGTGAGGGAAGCGTGTTCGGAATGAATTTGCCACTTTTATGGTTTTGACTATAATAAACGGCTTTTTTTGTTTGTTATTATTTTGAAATAGGAGATTCTGATGGCTGATTTTTTGAAACTTGTCGAAACGCCTGCCGGCTCACGGCTTATTGTCCAGGGAAACAGCGCTTTTGCGCTCGGTGTCGTTCACGCGGGCTATCACGCTGCTGACGGTTATCCGGGAACTCCAAGCACCGAAGTCATCGATAAAAACTTGAAGTATGTCCAGGACAGAATAACTGTCGGCTGGAGCGTCAACGAAGCTAACGCTACGGCTGTCACGATAGGTCACGCGGTCGCAGGAATGGACAGCGTCGTCACGATGAAGATCCCCGGCCTCTTCCAGGCTGCCGACACGATCACGACTTCGGCTTTCTACACCGGTCAGATGGGCGCTTTCGTAGTGTACGCGGCGACCGACTATGTTCCCTCAAGCACTCAGCACGTCATCGATGCGAGATATTTCCTGAGCGCGGCGAGGATTCCCGTTCTCGAGCCGAGAAATCATCAGGAGCTTTACGACATGGCTTTCATCGCGGCCGATCTTTCGAGGATGTTCAAAACGCAGGTCTGCATTTTGGCAAGCGGCATTCTGGCTCACAGCGAAGGACTCGTCGTAACGAGAGAGCCACGTAAGATCGAGCCTCTTCCAGTTCCCTCAGACCTTTCGAAGTGGATGCTCATGCCCGGCATCGCAAGGAAAAACTACAACGAGGCGACGACTCACAGGATCCCGCAGGTCCTTGAATTCGTCGAAAACAACAAGGATTTCATAACCGAAACGAAAGGGACCGACGACTTCGGGATCGTCGTTGTCGGTGAAAGCGAGATCATCGTCAAAGAGGCTCTTCTCAACGCCGGCCTCAATCCATCGATACTTTCGATGTCGATCGCAAACCCCGTTCCGGTAAAGAGGATCCGCGAGTTTGCCTCAAAAATCAAAGGCAAACTTTTCGTTTTCGAAGACGGCGACAGATTCCTGCAGGAAAAAATCGAAGCTGCCGGGATCGCAGTCACAGGAAAACCCGAATATTCAGTCCTTACCGACTGGACTCCGCAGGATGTCATCGATTTCATCAAAGATTTTATCGAGATCAAAGCGCACAAGGAATCAACTGTTCCAGCAATCAAACCACTTGTCAGACCGCCTTCGATCTGCCCCGGATGCCCGTTCCGCGGATATGCCCTTTCGGCTGAAAATCTCAGAAAGAAAGGAAAACTTTTCGCAGGTTTCGGCGAGATCGGCTGCTCGACGCTCCTTTTCATCAACAAAGGTATCGACACCGTCCTCTGCATGGGTGGAAGCGACGCGATGAGACAGGGTTTCTGCCTGAGCAGGCCTGAAATGGCGTCCAAAGTCGTCAGCGTAATAGGCGACTCGTGCGAATGCCACAGCGGTATCGACGCGACAAGAAACGGCGTTTTCAGAAACGTTCCCGGCGTCAAAGTCGTTCTCGACAACAGCATAACGGCGATGACAGGCGGCCAGCCCGCGCCGACAAGCTACGCGAACCTCGCCGGAGTTCCCAACAAATTCAGGCTCAAAGAGGCGATCGCGGCTGAAAAATGCGATGTAGTCGCCGTCAACGCATACGATCTCGCAGGAATCGAAAAAGCTCTCGAAAAAGCTCTTGACGACGCCGAAGCAGGCAAATTCACCAATCTGGTGATCGAAGGGCCGTGCCAGCAGATAATGGACAAGTCGAAAAAGAAAAGAAGCATAAAAATCGATGCCGAAAAGTGCAAAAAATGCGGAAGATGCAATGTTTGCCCCGGCATAAAATTCGACAAGGAAAACGGTCCCGAATTCACGAATATGTGCATCGACTGCGGCGGGAACAAGCAGATCTGCATGCAGAGATGTCCGTTCGGCGCGATCGTTCCGATAGAAACGACCGAAAAGAAAGCTAAAGTCGAAGGTACGGCGACTGTTCCGGCTGAAATTCCTGAAGTAACCGTCGCAAAAGAGCTTCTCCCCGAATCGATCCGCATCGCTATCCGCGGAATCGGCGGACAGGGCAACCTTTTCTTCGGCAAAGTTCTGAGCGAGATCGCACTCCACACACCATACGGCGAAACTGGCATCGTAAAAGGCGATACCCACGGCATGGCACAGCTCGGCGGCAGCGTAATTTCAACTTTCGCATGCGGCAAAGTCTATAGCCCGATCCTTTCGCCCAAAAGCGCGGATGTCCTTGTCGTAATGGAAACTTCCGAAGTTTTCTGTAACGGCTTCCTCGACCTTCTGAAACCGAATGGAACGATAATTCTGAACAGGTTCGAGTCGCTTCCGGCAAACATGAAAAAAGAAGATTACCCGAAAATCGAAGATATCAGAAAGGCTCTTGCTGGCTACAAAGTCATCGAAACGGATGTCATCGAGACTGTTGCGAAAATCGGCGACAAAGCAGGCAAAACGGCGAACATCGCTATGCTCGGACTTCTCTCCTCGATAGAACCTTTCTCGGCGATACCGAAGGAGATCTGGCTCAGGGCGCTCATGAAACTTTCGCCTACAGACGCTGCTAAGGCGGCCAACTACGCGGCATTCAACGCAGGTGCGGCACTTTTCAGGAGGGAAAAATGACATATCTTTTCACAAATCCGCAGGTAAAAAAATGGAAGACGCTTTTCGTCCTTTCGTTTTGCCTGAACATTATTCTTGCCGTGCTGATCGTCTACACTGTCAAAAGCGGCGAAACCGATGAAAAAAACCGCGAACAGGCTGAGCATGCACCCGCTGCCGATGATCCTCAGGCAGCTCCGGATGAACAGTCGCCGGAAAATCAGGCCGCCCAGGAAACTCAGATTGCCGAGAAGGAGTCTCAGACGAATATCGAGCCCGGCGAACTAATTGCCGCGTCGGCAGTAATCGATGACAATTTCTATAACGCTTTCAATTCAAACGATACTCTGGCTAAGTATGCTAAAGCATTAAATATTTCTTCTCTGGCTGATGTGCTGAGCGCCCATGTCGGTAGACTTCTCATCTGGGATATAACGCTTCGGAACGATGTCAGAAAAGGGGATAAAATCGACTTCGTTTTCCGAATCGTTCCTGACGAAGAAAAGCGGACAAGAAACGATCTGCCAGACATTCTCGAGGTCGTCGCGCTCAAATATTATTCTCATAAGTTTAATAAAGAAATAAATATTTACAAATATGCGGCAAAAGATTCCGTTGCAAAGTATTATTATTCCGACGGCATCATGCTTGAAAAAATCATATCGCCATTTCCGCCGATTAAAAATTACATTCAAATAACAAGCACTATCGGTGACAGAGCCCCGAAACACGAGGGTATCGACTTCAAAACGAACGTCGGAACACCGGTCTACTCCACTGTTGACGGAACGGTTTCACGTGTAAACTGGAAAACGCGCTACAACGGCTACTGCATCGAAATCGAGGCAAAAGGCTCGCCTTACGTTTTCAAATATCTTCACCTGAGCGAAGTCAATGTCGAAGCGGGGCAGAAAGTTACGGTCGGCCAGCAGATCGCCGCTTCCGGCAACACGGGCAAATCGACGGCGCCGCATCTTCACTACCAGATCAACGTCGGCAACAAGGGAAAAGTTGTCGATCCGATGAAATATCACAAAACCGTAATAGAGAAACTTCCCGAATCCGAAAAAGAAAATTTCAGGAACAGAATCGCCGAGCTCGACGAGCTGATGAAATAATTGGCCGCCGCTTTTCTTGTCGATATTTCGAGATTTCGATATTCCGAAATTTCGAGGGCGGCATAACGATATTTTGATAAAAATCGTCTTTGACGACCATCAAAAAATTTGACTAAAAATTTTTATATTATATTGTGGAAAGGATAGTTTTTTGAGGTTTGAAATGACTTTATTCAATATTTTTTGGGAGAGTTCAGTGAGAAAGATTGTTAATTGTGCGACAGTTCTGATTTTTGTTCTTCTTTCTTTTTCTGTTTTCGCCGAGGATTCGGTTTCTGTTGCTCCGACAGTCACCAAAAACGCTTCGGAAAAGAAACTGGCGAAAGAAATTGACGACAATTTGTCTTTGCTGCTTTCGAGCATCAAAAATGCAAGCGTTTCGTCAGCAAAAGGAGTTAAGGTGGATCGTTGCAAGGACGATGCGAAATGCGTCGTTCCGATCGTGGTAAAAAAAGATTCGCCCGATTTCGTTGTTGTTCCGAAACTGACAAAGACTTCGTCAAATGTCAAAATCGTCATCACGATGTTTGACGCAAACGGCAAAAAGAAAGGCTCGAAAACCGTGACATCTTCGGAGAGCGACAGCGAGGACATTGCATCCGATATGTTCAACGCGCTGCAGTCGCTTATTGCTTCCGCATCGAAGGAAGACGAGGAAAAACCTGAAAAGAAGTCCGCTGCGTCCAACAGAACGGCTTCTTACTCAGATGTCAAGGATGAGATCAAAAAAGGTTTCGCCGCTTACGACAAAGGCGACCTCGACGGTGCTGCCGAGATTTTCGACCGTGCGGCAAACGAACTCAACTGCAAATGCCAGCAGAACGAAATCGCGAAACAGCTTCTGGAATCAGTAACAAAAATCCAGAAAGGGCTTTCGAAAGCGAACGATTCGCTTGACGACGGTGATTACAAAGGGGCGCTCCGAACTCTCGAAACACTCAGAAAATCAGATACCGAAGTGCGCGAACAGGGCTACAAGGCGATGGTTTTCAAGAAAGATAAAAATATCCGTAAAAAATATGCCGAGCCAAATCCTCAGGATGCTCAGGCGGTCGAGCAGATTCACAAGAATTTCAAATCGAAGATCGAAGAAGTCAGACAATGGCGCGCTAAACAGCTTTCCGACATCGACGACTGGGTAAACAACAACATCAAGGCCCGTGAAAAAGCGATAAACGACCTTAAAGCAAAGGAAAAAGAGCTCGTAAAACAGCAGAAAGATGCCGAGACTGCTCTTAAAAACAAGATCCGCGACATGAAATATCAGTGGGAAAAGGACGATACTGACCTCGAACAGGAAATCGTAAGCCTTGAAAGCCAGATCACACAGATCGAGCAGCGCGAGAAAGGTGTCATCAAAGTTTCCAACAAAAAACGCGAAGAGGCCAAGGAAAACGAGTTCAAAGCTCACGACAAGGCTTACAGCGACTGGAAAAAGAAACACCAGCAGGAAAAGGATGCCTACTACGAAAAGCAGAAAAAGCTCGAGACGACCGAAGGCGAGAAGGTTACTAAGAGAGTCGCAGAGCTTGAAAAACGCAAACAGGCCCTCGAGGCTAAAAACCGCGAAACCGACGCCAAGATCCAGAAGATGGGCGACGAGTTCGAGGCTGAAGAACGCAGAATTCTTGCGGCAAACGAAGCTGTCAGAATGAAAAACGAGGACGAAGACAGAAAATACAACGTCCAGGTCGAAAAAGAATATCAGAAAAAATTCGACAGCCTTAACCAGAATCTTGCGAAATATGATGATCAGGAGTCCGCAAAAGAGAAAGAACTCCAGAAATATCAGCAGGAAATCGAAGAGTATATGATGAAGAGCGCGACGACTCTCGGCACGATCCAGGAAAATACCGAGAAAGAGCGTGCAAAGGCAGAAGCCGACTATGCAAAAGAGAAAGATGCGGCTCAAACCAAGCTTGAAAAGGATTATGAAAACAAACTTAACCAGCTTGCGGCTAAGAAAACCAAACTTGAGGAAGACATCGCGAAACACACTGATGAAACCGAAACGATGAAGGCAAAGAAAGAAGAGGTGATGATTGCCGAAAATGAAAAGACGATCGTTGCTGCTGAACAGAAAATTGCCGCAAACGAAGAGAATATTGCGAAAATAGATCAGGAATACGAAGAAAAAATCGCGAAACTTCAGGATGTCGTAGCGAAAACCGTTGACGACGAAGAGAACGAAAAGGCCAATAAGGAAAACGCTATCCGTTCCGAAAACGAAAAACTTCTCAATGAAGTTGTCAATATCGACGAGCAGATTGCTGTCGAAACCGGTAAATTCGAGGATTTCAAAGGCAAACTTGATGACGAATATGCGACAAAAGCGGGCGACATCGACGAGAAGATAATGGTCGAAAAGAACAAACTCGCCGAAGCAACAGAAAACTTCAAGGCAAACTGGGGCGACTATGTTGCAAAGGAAATCGACAAGCTTGCGGCTCAGGAAAACGTTATCAGAGGCCAGATTGACGAAGAAAAAGGCAAACTTGCCGAAATCGACAGCAAAATCGAGCAGCAGAAAGCCGATGAACTCAACAAGCTTGACGTCAAACTTGCAGCAATCGAAGACGCTTATGCTCAGAAAGCCGACAAAGTTGAAGAGGATGTCAACAAAGAAGTCGAAAAGATAAAGGCCGACACTGCGGCTCAGCTTAACAAGGCTGCTGCCGAAGACGCGAAAATCGCTGATGCTCACTCAAAGAAAATGGCCGACCTTGCGGCTGAAGAAGCGAAAATCGCTGATTCCTACGACACAAAAATCGCGAAATACGAAGAGCAGATCGCTTCGATCGATCAGAAATACGAGCAGAAAATGGCTCCCTACAGTATCGAACCGATTAACGATGAAATGAATCAGGCGATTGCGGATCTCGAAAACAAAAAGATCGAATCCACAAACAAACTGCAGGAAGTGCTTGACGCGATTTCTTCGGCGAAAGACAGCGAGAACCAGAGCTACGCCGACAAGAAGGAAGCTGCGAAGGACAACAAGTCCGAACTTGCGAAAATCGACAGGGAACATGCTGCGGCAATCAGAAAGATCGACAACGACAAGGCTTCTGTCGAAAGAAAAATCAAGTTCGAGGAAGAGAGCGCAGGCAGAAAAATTAACCTCGAAAAATCGAAATATGAAAGAAAGATAGCCAGCAACAAAAACGAACTTTCCAAAATCGAAAAAGACAAAAACCGTGAACTTATCTCGATAAAGAAAGAAGTCGCAACGGTCGAAAAAGAGAAATCGAACGCTATCAATGCCCACAAGAAAAAAGTTGCGGCTGCCGAGAACGCTCACAAAAACCAGATGGCGCAGCGTGCAGGCGTTTCCAAAAAGATCAAGGCTGACGGTGCAGCAAAAGAAAAGAACGCCGCGGCAAGCGTAAAGGCGAAAAAGAATGCTGTCCAGGCCGAAAAAGCTAATGAAATCAAAAAAGTCCAGGCGGAAAAGGCAAATCTTAACGCAAAATACAAAGCTCAGGGCGACAAAGAAAAAGCGGCTATCAGAAACAACATCGCGGCTAAACAGAAACAGCTTCAGGTAAATGCTGCAGCTATTAAAAACTGGGAAAAGAAGTCCAATACGCCTGATCCGGCAAAACTTAAAGAAGTCAGGGCTCCTTACGAAAAGCAGATTGCGAAACTCAACGCCGAAAAGAAAAATCTCAACAAGGAAAAGGCCAACAAGCTTTCGGTTGTAACGACCGGTCACAAAAAGACTATCGACGACCTTAACGCTAAGAAAGCCGCAGCTTTGGCTAATTCAAAAGGCGTTGACGAGAAAGTCAAGGCTGAAAATGCCGCAATCGCTAAAAAATACAACGATATCCGTGCTAAAATCAAAGGCGACATCGCGAAACTTCAGCAGGAAAAGAAGCAGAAAATCGCTGCTCTCAAAGCCGATTCGAATGCAAATATGAAGAAAAAAGCTCTTGCGGAAAGTGGTTTCAAGAAGGCTTTGGCTACCGAACTCGCGAAACTTTCGGCTCAAAGAAACAAAGAACTCAGCGCAATGAAAGCAGAATATGCGAAAGTTTCAAAAGAACTTGCTCAGCACGAAAAATCGCATGACGCATACATTCAGAAGGAAACAGCAAAAATCGACAAGAAATATGAGAAGATCTTTGCCGATCTCGATGCCAAACTTATGAATGAAAGCATGAGACTCCAGAAAGAAAACGCCGCTTTCGAAAAACAGAAAAAAGCTGAAGAGGCTGCTGCAAGAAAACAGCATCAGGCTTTTGTTGCAGACAAGAACAGAACAAAAGCAGGCATCGACCAGCAGATCGCTCAGGCTCAGAAAGAGAGAGACGGCAAAATCGAAGCAAGAAGAAAAGAGCGTGAAAAACAGCAGGAAACATGGAACAAGGAAAAGGTCGCTCGCGCCGCTGCTTTTGAAAGAAAGACCGCTGCCGACAGGGCTAATATGGCAAACAACGACAAGCAGATCGACGCTTTGACGAGAGATATCGACAACGCCAACGCCGCATGGGCAAAACGCCTTGACGATATGCAGACAAGACATCACGCGGAAAGCAAAAAGCAGGAAGCGATCTGGCAGAAAGCTGAAAACACAAAAGAAGACCAGTATGAAAAAGGAAAACTTGCCATCACCGACAAATACGACAACATGGAAATCAAAGAGAAAGAGGATCGTGAAAAACACAAACAGCAGATGATGGCCAGAAGAGACAAACTTCTTGCAGAAAAAGAGAAGAGAAAAGAGAAGAGACAGGCTATTCTTGACAAGGAAAAACAGAATTGGGAAAAAACTTCGGAAGCCAACAAGGTTAAAATCGACAAAATCAGAGACGAAATCGATGATCTGACGGCAAAGAAACCTGAAGCGTCCGACAAAGACAAAGCTGAAGCAAAGGCTAAGAAAGAGCAGGTTTCCAAGAAATATCAGGAAAGCATCGACAAAATCAACAAAGCAGAGCTGCAGCAGGTTAAGCAGAAATTCAAACAGGAATACAAGGAAGACGGTGTCCGCGAAGTCCTTCCGACAAAAGTCACAAAGCAGATCGAATCCGCGATGGCTGATTCCTATTCGAAATCGGGTATGGCAAAACTCGACAAAAACGATTTCGCCGGTGCAAGAAAGGATTTCAACGAAGCTCTTTACCTCGACGGCGACAGCAAGTCTGCAAAAGAAGGCTTGAAGGCTATTTCGTCGAAGGCTCAGTCGGTTTACTGGGAAGCTTTCGGAATGAAGGAAACCAACAAGTCAAAAGCTGTCAGAATGTTGGAAAATCTTATGAAAAACCTTCTTCCGACCGATGAAACCTATCTTAAATCAATGATGCTTCTCGAAGAACTCAGATAACAAATATGCGTGTGTTTTTGAAAAGGGGGGCTTTGCTCCCCTTATTTTTTTTATGTTTTTCATTATTCGCCGAAAGTTCGTTAAACGATTATTTTCAAGTTTTTTATCAAAAGCCGGAATCGTTTTCCGCCTGGCTCAAAAAGGATAAAAAGGACAATTTCAAGGATGTTTTCATAAATCTTTACAATTTGCCGGCTTTGAAGGCGAGAAAGTTCACACATGAGCATAAAGTTAAGGAAATTCAGGGACTTTCAGGTAAAACATCATACGTTTACTTCTATTTTGAATTTGAAAGCCGCACCGATGCGGAACTGCTTTTTTACGGCATCAAAAACGGTGAAATTTCGGTAAACGGAATGAGCCGCGGCAAGATTTCGGTTTTGTCAGACCGCGGATATTCTGTTCTCAAAGGAACCTACGAGAAAGGGATTTACTTTATTTCGGTCGAAGTCGTTGAAAAAAATGATAATACCGGAATTATTGTCCTGTCGGATAAGAAGTTGAAAAATTCGGAAAAACGCGGCTTTACGAAATCGGCAAAATCGACTCTTTCGGTCAAAAATTTCGACAATTCCGATAAAAGCGGCACTTTCAGCATGCTTTTCAGTAATTTTTGTTTTCCTTATTTTGAAAACATTGCTGGTTCAAGGGAGGTTTTCTTTGAAATTCTGAACAAAAATGAAAAAATTGAAAGCAGGCTTCTGATCGCACAGCTTTATTCTTCAAAAGATAATGAAAAATCGTCTAAATTGTTGAAAAAAATAGGCTTTTTAGATAAAAATCTTAATTTCTGGCAGGAAAAATTCTTGAACAGAGGGGTTTGCAGATATGAATAAACTTTCACTTGTTTTATCTGTTGCAATTGTTGTCATGATCGCTGTCTTTTCAGCAGTTTTGTATGAAAAGAATAATGAGATCGATAAGTTGAAGGCTGCAAGCGCAATTCGCGCAAAAGAAAACGAATCGTTGAAAATCGACACTGAAATGCTGAAAAAAAGACTGGCCCAAATGTCTGATAAAAACAGTACTACGACGAAAATCGGCAGTTTTTCCGAGATTCAGCAGAGTCAGATTGATGCGATGAAGGGGGAAATCCAGCGTCTTAAAGCTGAAAAAAAGGTCGACAACAGAGAGCGGGAGGAGGAGGTTTGGGATCTGTTCTTGACAACTGCCCAGGATTTTGTTGATGTAGAATTGACAAAACAATTGACAAATTTGGGTTTCCAGCCGGAAGAGACTGCGATCTGTGTTGAAGAATATAAGGATGCCCTGGGGAAAACTAAAGATTTCATGCTGCAATGGTATCGTAACGAGATTTCAAGTGACGAATACTATGAAAAAATGTTTGTTCTTGCGCGTGATTTTTACAATGAAACAGCTTCGTCTGTCGGTGAAAACAAAGCTTCTATCGTTCTTTCGATAATAATTCCCGATTATGAAGTGCGGAAGAAGGTGTTTGAGTGATGATCAGTCGAGTTTGAACTCTTCTTTCCAGTTGTCCGATTTGTCCCAGTTGGGCTGCTCTTTTTTGTCGAAAAGATAGTTCCCCATTACGAGATAATCCATTTCAGTGCGCATGAAACAGCGGTATGCGTCATCCGGCGAGCAGACGATCGGCTCTCCGCGGACGTTGAAAGAAGTGTTGACGATGATCCCGTAACCTGTTTTCTGTTTGAAAGTGTTGATGAGCTGCCAGTATTTGGGATTGGTCTCGCGGCTTACGCTTTGTATTCTCGCCGAAAAATCGATGTGTGTGATCGACGGAACGTCGCTGCGGAGGAAGTAAAGCCTTTCGTAAAGCGGCAGTTCCTCGTATTTCTCGGGAAGTTTCGTCCGTCTTGATTCCAGTACCGGAGCGACAAGAAGCATATAGGGCGAAATCGTGTCGATATCGAAGAATGTCGAGATGTCTTCTTCAAGGACTGACGGCGCAAACGGTCTGAAACCTTCGCGGTATTTGATTTTGAGGTTGAGTTTTTTCTGCATTTCGGGGCATCTGGGGTCGCCTAAAATCGAACGGTTGCCGAGAGCACGCGGACCGAATTCCATTCTTCCCTGAAACCAGCCGATAACTGTGTCGTTGTTTAAAAGATCGGCTGTTTTTTCACACAATTCGCTGAAATCATCGAACTTTTTATATTTTGCATCGTATCTGCGGGCGACGTTTTCGATATCACGGTCACTGAATTCGGGGCCAAGATAAGCGCCTTTCATCGAATCGCGTTTTTCGATATTCGTCCTTTCGTGGCCAAACGAAATGTAGTGGACGGCAAGCGCAGCGCCGAGAGAGCCGCCTGCATCGCCCGAAGCAGGCTGGACCCAGAGCCCTTTGAACATTTTCGTGCGGAGAAGCTTACCGTTTGCGACACAGTTGAGGGCGACACCGCCTGCAAGGACGATGTTTTCCGATTTCGTGAGCTCTTTTGCCGTTTCTGCGAGCTTGAGGATCATCTCTTCTGTGATCTCTTGGATCGCGAAAGCCATGTTCATGTAGTGCTGGTTGAGCTCGCTCTCAGACTTTCTGCGCGGAAATCCGAACAGTTTCTCCCACTTTGCGTCGTTCGTCATGCTGAGGCCGGTAGCATAGTCGAAATAGTCCATATTGAGCAGGAACGAGCCGTCTTCGCGCAGATCGATCATGTTTTCGAGGATCTTGCGCTTGATTTCTTTTGTCTCCTCAGCGTGTTTGTTGCCGTAAGGGGCAAGTCCCATGAGTTTGTATTCGCCGCTGTTTACCTTGAAACCGCAGTAATAGGTGAAAGCAGTGTAGAAAAGGCCTATTGAATGCGGGAAGTCAAGTTCTTTTAACACAGTGATTTTATTGCCTTTTCCGTGACAGATCGTAAGAGTTCCCCACTCGCCTACTCCGTCAAGAGTGACTATCGCGGCATCTTCGAAAGGAGAGGGATAAAACGCACTCGCCGCATGAGACAAATGGTGTTCCGGAAAGTAAAGTTTCGGGATCCTGCCGCCGAGTTTTGCAAGTTCTTCCCGCAGCATATCCTTCATGAAAAGTTTCTCTTTTATCCACACAGGGATCGCCGAATTGAAGCTTTTGAGCCCTTTCGGAGCGAATGCGTGATATGTTTCAAGCAGCCTTTCAAACTTGATGTAGGGTTTGTCGTAAAACGCGACCGCCGTAACGTCGTCAAGCGTGATCCCGGCCTGACTGAGAACGAATCTGCATGCGTTTATCGGAAAAGACGGATCCTGTTTTTTTCTGGTAAAACGCTCTTCGTGAGCCGCCGCGAATATGTCGCCGTCAATCAGAAGAGCCGCCGCACTGTCGTGATAATATGCCGAAATTCCTAAGATTATTTCTTTTTTCATGCAAAACTCAAACTAAAAAATTGTGTAAATAAAGGGAGCGATCGCGCTCGAACTCGAGAGAACGACGAGAAGTCCGATGAGCAGGAGGACAATTATAAGCGGGAGAAGCCAGAATTTTTTTCTGACTTTCAGATATCCCCACAAATCTTTCAGAAGTTCCATTTTTATCTCCTTAGTAAGGTTTATCGAGGTCGGCCGCGGTGTATTCGTGGTTCCTTTCCGCAAAAACAGAGGTCTTTTCCTTTCTGAACTGGTGCAGACGGAGCGAATCCTTGCCCAAGATCCGGCGGATCAGCCCCATCGGAAAGACAACGAGAAAGAAAACGAGCGCAAGCATTATTTTGGACATAACTGTTCCCAAAACGTGGGAAAGTCCGAACCATAAAAAAGCGAAAGGTTTGAAAATCATTGGACAAATCATATCAGCCACAAGGATAGCCATCGCCGCCCAGAGCCATGCGTCGTGCCTCAGCACTGCAAAACAGATGAGAGCGATAAGGACGAGGGCCATTCCGCTGTCTGATGCCTGTTTTTTTGTTATCGGATTTCTGACCGAAGCTTTGTTTTGTTTGAATGTATCCATTTTACACCTTTAAAAAAACCGCATAATTTTAGTCAGAACGCTTTTTTTGTCCAATTTTTGGCTCCGGTTGCGGCAAATCCGGGCAAAATTAAACGATAAAGATACGATTAATGTTGAATTTCCCGTAATTTAGTGTTTAATGCGCTGTTTTTTTGATTATCAATTTTTATGGAGTTCGTTATGAATTTTCAAAAAAGTCTTGAACAGCTCGTTGGTTCACACAAAAAAGTTTTCGTAAACCCGTCAAGGGAAATGCTCATCCACAAATCGGTAACGAAAGAAAAAGTTTTCGTAACCAAAACAGGCGCGCTTGCTGTCTGGACTCCGGCTGAATCGACCGGAAGAAGCCCGAAGGACACGTTCATCGTAAAAAATTCAAAAACTGAAAAAACAGTCGACTGGACTTCGCCGAACAACCTGCCCGTAACGCAGGAAACTTTCGATATGCTTTTCGAGGACGCCGTTGCCGCTCTTTCCAAAAAAGACAACCTTTTCGTCACCGACAGAGTCATCGGCGCAGACGCTTCATACGCCCTTCCGATAAGGACTATCACCGACCGCGCTTATACTTCGCTTTTCGCAGACAACATGTTCAGGGCAGTTCCGGAAAACATCGAGAAAAGCGTTCTTTTCGACAAGAAATTCACGCTTCTCGTCGTTCCCTACGACAAACTTGACGAGAAAAAATACAGAAACCGCATCAGAATGCTTCCGAACGGCAAATCGAGCGACATGGCTATCGTCATGGATTTCGAGAACTCGCTCGGCGTCGTTTTCGGCTCGGCATACCTCGGCAGCTGCAAAAAACTTATGTTCACCGTTATGAACTACTATCTGCCGGAATGCGGCATCCTTCCGCTTCACTGCAGCGCGAACGAAGGTGCGGACGGTGTCAGCGCCCTCATGCTCGGACTTAGCGGCACAGGCAAAACGACACTTTCGGCTGATCCGGCAAGAAAGCTTATCGGCGACGACGAGCACGGCTGGAACGATAACGGTATCGCAAATTTCGAGAACGGCTGCTACGCGAAACTCATCAATCTCAACAAAGATAAAGAACCCGAGATCTACAACGCGGTTTTCCACGAGGCTGACTACATGGAACACGGCGCAATGATCGAAAACTGCATGATCTATCCTGACGGAACGATCGATTTCGATGACGAAAGATACACCGCCAACTCGCGTGCAAGCTATCCGTTGAGATTCCTTTCGAACATCAAGGAAAGCTCGGTAAGCTCGCATCCTTCGACGATAATTTTCCTCACAGCAGATGCAAACGGCGTTCTTCCGCCTGTCGCAAAACTCACGAAAGAACAGGCTATGCTCTGGTTCCTCATGGGTTACACGAGCAAACTTGCAGGCACGGAAACCGGGATCGTAGAGCCTGTAAGCACGTTCTCGAGATTCTTCGGCGCGCCTTTCATGCCGAGAAATCCTGACGACTACAGTTCGCTTCTCGGCAAAAAGATGGAAAAGCACGGCGTCAACGTCTACCTCGTCAATACCGGCTGGAGCGGCGGCGCATACGGCACGGGCAAGAGAATGGACATCAACATCACGAGAGCTATAGTTTCAGCTGCGATCAGCGGCGAACTTGAAAAATCGGAATACGCGGAAGACAAACTTTTCCACGTCATGATCCCGAAGAGCTGCCCGGGTGTCGAAAGTTCGATCCTCGACCCGGTAAACACCTGGAGCGACAAAGAGGCGTTCAAGGCAAGAGCAGAAAAACTCGCTGCAGAATTCTCGAAACAGTTCGACAAGGCTTACGGCCACAACACCAATCTTTCGGAGTCGCTTAAGAGTCAATGTCCCGGGAAATAATGCTCAGAACCGAGGATCTGACTGCCGGCTACGGCGCGGGGACGATTCTCGAGGACATAACTTTCCAAATTGAAAAGGGGGAGCGTTTCGTCGTTCTCGGCGAATCGGGATGCGGCAAATCGACTCTGATGAAGGCGATAGTCGGTCTCAATCCCCCGATCAGCGGAAAAATTTTCTTCCACGAAGAGGAAATTGTTCACCCTATGCCCGAAAATTCTGATTTCTATAGGAAAATCGGCATCTTATATCAAAGTTCAGCGCTTCTCAATTCGCTCAATCTCGAAGAAAACATAATGCTTCCCATAACGATGCACTATCCCGATTTTTCCAAAAAAACGGCTAAGGACATGGCCGACGAAAAACTGGCGATGGTCAATCTCTACAAAGACCGCGACAAGTTCCCGCAGGAGCTTTCAGGCGGTATGAAAAAGAGGGGAGCTCTGGCGAGAGCGCTTGTCCTTGACCCGGACATCATTTTTTTCGACGAGCCTCAGGCAGGTCTTGACCCTGTTACGGCGCGCGATCTCGATATGCTTTTCATCAAGCTCAACGAGCAGCTCGGAACGACATATTTCATCGTAACACACGAGCTGCTTTCGATAAAAAGAACAGCTCAGAAAGTCCTCATGCTTGCCGACAAGCACGTTCTCTTTTCGGGGACTTTCGACGATGCGATGAAATCTGAAATTTTCAAAGTCAAACGTTTTTTCAACGTCGACAAATACAGTAAAAGCTAAGGCGGTCAGAAGTTTCTAGGCGATTTCAAGCGTTAGGTTGATGTCTTTCGCGACTGCGGAGTGGGTTAGTGCGCCGACTGAAATGAAGTCCGCGCCGAGTTTTGAAAGTTCGTTTATTCTTGCAAGGGTAACTCCGCCCGAAATTTCGATTTTTGCATTTTCTCCAATAATTTCAATCGCTTCTGCCATCATATCAGTGTCCATGTTGTCAAGCATGATCACGTCGGCTTTTGCCGCGAGAGCCTCTTTGACTTCGTCAAGATTCGTCGTTTCGACTTCTATTTTGAGAAGGTGGTGGATCTTGCTTCTTACGTTTTCGACAGCCTGCGTGATAGAGCCTGCGAGAACGATGTGGTTGTCCTTGATCATTACGCCGTCGTCAAGCCCGAAGCGGTGGTTGCTGCCTCCGCCGGTGCGGACAGCGTATTTTTCCAAAGTCCTGAGTCCCGGAGTCGTTTTTCTCGTATCGGCAATCTTTGTTTCGGAATATCTGTCGATTTCATTCACGTATTCGGCCGTGAGCGATGCGATTCCGCTCAGCCTCTGCAGGAAGTTTAGAGCGGTTCTTTCAGCCTTGAGGATCGATGCCGCGTTTCCAGAAATGTTCATTATTCTTTCGCCTGCGCAGAGTTTTTCGCCGTCACGCGCCAGAATCTCGACATCGAGAGTTTCGTCAATAAATTCAAATATATATGCAGCGAGGTCAACTCCGCAAAGCACAAGGTCGCTTTTAGCCTTGATGAAAGCTCTGCCGTTGCGAGGCTCATCGCAAACAAAGTTTGTCGTAACATCGCCGCGCCCCAGATCCTCTCTGATGACATGCGCTATAAATTCCTTGGTCACATAGTCGGGACATCTCATTTTATTCTCCTGTTTTACAGATTTTTCGCGTTTCTGACGAGCTCGGCGCGTTCTTCAAGCGGTTTGCCGAAGAAGTATGAGCCCATTACGGCGATGTCCGCACCTGCTTTGATGATTTCAGGCAGGGTTTTCGCGTTTACGCCGCCGTCAACTGAAATTTCGTAGTTAAAGCCGTATTTTTCGCGGATCTCGGCAACTTTTCTGATTTTTTCGGATGCGCTTTTTATGTATTCCTGGCCGCCGAAACCGGGATTTACGCTCATTACTAAGAAAAGGTCGCACAGATCGCCGACGTAGGGAAGAAAATCGACCGCCGTGTGAGGATTTACCGAAATTCCCGCCTTGAGTCCGAGCCTTTTTATAAACTGGAGCGTGCGGTGAAGATGCTGCTCCGTCTCGGCATGAACAGTTATCATTTCGCAGCCGGCATCGGCGAACTTCTGGATGAACTGCGTCGGATTTTCGATCATGAGATGTGCGTCAAAAGGAAGTTTTACGAGAGGCCGGATCTGCTTGACTATCATCGGTCCGAATGTGATGTTCGGGACGAAATGGCCGTCCATGATGTCAAGATGGACCAGATCTGCACCGCTTGTTTCGATTGAACGGATTTCTTCCTCAAGTTTTAAAAAGTCGGCTGAAAGGATCGAAGGAGCGATTTTTATCATTTTATTTTCCTCATTCTGCAGATGAAAAATATGTCTCTGTTGTCGTCAGGTTCTTTGACTGTGAAATACGATTTTTCCACGGTAAATTCAGGGTGATGTGCGGAGAAACGCTTGATCTGCTCCAATGTTTCCTCCTGCGTGAATGTGCAGACGGAAAAGACTAAAATACCGTCTTTTTTCAGATATTTTGCCGCCTGTTCCAGGATCTTTCCCGAAATAGAAGCCATTTTTGCGGGATCGTTGTCGTTCTTTATCCACTTTGTTTCGGGGTGTCTTCTCACTGTGCCGAGCGCACTGCACGGTGCGTCAAGAAGGACTCTGTCGAAAGCGCTGTGCCATTCGGGGTTGTCCTTTGTCGCGTCGTGAAGTTTCATTCCGATATTTTTCTTTCCGTGCTGGATGACGACGTCGGCGAGCATATTCAGACGGTTTCCGCTGACATCAGCCGCCGTGACGAAGCCTTCGTCGCCTGTCAGATATGACGCGAAAAGGGTCTTTCCGCCGGGAGCAGCGCAGATATCGAGAATTTTGTCACCTTTTTTTATATCCATTTCGAGGACTGAAAGCTGCGACGACTCATCCTGAATGTAGATGTTGTCGAAACCTTTCAGCATCGAGAAGTTGACGGCCTTGTTCGTGCAGATCCCGTAAGGACTGAGTTTTGCAGCTTCGGCAGTTGCCCCTTTCGAAACGAGTTTTTCGATGATCTGCTGCCGCAAATTTTCGTCGCCTTCTATTCTGAGAGTGATCCCGAGCGGCTTGTTTACGATCTGCAGGTATTCCTCGACATCCCTGCCCAGAGTTTCCGCCTGAGTCTTTATCCTTGCGAAAAACCAGTCGGGAACGGAATAGTATGTCTGCAGAAATTCGTCATGTTTGCCGGCAAAATCTGCTTCCATGTTCTCTCGTGTCGGATTTGTGCGCAGGATCTCGCGCAGAATGAAGTTGACGAAGCCGGCTGTTTTTTCGTTTCCGCAGCGTTTCGCAAGTTCGGCAGCCTCGAAAACGATCGTCGCAGCCTCACGGTTCGACATGAAAAGTATCTGGTAAAGCGAGACCCTGATGAGGGCGAGCAGCTCTTTGTCCATCCGTTTCAGCGGTTTCTTGAAAACTTTTAAAATCCAGAAATCCAAGTGGGTAAGGTTGCGCACCGTGCCGTAGACAAGCTCGGTGATGAATCGCCTTTTCGGGAAATCAAACGCCGAAAGGCTGTCGTTCAGAAGCTCGTTCACAAAAAACGACTGGTCGAGAACATCCTGGATCAGCGCGCTTGCAACGAGCCGCGGATCTTTTGTTTTTCTGCTGCTCACGTCTCCTCCTGCGAAAAATCCGGAGGTTTATAGCACAGTTGGAATAATCTGAAAATTTTTTTGATTTTTGAGTGTTGACTTTGCTCAAACCGTTCTTATATAAGAGTGCGTTTCGGATGTTGCTTGATCGAAGAATTTAATGATTTCAAGCAGTTGACTTTTGGAGGAGTTATGACTGAGGAAGAAAAAAAATACGGTGAAGAGTTGAGAAACGCAGAAGGCGCGATCGAAATCGACGAAAATCTTGCCGACGGCGGAAACGATCTTCAGGCTCTGGCCGACCAGCTCGGCGGCGAAACCGAAAAATCGAAGAAAAAACACTTTTTCAACAAATTCAACGGTAAGGAAAAAGACCATAAACTTGTGAAAGAACTTGAAGAAAAGGTCGCTAAAGTCGAGGAACAGCTCAAACTTAAAGATGAAAAAATCGCAGAGCTCGAGGGAAACGTCAAGTTGCTCGTTGCCGAGAACAGAAACCAGAAAACGAGGATCGAAAACGAGTTCCGCTCGAAGATAAAATTCGCTGTTGAGGATTTCTTCAAGGATTTCATAACTGTAAAAGATGATTTCGACAAGGCGATGGAGTTCGTTCCGAAAGGCGAGGAAGCCGAAAAAGATCCGTTCATCCAGGGAATCAGGCACCTGGCTTCAAAGTTCGAGAATGTCTGCGGCAAACACGGCCTTCAGTGCATCAGCAGTATCGGCGAGAAGTTCGATCCGGCGATACATCAGGCTATGAGCATGATAAACGTCGACGGAAAAGAGGCTAACGAGATCGTTGCGGAGTATGTAAAGTGCTACAAACTGCACGACAGAGTCATCAGACCGGCTATGGTCGTCGTCGCAAGCGGCATTCCGGCGACAAAACCTGCCGAACCTGAGGAAAAAGCTGAAGAAGAAACTGAAGAAAAGATAGAAGAAAAAGCTGATGAAACACCGGCTGAAACGGTCGAAGAAACTGCAAACGGGCCGGAAAATGAAAATATTGAAGAAAACGGTAATTGTTAACATTATAATTGGAGGAGATTATGGGAAAAGTTATCGGTATTGACCTTGGTACGACCAACAGCTGCGTAAGTATCATGGAAGGCGGAGAGCCTAAGGTCATCGCAAATTCGGAAGGTTCGAGGACCACTCCGAGTATCGTAGCGTTCACAGACAAAGGCGAGAGACTGGTCGGACAGCTTGCGAAAAGACAGTCTATCACGAACCCGCAGAGAACCCTTTATTCGATCAAAAGACTTATCGGAAGAAAGTATGAGGCTGCCGAAGTCATGAAGATGAAATCGGTCGTTCCGTTCCAGATCATCAAGGCTGCAAACGGCGACGCGTGGGTAAAAATCGAAGACAAAGAGTATAGCCCGCAGCAGATTTCTGCTATGGTTCTCAGCAAAATGAAAGAAACCGCTGAAGAATACCTCGGTGAAAAAGTAACCGATGCAGTCATCACGGTTCCTGCTTACTTCAACGACTCGCAGAGACAGGCAACGAAAGACGCCGGAAAAATCGCAGGACTTAACGTTCTCCGTATCATAAACGAGCCGACGGCTGCTGCGCTTGCTTACGGTGTCGATAACAAAGGAAAGGATATGAAGATCGCGGTTTACGATCTCGGCGGCGGAACATTCGATATTTCGATCCTTGAACTCGGAGACGGCGTTTTCGAAGTTCTTTCGACAAACGGCGATACATTCCTGGGCGGCGAAGACTTCGACCAGAGAATAATCGAGTTCCTTGTAAGCGAATTCAAGAAAGAGCAGGGAATCGACCTTTCGAACGACCCGATGGCGCTTCAGAGACTTAAAGAAGCGGCGGAAAAAGCAAAACACGAGCTTTCTTCGACCATGGAAACAAACATCAACCTTCCGTTCATCACGGCAGACGCTACGGGCCCGAAACACCTCAACATCACGATGTCGAGAGCTAAACTCGAAAGCCTTGTCGAAGACCTTGCGAGAAAGACTCTTGAGCCGTGCAGAAAGGTCCTTGCAGACGCGAAACTTACAGTCAACGACATCGACGAAGTCATCATGGTCGGCGGTATGACTCGTATGCCGATAGTCCAGAGACTCGTAAAAGAGTTCTTCCAGAAAGAGCTCCACAAAGGTGTCAACCCCGATGAAGTCGTTGCGATCGGTGCTGCGATCCAGGGCGGCGTTCTGAAAGGCGACGTAAAGGATATCCTTCTTCTCGATGTAACCCCGCTTTCACTCGGAATCGAAACTCTGGGCGGCGTTTTCACGAAACTTATCCCGAGAAACACCACGATCCCGACTAAGAAAACAGAGATCTTCTCGACCGCTGTCGACAACCAGCCGGGCGTTCAGATCAGGGTCTTCCAGGGCGAAAGAAGTATTGCCAACGAGAACAAGCTTTTGGGCGAATTCGAACTTAAGGACATTCCGCCGGCTCCGAGAGGTATTCCGAAAATCGAAGTAAGTTTCGATATCGATGCCAACGGTATTCTCAACGTCAGTGCGAAAGATCTCGGCACGAACAAAGAGAACAAGATCGTCATCAAGGCGGGAAGCGGACTTTCTGACGAAGAAATCGAAAGAATGGTCAACGAAGCCGAGAAGAACAAAGAGGAAGATGAGAAGAGAAAGAAACTCATCGAAACCAAAAACAACGCCGAGCAGCTGATCTACACGACCGAAAAATCGCTCAAGGAATACGGCGACAAGGTATCGGCTGAAGACAAGGCTGCTATTGAAGACAAACTTCAGAATCTCCGTGACGCTAACGGCACTGATGATATTACAAAGATCGAAAATGCGATCAACAACCTCAATCAGGCTGCATACAAGCTTGCGGAAGCGGTTTACAAATCAGCTTCGGCAAACGGCGGAACGAACCCGATGGACGGTTTCGGCGGAATGGGCGGCGCAGGCGGCGCGCAGGATTCCAACCCGGGTGAATACAATCCCGGCAAGAACGACGACGATGTAGTCGATGCCGACTTCACCGAAAAGAAATAACGCAGGAGTCGCTTTTTTAAGGCCGGGCTTTCATGCCCGGCTCTTTTTATAACGGGATGAGGAGACAGTTTTATGGCTGGCAAACAGGATTATTACGAACTGCTCGGTGTGGCGAAAACGGCTGCTCCGGAGGAAATCAAGAAAGCATACAAAAAAATGGCGATGAAGTATCATCCCGACAGAAATCCCGGCGACAAAGAGGCGGAGGAAAAGTTTAAAAAAGTAAACGAAGCCTACGAAGTCCTCTCCAACCCCGACAAGCGTCAGATCTACGACCAGTACGGCGAAGACGGGCTCAAAGGCGGTTTCGGCGGCGAAGGCGGAGCAGGTTTTGATTTTTCCGAGGTGTTCAAAAACGCCGGTTTCAGCGGCGGCGGCTTCAGCAATCTGGGTGATATTTTCGACAATATGTTCGGCGGCGGCAGAGGCCGTGCAAGGAATATGCCTCAGCAGGGAACAGATCTGATCACGAAAATCGTTATCACTTTCAAGGAATCTTACAGCGGAACTTCAAAGGAGATCTCGTTCAACCGCTCTTCAAGCTGCCAGTTCTGCAACGGAACAGGTGCTGAGGCCGGAAGTTCGAGAAAGTCATGCCCGACCTGCAAAGGAAGCGGTCAGGTCAGAAGCGGAAACGGATTTTTCTCGATTTCGCAGACATGCCCGACATGCCACGGCGAGGGGACGATCATCGAAAAACCGTGCACCCACTGCCGCGGAACAGGGTTCCTCAAAGAAACCAAGAAAGTCGAAGTCAAAGTTCCTGCAGGTATTGCCGACGGAATGCAGATCCGTGTCGCCGGAGAAGGCAATTCCGGGCTTAACGGCGGGCCGAGAGGCGATGTCTATGTCGAAGTCAGGGTCAAGAACGACGAACTTTTCGTCCGTGAAGGAAACGATATTTATGTAGAGATTCCGATAACTTACTCGCAGGCGGCACTTGGTGACAAGGTGGAAGTTCCTACAATGGACGGACAAGTCGAAATGACTCTTCCTGCGGGAACACAGCCGAATACGAAAATGCGGCTCAAAGACAAGGGTTTCCCCGATGTCCACGGCCGCGGGAAAGGAGTTCTCTATGTAATTTTCAAGCTCGAAGTTCCGAAAAACCTTTCCGACGCCCACAAAGAGGCAATACAGAAGCTCAAAGAGTTCGAAAAGGAGATCAAGGAACGCCCGACTTTGAAGGATTATCTCGAAAAAATCAAAAAATGGTTCAATAAGTAATGTCTTTTTCGGAAAGGAACGAAATCGTTTTCGGAGAAACCGGAGCGGAAAAACTCAAAAATTCGACTGTTGCGATCTACGGCCTGGGCGGAGTAGGGGCTGCGGCGGCGATTTCGCTTGTGAGAAGCGGTGTCGGCAAAATCGTTGCGACTGATTTCGACACGGTGAACGAATCGAACCTGAACCGCCTGGTTTTCGGTTTCAAAACAACAGTCGGAATGAAAAAAACAGATGCTTTCGCGGCGGCGGCAAAAGAGATAAATCCTGATATTAAACTCGAACTTTATTCGGATTTTATGCACGGAAGCGATGCCGGACTTATGGTGCGGGAAGCCGATTTTCACATCGATGCAATCGACAGTCTGAATCCGAAAGTAAATCTTATAATCGCACTTCTGGAAAGCGGCCGGAACTTTATTTCGTCGATGGGAACAGGCGGCAGATTCATGCCGGAAAAACTTGAATTCGCCGACATCTGGAAGACCGATGTCTGCTCTCTTGCGAAATTTGTCCGCAAAAGGCTCAGAAACCGCGGCTGCAAAAAGCATTTTCCGGTCGTTTTCAGCCGTGAAATTCCGCGTGATCCGGTTGAACCGGAAGAGGAAAATTCCGACGGAACAGGAAGGATCCGAAAAATCCAGGGTTCGACCGTTTTCGTGCCGCAGGCTGCAGGACTCATGCTTGCAAGCTATGCAGTGAGAAAGTTGCTTGATTTATAACTGTTTTAAATCATTATGAAAATAATAGAAGTCTGTGAAAACATTTTTCTTAAGGAACTTGAAATAGAGGATGCCGCACACATTTTCAAAGCAATAGATTCACAGCGCGTATATCTGGGCGAATGGCTTCCGTTTGTTGAATTCACAAAGACTGTTAAAGATTCTCTCGATTATGTCAATTCAGTCGTTACGATGCCTGAAGATTGCAAGGAATGGCAGTTCGCGGTTTTCTGCGGTAACGATTTTGCCGGACTTGCCGGATTCAAAGGGACTGACAGGCTCAACCGCAAAAGCGAGATCGGTTACTGGCTGAGAGAAGAGTTCCAGGGTCGCGGAATAATGACCGAATCTGTCCGCGCTTTGATAAGATTCGGCTTTTCGGAGCTTGATCTCAACAGGATCCAGATAAAGTGCGCTCCGGATAATGTGAAAAGCAACAAAATCCCTCAAAGGCTCGGTTTTACTTTTGAAGGAATCGAGCGCGACAGCGAATTCGTGAAGGAAGGCGTTTTCCGGAATGCCAATGTATGGAGTCTTTTAAAAAGCGATAAGCTGTTGTGATTTTTTAACTATTTTGACGCAGCCATTTCGGCTTTTCTTCTCTTTTCAGCCTTGGCCATGAACCAGATCGCGAGGAAGATGAATCCGAGCGATACCCAGTCGATGAGTGCCGGATATTTTCCGCCGAAAACAGCCGCGAAGATGACTGTCGAAAGCGTTCCGGCGATGAGCGATGTCAGACGGTTCGCAAGGTTTGCGAAAGTCGCCGTTCTTCCTTTGAACATGAAGATGAAAACCGAGAAGAACGCGTTGATTCCGTAAGCTGTGCCTACAAGTCCTGCCCAGATCGCCCAGTCCCAGTTCGTGTTGAAGAACGCTTTTGCGAACGGATCTATTCTCGGGCCTGTGACACCGAATTTGCCTGCCGCGATGAGAACGCAGATCGTTACAAGGAGCATCGTGGTGAAGGAAGCGATCTGCTCGATTGCGAAGAACGCCTTGTTGTTGTCCTTCTTTGCCGCTTTTTCCTCGGCCGGACGGGTGTTTTTGTAGTAGTTCATGATATAGATCCTGAACATGTAAGCCAGGATGTAACTGAAGAAAATGACCATGAACGGGATCGAAGAGAACGGGCTCTCCTTGCCGTCGCTGCCGCCGGTGAAGGCTTTGATGAGAACTGCGAAAAGTGCGATGCACATCGCGATATTTTCTTCCATGAAGACTTTTTTCTTGAGGATGCCCTGCTTGATTTGTATCGCGTCGACGATCCTGCCGATGATGATGACCGAGCCGCGCATGATGATCATTGCGACCATGACCGAAATGTGGTCAAAAGTGTAGAGAAGGGTGGTTGTCGGAACTACGACAGCCGTGCAGATTCCCGAGAAAACGATGTAGGGGAGCTCGCTCGGCATCGTTATGCCGCAGACCTTGATTTTTCTCACCGAGTCGAGACGGTACCAGCGCAGGATGAGGACGATCGCCGTGACGAGGACAGTCGAGGCAAGAGTGCTGTAGAAAAGGTATTCCATGCCGGGAAGTCCGGGAAATCCTTCTCCAGTTTTGAGGAAGAATTTAACTCCGACGCCGGTTATGATGTAGAAAAAGAAGTAGCAGAAGCAAAGCTGCAGAAGCCTTGAAGTCGATCCTGAATTGTTGTCAGACAATTTGTTCTCCATTTAGTAAAAAAAGTTAAGAATTACTGAACCGTAAAGGTAAGACCGTCGTTTACAAAAGTCGGATCCGAAAATCCGAGTGCGTGCCAGCACGCGTCTGTTGTATCTGTCCCGAAATTGAGAATCCAGAAAGCACAGTCGTCACTGGTATATGGTCCGATCTTTTTAACGCCGGATTCTACAGTAGCGCCATCACAGATGATCCTGACAGCGTAGGTGTCAGAAAAGTTGCCGTTGATCAAATCTTGATCGTCGATGAAAAGCGTCGTCTCCGTCTGTCCTGTCTCGGAATTTGTGTAAGACTTGAAAAAACTCATTGTTATACCTGTTGAGTATTTTGGGTATGAGGCAGTCCCCATCGTTCCTGTAACAGAGTGATTTACCTGAACAAAAGATTCTGTTCCTGTAATACCAACACCGTTGAGCGCTGCCATCTCCGCAACTGTTGCGATATGCTTTGTATCGATGTTGACAGTAAGAGTTCCGTAAACCGATTTTTCGCCGAGAGTCACGCTCTCTTCACAAGGTGGAAAGTCTTTCGATCCATCCTGAACTCCGCCGAGACCGGAGTAGGTTGATGTCGGAAGTGCTGACGGGTGGAAAAGTGTGACTGTTCCCGTGATTTTTACGCCGGTTCCGTCACAGTCTGAGCAGGTTCCGGAATCGCCGGAATCAGATGAGTCGGTGTCGCCGCTGTCAGGCTGGGAATCGCCGGAATCAGATGAGTCGGTGTCGCCGTCAGGCTGGGAATCGCCGGAATCAGATGAGTCGGTGTCGTCGCCGTCAGACTGAGAATCACCTTCATCGCTGCCTGAATCGCCGTTGTCGTTGTTGCCGCCGTTATTGTTGCCGTTGTCGTCGCTGCCGCCGTTATTGCCACCGTTGTCGGTGTTGCCGCCGTTGCCGTTGTCGCCGCCGTTGCTGCTGTCTGTGCAGCTGAAATCGCCGTTTTCCAGCTGACGGCAGTATTGACCGAAGTTAAGATTGCATTCTGCTTGAGCAAACCATGAAGAATCATGGCAGACAAGAATCTGCGAACTGTCGACTGAACACTGTTTTTGACCTTCCAGCGAACATGACTCACCGACTGTGCCGGTTGCTTCATTTTCACTGTCGCTACCGCAGGAAACAACGAAAACTATTGCTAAAACCATAAAAACAAACAACAAAATCTTTTTCATAGAATCCTCCGAATTTCAAAAATAAACCTATCGATTATAGTGAAAAAGCCTTTGTTGTCAAACGAGAAATTTAAAATCGGATTTTGGCTGAAAAAAAGGAAGGCCGGAGAAACCGCAACACACAAACGATCCGCTACCGCTGCTTCCTCTCGGACCTGACGGGGTTTGCGGGGCTTGTTGTACGGCACCCGGCCACAATGGCGGAGAGGGTGGGATTCGAAC